>WLWD01000272.1_pt1 | contig 68382 bp, 50 predicted proteins | sample 6712731 | NCBI WGS metagenome assembly WLWD01 (sample SAMN12718690, study PRJNA576275) | sponge metagenome | isolation source: marine sponge | host: Mycale hentscheli | place: New Zealand: South Island, Marlborough, Capsize Point | collected 2014-11-01 | reverse complement strand
CTTCCCCCAACCATCATCCTACGATATAGTACCCACAATCTTGTGAGTAAAAATATTGCATTTCTAGTGAGTAGTTATTTAGCTGGTTGGTAAATTATTAATGAAGTGGTACAAATTTGGCTGTGAACTCTGTAGTGAGGTGAGCAATGACTAAGATGGCAAAAAGCCTAAATTATAAAGCACCAGACCTACAACTATGGTGAGAAGAATAAAGCTGGCCAGATTTTAGCTATTGCTGGGCTTCATACAAGTAAAGTCCAGGAATTATCCCCCAACCCCCCCCCCCCTCCCCTTCCCCATTGTATTCAGTTTAGCTACTGAACTACTGTCTTATTGATTTTATGATTGCTCTTATGATTAGTTTTGTACTTTATCCTGTATGTATATAATATATATGTATATGTATAGGCCTCTTCCACCACTCGTGAAACGGACCTGGTTTTAACACCTGGCCATTTCCTAATTGATACGGCCATCAAGGATCATCCAACATATACGGAAGTGTGCATAGCACACCAACTAAGGTGTGCTGATGAAGTCGCAATATGCACACCATTTTTGGAGTGCACAGCACACCAAATCTGGTGTGCTCAACACTAAAATATGTGTGGATAGCACACTATTTTAGGTGTGTTGTGCACACTTCTGATTTGAGCACACCATTACGATATTCTTTTTTAATTTTTTCAACAGTGGATTATTAACATAATGATACGATATGAGCCAAAATCCAGAAAGATCTTAATTGAGCTTCTGCCTTCTATTCTTTGTTTATCTTGACCAGTAAAACTTTGAAGGAAAATAGCATCTTCTTATGTAGCAATGACTTTGCTAGATTTCATGTGGGTAAACTATGAATATAATTAAAATGTGCAGAAGCCAATGGAAAGACTTTAATATGTGCAGTTATTATATATATATATATATAATATTCCAAATGTTCTTTATAACACTGTTTAGATTGTGTCACATTGACACTTGTTCTATAAATAATGATTAATATAATTTTTGAAGATATGAAGAAGCCAAATATATTTCTAACGTTGCTATCACTGATAGGATCCGTTCAAGTGAAGTTGAGCTTTCTTCTAAAGAGCCAACTATTATAGAGTCTATCCTAAATGCTTACTGAGTTAAAAAACAAAGTCAGTTGAGGTGTGCAAAACACACTTGGTATTTAACACACCAAAATAAAGGAGTGCTTAACACACTTGGTATCATAAAAAAAAAGTGTGCTAGACACCTAAGGTGTGCTGAGTGTTTAGTGTGCTGTGCACACTTTCATTTTTACAGTGTAACCTGCAAGCACTACCAAGTTATCCAATCTACACGGATGGGTTTAGTTCAGAGATTGCAACAAGACTTAAGGCAGGCGTGGGGTGCTTGTAACTTGAAAATCTACTAAAGCAAGGAACATGCATGTGGAAGACCGAGTTGGTGAACATTGCAGTGAACGAATTGTCTTTGTTAAAGATGAGTCTTTATTGTCCCAATGCTGGCCATAGGCGCGTGTCGCAATGGTATATCCTGGTGATGACGGCGATATTAGAATCGTCAACCTTATCTGAAATAGCAAGACATACCGTAAATCAGTTTGTTGACTGATCAAGATTAAGATGGAAAAAATACATTCCCACCCACCCTGGAGCATGTTCAGGAACAATAAAGGCCCTGACAAACTCAGACAGAATACACCACTAAATTATTGCAACTCCTTATCATTTACGCATGTACAAATGATTAACCATTTTACCAACACATAATAATATTCATACGTTTTTGCACAGAACATTTATCAGCGTGTTTTACATTTAAATGCTTGTAAATGAAACTCTCTTAACGTCGCTACTATTAGTTTTAGTTGAGTTGATTTCGTTCCAAGTGTTTTCAGTGCCAGCGATAAAATTAGCTAGTTAGTAGTACAGCCTGGTCCAACCTTTACCTGAGTTCGTGGATTAGCACCCAATGAACAGACATGAACCTACTGATTATTATAAAAATCAAATCATTTGCTTTGTAATAAAAAAAAAAAAAGGCTTATACTTAATTGTTTGGTATGATTACAGTGTCATTGGAATTTTACAGATACACGGAACATAGAATTAAACACTTAGGCTCATGCATGCACAGTTTTTTCAATGTAAACCTCTTTCACATATATGTGTCTGTATATTGAGTGATAGTTTAGTCCATTCTTTTCTTCTTTTTTCCCCCGCTAAGTTGGGTCTTTGACAAGTTTCTACAGCTTAAACTGAAAGACTTACAGCTACCACTACGGACACTGGTGGCAATAGGTAGTGATTTATACCCATCCCCTACAATCTTCATAATTTAATATTGTAGCATTTTCACATGCATATCCAATTATCCTGCACATATTTCTTTATTTTCTAGTCAGTCCTCACTACTGCAAGTATTATAGAAATATTTGAAATATGTTAAATCCTCCACTTAACTGCTTCAATTCTCAAATCACTGAATGCGGTTATAGTAATAATTCTACTTTTATACTATTCAAATTTTAATACGATTAAGATAACACAATACTCAATCTAATTTAAGAAAAGGGAATGTTAAAATATGATATCTAGTTTCAGTTTTGACTTCACATGTGCTGAGGATTCACTACATTCACAAAATACATAAATATAGTATTAATCATAACTATGATGCAATAAATGTACTTGGACAAGTAATATCTATATTCTGAATTTGTCACAAAGTTTTGAGCTAGTTTAATGGCATTATTAATCTCACAGAGCTGTCATACACTTAATTGCAACTTAAAGCCACTCCTGTCAGCATTATATTACTACCTATGCATTAGTAAAATAAATTATTGTGTAAAGCAAAGATTGTTGAATTATTATTCTTTTGTTCAGGCAATTTATAAAATATCTGAAAGACATTGACACAGACAATATTAGTCTATTATCATTGTACTCTGATCTATCAATGAACATGTTCTAACGTAACCGAATTTGTCAAAATTTATCCAGAATACAATTATACTGCAGTAATTATGAAAACACAGGTGCCCTCATAAGTACATAGAGATGCTAGCTCACATTTAGCTTGATCATAGTGAGAAAAATGAATATAATGATGGTTGTTTATTCATATGGATGTAAAACTATGACTAACCATTGGTTGTTTCTGCTACTGGTACACACCATTGATGTATAATGTAGTTACTTGAGTACTGTCTGGATAGAGTGTAGTATATTCCACTATCTGAAATAAAGTATTGAGACATTTCCAGTCAATTTAAACATTTTATCATTATCAATTAAGCTAAAGTACCACAAATAATATGACTGACATAACTTACAGATATTCTTACCTCTTTGTACTTCCCATCTATATTTGAGATAACTTTTAATGTAGTATCTTCGGAACCGTTAGTGAATAAACATTTCAGCATACTGCTCTATAAATCACAACCACCACAAGTATAAACTTGTCCTGTATGCAATTCTACAATTATTACAATACATCAAACTTGCTTAAATTATATCTTAATATTATATATGACACTATAAATGATTCAGTTATTCTCGGCTGAAATAATTATAATAATAGGAATTTTTTACTGTTTATTATATCCTGGAGGGTGATTTGCACGCAGCATGCACAGCCAGCATCCTGGAAGCTCTAAACCTATGTCTCTATTAAACTTGTTGTTGTCAGGTGTCATTTGTATGTGTAGAGCTTCCTAGATCTTCAACTCACGATTCTTATTGGCTCTGTCTACAACTCTTACCTCTTCCCATTTAGTTGCTGCCAACCTTCCATCACCTCTCTTACAAGTATCCTGATGTTCTTTTATTCTCTGCTCAAGCCTTCTAGTTGTTTCACCTATGTATACTTTACCACAACTGCGGGGTATACTGTACACTATGGATGACTCAGTGGTAATAGGTATAGTATCTTTGACTTTAGTAAGATGTGATCTTAGTGTCTTACCCGACTTAAATGCTGTTTTGATGTTAAAGTCTCTACACACTCTCTGAATGCTCCAACTCAATCCTGCTATGTACGGAATAGTAAGAATCAAACCTATCTCTTGCTCAGTATTTGTGTGATCTTTAGAAGGTAACTCTTTAGAGCCTGCCCTAATGGTTGCGTTGTCATAACCATTACTTTGTGTAGGTGTTTCTCTTCTTCCTTCAAGTTTTCACTCATATTAGTTACCCTCCTAGCTCTCTGATTACAAGCATTTCACTACTCCTCTCTTTACAAGATTAGGATGATGAGACTTAAAATGAAGGTAGCTATCTGTGTGTGTAGGTTTTCTGTACACAGTGGATGTAAGCATACTGTCACTCTCTCTCTTTAATAAGCAATCCAAAAAAGGTAGCTTACTATCTTCCTCTGATTCCATGGTGAATTTAATATAAGGTCTTACAGAGTTTAAATGGTACAACAAATGCTTTTCACTTCCTTTCTTAACTATGCAAAAGGTGTCATCTACATATCTCTTCCATAATACAAGTTTAACTGGAGCTGAGTTTAAAGCTTCTTCCTCAAAGAATTCCATGTACAAGTTGGCCACAACTGCGGAAACAGGAGAACCAATGGCTGCTCCATCTACTTGTTCACAACAGTTCCTGTTGTACCTCAAGTAAGTTGACCTAAGGCAGACCTCTAATAATTCTGTGATGCACTAGGAGATAGACATGTTCTCTCATCTAGACTTTCGGCCGCTTCGTAATAACACCGAATAGTAGCCGGTGTGCAGAGCTGTATCTCCGTCCCAGACGGGTCTTCATTCTTCAAATTTGCTGGAGTCCTCTGTTAGTGCTCATTCTACCTGTAGCAACATTGGGAGAGCCATCAGCAACCGAGTCAGCACCCCCAGCTCCATCTCAACAAGGCACCTTTTCGGACATGGGTCACTGTCACTTTGTGGCGAGGAAATGCTAGAGCCTGGCTTCAACGACTGCCTGTGGTGCGACTTTAATTTGATTTTATTTTCATACCCAAGCTACTCTCAGAACTTTATTTTCATATTTTGCAGCTGTTTCAACCACACCCAGTTGGTCTTCATCTGGGCAATGTGAACATGTAACAGTGCAATGCTGCTTAATTAAGGGTGTCTGCCTGCCACCAACCAAGGCTTGTAACTGCAAATTTACTGTTTTTGCTGTCTTTATTTTTCGTTTTCTGTGTACTGTGCAGTACTGTGGGCTTATATAGCTACTTCAGTGCTACAAGTTTTTGTTTTTTTTGTTTTTTGTTTTTTTTTGTTTTGTTTTGTGTTTTATTCTGTAGCTATACAACAACTCAATATACTGTACATGTGAAAAGCAAGTTGTGAATGTGTGTGTGTGTGAGGTGACCTTTGGACTGACAACAGAATGTGATGTGCTGGCTATACAGTTCCAATCATGTAAGGGTAGTTACAGGACCCCATCAAGAGAGGGGTGCGGTCAGGTTGGCATGAAGCCAAGCACTTTTGTAACAAATCTAATTATATACGGCAGCGAATTTTTAATGCAATTGTAGTTTTACAAATGAACTCGTACATTAGCTTATAGTGGATAAGCCTGGAAAAAAAAAAACAAAAAAAAAATACTAGCTATAGGATCTGCTGGCTGTGCGGCATTTCATGACTGTTGCAGTACGCCCTAAATTTTGCCAACCTTGTCTTCGGTCTGGCTGACGGGACTACCTCGTCCTACTCTCATCTTCCTCCACGCGCGCAGCTCTCTGAGCAACTCCACAACGGATATAAACAAACCCCACCCAATTATGGCTTGCGCTCATAATGTGCGGTTCCCCGCGTTGTTCCGACAACGGAACTAAACTTTGTAGGAATGGCTACGGGGCCCCACGAGGTTGGTGAGACTCCATGTCATGACTAATTTTTATAGTAAAGGTAAGATTTAGAGCATTTACCATAGTCTGAAGTGAAAGTTTGCGTGTCTAATTGCTCATTTCAAATTACCTAAAGGCTCACATAGTTGAAAGCGGTCTGGTTTAGATGTCAATCTAGAGGTTTAATTCCTAAGGGGAAGAGATGATGATAGCTAGATTAAAGTAATAAGTGCCATGCAGGTGAGTGGATAAGTAGTGGTGGCTGTGTGGTGTGGTGGTTGTGTTCTTAGCCAGGGTCAGAGGTCTGAGTTCAAGGTTTCCATCCTCTGCCTTCCACCAGCCCCACCAGTCCACCCAGCTGTGGTTGGACATTTGCTGGGGTGCAAATTCTAGTCCTTTTCTCTTGAAACAGTAATGGTCCAGGTGGGACTTCGGGAGCCCACACCATTTGCTTTGAGGAAAGACATGTTCTCCTGTGAGTTCTTAGCCCTGCTCCAGTAGCTTTACTTGCACGGCTCATAAGTGCCTGCTTAATGCACAGATATCCTGGCTCTCTGCCAGGTGCATGAGACCACATAGCATAGCAGCAACAGAATTTGCATTTTTGGAGGGGGTGAGTAAGGAATGGAACATTATAAATATTTGTATGGAAGAGATAGCGCAGCTTATGATGTCAGCATCAATATGTTCAGACACTGTAGGAACATCTGTCAGAATGCTAAGAGAGATTAGTTTTCTACCAAAATAAACATTTTTTTTCTGGACTACTATTACTATTTTGTACACATGGAAATACAGTCAGTATAGTTACAGTCGTATATAAGGTGTAGTAATAAGGTGTTTCTATTCTGCTGGACCAATTAAAAGTATTGTTTCTATTTTATCTCTAGTTTATTTTTTGTTTTTGTTTTTTGTTTGTTTTTTCCTTGCTATTTTTGGTACTTCTTATTGCCCATAAAATTTTGCAATGGACTAGATAGTTAGGTAATTATAATTCATAAATTTTTGCTGACTAATTTATGATGTTAGGGAACTGCAATGCTGAAGTTCACTGGACAGCAGTTATTTATATTCAGTATTGCATCACTTCTACAATCCATTGATGCTGCAACTGCTTCAAAGCCAAACATTGTAATGGTTGTAGTCGATGACTGGGGATACGCAGATGTAGGATTTCGCAATCCCAACATTGTTACTCCAAACTTTCAAGATTTAGTCAAGCAAGGGCTGATACTGGATCGCCACTATGTCTACAAGGTGTGTTCTCCTTCTCGAGCATCTTTGCTCACTGGTCGCTGGCCTCATCATGTTCACCAGTTCAATATACGTGAAAACATGGAGTACGGCGTGAACCTTCATATGACCATGATTCCAGCTAAGTTGAAGACAGCTGGCTACAAGACTCACATGATCGGGAAATGGCACTTGGGTTTCTATGACCCTGCCTATATTCCCATTAAAAGAGGATTTGATACATCATCTGGATATTTGGGCGGTGGTAATGGCTACATGAATCAATGGAGGATCTGCGCTGTGGATTTCTGGAAGAACGGTCAAGAAGACACTCGCAATGGGACCTACGATGCTTACATTTATCGTGATGATTTGACTAATACATTTGCAAATCACAGAGCGTCTGAGCCGCTATTTTTATATCTTTCATTGCACAATGTCCATCTCCCGTTACAGGTACCGAAAACTTGGCTGGATCTGTATCCAGTCAATAGCACTTGCTCCACGCGGCGTATGTATCAAGCTATGGTTAGTGTTGCCGATAATTTAACTGGACATGTAGTGCAACTCTTGAAGGAGAAGCACATGTGGGACAACACTTTGTTCATAGTTACAGCAGATAATGGTGGCGAGAAATGCACAGCCAGCAACTATCCCTTGAAAGGTACTAAAGGGACATTTTTTGAAGGTGGAGTTCGAGCTCTGGCCTTCGCTAGCGGAGGACTCATACCAGAGAACATGCGAGGGAAATCTACTGATGGCTTCATACACATTGCTGACTGGTACACTACATTCTGTAAGCTTGCTGGAGTAGATCCTGATGACTCAGGAACTGGGAAGTTCCCTGTAGATGGCTTAGATGTGTGGCCAATAATCACAGGAGCCAATAGCACTTCCCCCCACGAAGAGATAATCCTCGGATACAACCTGAAAGGCTCAGGTGCACTTATATATGGAAAGTATAAGTTAATAGTGGGTAAGCAATCAACTAAATGTGCCTCTCTTCAGTGGACTCCATTAAACTACCCCTGCAGTGAAGGACCCACTGGGGAAAATTGCAATCCTTATTGTCTGTATGATATTATTAGTGATCCTATGGAGAAACAAAACCTTGCCAATAGTGAACCCCAATTGCTACAGGAGATGCTGGAGAGATACAATGCACATGATAAGGAGCCTTTAAGTGAAGAACAAAGACGCTACAACAAATGCATCTGCAATGTTCCACGGTTCAAGGGTACATGTCAATACATGAAAGATAAAGGAGGTTACTGGCGTCCATGGAAGCAGCAAAAATAGTTCTAAAACTTTTTATATTAGCTTCTGGTTACTGAATTGGTATTATTCATTTCATTCATTTCATTCTTCATTGAATCATATGAATTTGGGCCCCATCATTTATATAATTCACTACGCATCAGTTTTTAGTCTTTTGCATTTTTATTACTGTTGTTTCATTTACATTTTAGTTTTAGTTATAGTTTTTTTTGACAAAAAATATTTCAAGATTAATTTTAGTTTTTCAGTAGCGAAGACTACAATATTTTAGTTTTAGCTTTGGTTATTCCAATGTACTAATTTCAATTCTGGTTTTAGTTTTCAAATGTACTAACTTCCATTTTAGTTTTAATTTTGGTTTTTTAGAATTCAAATTTTTTTTAAATTTTAAATTCAATCATCAATTTTAGGGTTTTGCTTCCTGGGACTATCACTAGTCATTCCTCTTCTTTCAACAATGTCACTAGAAATGGTTAGCTATATTTTTAGTTTGGATTAAAAAATAATTTTGGTTTTAGTTTTTGTTCATCAGCTTTATAGTTTTCATTCATCAGCTTTGTGACTTCTAGTTTTAGTTATTAGCTATCATCCTCATGTGAAATTTAGTTCTGGTTGGTTTACTAAAATGTTTTAGGTGTAACTAAAATTAGTTTTAGTTGTACTTTTAATTAACAAAGACAACATTGATTTTTATAAGACAAAAAATGTTTTTTAAGATTGTATGGAGTGTAGTTGAGTATGGAAAGCCATTGTGGACAAAACTATACACCAATTACCATTTAATCTATCATTAAAACCTCTATCAAATTTCATACAGCCATTCTTCATGTCAACGTTTCAACCACTATTAAGACTTTATCCCTATAATTTCATCAAACTTTATATCAAATACCAAACACAACACCAGACATCATATCAAATACCAGACACATCATCAAACTTTATATCAAATACCAAACACATCACCAAACTTCATATCAAATACCAAACACAACACCAAAATTCATATCATATACCAACACACACCAAGTACGTCCCCAAACTTCACATCATATACCAACTCACACCAAACTTTAGCTATAGCAAATATCAAACTCATCAACTAACCTCATATCAATTACCAAATATATCACCAAACTTTATATCAATTACCAAAAACATCACCAAACTTCATATCAAATACAAAACACAACAAATACCAAAAACAAACTTCATATAAAAAAGCTGATCTATTATTATATACGAAGTATTATTATAATGAATCACCTTGGGTGAAGCACCATGTGGACGTGTCAGAATATAAGCGTTGTGAACAAAAACCCTTTACCAGTTGTAGTTGGTTGGGGATGTTGTAGGGAGACAAAATAAATTTGATGTAACCAAAATGCCAATGTTTATGTCTAGGTGATAAACAGTAGGCAATGTACTTATGAATAGACTAGCAAACTATTTGAACTACACTTCACTAATAATTGTCAACAGGTTTAGCTAGAAACTCTACTTGTTGCATTATAAATTAGCTATGAAGTGAATCTCATGGCATTAGTTTTCTAAACATAAACAGCCGCTTATTCATATACACAAGTATACTCCAGAATCATGAGGACGCAAATTGTATTGAAATATTTTAGCTACTGGACACGACCATCCTGTAAATATGTACCTATGAAGAGTTGTTGGCATTTCTTTCAGAAATGCTTAGCTATAGCTAGCTAGCTATCTGAACGAATTAAGAATTTTACTAGATGTATGAAGCTAGCTAATTGTGAGTAGATGCTTAGTTCAGATATACAAGGTATTAAATGGTGGAAAGGCAATATGTATGTAGCTATATAGCTAGCAAGCAAATAACTAGCTAGCTATATGACTCTTTTTAAGCAAGCAAGAAATTCAGCAAGCAAAATGTATTAGTATTTAATTTGAGTAGCTAGTATAAAAACGGAAATTTAGTGATGGGAAGCACAGGCTCTTGACTCCTTTTGTTCAATTGTTTCGTCTCATTGTTAGCTAATTATAATTAATAATAATAATAATAATAATAATAATAATAATAATAATAATAATAATAACAACAACAACAACAATAATAATAATTACTACTATTGCTATTATTATTATTATTATTATTATTATTATTATTATTAGCAAGACACATTAATGTCATGTGACAATACTCAGCATGCGCCAAGTAAGCTATAATAAAGAAGTGTGTACCAACTAATATCTAGTATACTTGTCTCTGTATCGCACGGGTAGTGGATTCTTCTGTACGAGTTTTTTACGCTGGAGGTGGTGTTCGAACCCTGTACGCAGGCAGGTTTGATGTCTCGTCTGTACGCTGAATGTGACAATCTTCTGGATGCAATACAAATTGCTTTGGAACAGATCAATAATAGCTAGTATTCTCTGGGACACCGGTGACTTTGATGGTGCTATCATTCAACTGGAAACTGTAAGCCAGAGCCTCGCTTGGGTTCAACCACTCTTTGAAGATTCAGCTAACTTTATGAGTCTGACGTCAACAGTAACAGATATGATTAGTTATTTAATGGACAGCCACGATCGATGTTATCGTAACAACACTACTGGTAGACCTTCTCTGAATATTTCCAAAGTACAGCTGTCTGCCTTGTTAGAGCTAGAGTTCACTCAAGTTGAAATAGCTAAAATATTTGGCTGTTCTTCTAAAACTATTCATAGAAGAGTACTCCAGTTCGGATTAGATCAACTTACTAGCTATAGTGCCATTTCTGATGAGAAATTAGACGAAGTAGTGTTAAATTTTGTATCCAACTTCCCTACTTCTGGCCAGAAACAATTAGCTGGACATCTGACTTCTTTGGGCTACCATATCCAGAGGTATAGAATCAGAGATAGTTTATATCGGGTTGATCCTTGGGGAGTACAGATTAGAAGTCGTCGACTGCTTAATTGTAGAAAATACAAAGTGGCTGGCACAGATTGTGAGAGACTTGATGATTGTGTAAATAAACTTAAGTTTTGTAATCCCCCTCCTCACCCCTCACTTTCCAGTTGGAGTCAATTATTTCACTGTTATAATTCATTGAACTAGTTCCCAGTCAAATATTTTTTAATATTAATCTCGAACCATGGGTAAAGATAGGAACTACTAATGACTTACAGTCACCCGCAGTCTTAAATTTCAACCCCTATCTTTTCAGAGACCACAACCTTTTACATTGCAGTCCCTATACTGCTGTTAATTGTGATCAGAAAGATAATGAAAGTCGATAGTTTACAATTCAACGAGTCAAACTTGTCCATAGCCATTCAACAAGTCAAACTTGTCCATAGTATAGCCATCGTGGCTCATTAATGACAATGTCATGTGGGTACAAAATGTCACATAATCACTATGATTGATGGGAAGCTTCAGAGTAGGACTACAAGTATTGGCCATTGCCAGGTCACCCTCAATGAACTCAAGCCTGGGCTTCTCAGCAAATCCCAACGGTGGTTCTCTCTCTGCACCAGAGAAGAAAATCATTACTTGTTGTAGAGTAACTTTGTTGCCATCCTCTATCCTCACTTGACCTCCTACAGCCACATTGATACCACCAAATTAAAAATAATGATAACAATAATAAACACAACAGATAGGGGAATGGGGTATTATCATACTTCCTATTCATTACAAGTGTAAAATATCCGGGATTTCTGTGTTAAATATATCGAGACAAATATTTTATCCTGATCACTTTCATCAGCTGTGGAATACTGTAATTAACTAGGAATGCCACCCACACTGCACACCTTCACACTCCTCAATGTAATCACTAAAATATACGTATGTCTGATGCTCCTTCTCCCTTCTCTCTGCTCTGTCACTGAAAGAGATGTTGAAAAGTGTTCTGAAGTTATCTAAAATACATAATAAAAAAATTAAAAAATAAAGTTCACTTATCTAATCCCACTTCAATCCCACCCACTGTAATTCCCCTGACCTTGAGTTAAGTCTACTGGAGTTAGAGTGAATCGCTCTGCCATCAGGGATGGGTATTTGCGTGTGTACTCCAATACATTGCAAGTACTCAGTCCTTCACAAAACTGGTCCAGTTCTGGCTTCACCTTCAGCAAGACTTGTGCCTTCAATGTGTCAATGATACCGGTTTTATCAGCCATTACCAGCCATTACGAGTGTGAACAAAGGCTTTCTATATCCTGTTTCAAGAAGAGCCGATTCATGATCTGGATTCTTGAACAATTCTCTCAGTGTCTCCTTGGTCTCAACTGATTCCAGCTAAAAGTTGTGGTAAATACATCATGTTATGAAATTTTGAGGTGGCCAAGTTTTTCAGCAACACCATACATGTATAAATAGACATGGCCAAAACATCACACAGCTTGACCAAAAAAACAAACAAACAAAAAACAAAAAAACAACAACAACAACTAACATAACCTCAGTGAGGTAGGGTGTCTACTCTAGCATACCACAGGCTCCTCCTCTGCTTCTTCATTCAGGAGCATTTCACAGGTAACCAACTGTCTTACCCAATGTGGTTACTCAGCTATGTACCTTTTTTACAGCAGGGAGAGATGAGTTTGGACTGGTGGAAGTCATTACTGTTTTATTGTTGGTGCCCTGTGTACCCCTAAAATATACTCAACACTAAAACAGAGTGTGAAAAGAAAGAAGGATGTGGGGGGGGAGGAGGAGGATTTGGGGGGGGGGGGGGGGGGGGGGGGGGGGGGGGTGAAGAAAGAGAGGGGAGAGAGAGAGGAGAAAAAGGAAACTTAAGCAGCCCTTGTGTGTGATTATTCATAGGTGCAACACTAGCTCTTCCTCTGCCTATTCAGGAGCAGTCAAACTCCTATCACCTTGGTGATTACTCACACACAGCACAAATACAGATGCATACACACACACACTCACTTATTGTCAATTAAGCGTGGTGTCAAGCTCATGAGTCTGGGTGTGCCACAATTTTGAGGGTGCATTTAAGATTAAAAAACAAACAATGAAAAACTGGTGCGGTCTAATTCAGAGCATAAATTAGAGGAAATGTCAGCCATTCTAGATTAATTAAATATTAGTATTTCTTTTATTCAGGTCCAGTTTGTGCAAGAAGAAGCTATAGACAATGGTGGACCTAGCAGGGAGTTCTGGCGGCTGTTCACACACGAGGTGGTAAAACAGTATGGTGTTGGAGAACCTGGGAGTACTCTCTTCAATAAGAACATTCCTGCATTACAGGTAAGTCTGTATTTATGTGTGTATATGCATCTGTATTTGTGTGTGTGTGTGTGTGCATCTGTGTGTGTGTGCATCTGTATTCGTGATTGCAACATTCTGTCAAAGATGTGGTATAAACTATATACACAATCACTAACACTAGGGAGGTGTAGTGCTGCTAATGGCACTAACACCAATCAAGCTATTCGAAACACTAAATGTTGATGAATTGGCTTGTGTGATACACAGATAGGGGACTTATTACACACATACACAAAAACAAAAAAACAAAAACAACCTTACTTGCAGTAACTTAGTTGGATCAAATCTTTCTTTCCTCACTTCACGCAAGGCATCCTCCAACAATTTCTCTCTTCGAACCAATATTGATGTTCGCGGGATGGTCACCACTAGAGAGCACTTTGATACTGTTTAATATTTGAAGAAATGTTAAGAGCTCACTAAAAGAGGTTGGCTCCCTGAAAGTAACAAGTGTACATGTTAACATTGGCTTTACAACACAAAAAAAAGGAAAAAAAGAAAAAAGAAAAAGAAAAGAAATTAATGCCATCCTCCTATTTCAACTATACAATCCTGAATATCACAAGACAAAGTACGTGGACACTTATACACTGCACATGCCACACAACATTAAAACATAATAATATAAAATAGTCTTCAAAACAAAACAAATCAAACACAAATATACAAACTAACAAAACGTAATAAGATCATTCCATTTATTGATACACTCTTTAATTAACAGTTTGCACGCACTTGAGAACAATATTGTAAACAGAGTTGCACAGTAATCTCTCTTATGATGCAACACATTCAAAATGACTAATGTGAACCCCAGGACATCAGCACAAGATAAAAAATGACTTAAATTTCCAAGGATGATACGGGTAAGGAGCGATAAACTAACAGTTTTAGTTTAAACTGGTCGCCATTCCAAAGTACGCTCCATTCAAAATGCTCTAATGTACCAGACCTCTAGTAGATATAGCATTACGTTGTATTCTCTTAGTGACTTGACTATTGGACTTTCGATATTCAAGTAAGAACAAGAACAAATCAGGTACATAAGGCATATAGCCATGACAAACAGCGCATTAACGAAGTTAACTTACTACCACCGTTAAAAAAAATAAATTAGCACGGCTAACTTTGGAAAACTGTGAACGTCTCTCCCGTCCGTAGCTCTTTGCCATTTTTTTATTTTCTCCTAGCATGATTTCGAAGTCGTTTGTCCTGAATTTCTTGCGCCTGCACTAATGTTTATGTCTTTAAGTAGCCTACACGCATTGACCTCTTTGAACTTTGCCATATAAAATCTCAATTGAGACTCATTAGTGAGAGTCTTGTTTTGCTCGCCCAATAATTAATAAAAATTAAATAAATAAGAAAAAATTAATAAATAATAATAAGAGTAAGTAAACAAACCAAATTAATAATCCGTAAATAATAAATGCATAAATCAACGAATAAGTCAATCAATAAAGAAATTAATAATGAAACACACATCAAACAAATCAATGCATAAAATTCAATTAGAACCCGTTGCTATATTGTTACTAGGTGTACTAACTTGGTAAGTGTGCACTATTTTTTGCCTTTAGGTATATAAACTGTGCATACTAACCACCCTTGGGGTATTGCTATTTTTGAGTTTTAGTTTAATAGAATAGGCCGATAAAGCTGTGTGAGGCCTGGATATGATATGTGAGGGTCTACTACCCTCTCATATCCGACCTATACGGGACCAGCCCTAGTTCGACAACTCTCCTGCTGACGCTCATACCAGCAGGAATTTACCATAGCTAGCTGCTTAACTGTTTACCACAGAGCAGAGCAGCCCAGGGTAGAGTTAGATCTGGAGATAACAGCTGGCAGCTACAATGCTAAAGTAAACCTGCCAGGTGTGCTTCAATTGAATTTTAATTGATTTTTTATTTTGGGCCGGAAATTCGCTTGACACCGCCATATTTGTGCGAAAATGCTGATAAACCAAGTACCGTATTCATCCCAATTACAGCACCGCTCTAATCTTAGAACCAACCGGTGACAACATTTTTTTTTTCTTCTATTTATAAACCAATCCCATTTTTGAATTATTTTTTTCTGGTGCTTAGCTAAATAGGACGGGCAAGTGGCCGTTATGGATGTCTCAGCCGAGGATTGTTCGTTATTATGGCTTCTACCACAGCAGGACTCAAGCAGGTTTCTTTAAAAGTTTTTAGACGCCTTCAGGAACTGTAGTTGGCGAGCGAGCGTAGCGAGCGAGACACTTACAGGGGTAACACAATCGAAAATCGGGGATGTTTATTTATATATATGGACGTACGTATGTCATTTTGTACTTTGACCCTCGCGTTTTTGTGTTAGTTATGTGGTCGACCCCGTCCCAAATTGCACTAAACAGAATCCTCTGGTTTATCGATCAGTACCCGTATCACCTAGAAATTAAATTGTTTACCGTTTGAATTCTTTTGCGGGTGCAGTTTTCTATTCGAGTTAGTGGCGGTGTAAGTCAATGCGCTCTTTGTCATGGTTATAAGCCGTGCGCAACAGTATTTACTTGAAAATACATTGTCCACTAGACTACTGCGAAGGTAAGTCTGTGTAGGTGCATGTCCAGTTGTGTCAAAGCATTGTGTGTTACAACCACTACTTAGCTAAAGAATATCACAAAGAAAACTTTTAAATAACGTGTATTGTTTTGTTGTTGTTTTTTTTCCTTCAATTCAAGCAGTTGCAGAGAGTTGTTACTATGGCACTGAAATCCCTTTACCCTGTATGCTAAATTTAAAAACTGGACCTTATCAGTAGCTTCAGTGTTAGAAGTCAAAATCATTCATATTAAAATAGTATAGTCTTTAGGCTCGCTCGCCATTTGTGCTCAAGCACACCACTAGTAATAAGCCATTCTGCACTTGTACGTTTTAATCGTCGACAGGTCTGACTCTCGGTCACCGAAAGTCAACTTCGCCCTAATTGCTAAGCTCCACCCTATTTTAAGAACCAGTCGATGTCAACAATTTATGTTTTGCTCCAATAGTGGACCATTTCCAAATTTGAATTATTATTTTTTGGTGCTGTAATTAGAAAAAATACGGTACTGGGCCGCTTTGGGTAAACGGGTTCTAAAATAGTTAGAGCATGGATTTAGTGCACAAAGCCCTCACGGCCCTTGGGCTTCAGTGCACTAAATCCACCAGTACCTAAGCGCGTATGCTCTAACTATTACTTAGTCAATAATTGGTAAGAACACTATCACAGCTCAACTATTTCGGAAACATTGTTGGAGTAAGGGACTTCAATAAAGAACTAGAGCATTAAAAGTGTAAACCCTCAGCGCCAAATTAGAAAATTTGCTAACTGTCACTACCGTTGAATAAAAAATTCTTAATCCAGTATTATAACAAAATATGGTTTGCTCTTTTCATGTGCAATTATGGCTCAGTGTGGACAATATGGCTTTTCAGCAACCAATGAAGTCCATGTCCGGTTACCATAGCAATAATTGGACTTTCCAACATGCAAATTACACTAACACGATACACCAAGGTGAGTGAACATCTGCACAAGAACTGGAGAAGTATAAAAAAAGAAAGGAAGTTTGCGCTACACAGCTTATAATACTTCTCCTGGTGGCATGTACAAATTGCCTATAGGAGTGATCAGGGCAAAGTAGCTGTTAGAGCTTTATTAACCCACAGTGCACATGTATGGCAGAATATATTAGTCTCTTTGTCATTCACTCATTCATTCCTGTCACTGGTCTAAAGCGAATCTCGAAGATGGCAGACTTTTATGCTGCTCTAGAGAAGAGGAACTCCAACTAGATGACGATTTAGTACAAGGACAGTACAACACCAAGTCAGTGGAATAGACCTCGAAATGGAATGAGGCTAACTTCATTGTTATTGCAGAGAAAGTCCTTACTAATTAAGTTTGTTTGTGTGTAATAATGAAATGCTCAAAACCTAAGAATATTATTGACAGCCATCTAAGCAGTACCATGCTAACTCATCTACACCTGGTTGGCCCCAGACCTATCTTAGTGGTGGCTAAATTTTAATCGCACAAGTCTACTCCAAATGGGAAAGTCCCTTTCTCTAGTGGTTTAACAGAGGAACTGACACACAGATGTAAGTGAGGTATCATCTTGCATTATATCATGTATGAGACTCAGGCTGCACAACCCTCATCCCTTATCAGAAGCATTAACTTTTTTTTTACCAGGTAAATATAACCAGCACACCAAAAGGAAAAACTCAAAAGTGGATCAGTAATGTCAATTGGAAACTCTCTTGCACAATCAGACTCCCTCCCTTTCTCACACCTTCCAGCCACCACTATCAGCTGGCCGGGTCAGCTGCAATCTGCTAACCTAGCCCAATAGTCAATTTGCATCTCAAGCAAATATACCCCTTCTCCCTTTTCTTAGGCATTGTGCCTGGCCGTACTAAATGACCCTCACCAAACTACAGCTACTTACTGCCAATATAATTTTTAATTAATAATTATAAGGTAAGTAAAAAACAATGGCATGCCCCAAACCTAAGAAAATTATAGCATGAGTCTATTCAGTCACATAAACTGAAAGGAACTTGTTTTACTGCATGCAGAATATTGAGCAAGTGAGAAACTTCAGTTGGCATAACTGAGTTACTGACTGATGGAAGTATTTATGTTTGCTTGCACTGCTCCAACATTTAGCTCATGTGTACCATATTCAGACAACTCTTCAGGTCACACAAACACACACACACACACACACACACACTGACAGAGAGAGAGAGAAAATGAAAGCCAGTGAAGTATATACTTAATAGCAAATTTTTTTCTCTTTTTTAACAGCCAATTATAGTTAATTAACTTAACAGTGTGTGTGTGTGTGTGTTTGTGTGACCTGAAGAGTTGTCTGAATATGGTACACATGAGCTAAATATTGGAGCAGTGCAAGAAAACATAAATACTTCCATTAACCCGACGTTTCGACAACTTGCCGAAGTCCTCTTCAGGGGTCAGCTGATGCTGGCTGTCCAGGCTGCATGCAAATCACCCTCCAGGATATAATAAACAGTAAGCGTACCCTCCAGAAATCTTGCTGTTTACATTGTGTTATTATATCACCACGGAGAGTTCGACTTCAGTTGACCCCTGAAGAGGACTTCGGCAAGAAGTCTAAATGTCGGGTTATGTTATAATTAACTATAATTGGCTGTTAAATATGCTATTATTATAATTATTTCAGCCGAGAACGACTGTCACTTGTCACTACTTGTATAAGTCACTCCGAGCTATCCTTCAGACTCTCCACAATGGCAGTTCTAAACATCTGATCTTCAACATCTGATGGTGACTTTGGGGAATGGGCAGACTTCACATCAGCAAGCTGTCAATAACAACAAGAACAAAGAATAAATTCCGTAAAAAAACACACAAATAAATACCGTTAAAACGCATGTATTGGTCTTAAATTAATCAGAGATTAGTACACGGTTAATTCTTTATTGGTGAGGCTTTTAGGATAGCATGTCATTCACAACGAACAACACCAGTTAGTACCACAAAAATGTTACTATAGCAACCTTTTTTCTGTCGGTTAGATAATCCCTCATTGATCCTGTTCATCCACTTACATCAGCATCTGAATCGCTGGTGGCACTTGAGTAGTCCTAATGTCAACTGGTGAAATTTCCCTAAGACTGCTAAAATAAATCACAACAAAGTTAACTTGCAATTTTAAGTCACGAGTTTAATTGCAAGATATAAAACAATATAGAAATATATTTAAGTTCAGATGCAACTCAATTCATCCAACTAGGAGCAATATTTTTTTAAATTAAAATGTCTCCCAGTGGAAGTAGTATATACAACACTGCTACAACACACTTACAATTATTCCTACTCCTGCTCCTGCCTCCTGAAGGGCCACCCTGACACTCCAGCATGTGTGCACGCATGAATGACATCTTCACTTTCTTCTCACAATCCAGGCAGAACTCCTCTACCTACAATATCAAAATAATGCAATGAACACAAACCATCATTATCTGACAAAATGAAATTGCCCTAGACACAACATCAAGATTCAGATCTCGTTGAATCGGCCTCACATAAACCTTGCCGTTTCCAACTTGTTGTTTCAACAACTTTGGGCAGTTTGTGATCCTGTGCCCTATTACTACGAGATCCCTGGATTGTGGCTTGCATCTCAGCAGCTCAAATCCACCCCCATCCTTTAGCTTTGGGAATGCAGTCGACATGAGGCAACGAAAATCTTCTGGGTGGCAGTTTATGTTGGGCACAGTTATTGACTTTTCACCAAGCCCTGCCTGCTCCAATACCAGTCTCCCTAGCTTTCTGGTGGGAACTCTGTCTGCATTAGTGCTGCTTAGACACACAAACTTGTGTGTCCAACTCTGAGAGACAGATGAACTTCTCTTCCTGTTAAACAGGCTGCTCTGCTCCTCTTTAACATCACTTGTTATCACGATGAAACCCACTCAATATAGACTGAGCATTATTGTACATCTCCTCAAACCCTGCAGAGGATTAAAATGGTTGACACACGTAATATTAATAATATTTATTGTTATGGTGGGACAAGTATAGAATAGATAGGAAGCTAAAGAAATTGCTCGGCAGATATTAAAAACACAAGGCTGCACTATAGCTTCACTCCTATTCATATACATAACAATAAGTGACACATCACTAACCCTAAATAATATATTTTATTCACTTGATACAGGAGAATATCATGAGTCCATTGGCCTAGTATTTACACGAGTGCCGCAGGCATGAGCATAAAATATATGTCCAATCATACGAGTGACATTCGGCAGCATCCAATGAATAATACATTTGTTATGAACTGCTTACGTGTGACTACAATAGTTATAAGTTCCTGGTACTTTATAACCTGGTGGGACATAATAACCCACTGTGATAACTCTGAACAGGTGATATGGGAAAATATTGCCTTTAGCCACATCCTGTTTTAATATAATGCATTTCCTATGTAGCAACAGGTAGGCTCTGTTTAGTACATAATTATAATACAAATTTATATTTGAGGACCTCACTTACTTGCCAACAAAAGCATAATAACACTACACACTCCTCACATACAGCGAACACACACTTGTGCAAAAAACAAAACAAAAAACCAACAACATGTGCAGAGTGGTATACTTTGAGGGGGGAGGGAGGCTTAGTTTAACAGAAAATGAATAACCATTTCAAATGTTTAATACAAAGAATTTTGTTCACCTAAGGTGACTTTCACCCCTCCCTGAGCAACAGATTCCGCAAAGTTCACCCTTTTCTAATCAGTTCCCCATCCCTAAACAAAGAAAACTTGAGTTACCCCAGCGTTCACTCCAACCAAAATAAAAGTTCTCCCACCAAAACAAAAGTTCCCCCACCAAACAAGTTGTCCCCAACTAAAACAAATGCTCTCCCCTACCAAAATAGAATTTCTCTCCTACCAAAACAATGTTCTCTCTCATCAAAACAAGTTCTCTCCCACTCAAACTAAAGTTCTCTCCCACTCAAACTAAAGTTCTCTCCCACTCAAACTAAAGTTCTTTCCCACTCAAACTAAAGTTTTCTCCCGCTCAAACTAAAGTTCTCTCCCACTCAAACTAAAGTTCTCCCCACTAAAACTAAAGTTCTCCCCCACTAAAACTAAAGTTCTCTTGCACACTAAAACAAAAGTTCTCTCCCACTAAAACTAAAATTCTCCCTCACTAAAACAAAAGTTCTTCCTCACTGAAACAAAAGTTCTCTCCCACTAAAACAAAAATTCTCTGTCACTAAAATAAAAGTTCTTTCCCACTAAAATAAAAGTTCTCACCCACCAAAACGAAAGTTATTTCCAACCAAAACAAAAGTTCTCCCACATTTACAACAAAATATGCTCTGGGTAAAAATAATTTAAGGGGGAAGGGGGGTGGGAGAGTTCCAGAGCTCCCTAAGACAGTCTCGTAGCCACTCGTACCGGAAGTAATAGAAACGCATACAATTTCTTTCAAAAGGTCACCTCATTAAAATGGTGCTTGTGCGTGGGCGTTCAATATATTATTTTTTTAGTTTGCAAGGAAGCCATACACGTGTTTGTCTTAATACTGTGGTGTGCTGCTCAGTCAAGCTAACAGCATTGTTTGAGGGGAAAAACAGACCATTCTAGCATCAGAATACCTTTTAATATGGTAAGTTATATATTTCTTATTAATTCGGGACATAGCAATCTGCAACCAAATTAGACTAAAATAATTAGTGATATGTCATAGTCATTCATGTATTTATGATATATTAAATTATTGTAACTGCAAAACAAAGAAGATAAATTTTAAGTGGTATTGAAGGTATTGTGATAATACTTTGTATGTACAATCAAAGAGTTCAGTGCTAAGGAGAAGAGGTCCACAGACGACGATCCATCCAGGTCGAAAATGTGGTCCTTGCCAGTTATGCAGCAAGTCTGCCTCTTTTTACACACACCTGTCCACTTGGGATCCTGAACTTTCAGCAAAACTCCGGGCCATGGAGAAAACGATCACAGTTGACAGCTGTATTTGTCGGGCATGTGAAAAAGACATAAAGAGAAATATTAATTCAGGTGACTATGTACCACGCTGGACATTACAGAACCAAGAAAACGTACATAAGTGCATACTTCCCCACTGTAACAAGACTGAGAGCATCGTCAATTCAGGACTTGTCACAGCTAAACATATAAATGATATATTTAATGTAGCAGTTAACACTGATGATGGGAAGCTAATTCCACTGTGCCAGGTTCATTATAAACAAGTGCATCGCACAATCAACCCTCAAGTATATATGCATGAGAAATGCTTCACATGTAGTGCTAACATAAAGGGGTCGTACAGGCACTGCCCTAACACTGTTGCCATTAAATATCATTTTTGTCAAGTCATTGATATGGATTTAAACATCATTGAAAATGATAAAATATGCACACGTTGTTATAATAGTCACCTCGAAATAATTGCTAATTTTAAGCAAAATAATCATGATTATGAATTAAGTATCCTTTTAAACAATATTTCTCCTGCATTTACAAGTGTATTTCCAGAATATATCAGTTATGGCTTGAAAGATGCAATACAGAAGCTTGGAGATATTCTTCTGAGAAAGGTAGTCATTTTATTATCAGAGTTATATGAAATAGTAATAAATGCAAGCATGAACAAAGTGTCTGAAATGAATCTAACACATAGTGAACACCAAGTACAACATGAAATGCCAAAGCGATGTTTTCTTAGTACATTACTAAACTTTTTTGGTAAGCATCTGACATGTTGGTGTAAACAACAGTACATAGGAGTGTTACTATACCGACCAGGAACAGACCTCTTAGATTGTTTGTCTAAGGCTATAGTCATGGAATGAGATTATAAATTGCCCCTGTTTTTTTGTCAAGGACTTTACTTTGTGATTTAATTACTTTTTTATTTTTATTCATTGTCTTTTTATTAACACCCATTGAGTTATAAATGTGCAGGTTTTTATCTGTTCATCATATGTGTTGTACTTTTCAACAGCCTGTAACCAATAGGCATATTAGCAGTAGTTCCAATAGAATCAGGAAGTCCAACAGGAAACACAAACAACTCGGGACATTGCAATCTGCAAGCAACTACTCCCTTTTAAACCATATCATCACTAAACATACTATAATAGTTATCTCTGAAATTAACATTGTAACTGCAAAACGTACGTACCATTAGTTATGATTAGTTATAATTTTACTTCCTTCTTTGCTGAAACCAATACCTCTGATAAAATACCAGTAAAAGTTTCTATCTTTCTGGCGTACAACAAAAAAATAGCGATATATACTTTTTAAAGTGTCTTATATTTTCTTTACACACAAGAAAACACAACTTCCTAGTGACAGAGCAGAGCTATGCCCCAGTCAAACTCCATTTCCTTTGTCTTTGCACTACGACCCGAACCATGAATTACGTCATCGGTTTTTTGCAAAAGGAAACCGGGAATTACGCGCAAGACTGAAGAGTCTGTATGATACTCTGGTTATACCGTTTGAGAGCAAGGGGGGGGGGGGGGATTCAGAATATTATACTATTGCTGCAAGTGTAAGCACAACCTTAGAAACAGATTTAAAGCTCGTCCTTATTGTTGTTTTATCTTTTAAGACTATGTTAATTCAAGCATACCTCTGCCAATAGGACTGGAACGCACAGCTCTGGGAGTAGTAAGGCTAGTAGTTCTCCTGTGTGTAGTTCTGGGAGGAGTTGGAAACTGCTGCTTAAGCGTTCTTCACGCTGATCTCCCCAACTATTCCTGGAACTAGTGCTGGCGGACCTCGACCCCTCGGGTTCTCCTCCATGAATAATTTCCAAACTACTTTCCCGACTAACTGTATCACTCTGGTTCTCCGATGTACTACCAATTCCACTCCCCACGCACCTGTCTCCACCCTCAACACCTTCTTCGCCACTGATCTCGGACACCACGTCTAAGTTAAGTCCTTCCCTACGGTCTATACGTCCATCTTCCCTGGCAGAAGACACTATCTCCAGAGCGCGTTGGAGGACAATCCTCTCCGACTCTGAAATCTTCAGCCCGGAATCCCCGACCTAGCACGGTATCCCGCGACGAGCTGTTAAGGGAGAAACTGGACTCGTGGCTACCAGTTCCTTGCAATTGATAATAGCCATATGGCCTGGTTGAGTACTACGCGCGCTCGTAAATATGATGCAGTAGCAAGAAACCCAAGAAACCCTGTACCCACCTCGTTCAAACATCCACACTTTGGTGCACTGCAACTAACACAAACACACACACACACACACACACACACACACACACACACACACACTCTTGTATTAAAATTGCACTCTGTGGTGAATCATTTTGGTCCAAAACGACAGCTGTATTATTATGCTGTAGCAACTATTAGCGCTTTTGGTTTTAGCTAGTTTAATTTGTATTTACTTTTTAATATTAGATTGCTCACTTTAAAGCTCAGGTTTGGCTATTTAAATCTAAAGATTAGAGTTGAATTGTCCATCAGAGTAGAAACAAGAGAGGCAAAACAAGCTTTCCTTGACAGTGCAGCTGGGATTGATAGCATGCTCTTAACTCTTTTTGTGTGTTTGTTTTATTTGATCGTTACTATTAGTAGTAGTAGTAGTAGTAGTAGTAGTAGTAGTAGTAGTAGTAGTAGTAGTGTTGCTATTATTAGCCATTAATTACTTATTATTGCTGATTAGTTAATGATTGTCTGTACGGCAATGTTGTTGTTGTTTTTATTATTCTAGCTAATAATGTAGATTTTGTAAATTTTACTCGCAGCTAGAAGATTAGATAAAACAATTAGATTTGTCCACTAGAAGTATGGAAGATAACTGATACAATGAAAAATACTAATGTTACAATAGTTCTGTGCTATTCTCACCATAGGAGAATACAAATAAAGCAAAAAACAAGACTAGCTGGCTACAACTAAAGATAATTATACCAAAACAAAAGTGATATCCAAAATAGACCCTGCTAGATTATTGTGTGAAGTAACACAGTAGAATCATTCTAGAATAATAAAGTACAAGTGGCTGATCACCTTGCTGGACGGGTGGCATCCCAACTAATCAACTTGGTTAGAAATGGCTAATTCCATGCAGGCATCACATGACAATTTAAAAATAAAAATGATGAGGATTTAACTCTTGTTCTTCCTTTCCTGAACACAAAGCAATCGTGGAAGTGAAATTTGGACTATCAAATTATAATGCTGCAGCTGTTGTGTGAATGCAAATGATCCCAAAAGTGTGTAAAATGTTACCATTGGCTATCTTAAACATCTTTAGCTGCAGCGGAACATGTTTTTACCATTAGCTATAGCTATCAGTTCTACTTGAAACACAAACTTTTACACTAAAAGATAGCTATAGCTCTATGAACTCTTCTGTAATAATTTAATACAATGATCGTTACTGGTGAGAACTGAATATGGCACCTCAACTTGTTGCTGCAATCATGCAGCAGCTAGCTATATTTTCACTTGTTTGTAATTAGAATAATTTTATAATTTATGGAATAGCTAATATTTTGAGTTTTTGAATAAAGAAGAGGATTTTTAATACAATGATTCTAAACATTTTGAGCATGATCTGGCAGGCCCTAATCCTAATTCATGGTTATTGTACAGATGACAAGAAACATGTCTAGCTTCAAGACTGTGCAGCCACACTAAATTCTTTCCTTGAACTGCAACCTTAGCTACTTCCAACAAAATTAGCTAAATATGAAATGATTTACCACTGCTTTTCCCAGGCTTGGGGTTAGAAAAGAGGTTCATGTATCATAAGTTTTACTGGATATTGTTAACTACATATAAATATTGCTAGTAGAGCTTGTTAATTCTAGTTCAAAGAAAACATTTTCATAGCTAATTAATAGTTAAATGTTAATATTTTGTTAAACTGGTCATGAATAGCTAGACAACTAGCTATTTCAATAGCTGATTTGATGAGCTAGCTAAATCTGTAATGATGTTAGTTCAGAGTACTTAGATGATGCTGGAAAAACCATGAAGTTACCAGTGTACTAGATGCATAGCTAGCTACTGTCAAACTGCTTTCAACAAAATCAACAAAGATCACTAGAGGGAAATGTCATTGATAAGATTTGTAGCTAGCTGTTTGTCAATAATAACTACCAGCTAATTGCATTATTTTGCCTAGTTAGCTAGCTACCTTATGTGCAGTTCAAGTTAGTAATAATTATATGAAGATAGTTGTAATATTAAAAAAGTAAGTCGGGTGTCTTAAAGCTTAATGCAGATGCACTGGAACATGAAATAACTATGACTAGAACTGACTAAACTGAATGATTCCAAATCATGACTATTAGAGCCTTGTTTTAGCTAGCCAACATTAGTTTCAATGCTGACTCTGTGCAACACAGGTCAGGCTCATGTCTTTTTAAAAAAAGAAGCTTATTATGCTAACATTACACAAGCATAAATTTGGCTATATATATATATATATATATATATATAAGGTGTGCTTGAGCACAAATGGCGAGCGAGCCTGATACTTAGGTAACATAAAATGTTACTATGTTTTAGCTTACTTCATGCAAACACTATAATACCAGTTATGACATTTGATTTCAGCAAACAAATACAAAATCACTCTCTTACCTGATTAATGGTAACTTTGTAGTATCAAACATCTGCCATTCTGATAATCTCAATCACCAGTAACTCTTGAACAAGCTCTCAGCTACGATAAAAAATAAACCAGTGTTATTATTTGTAATTTTAGCCAACAAAATATGGAATTACTACTTACATCATTCTTGAGTATTGATAACTTCTGTAGTATCAAATTGAAGTTACTTTGACCATCTGAATTACCTTGAATTCTTGACAACAAGCTCTCACCTACAAAACAAAAGACAATCAATTTTAGCACACAAATACAAAATTACTTTCTTACCTCATTTTCTTGAGCAGTGGTAACTTTTGTAGTACCAAATTTGAGCCAATCTGACTATTTGAATTTACCAGTCACTGTTGACAAGCTCTTAGCTACAAAAAAGAAAGGCCAGAGTTAATTTTGCATATTTAGCTAACAAATATGGAATTGCTACTTATCTCAGCTTCCCTCGAGAAGTAGTAGCTTCCTTAGCATTAATACTACGGCATTCTGACTACCAACGGCTCTTGACAACCAACAACCGGCACTCCGTATCCCCCCATAAAACGGCGAAGTTTTGCAATTAAGTCTGGAAAAGGGTCTTCAATGCCATAGTAACCGGTCGAATCAACTTTTTGTGTCTTGAAAACAAGCGTTTTAGCAGGAATTTTCTCATACTTTGGAGCTTAAGTATAAAGTAAGGTTTGCTTAATGCTGTAGTTTCAGAATAAACTGGAGTCAAGCCTAAAAGGCCCTGTTTTTAGGAGATAAACGTTCCCCGCGCGTGCGTTTAAAGAGCATACGTACCATCCATACATACATACATATATATAACACTAGTGATGTGCTTGAGCACAAATGGCGAGCGAGCCTAAAGACTATACTATTTTTATATGAATGATTTTGACTTCTAACACTGAAGCTACTGAAAATAAGGTCCACTTTTTAAATTTCGCATACAGGGTAAAGGGATTTCAGTGCCATAGTAACAACTCTCTTCAACTGCTTGAATTGAAGGAAAAAAACAACAACAAAACAATACACGTTATTTAAAAGTTTTACAACTGGACATGCACCTACACAGACTTACCTTCGCAGTAGTCTAGTGGACAATGTATTTTCAAGTAAATACTGTTGCGCACGGCTTATAACCATGACAAAGAGCGCATTGACTTACCACCGCCACTAACTCGAATAGAAATGGAAGTCCCTAAGTTTTCAAGTTTTAACTGCACCCGCAAAAGAATTCAAAACGGTAAACAATTCAATTTCTAGGGTGATACGGGTACTGATCGATAAACCAGAGGATTCTGTTTAGTGCAATTTGGGACGGGGTCGACCACATAACTAACACAAAAACGCGAGGGTCAAAGTACAAAATGACATACGTACGTCCAAACATATATACAAATAAACATCCCCGATTTTTTCATTTTTACCCCTGTAAGTAAGTGTCTCGCTCGCTACGCTCGCTCGCCAATAATACTTATAGCACGAGTCAGAGTACAATATGGGAAAATATTTTACGAGCACGCAAAATATTTTCACGAGCCAAAGGCGAGTGAAAATGTGGCGTGAGAGTAAAATATCATTCCCATATTGTACGACGAGTGTGATAAGTGATTTATTGCTGCCTTGATATTTTTTCTCAACCGGTTACAATACAATTTTCATTGATTTTACTCGCTACGCGCGCGCTACAAGTAGCGTACAATATAAACCGTACAATATGGGAGAATACAGAACGCTCGCGTGATGCGGAAATATTCAAGTAAAAATATCAAAGCTGCAATAAATATATATATATATATATATATATATATATATATATATAATATATATATATATAATATATATATATATTATATATAATATTTACAATAAGTAATTGAATATTATATATATTTATAATTACTTATTCCTTTATTTATAATTAATCATGTTATATAACTTATATATAATATATAATTGTATTAACATAATTGGTAATCTTTTTCAGCTCCTACTGGTAGTCCTGGAGTACCTACTGCTAATCAAGTTATGTCTACTAATCTGACACTCACATGGACACAGATAGATGTCTCACAAAGAAATGGAATAATCACTAGTTACATGATTCAATATGGAGAGGGAAATAATAGAGACATGACAATCACTACTCCATCTAGTGCTACCACTCATCTAATCACTGGCCTCAAACCCTTCACTAACTATACCTTCACTGTAGCTGGAGTCAACAGTGTCAATACTGGACCTTTCTCTGCAGCTAGTAGAATTATTAGAACTGCAGAAGATAGTAAGTGAAGAAACAAGTGATTTAATAATAATATATAATTCATATCATGATATATAACATAATAATACTATATATATATTTATTGCAGCTTTGATATTTTTACTTGAATATTTCCGCATCACGCGAGCGTTCTGTATTCTCCCATATTGTACGGTTTATATTGTACGCTCCTTGTAGCGCGCGCGTAGCGAGTAAAATCAATGAAAATTGTATTGTAACCGGTTGAGAAAAATTTCAAGGAAGCAATAAATCACTTATCACACTCGTCGTACAATATGGGAATGATATTTTACTCTCACGCCACATTTTCACTCGCCTTTGGCTCGTGAAAATATTTTGCGTGCTCGTAAAATATTTTCCCATATTGTACTCTGACTCGTGCTATAAGTATTATATATATATATTATATATATATATATATACACACACACATATCATTTTAATCATGAAAATGTCTTAATGAGGACTTTGGTATGGTTTTTGATAATGAGTTTGGTATGGTATTTGATGGTGAATTTGGTATGGTTTTTTATGGTGAGTTTGGTATGGATTTTTGATGGTGAGTTTGGTATGAATTTTTGATGGTGAGTTTGGTATGGATTTTTGATGGTGAGTTTGGTATGGATTTTTGATGGTGAGTGTTTGGTATGGGTTTTTGGTGAAGAGTTTGGTATGGTTTTTTATGAATATGTCTTGATCGTAAGTTTGGTATGGATATTTTGGTGATGATGATGATAGACTAGAGCGTTTCTAGTCTATCATAAGAACCCCGCTTTGATAGCTATATAATACACACAAACTCATCACCAACTATATCTGTACTCACACTCATGCACACACATACACATACACACACACACCTATATACAAACACACACACACACATACACACACACATACACACACACACACACACACGAGAACCTCCTTTGCAGAGCATATGCATGTTATTCTGAAAGTTTATGGGACGAAGCAAAACAAAAGAATGCCTCTGCTTAGCTAGCGAATCAGCCTGAATTTTTTTGCTTTAGCATAATTTGGGGCATAGCTAGCTAGCTAGTATGAATTTTGAAATAAGTATTGAGATGTGATTAGATATTTCATTAGAAATTTGGATTGAAAATAGTATATGAATTGGATACTAAGAATAGCATTTTGGTCGGCAGTTTTGTCCAGAACGGCTTTCCATAGTTGAGTACTGTGACTACAGAGAAAAGGTGAAAGTTTATTCTCTCACTCTCACAAGTAATTTGTACTTGTGTAAAAGATTGTTTTTTTTAACTCGGTATGCTTCTATCAAAAGAGAAGTGCATTGTATGTATTACTACAAATTGTTCATTTTACCTTACTTCAATATGAAACAAAATATGAAGACTGAAAGAAGCAAGTGTAGGTAGATAATGCATAACAACAGTATTTTTTCTCACTCCTCATCAGACATACAAATCAAATAAAAGCGGAACGAGTTAAGTTTTCAGGGTGGCCAATAAAATTAAGTTCAAGTGTGGGTAGTTGTGGTTAGGCTCTGCCTGATTATGCTAGCATTTTTCTGTAATAATAGACATGAAATATCAGAGTGGAATCATTCTAGAGTTATAAAAGAATTTAAAATAAAAAAGAAATGGAAAATGAGAAAAATCAGTCCATATAGCTAATAAAATAAATATTATAGAAAATCAATAGTTTTTTTTCCTCTTTTTCTTTTACAGCAAGGACATAAACTTTTGGAAAAGTAGTTATAAGGTAGACCTTCATTACTTGATAAAAGCAGCTGGGTGTATGTTGGCCACTTGGTTATTGAAGCTATTTCCAAAAATGAAAACAGTTTGAAATACTGGGAGAGTTATCAGCTCAGGCTTAGTGTCAGCAAATCATCAACAAAATTATGCTAATGGTTTCTCTTCTTGAACACTCAATAATCATATATACTGCATCAGTATTGACAAAAATATATAAATTATTACCAATAAGAAAATTTATGGAATAATGTACTAGTCTTTTGGAATAATAACAATTTTTTAGAATAAAAAAAGAATAATTCTAAACATTTCAATCATGACCTGGCAGGCCCTAGTTGTGGTTACTGACATATTCCTTTTAAAATTTTTTGAAGTACTAGATTTGATTAGTACACCTCCCCCCCACCCCCCCAAAAAAGCCACACACCCCTTAATCCTAATGCCAAGCATGAACTATTTGTGATTAGCAATTTGCATATGTATAGCTAATTAACAACATGTCCATAAGCCAGCAAAGTAGATGTTTTGTTGTTGTTTGTCCATTAGCGTATGATTAAAGTGCAAGCGAACACGTTCGTGTATTGGGAATATAAAAATAGCTATCTCTTTACGTTCTAGCTGTTGCAACACACATGGGCATTATCTAGAAACTACTGAAACTAGAACACTTGAATAAAAGTAGCTATATATTACTTTCCTGCAAAAAAAATTTAGAAAAAAAAAATGCAAGCTAATAATGCTATTTTATAGTTTACAGAATTTTTTTGATTGTAGAAATATTTGCTCATTTGTCTATAAGTTGATCTCCCTGAAAGCTTAGCAATAATGTGGGCAAATAAATTGGTAGTATCTAATCACGTAAAATTGTATTTGATCATATATGAGTCCCCCTTGAGCATGTATTTAGCTACTATATGATGTAGGCGGAGAGAAATTGTGAACTCAGGTAACTGAAAAATTTATGTCTAACTTTCTCACTTCATTTCCTGTGGATCTTTTCCCTTAATGATGCAAATAGTTTTTTATCTGTGTATTAAAATTTTACTACTAGCTACTTTATTCATCACAGAACAGAAAAAAAGACTTATCAACATTATTACATATACATTGTTTGTCTCAGTCTAATGCCTTTTAACTCCCACTACTGTTTTACAAATGGTTTTATATTATAAATTACATATACAAACATGAATGCAGGATGGTGGAAGGAAAATATATTAGATATGAAGCATGTAGATAACAGAATTTGTGATGAAATTAAATGTTAATTGTTCTTGTAATAGCATCCAATGGCATCTAGATAGGATCCAGAACGACCAAAGAACCCTCCAATTTCTCCCGCCAGTAACAAGATGCTCCCACTTCTCCTTCCATATGGACCATGCATGTTTATGAGGCCATACTTGTTCTCCGTTAGGAATCCCAGCTCATTGACGCAATTATTACACCTGGAAGTATATCCGTAGGAGCCCACAATGGCAATGATATATTCTTCATCATAAAAAGCTATCATTTGTTTGTTTCCGCCGTAGCCGCCATGCTGCATCGGTGTCCACTGCTGGTTCTTGTTGTTGGAGTAGACAGCTTGTATGGAGTTGATGAGGTTTCCTGAGCGAATGATGAACCCTCCCAAGTTGTTGAAGGAGCAAGGATCTCGGAAGAATGAGCCACCTCTGCCTCCGTAGATTCTTGAGAAGTAGCAGTTATCATTTCCTCTGTACTGAGATCTGAAATAATGATGAATATAATAGTGATGACAAATTATGCAAGGATGAAGTGCGAAATTATATTTTACTATTTTAATATGGTTACTGTACAACTAAATGTTTATTAGTTTATCTGTCTATTATGTTAGAAAAGTTTTAAATGTGAAATAAAAGCCTCAAGTTAGAAACACAAGCGGTCTAAGAACTGAAGAATTAAAGAAGTGACAAATTATGTACTATTTTAACACGATAGATCAACAACCTGTCAATGGCTGGTAGTAAAGATCTGTTAGTCATGAGTTCTCTCATAATATCTGTGGCAGTGTAGCTTCCATTGAAGAAATGTGTCAGCAGAGGATTCTCCTGCTCTGAATTAACTGCTATATAGTCTGTTATTGATTCCTCATTCCCTTGGTGCTGCCAGTCGTTATCGGAGTCATCATACCCTTCCCAGATATCATTCGCTGAAATTGTAGCTATAGAGACCACTAAGAGAAGCAGTGCTCGTCTATAAAGCATTTTTACCTCGAAATAAGGCTATTGCAGGGGTCTAGATCATTTTGTTCGTACAGCGCGCACAATGCGCACATGCACAGCAAGAACTGAGTTAGAGGGCGTAGCTCAATTAATACCCGGAAGTGACGTTGATGACGTCTGATGAGCGGTAAAGTACATTTTATTGGCGAGTAAGTGTGTGCAATAACTCACACTCGCGTTGTGTGATTCCCGTTCCGAGTGTGTCTCGTGCCGTGTGTGTCTCGTGCTGTTTCTGAATTGTGCTCTTCTGCTGTCTCTCCAGCGTGTTTTCTGCTGTTCCGCAGTTTACGTACAAGGGCTGAGGATTATCCATTATGTAAGAGAGCATTGTTTGTACGACGTAGCAACACTAATGTTAATTGTTTTACGTTTTAGGCCGACTAAGTGGACTTCATTGGTCCTTTGCTTCGTAGCCCTAGCCTGTACTCCTGGTCTGCACTGCGCCACGGAGGAGTACTACGAGGTCTACAAGATTCTACAAGAGAGTGTGGTGTTCAAACCCAACAACACTCTAAACACCAACATTCAAGGACTAATTGAAGCTTTCTTTCCCAAGCAGAGTGGGGAGCCCATATGTGTTGGCATACACTTCAAGTATCCTTGCACAGATGGAGAAGAGGACAATACCTTTCGCTGCTACAATGGTGGAGCTCCAGAGGAGGCATGCCTTGTGTGTAACACAACTTTTCTGTGGACTAAGACAGATGTTGGACGGAATGTAGCTACTTTGCTACTGGCTTACCATCGTGGCTTCAGTTTGCGGGGCTTCCAGTGGGACAAGACGTGTTTGGTGGATGGCAGGACGGAGGTGTGGATACAGGATGCTCGGGTGCAGAACTACAACGGGAGTGTGGTGACTGAAGCTTTGGCAGACCTCACAACTCAAGTGAGAACTTTGTGGGAAGGGTTTGTAGGGTGTCTTGTTAGAGTGAAGAGCTTCATATGCACATAGAAACATACTAATAGGCACATGCATAAACAAGTACATACACACCAGAAATAGCTGTTGACACACATGCTTTATTCTATTTATGGCACATCATTTAGATATATTCAGTGGTGATAGTGGGAGGTGCCTGAGCTATTGTGTCTGCCCTGAGCAGCCCTTTGGTGGTGTATTATCACTTAATTATCAATAGTCCACAAGCCATGCCCTTGGTAAGCCCCCACCCTGAGTGTGTCAGACAATTTATTTATAATTCTTATTTCTTGACTACCTTACAGTTATGGTGCTAGGAAAGCTTAAAAATTGTTTTACATGTTTAATCATAGTCACTCCCATAATTCATTATCGGAGTGGAAGATAAGGGTGAGAGTGGCTTATTGTGTGGGGTGTAGTGCTAGTAGTGATGGCTTATTGTGTGGGGTGTAGTGCTAGTAGTGATGGCGCAAGCGTCAGCGCATCGCACTCATAGGTTTAATAAGTTTATACGTCATATAAATCCTGTTGCCACTGGTAACCTTTGGTAGTGTTTCCCCGGATAGTATGTTCCAGTTTTGGTAAGATAACTTCATTGAGGGTTTCTGTTCACCAAAAAAAAAAAAAAAATTGTATGAGTGCAGAAGTTGCAGATTTCCCACTAGTTTGTGGTAACTGTTGTTTCACTGTGTGAATAGAAGCCATACCACAAAATGGCAGAGTACAGCTGAGTGGATAGTAATCTCTTTGTAAAGAAAGCCAATGGCTTCTTACTGACTGACACATTGTAGAAACCATTGCTCATGAACTATATTTGTGCTCATGAACTATATTTGTATATCTGAATGGGGCAAACTCATTACTTGTGTATAATTAGAGGAGGTTGCCCTGATTAAACAGCCAATATAGCAAGTTCGTAATAATTATTTTTCAAAAAGACCTAACCGGATGTTATGAAGCCATTGTACTGTTCTTGATTATCTCATTTTCATTTTTCTTTGTAGGCATAATGACTGTTGCCATGAATACTCCATTATAGTTGTTGCGATTATTATTGTCTAGTCTTGTCGATTATTATTGTCTAGTCTTGTCGATTATTATTGTCTAGTCTTGTCGATTATTATTGTCTAGTCTTGTCGTATTTGTGTGGGAGGTTCTATTTACTGTTTACGAACGACCTGAGGGTTGCCCTTGGGAGGTAGTGTGATGTTTACTGGAATAGCTAGCCACTCCTGAAATATGTGCTCAACATTGTAAACAATTTAAGGGGACATTGTAAACAATTTAAGGGATGTTCCATTGGCTTCAGTCTTGTGTTGCTGAGCTAGTTGTTGTCATGTTCAGCTCATGTAGTGTATCTATGTAGTTGCTAAGGTAGAATTACCTCCCAACATCTCTTCAGTGGTGTATGCGAGTGTTGTCCGGTAACAATGTCTCATTGGTCTACAAATAAAAAGTCCCAGCAACTCAACTTTTTCCTTGTGAGTAAGCATGTTGGCATGCACTTGTTTACATGAGGTGATCCGCCACCATTAATTGATCCATACGGCCTTCCTCTAATCACCAAATGTCTTTGCCCTAAGCAATGAACAGGTTTCTGTCCAGCATAGAATGCAGTGAGGTATCCAGTTCTCTCACGTCTGCCACTCCTCTTGTCTTATGAGCGTGCTCTGTAAATTGATTGGCTGGAGGTGGTTTGGTGGGAAGATTTGGTGAAAAAGTTTCATCAGCAGATATGATCGGTACACTCTGGCACATTGAGGGGTGTAACGTTTCAGACTTTCCTAACTAGCTAGCTAGACCAAATAGACTAACTTGTCTCAATTTACCAAGACAACCCATTCATTCACGTTATCTCGTGGTTACAACAAAGTTATAATGATGATCAGGTGATACAGTCTAAATATTGAAAAATCATTACACTATGCAATGAGGGAATTGGTAAAAGTGTCGTCATGGTTTAGTCTATGAATATTGTTCTGTTTCTCACAGCGGGGTACAGGTTTGTAGCCTCCTGTCATTAACTGCACTTGATTACATTATTTTTATATTAATCAAAATGGCCCCCCGGCTCCCTCCTGAGGATGCTGGCTTCACTTCGGGAAGTTGACTACCGATTGTTCAGACTTATATTAGACAAATAAAGACAAGTATAACTTAAAAACCCACTCAGTCCAATACTGGAGGATGAAGAATGCAAGAGAACTCAAAACAATCCATATTCCCTTAATTTAGAATTCCCATTGGTCCTGATGGTTGGAGCAGCAGTTTGTTTGTTTGTTTGTTTGTTTGTTTTATGATTTGGCCCAAAACTGATTGTAGATGTGGGGTGTGTTGATGGAGGAAGGAGTGCTGACACTCTGGCTTCCCCAACTTAATCCCAGAGGTAGATATTCGCTGCCACCAGAGAGTTGATAGCTTGCGCAGTGCCTCAAAATTTTGGTATAAAAGTTGTCAAAGACAACACACACACACACACACACACACACACACACACACACACACACACACACACACACTACAAATTACAAATTACAAATCCAACTCTGACAAATGAAGTTGGGCTCAGCCCTTATAAAACAGATGCACTGTGGTGAAATACTATATTAGACAATGAGCATGATAAAATATCATTAGACATTGTTGACACTTATACAAGATTATTTTAAGATGTACTTTCACATAAGTCTCAATAGTCAGCAAGGTCTCCTTTCAGGTCTTCAAGGTGGGTCAGTGCCCCACAGTAGATATGCCCCAAAACTAACCAGTTGGGTCGTCAATATTAATTGGTGTGATTCTCTTCTCTGCTTTCTCTCTCTCTTGCTACTCTGTAGACATTGGATGGCAGTGAGTCTTTGATGACTCACAACCCTTGCTTGTTTTACTTGCAGGAATGTTAGTGTGTAATTCAGCACAAATGCCGAATGATTTAATTTATTTTGTGTTTTGACCAAGTCCGTTTCATTTATTTATTTTTGTTTGTGTTGACCAATTTGTTTCAGTTTGTTTTTGTTTTTGTTTTTTACCAAAGTATCAGAATTTTCAGTCAGTCGAAGCAGTTATTTCACCATTAGAATGATTTAGTTATGGTATAGACTGTCAGACTTACCTCGTCAGGGTTCTTAGATGACTTAGAAGTTCAGCTGTGATTGTCTCTACTGCAAATATCACTCACATGTTGAACCATCCGCTGCTGTCACTGTTGTAAACAACAACAACAACAGTACTTTTATTACCAATTCTAAGTTGGCAATAAATGGCTTTCCAATGGTGTGTTGAAACTGATGTAGTCTGTCTGCATTGATGGTTTCTTTGGTCACTTGAATGAGGTTATCTTTTGCACTTAGAATTTCTAAGATCCAATTTGCTGCTGGTGTAACTGCACCATCCAATGTGTTTAGCACAGCTTTGACTAGAGAAGAGACAGATGAGAGATCAAGTTTTTGCTTTTGAAGGGTTAGACTGAGCTTGGCAACAATTGGTAGGACATAATCTAGAAGATATATAGAAGCAATTGTGGAAAACTTAGACAAAACTTTGCATAATCCTAAAGCTTCAGGTTCATGAAAAGTTTCGTAATCGTGTTCTAGAGTGGTAACCAATGAAATATAGCTTTCCTTGACTGCCTTCACACACCACTCATGTGCAAGCCAACGAGTGTCAGATGGCTTAAGGGTGCTCAAACACTCTTTGAGCGGGAAACACCCGCCAAATAAGCCACGGTTGCTAGGGCCTGTTAAACTTACTTCTGCTTTTCCCCCGAATTATATTATTTATGCAGGCCAGCAAGCACTGCTAGGAGAAAGCACCTACCAAGAATGAAGACTGGAAGTCGATCGCATCTCAAGAAATACCCCGTCACCATTTTGGACTTCTTGGCAGTACTGCATGGCTACTGCAGTAGTTTAGAAGCTGATTTTTTGTATATCATTTTCTTACCCGTGCGTGCATGCCATAACGTTGAGTTTTTTAAATTTTATTTTACTTTTCTATTTACTCACCTTACCAGTGAACTATTGTCGATTATTTCCGTGAAATTCCGTAAATTAAAAATATCTCAACGTTATAGGGTCGACCCCTTGTGGCCCTAAACCCTGGCAAAATTTGAACCATAGCAGTTAGTCCATTCCTGAGCAGTACGCAAGATAAGATTCTGGATCCATTACTTTAGAGCGCGAGAATTTTTTATTGTAAGTTGAGAATTTTTTATTGTAAGTTGACTCCGCCCCGCCCTATCAGTACGCGAGTAGTGGTGAGTGAGGCACAGCTGCATTTGTGAGCACCCTTAAGGACTTTCATTTCGGGCAAATCCAAAGCTCGTTGGATCTCTTTCAATGATTCCGTTCTTTTGGGGGAATAGTGAAAGTATTTCCAAAGTGTAGTCGGGGCAGTATATACATGTATTCCTGCAGTGTTATTGGCTGCTTGCACACATGCCAACTGCAACATGTGACAATGACAATGAATAAATATAGCATGTGGAGCATGTTTCTTTAATCTTGCTTGAACACCAGTTTTCCTCCCAGAAAATGTAGCAGCACCATCGAACCCCATTCCTACAACCTCGCCAAGTTCCAAGTTTTTCTCTTTTAGGCTCGTGACAAGTGCTGTGTAGATGGCTTCAGCATCAGCTTTTTTTAAAGGCACAATATCCAAAAAAGACTCAACTGGTTTACCATTTTCTTCCCAGCGACAAAAACTGATAATTCTTCAATGGTTGAGATGTTGACGCATTCATCAGCCATAATGCTAATATAGGAGGCTTTTTGGACTCTTCTCAATGTTGACTCATCAATCCATGTTCATATTGCCTCAATGAATTCCACAACAGCTCCTCGTGAAGTATATACATACAGCATTTTTAGAAGTCATAAAGTGATGAGTAAAGCATCATCTTCAAGATGAACTACAGATATATCAACTTGGCCCCACCCACCCAAAGTGATCGGTTTCATCGTCCACTCACCCTTTACCTATTCGGTACGATGTAACCCCCATCAGACATGATCCTCAACACTCCAAACTTCTTTCACACATTCAGTATACTTTTATCTCATAATTGTATTGATACTTTTTGGAATTTCTCCTTTTTTTTTTTTTAATAATTGTTTTTGTCCAAAAATTCATTTTTTTTTTAAGAAAAACTTGCATAACTAAAGAAAAAAAATAATTTTTTGAAAAAGTATCAGTTCATTTTAAAGAGTAGAATATGAGCTTTAAGATGATATATAAACATAAAAATAAAAAAAATAGTGAGATTAAGTTATGATGTACCGAAGTATGACCACTTTGGGAAAATGTAGTTTTGAGATAATTGAGGTTAAACACGACACTTGTAATAGCAGCTGACAATGCCTGCAAGAAAGCATAATATTGCATACAGCGAATATTTAGACTTAAATTCAGGTTTTAGAAGTTACCTTGATATCATGGCTCACTCCAAAGGAGCTCAACAAGACCCCAGGCCAGCCAGATATGTGTGCATGTGAAAGAAAAAGTGACAATTAGAAAGTGATATTGAAGTTCGTGTGTGTGTGTGTGTTGGTCTAAAACTATTACAATATTATGGTTGTAGGGCTCAGATTTTAGAGGGTCTTGCTTTTTTCATCATTGCCCTAACACACAGATGCAGATATCATTGGCACTGCAACAACTATGCCCTCTATCTGCGACTCGAACCGTCACCAAAATCAGAATAATATATTCATCTTAGAATCCCCCAGCCTGGTATGTCCGACCTTCAGATGCAGTCAACTGACGCTGAGCTGCAGTCTTACGTCGCTTCACAGCATCCATTCTTTTCTTCTCCACAGCCTGTTGCCTCTTCTCTGCTCTATTGATACGGAAGACGTCCTTCTCCCTGAAGTATCGAATAGAGCAGGAACCTAACTGTATCTTCAAACGTTCAGCAATGGAGACAAATGAGATTGCCCCCTTGTTGAACTGAAGTACAGCCAGGTTCAAAGCAACTTGGACTGACAGATAAGAGCAGAATGTAGTCTTGGGGCATTTATCCCACATGATGTTGTTAAAACTTTCATTTTGATTCTGTGTCGCCCCTAGAACACATTTTGCCAATAACTTACGACTACAAAGTCGTTCGAATATTGGCTTGACATGCTTTGCCAGCCTCACAGGAATGAGATGCTTAGAGTCATTCTCATTCAAGTGAGGTGGCGGAGCAACCTTCATGGCCTTTGCTCTTTGAAATTTACACCAAGAACCTGGACCTTCAGGACAGCAATGGTGCTGTGGATCAGCATCTGTGGAGATTGGGTGGTAGAACACTGCCCAGCAGGCACGTATCATTCCCTCCAAATCTCCTGCATACTCACGTATGGCATTGCCATAGTATTTCTGCAGGAGTTTATATATATTTTTTGAAATGCCATTTTTGCTACCAATTCGTACTTTTCTCACTTCCTGCTTTGTTACGGCAGGAATAGCTTCCACGACGGAGCGTCTCTTAGTGACTTTTCGGGCCGGTATGGCCTTTTTCACTACAATTTCTACGATCTCTATTGGAGGGTTCTTACAAAGAGTTATGAAAGCATATCCTACCCTTTTCTGCACATGTCCCACACACTCAAATTTTGTAATACAAACACCTGAACCATACGGCTCGGCATTTTGTACTGCCGAGATGGCCTTAGAATCACCATCACTGACCACATATACATACCGTAAATTCAGGCGCTCCACAGAGCGTTTCCACAACACCAAAGCAGCCTCAAGTTCCATGAGCGCAGATGTGCCCCTATGGTTAAGAGTGCAATGATCTTCATGGTCTGCGTACCACGTCTGGAATTCCACTGATTCCTTGGCTTGAACTTCATCAATGCCCAAGGAATTCATCTTTCGTGAACAGTGTTGGCAGTATTTGCTCAATACTACCTGATCCAGAACATGGGCAGTGTAACCCCGTTTAGACCAAGTTCCATCAAACGTTACAGTAACATCTAATGGGGGCTCGGTCCAATCGTTAGATGGGACGTCACTGTCGACACCCACCCCGTCAGAGTCAGCCTGATCATCATGACTGCAACTTGCTTCAGAATCTGACTCAGAGGATTCCTCCTGAATCACTTGACTCTGCATCATCATTTTGATCTGACTCTGCATTGTCATCATTCGACTCTGCCGTGTCATTCCTAGACTCATCACCACCATTCTCATTAGACTCGTCCGCGGTATTATTTTCAGAGTCTATACGAGGGGGAACAAACAAAGTACCATCAGCAGACATAACCTGCAGTCTATCAGCACAAGAAAGTTGATGTGAGCGAAGCTCAACCTTGCTTGCCTCAAATAGATCAGCATTGTAATCTGCATAACTGGAATGCGACAAACCACCTGGAAGATCCATACCCGCACAGAAAGTATTCAGACATGTCGGACCCCTCCCTATCAATCTCATTGACAATACCGCTCTAGAATTCACAGAGAGATGGTCTCTATTATAAGGGTCAGTTTCATGGTGGAACCACCCACACTCGCAACCAAGCGTTACTCTAGAAACCAGCCCCCTTCTACCACTACTGTTTTCTGAAACTGTCAAGGGATACTTTTGGGCAGTGGTGAATCTGCACTACAGAATCCCTCAACTGGCCAAAGGAACAAATATAATTATTTGCTTCACTTGAACCAGCATCAGAACTATTGTTTGTCAATGGACTCCAGGATTTACTATTTTTTGGGCGCAATAGCGAACTAGAGCTCCCAGCAGCAAACCCTATAGACCTAGGTGGTGAGCTACACAATTTAGTCTTACTCACCGAGGGACGTACAGCCTCTGAATCAGTCCTTGTCCGTTTAGTAGGTGACTGTTGTTGCCACTGAGTGCCCACGAAACCCCGAACCCTTTTTTTTTTCAGTTAACCTGGGCAATCCAAGGAAAAAACAAGAGAGTGAATAAGCTGATAGTTGAAGTTCCGATCAAAGCAAAGAAGAGAACACCCGGCGTGCGCAGTCCCACCTACTTATACTACGTAGTTGCTCGTTTCTATAGTCACCGAGCACTTCCTGTGTGCTTTATTTTGAACCATAACAAGCATAGGTTTGACAGTAAACAAAGAAATAGTCAATCGATAGAAAGTAACGGTAAGAAATAAAATGAACGGTTCTTTCCCGGGTGATACAATAACTGAAGCAATGAACTAGTGTGTATAAAAAAAATCATTATAAGCTGTAGAAATGTCCAGTGGTCTTGAAACTTGGGATCCACATCCTGTAAGCCTGTATCTACAATAAAAAGTAATAAAAATAATAAAAAAATTTCCAACATTTTTCTACAAAAATGCCTTATCCCCCCCTTGAGCAACTTGATTGTGGGAAATTGGCTATTACTATACCCACAGGTTACCTGCTTCCTTCCAGGTACATCCCTGGATACTGGCTCCTTGAGTCACTCTGGCTGCAGGTGGTGCTGCCAGCAGATGTTTTTTTCATACATCCTATGCTAGCTACCCCTATCTTTGACTGTTTAGAAGTATACATGCATTAGCTAGCACAAAAATGTAGAGAGATTTCCTGAGAGGCTTAATTTACCCTTCCACAGGAATTGCTCCCTAAATTAGAAACATACAAGTTTAACAATTAGCTACTTGTGTTTTTATTGATGATGCCATTCAAGAAAGAATTTGCATTATATATATATGTGACCGGATTTGTGAAAACCCGGCTAAACGCGGCATCTAAAGTTTTCTAATTTATTCTACCAGTAGGCTGCTCGGGGCCTTGGGATGCCGTCCTCCTAATTTGGAAGCTGTAGCACAAGCCGTCTTTGCCCTATGCACTACAACACTTCAGTATTTTTGCTAAACTTGTTATTGCTGATTTCGAAAAAAAAACGCCGGGTAAAGGCGTTGCTAAGGTCAGGGGGCGTGCCTTGTGTCCGTATACTATTACTGCGTGTCTCCGGGACACTATGGAATAAACCGGTTACAGGCGGATTGAAAGAAGTCTAAAAGGCTTAATGCAGGGCTCCTTAAGAAACTATGATGGCGAGAATTGCGTGAGTACGTGAATTATGTAGAATAGTAAGTGAATTAGTTAGCTACAGTTTTTTCCCGGCTGTTAGTGAAAAGCCCGCCAATAATTTCTTAGCAACTCTCCGTACACGAGTCCAACCGGCTAGTGTTTCTAGCCTCCTAGTGTGAGTTTTAGAGCACGCCAGAGCTTACAACTGCGTCATAAGCTAGAGCTAACTGGTGTCTATCCATTTCTGCCATAAAAAATTAAAAAAAAAAAATTGACCCATAAGGCTTTACCCAGTGATACTGAAAAAAATTGTTTGCCGCGTTTAGGCGGATTTTCCCAAATCCGGTCACATATATATATGAAATATCTGACTAGTATTTACATTTTCTTAACAGTGTATTTACTTGTCTTTTCTATTGTATTCCTAGAATTAGATATTTATAGATGTATGACATAAGATATATATAGATGTATGACATAGTAAAATATTCGCAAAAAGTGTCATAAAGCTTCCCCCCCCCCCCCCCCTATGATGCATGAAATCCCACTTGCCCCCCCCCCCCCCCCCCCCCCAGCTTTATTTTCTGTATGCAGCCCTGCGGACGGTTGCTGATATATGCTGGAGCGCATGCCGATGAGGATTGGTATATTTTACAAATTCAACAATATTCTACAAAGTGCAAGTTAACAATGTGCCATGAGAGTGATGAGGATTACAAAATGATGTGCAAGGATTATAAGTCAGCGGTACCCAAGCCAGGATTCACAGACACTCAGGTATCAGCCAGCAGGTCTGCTTAGGCGCAGACCACCTCCCTCTGCAAGTGCGTCACGATTCTTTCGGTCACATTGGGCCAGAACAGATTTGAGCTGTCCAGGTAGGACCTCAAGCGGCCAATCGTCCCCAGATCACTGACTACCACCGGCACACACTTCGCCCTCCAGTTTCTTTCCTGCCTGGCCAGATCCGCCGCTAGGGGCTGGTATTTGCGGTGCTTCTCCATCTCTCTTTCCTCCAGACAACTTTCATACTCAGCCGCTACTTCCAAGATTGTTATGGTATTGTTCCTGTACTTGCGTATGAGGATGTCTGGTCGCCTTTCCGCTATGGTGCTCATTGTGGTACAAAGCTTGTCTACCGCTATCTCCGTCTCTCCCACCGGGCCAAAGTTACCTGCGACAGCTCTGCCATACAGATTCCTATATTCTGATAGGAGCGGGATCCCTTCCGCCAGGAAGATCTCCTTTACCAGCACGTACAACAGGCAGTCGTGCCTCCATTTCATCTGTGTCCACTCGTGGAACTGGCAGGAGGACAAGATGTGTCCTATGGTTTCCGGCGCTTCATGGCACGCTCTACACCTGTCATCAGCTCGTCTCTTCAGGAATATCTGGAGAACACGGCACAATATATTGTGTGATATGCAAAGCTCGGCATTACCTATTCACCTGCCTAGGTTGTTAATCCTATCATGCCGACCCAGCCCTTAGTCGGGTTAGATCACATCTCATTACTTGCACGCCTACACTAGGTTGTTAATCCTATCCCCACATGCTAGGTTGTTAATCACTTCATGCCAACCCATCACTAATATTTTTTTTATGTTCACCCACTCAGGTTGTTAATCATATCCAGGGTTTGATACAGAAGGGGGGGGAACACTGGGATTCCCCCTTTTCTCCCCCCCCCCCCCCCCCCCAAGCAGAGGTTTTTCCCTCTCCCAAACGGAGTTGTTTTCCCCCACAACTAAAGTCCTATCGTCCTTCTTCAATCGATATAAATTTGGTACATTAATACATTAATTAAATAATAGTAACTGATGTTCATCAATGGACTGGTAAATCGTTCCAAAGTTACAATAAAAGAAGTCTGTTTGCTGTCCAAAAATAGCCAAAATTTCTTCAAAGTTAACCTTAGTCAGTTCGGGACCCTCAATAGCTACCCTCATGAGTTGTGCTAGAGAAACATCTGAAAGACGACTACCCAGCCTGTTCTTTACTAATTTCATCTGGCTGAATGATCGCTCAACGGTAGCAGTACTCACAGGAATAGCAAGTAGTATGTTCATAAGACTGAACATTTGAGGGAATATAGGAATAAATAGCACTCACCTTCGCCTTGTGCTATTTCAATCCTGAATACCACGGTTACCCGCGCTATTACTCTACAACTTGAAAAACGAGTTTAATGGAGACACACACACACAATATGTATCTAGTAATGTTATTCAAACCCCCCTCCCCCCCTTCATCCTCTTCTACAATTTTTTTTGTATATATATATATATATATATGCATGTCTGTGTGTGTTACCTCAAATACATTGGATAGTTGACTTACATTCTCATAACATGACTCACAATGATAGTACTACTTTGGGTTCCTTTTTCTTGTATTTTTCCCCCTACCACTGTGTTTTTCTTTTCCAAGTTCGACTTTTACTATCACGACCTTGCACAGGTCATCCCCGTGGTTTGTAGCAGGCTCATTTGACACGCCATGCTAAGGGAAGTCTGTTACCGCTTAGCTGGGCCCTGGTCAGAGTTAATTGAATTTGTTTTCATTTAATTGCATAACCACGAGTACATACATACATTGTTTGACATGAGACATTACATTACAATCAATACAGCAAGTCCAGCTTGGCAGGTGAACACACTATAGTAGCAGATGTTTGGTTAACAGGTTGACCGACCCACACAGAACTTCTCGTTGGATGCCACGCATGACCCAGTCCACTTGGTCATGCCAGAACACCTCGGCCTCCGTCAGGTGGGTCCGTAGCCTTCCCACCGTGCCCAGGTCCCCCATAACCACATAGCCAGATCGGTCGCCAGGGGCAGGTACTTTCTTCGTTTCTCAGACTCTCTCTCCAGCAGGCACGACTCGTACGCACAGGCGACCTCAAAGATCTGTATGTGCTTGGCCGCGTGCTGGAATACTACAACATCAGTCCTGTTATCGATTTCCCTGGATCAGTGTGTCCACTACCACTGTAACTTGCTCTGTCTCAAATGTCCTCGCTTCGGCTTCCCCCCATGGGCTACTGTATGTGGCCGGCAGCGGTATACCCAGTCCCAAGAGGATTTCTCTCACTAACACATACAGAGCCCTGTCATGTCTCGCCTTGATCCCTCCGAACTTATGAAACTCACACCTCGCCAGGATGTGGCCCACCGTCTCGTCCCACTTGTGGCATGCACTGCACAACTGCCCCTCTCTTGTCTTGTAGATGCGCTCCTCTCGTGCTCTGGTGCGGGTGGCATTGTCCTGGGCCTCAAACACCATGGCCTCCACCCTAGCTGGGACTTTGCCGTCCATGAGCCACTTCACAGAGGCCTTCTGGTCGACTCCATTCACTGCCAGCTGCCGAGGGTACATACCATGGTTTATTTTGGCCTTCACCTGGGCCAACAGCTCTTCCTGCTGCGCCCGGACCAGTTCTGTCTTCACCGCTCTCTGGACTTTCCCAATGGGTCTCCCATACGGGTCCTGGTAGCCTGGGTCTAGGACGCACGCACTGATTCCGTAGTGCTCGTGAAGAGGAGTGGGGACAGCGAATCCCCCTGGTACAGCCCTCGCCTAAACCTTACGAGCCTCGACTCCACGCCTGCCTCGCCACCTCTGACCTCCAAGTTTGTGGTCCACTTGGACATGGCCTTCCCGACACCTCTAACCACTACTCTGGGCGCTTGCACAGTCTCAAGGCAGCGGGCTATCCAGAAGTGGGGCACTCTGTCGAATACCTTGTGGAAGTCCACCCAGGACACAGACAGGTTCTTCCCAAACACCTGAGCCTCCTTGGCTAAGGCCCAATCGATCGCCAGGGCGTCCAGGCAGCCCCTCCTGCCCACCACTCCTGCACGTTGCTCCTCCGGGATCACAAAACCCACTGCCCTCGTCAGTATGATGCAAAGCGCCCCTGTCAACAATTTGTAAGTGCTGTTGAGGCAGGTGATTGGTCTGAAGTCTGCTGGCTCTGAGGCTTCACTTCTCTTCGGGAGGAGGACTGTCCTATTCCTGACGAACCAGTGATGGAAGCCGTCCCTTCCCTCTATAATGGCCTCCACCTGGGTCATGATCTGCTCCACCAACCCACCAAACCTCTTCAGCCAGTACGCTGCTACACCATCCGGGCCCGGGGCCTTCCAGGGGGACTGCTTGTCCGCCGCCAGTTGCCAGGCTTCACTCCACGGCACTTTGTCCGACGCCGACTCATCCACTTGGCACCCCGTGCTCTACAAAGTGCAAGTTTACAATATGCCATGATAGTGATTAGGATTACAGAAATGATGTTTAAACGTTAGAACAGGTAGCTGAACTCGAGCCAGGATTTACAGACACCCAGGTGTCAGAGCAGATCAGTCATGAGATTGCATTATATATGAATTGAATGAATTGAAGTGAATTGTTTGTTCATTGCGTAGGTACAATCTGGTTCTGCAAAAATGAAAAGTTTGCAAAAAGTCTTTATACTTATAATATAAAGTGTTAAATCTTCAACAAACCAAGTTGTTGAAGTCTGTACAAGTTATTGATATTGTGCAGGTGCTTTGCCAGCAGGTCTGCTGAGGCGCAGACCACCTCTCTCTGCAGGTACGTTACGATTCTGTCTGACACATTGGGCCAGAACAGATCCGAGTTGTCCAGGTGGGACCTCAAGCGGCCAATTGTTCCCAGATCATCGACTACCACCGGCACATATCTCGCCCTCCATCTTCTCTCCTGCTAGGGGCTGGTATTTGCGGTGCTTCTTCATCTCGCTTTCCCCCAGACAACTCTCATACGCAGCTGCTACTTCCAGTATTGTGATAGTATTGTTCCTGTATTTGCGTATGAGGATGTCTGGTCGCCTCTCCGTTATGGTACTCATTGTTGTACAAAGTTAGTCCACCGCAATCTCCGTCTCTCCCACCGGGCCAAAGTTACCTGCGACCGCTCTGCCATACAGGTTCCTGTATTCCGGTGGGAGCGGGATCCCTTCTGCCAGGAAGATCTCCCTCACTAGCACGTACAACAAGCGGTCATGCCTCCACTTCATTTGCGTCCACTCATGGAACCGGCAAGGAGGACAAGATGTGCCCTATCGTCTCTGGCGCTTCATGGCACGCCCTACATCTGTCATCAGCTCGTCTCCCCAGGAACATCTGGACAACACGGCTCAAAATATTGTGTGATATGCAAAGCTCGACATTACCTATTCACTTGCCTAGGTTGTTAATCCTATCATGCCAACCCATAAGTATCCCATCCCCACATGCACTCTTACACATTTTCCTTGGGTTGTAATCACTTCATGCCAACCCATCGCTTAATTACCTTTATGTACACCCACTCAGGTTGTTAATCATATCATGCCAACCTAGCCCCCCGAGAACACGTATTTTGCGCCTTGTTACTTATCGTGCCAATCTAGCAGAGTTGTTAATCTTATCATGCCAACTTGGCTGTTCGACCTGCTGCCACCAGATGCTAGCTTACTTCTCTCCTTCTAGTGAGAGTTACGCCATCCTGAGCCGCCACAATGTCTCCTTCCACCTTCTGAGGGACCTTGCCGTCCACCAGCCACTTTACTGACAGCCTTTTGTCCACTTAGGGCTTCTCGAGCTCCCTCATGTAAACGCCATGGATTTTCTTCACATGCACTTCCTCCAGCAAGCCTGCCTGCTGGACCCTCTTGAGCTGACTGATCGTTTCTTTCACCACCTTCGCCGGGGACCTGTCGTCCTCAGCCCCGGTCTCCACTACACCCAGCAGGCTGCATAAGAGACGGTAGCGTTCAAGGATCTGCACAGCCAATCCCAGGATGGTCTGCTTTCTCTCCTTTCTCTCATAGTCCTCCATGAACGCCACCGCCCCCTCGACATGCTGGTCCGCAACTCGCTTCAGATAGAGAGCCGAACTAAGTACCTCCACCTCCCAGACGAAGGTCAGTGCATCCAGATCCCTGCCACCCCTGCTCCGGTGTAAGTATACACGGGCGCAGGAAGCGGCCGTGTTGTGCGCTCCACATTGCACCAAGACTTTCCTGGTCTGTACGTCCAGGAGGTCCCGCCTATACCACTCCAAGAGTGGCATGTAATAGCGGACCACCGCCACAGCCCAGCGGTTGTGTGCCGCTGCCTTTTCCTGGACCCCCAGAGGCGAGGACCAAATGATGGTCACTCGGTGTAAGTACTCGGCCCTTACCCTGGCTTTGGCCTCTCTGCTATGGGTGGTAAAGATCTGCTCCACGCCCAGGTACCTATACGGTGTTCCCGGCTCTATTTCTTCTATCGTGCCAACACCGACACCCACACTCATCCTCACCAGCCTTCCGTCTTCTGGCCCACCTGTGTATATTTTCAAGTCGTCCATAAACAGAGTGTGAGTAACCGGGTTGGGGTGGTAGTCAGACACAAACCCACCCCACCTTCTCAACATGTGCGAGAGGGGGGCGATTGCCAGGGTGAAGAGGAACGGGGACAGCGAGTCCCCTTGATACAATCCTCGTCTGAACTTCACCAGCCTTGACACCACACCTGCCTCACCATTCCTGATTTCCAAATTAGTGGTCCACTTGACCATGGCCTTTCCAACACCTCTAATAACTATGCTGGGCGCTTGTACCGTCTCGAGGCAGCGGGCTACCCAGGAGTGGGGCACTCTGTCAAATGCCTTCTCAAAATCTACCCAGGACACAGAGAGATTCTTCCCCAACACCTGGGCCTCCTTGGCCAATGCCCAGTCAATCACAAGGGCATCCAGGCAGCCCCTCCTGCCCACCACTCCTGCGCGCTGCTCCTCTGGGATCACAAACCCCACTGCTCTTGTCAATATAATACAAAGCGCTCCCGTCATCAGCTTGTAGGTGCTGTTCAGGCAGGTGATCGGCCGGAAGTCCGTTGGCTCCGAGGCTTCATTCCTCTTCGGGATGAGGACCGTCCTTCCCCTGACAAACCAGTGAGGGAAGCCGTCCCTTCCCTCGATCATGGCCTCCACCTGGGACATCATTTGTTCCACCAACCCACCAAATCCTTTGAGCCAGTACGCTGCTACTCCATCAGGGCCCGGGGCCTTCCAGGGGGACTGTTTGTCTGCCGCCAGTCGCCAGGCTGCACTCCACGGCACTTCGTCTGTCTCTGACCCGGTCACTTGGCATGTTACATCTCTCTCCCAGTCAGTCAAGTAGGGGTCTGCATCACCTTCTACCCCCCAGATGCCATCCCAGAAGGCTCCTACCGCATTCACATCCACTCTGCTTGTACAGTTGTCCGCACGTTCCGCCCCAGCTAGTGCCCTCAAGCCCTGCGTGGCCACCCTCTGCCTGGTTCGGAGTCGCCTGGTCATTTCGCTGGCGTGGGCCAGCCGGCACCGTGTAGCCCTCGCTCTGTTCTCCCTTTTGAATAGTTGGGCTCTAATGGAGGGCACTGACAGGCGTCGCAACTTGAGGTCCTTTGCTAGTTTCCTCATCTCGATGGTGGCTCTGACTGATCTGCCCCTTCTCCGTTCAACCATCTTAAGAGCACCCCTTAACCTAACCACCATCCTGTCATGTAGGCCAGACTTCCTCCTTAGTCTGCCAAGCGTTGCTTCACTTGCCTCCAGCGCGGAGGATCTTCTGCCTCTGTCTGGGTGCAGGTTACCTCTTGGCGCGCCTGTCAGGCTCCACTCTTCCTCTTCCGACACATCCCTCACCAGGTCACTGTCGTCCTCAGAATCCGCCAGGCGGGTCACCACCATTACCACCATCACTGCCCCACTATAGAGCAGGCAGTTCAGGCGCCAGAGCTTGGCCGCAGGTTTGGTTGGTTGCTCTTCACCCTCCCAGATGTCCAGCAACATATCGTCCACACGGTCTAGCAGTTCTTTGTCTGAGGAGCGCCCTCCCAGACACCTGAGCCTCCTTGGCTAAGGCCCAATCGATCACAAGGGCATCCAGGCAGCTCCTCCTGCCCACCACTCTTGCACGTTGCTCCTCCGGGAGCACAAAACCCGCCGCCCTCGTCAGTATGGTGCAAAGCGCCCCTGTCATTAATTTTTACGTGCTGTTGAGGCAGGTGATCGGCCTGAAGTCTGCTGGCACTGAGGCTTCACTTCTCTTCGGGAGGAGGACCATCCTACCCCTGACGAACCAGTGAGGGAAGCCGTCCCTTCCCTCTATAATGGCCTCCACCTGGGACATCATCTGCTCCACCAACCCACCAAATCGCTTCAGCCAGTATGCCGCTACACCATCCGGGCCCGGGGCCTTCCAGGTGGACTGCTTATCTGCTGCCAGTCTGAAGACGTCCTTGCAGGCTAGGCCTAATCCTGGTGCGAAGGCCATCCCACCCGGACGCAAGCTGGGCTCTATAGAGAGCCTCGAGCTTCGACCTCGACTCGCTCAGGAACTCATAGGGCCCCTGCTCGTCACAAGGCGTGGCCAGATTGCCCTCAACTGCTGTCTCTACTCCGGTTACTGGGCTCCCAGCAGGCCCCTAGAAGTAAGCAAGTATAAGATAGGAACAATGGACATCATCCAGAGGACATTACCTCTTGAGCTTGCGCTCTCTTAGCCTTAAGGCGCTGCAACTGCCTAAGCAGGGCTGTTGATCTCGAGGGGAGTTGTGGGTGCGCTGCCAACCACCTACACTCCAGTTCCTTCATTCTCTCCTTCCCTCTGATGGGAAGGTCCCATACCTCATCAGCAATGCACTCCAAGAGTGCACAGTTGGCTGGGGTCCAACGCGCACAGGTTCTGGAATAGCCACCAGCACACCTCCTCGGCCTAATCTTGCCAAATCCACTTCAGTCAAATATATAGAAGAGTAAAATAAAAGTAAAAGTAGAATTAGATGCTTGAGGTAGACCCCATGGATGGATTTCGCCTTGATTTCTCGAACTAGGTCCGCTTGCTGCGCCTTCCTTCCTCAGCTCTGCTAGAGTCTCCTTAGCGACCTTCACTGGTGCTCTGTCGTCCTCAGCCTCTCTGTCAGTGTCCCTGAGCAGGCCACATCACATGCCATACCTGTCCAGGATTGATAGTGCCACACCCAACTTAATTACCGCAGGTTCCGGTGGTACTGCACTCTTAATTGTATAGAAAGTTGTACTCCTTATCATGAACATCAAACAGTTCAGTCATATTCTTTGATTGTAAAAAGAAAAATTACTGTATTTCAGTCAATGTCTACTTGTGAAATACTGATGTCATGCACTCATTAAATATATTCAGCAACATTTCATTCCTAGTCATGCAATTAGTACTCTCTCTCTTTACATATATATATATATATATATATATATATGCACACATAAGTGTACATGCAAATTAAAACTTGCCTTTCAGTGCCCCCAACTCCTCAAAATTAATTCCTTGGTTTTTCGATCCCTTTTTGCCAACAGGCCCCAAATCTAACTTGATGCAGCAGACTAAATTAGGCTTTTGTTGCTGCAGAACAAGTGAGGCTTACACAAATACACTAACCTGATTGACAAATTCTCTGCCTTGGTCAGAAATAATTTCACACAAAATGCACCATGACGACAATATGCAGAGTAAATAGCTTGAGCTACACTCAATGCTGTTTTATCTTTGAGAGGAAAAGCTTCAACCCATTTACTGAAATAGCATGTCATAGTGAGAATGTACTTTCCTATCAGTTTCCACACTTCGGGAGATACTGGAATAGGATGGAGCTCGTTCGTTGTAGACTCAGCACTGGTTGTGTTCTCTGACAACGATCACAATTCTTTATCTACCAAAAAAAATATTGGTGTTGTCCATTGTTAGCTATATCACTTTTCAAATTCTTGTAGACAAAAATCAATATTTTATTCAAAAAAAGATGGGGAAAAAATTCTAGGTCAATGCCGGACGGCGGCTGGTATGCCACAGCGCACGCGCAGGGGGTCTGTCAAAAAGTGCTTTATGCACAAAAATTCAAATATCTTTCAACAACAGTGAACAATCGTATATGGTGAGATATTAATGGTGAGTAGAATAGTACAAAAATGGTTGTGTCTGCATAAAAGTTTGTTCCGAGAGTTCAGCTCCTCACATAAGTAGGTGCTTGCATAGCATGTCTGCTGACGCACACACAACTTCCCTCTGGAGCAGGGCAACGATCCTCTCTATCGTGTCCGGCCAGAACAGGTCGGCGTCCTCCAGGTGGGCCTTTAGTCTGCCCACTGTCCCCAGGTCACCTATCACCACCGGAACACAGCGGTCCCTCCAACTAACCGCTTTCCTGCTCAGCCAGGTCGGCCGCCACGGTCTGGTATTTCGCCCTCTTCTCCGCCTCCCTGGTCTCCAGGTAGCTCTCGTATGCTGCAGCCACCTCCATGATGGTCACTCTGCCCGACCTGAAGTTCCGGATCAGGATATCCGGCCTTCTTTCAGTGATCGTTCCCTTGGTCGGGCAGAGCTGGTCCACCGCTACTTCAAACTCGCCCGCAGGTCCGTAGTTTCCTGGCACAGCTCTCCCGTGCAACTCTCTGTACGCGTTCGGGATGGGGATACCCTTCGCAGTGAAAATGGACCTGACCAGTACGTACAAAAGCCTATCGTGCCTCCACTTCATGAAGGTCCATTCATGTGCCGGACAGGCCGAGAGGATGTGTCCAATGGTCTCCGGAGCTCCATGGCAGACTCGGCACCTGTCGTCTTTGCGTCTCCCCAGGAACACCTAGACATAGATATATGATCAACCATAAGTCAATAGACTCTGCTAACCGGGTCAGAACAAACACTACACCCTCTATACCCAGGCTCAAGAATGACTCCAGTACATGCGGGCACTAAAAAGAATTATTATTGCGTATTAGCACATACATGCTTCATAAGAACCATTATCATGTTGATCACTTCTGGCCTGTAATTAAAAATTATATTGTTATTTCATACAACTGTATAAGTTTGCAAATAGTATAATATAAAATATGTCCAAAGTTTAGGTTGTGTACCTTTTCACTTTGCCAATGTGACTTGGTATGGCTTGTCAGCAGGCTCCTTTCCCCGGCCAAGCCCACAACAGCCTATGGGTCACGCAACACATAGTATACAAGTCACTCACCTCTCTTCTTCTGGTTAGGGTCTTGTGCCGCAACTATGTCTCCCTCCACCTTTGGGGGACCTTTCCGTCCGTCAGCCATCTGACTGACATCTTCCTGTTGACGGCCTGTCTGTCCAGCTGCCGGAGGTAGATCCCATGGATAGTTTTAGCCTTGATTTCCCTTACTAAGTCTGCTTGCTGTGCCTTCCTCAATTCCGCCAGAGTCTCTTTAGCGACCTTCGCAGGTGCTCTGTAATCCTCAGCTCTGTCAGCGTCCCTGAGCAAGCCACATCGCATGCCATACCTGTCCAGGATGGATAGCGCCGCACCCAGAATCGTCATCCTCCGTTCAGCCTCCTCAAAGTGCTTGAGGAAAGCTATTGCACCTTCGATACTGCTATCCGCTGCTCTCACCAGGTAAAGGGGTGCACCCATCACCTCTACTTCCCACACGAAGGTCAGGGCTGCGAGCTCTCTGCCACCCATGTCTCTGTTCAGATGGACTCTAGCACTCGATGCCGCAGGGTTATGGGCCTGGTTTGCAGACAGGATTGCCCTGGTCCGCACGTCCAACTCGATCAGGTCCCTGCGGTACCACTCGATTAATGGCATGTAGAAGCGGACTACTGCAACTGCCCATCCATTGTGGGCTGCTACCTTCTCACTTGTGCTCAGCAGTGAGGACCAAACCAGTGCCACCCTCTTCAAGTATTCCTGCCTCACTCTGGCCCTTGTGAGGCCACTGTGCGCCCGGAACACTTGCTCAACCCCCAGGTACCTGTACGGGGTGCTCGAGTCTATCTCCCTGATGATTCCTGCGCTCACCGCTACTCCACTGGCTTCGCATATCAACTTTCCTTTCTTCAAATGGGCCACTGCGCACTTCCTCACCCCCAGCGTCATACCCACGGATAAAGCCACCCGCTCCACATCTGCCACCGTGCTGGCCAAGTCCTCCTGCTTGGACTCTTACACCTTCAGGTCATCCATGAACAGCACGTGGGTAATGGGGGAAGCGTGGAACCGCAAATTGAATCCCACCTTCTTCCGCAGCAAGCCAGAGAGCGGGGAACTGCACCCTTAATTGTATAGAAAGTTGTACTCCTTATCATGAACACCAAAGAGTTCAGTCATACTGAATGGCCATTATATTGCATCATCAATGAACAAAATGACAAATTTATTTTGGGAGTTAAAGGGTTAATAGTCATGAGTTGAATTGTTTATTTAGGTACAACTTGGTTCTGCAAAAATGAAAGTATAAATATATTTATATGTAGTAGTAGCTGGATTGTAATAAGAAAAATTACTGTATTTCACTCGATGTCTATTTGTGAAATACTGATGTCATGCACTCATTAAATATATTCAGCAACATTTCATTCCTAGTCATGCAATTAGTACTCTCTCTCTCTTTACATATATATATATATATATATGCGCACATACGTGTACATGCAAATTAAAACTTGCCTTTGAGTGCCCCCAACTCATCAAAATTAATTCCTTGGTTTTTCGATCCCTTTTTGCCAACAGCACAATGCGTGCTTAGGAATTCATCTGTGTGTACCATCAGCAATAACTTTCTGAGAGTGTAAGTCCATTTTTGCATCTTCGAAAGGCAGGTAATATTTGCATGCTGCCCCTTCGAAGTCAACAATGTTCAATGAAGATGATAAAAAGATACAATGTTATACGAGATTCTCAACATTTTTGTTCTTGTTTTGTTTTGTTTTTTACCAAAGTATCAGAATTTTCAGTCAGTCAAAGCAGTTATTTCACCATTAGAATGATTTAGTTACATCTATATAGAGAGCACGCCCATAAGACAGGAGTGGCAAATTATTATTTTTTTTAAAACAACTTACATTGTGCATATCACAAAAAACCTAATTGGTAATAAAAGTACTGTTGTTGTTGTTGTTTACAACAGTGACAGCAGCAGATGGTTCAACAAGTGAGTGATATTTGCAGTAGAGACAATCACAGCTGAACTTCTAAGTCATCTAAGAACCCAGACGAGGTAAGTCTGACAGTCTATACCAAGGTGGAGGTGGTTTGGTGAAAAAGTTTCTTCATCAGCAGATATGATCGATACATATTAAGGGGTGTAAAGTTTCTGACTTCCCTGGCTAGCCCTAATATACTATCTGGTCTCAATTCATCAAGACAACCCATTCATTCACGTTATCTCGTGGTTACAACAAAGTTATAATGATGATCAGGTGATACAGTCTAAATATTGAAAAATCATTACACTATGCAATGAGTGAATTGGTAAAGTATTGTCACATGAATATTGTTCTTTCAAGGGGTACAGGTTCCTAGCCTCCTGCGAATGCTAACTTTTTTTGTTTTTACTCTATACAGTTACTTTTGGTATCAAAATGTAGCCTATTGTGTGTGCTGGTATAATTAATCCACTTCCTAGGTGGAGTTGGTTCCCCGAAAAGGAGAAAAGTACCTCAGAAGAAAACCTCATCACTCCTCACCAGTTGGCCCTAATCACTTCCCACTTAGGCACCACTTAGTGTAACCACTGGCGCTTGTCATGGATGACCAAATATGGCATAGTGGCAACAGCTGATTTTTTATTAATTTTTTTAATTGAGCCACCTGAAATTCAGATCACTGGGTACATCCAGGATCATAACTTCACCATGGTGGGGTTTAAAAGAAAATCTCTTCATTCATGACATAGAGCTTGAAAAGAGCTTTCCAATGACATATTAAAGTCTTGCTTATGTAAAAATATTATTAAGTTATGTTGCTTTCAAACTCGGAAAAAGTGATTTAAAGTGATTTAGAGATAAAAGGACATGAACATTGAGATAAGGGTAGAGTGTGTCAACATACAGTTATTGTTGTTTTGTGTGATCCAGCAAGTCAATCTAATGTAGGTGTACATAAAACAAGAAAACAAAAGGGTAAATAGCAGTTTAAAATGCACCTGTTCAGCTTGAAGGGCTCACTTGTTGCAACCCACCCTCGCTCTAGAAGCCTCCAGCCTCGTATAGGGGCCCCTCTGCCTCCACATGATCTTCCTTAGTGGCTGCCTTCTGCCTCCTCTTAGACTTCCTTCTGTTCTTGATTGTTTTTCCATTACATAACTTGATTGATGAAGGCGTTGTTTGTCTTTCGAGTCTATGTAGGCAAGAGAGAGAGGGCTAATAGAAAATTTGGACACTCTGGCTCTCTACTTACTCGTTCTACTTTAATATAAAAAGCATCGCGTGTGTGTGTAGAATAAGCGATTTGTTTGCATGTGGAAAGATTATTTTCAAGGAGTTATTGGTTTCATTGACTTCGATGATGTGGTGGGATATATTGTTTTAATTGTAGTTCTGTAGATTCCAGAGAACAGACCAATTTTGCCATCAAATCCTTATATGTGACTGAACTAGGGAGTGCTGCAACCATCAACTTGACATTCTGATGGTTTTCACACACACAGAATGCATACCCAGGGAATCCACAGTAACACACCAAGGTGGTCGCAAAGTACAAAACTTGAAAAAACCAATTTTAATATCATCATGCCTCTTTTTAAACTCTAAATACAACTCCCTCAAATTTACCAGTAACATCCGTTTCTGCACATGCCTCTTACCATTTTCAGTACGAACAAATTACGCAGTCTTTCTTTCCTGGGCATTGCCTACTAAATTCATCATCTTGGTAAAACTCCTTGATGTGCCCGATATGCTGGCAACTGGTGTGGATAGCACCTTTTCCGATAGGTCGAAACTACCTTTAGTCTGGCCATAAAATGTCCCCTACCTGTTAGTCACCGTCTGAAAAGACGCTATCATTTCCGACTCACGGACGCCCGTAGGCCTTTTCAGCCTTCACTGCCATTGGACCCGCCGTGGTAGGTAGACCAGACCGCTCGCTCCGGTGCCCCACCTCTCCCTTTACAACCTTTGAAAGCGGCCAGCCTCTAAGTTCTGCAAGCTGATCCAACCTTTCGGGCGATGCAGTCAACAGGTGGCACGCAAGCCGATTGACAGAGAACACCTGCTCCAGACAGGGAGTCCCCACCCGAGCGTCCCCACGGCCAGTCATGGCCAACAAGTGAGGAGGAGGGGTCAGCACGCCAAAACAGATCGATGGTACCTCTAACAGCTGAGAGTTCTCCGGATTATTTGCAACGCTGAGGTTAATACTTCACATTGACAATGGAGAACCAGCATTCTGAGTTCACTTGGGGTGAAGATGTCTACCCAGGCCAGTTCCCTGCCAAAGTTGAAGATGACACCAAGATCCCCCACCACCAACGGAATGACATTCACCCTGTACGTTGGAAACTGCAGGCCCAGACCCGCTGCCAACTGAGTTGTAATACTACCCTGTCGTGGCGCCGCCAGTGGAGTGTGAAGTTCAACACTTTATACGACGAGAGAAGATGACCTATCGTCTCGTCTGCTTTACAACACACTTGGCAGCAACTTCCGGTTTGTAATTTCAAAATTAGTTTCCTGTAAACCTTGGTGTGGACCACCCCCGTCTTGGATCGCCACTATCAACGCTTCCGTTTCACTGCGAAATCTACCGTCAGCCAGCCAGCCAGGAGTGGGTAGCCTCAGCCGATGCACCCTCCTGTTGCCACTGCTTGTAGTACTCCCCATGGATGTTTTTCCTGCAAGACGAGCAGCACTGGCCGCCATCTGGGCGTTCTACACGCACCTGGACGCGGCGAGATGGGACCGGCTTGTTATCCAGGAGCATGCCCTCCTACCGTTGACTATAGGGAGCTTGTACCTCGCAATTATCTGCTTTGCCAGCTTAAACAATGACCATCTAGACCCATTTTCCAGAAGCTCATGTCCCTTCCTTATGGCTCGGCAGTGTCTGTCTCGCATTGGCCACGTATGCTACTGTAGAGGCTGCCGACCGCTCCCACCAACTTTCGAGGCTGGTTAGGCCTCTTCCGCCCTTACTTCTCGATAGGTAAATCCTCTCCAGCAATGCGTTATAGTGGTGGCTTCTGCACTGTCGCAGGATCTTCTGTGTCGCAAGATCTAACCGGCGCACTTCCTCCCTGGTCCAGCTGAGACAGCCAAAATAGTATCTGTACAAGGATACTGCCCAAATGTTGGTAAGATTTATCTTAGTTTTTACGCTTAACTGCGTACTCCAGATTCTGCGGAGTCGGCTCAAATATGCGACCTCTAGGTCTTTCTTCAGACCAATGTCATGAGTCAGCAACGACTGATTTATACCCAGATACCGGTAAGTCTGGCCTCCATTTAATGCACCAACTACTCTACCTTCAGAGAGATTGAGGTCAGCCCTTCGCACCACTTTTCCTCTTTTCACATGCACCACAGCACAATTCTGAAGTCCCAGCTGTGTTAGATAGTAGCTACTGCTACTAGGCTACCCCAAGTGTGATCCCTTCAAGAGATAGAAGTTAGTTTAAACCATAATATTTCGACTTGTTGGGCCTTCTAGTGGTGAATGAATAAAACTCAGAAGAGATGATTGATATATACCCAGAACTTGTTTGTGTGTGTGTGATGATTAATATTAATTGGTGTTGATTGACCTGCGTATAGCTCAGTCTGACAACTAAGTCAGCTCTGCTGGAATGACAATGCTCAACCCTATATGTCAGAGAAAGATAAAGAAAAAGAATTAGAAAGAAGATAATTAAAGATAAGATGGGGGGGATGGAGTCAGAGAAGGCTAAATGAACAGGGTACACACATGAGGGGACAACGCATCCCCTTGGAACAACCCTTGTCTGAGCATTACCGGGAAAGTGATCGTATCTATGCTGAACTCCGCATGCCAGTGCGGTAGGAGTTGTTTGACCGTAAGCGCTACTTCCTCATAATCTCCAGCACCCTCAGCAACCAGCCATGAGGGACACGATCATATGCCTTCTGATAGTCGATCCAGGCCATTGAGGCGGTGCTGTACTTGACGGCTAACCTCCTCCGGACAGAATCGTCCAACAGAAGAGCATCAATACACTCTCGACAACTCCTCTTCATTGCCTTCTGCTCCACGGGGATTATTATTATTATTATTTTATTTTTAAGCACAACTATTGGCATATCATCATTAGACTTCCTCTGTGTTCTCTGGCTGGTCAAAGTCAGTCTATCATACATGACCCCTTGTACAGGTCATCCCCGTGGTTTGTAGCAGGCACATTTGACACGCCATGCTACGGGAGGTCTGTTGCTGCTTAGCTGGGCCCTGGTCAGAGTTAGATTAAATTTGTTTTCATTTAATTGCATAACTACGGGTCTGTCACCTTGATCCCTCCGAACTTATGAAACTCTCACCTCGCCAGGATGCGGCCCACTGTCACGTCCCACTTGTGGCATGCCCTGCACAACTGACACTCTCTAGTCTTGTAGATGCGCTCCTCTCGTGCTCTGGTGCGGGTGGCATTGTCCTGGGCCTCTATACCGTCCGGGCCTGGAGCCTTCCAGGGCTTCTGTTTAAGGATAGCCTGGTACCACCCGGTGGACCACCTCGTCTCCTCGGGGTCCAGCTCCTTCATTTCCTCCCACACCCGCTTCACCCAGTCCACGATAGTGGGGTTGTGTCTGTCGTAGGGTCCCGTGACGTTCCATATGGCATCCCAGAATGCATGGATTCCCTTGCCTAGCTCCATAGTCGTGGTAGAGGCCGTCCTGAAGCGACTCCTCTTCGAGGTCTACGTTGTCTTCAAGCCAGCCCAGCCTGGCTTCGGCTAGCACCACCACCTGTGCCCCTGCATCTACCACTCTCCTGTGACTTCTCAGACTTCCTTCTCTGTTTGGTAGTTATACCTGCTGCTTTCTTTACCTGTTGGAGACAGCGTTTGTCCATTTCAATCAGGTGGGACACACCCGTAGCTTCCTCACTGTTTGGTCGGCTGCCTTACAGCCACTGTTGTGTGATCAGGTTTAACGGAGTTAGACCAAGTTAATTATGATAGGTAAAGGGAGTCAAGGAAATAGCACAAAGAATAATGTGAGGGGGGAGTGGACATGCGTGGTGATACATCATCGAAGTAAAAATTCCCAGCTTTTTTCTTCCAACTTTATTTATTTATTTTTTGTTTTTATTTTTTTTAATTTTTTAATTTTAATTTTATGCATCACTTTCGTTTTTGGCTCTTTATTTCTTCGAATAGTCTGACAATGTGTGGTATTCCATAAAACACTTTCTACTCTCACCGCGCGCCAAAGGACTACACAAACTCACTTTACATATAGTACACACACACAATGTATTGCGACGCTTACCATGGCGGCTTTTACACACGACACACTCACCCTTACGCTCCGCCCTGTCAGGGTAATGACCTAAACTCTTATTTAGACGCTCACTAACTACCTGAGGGGTACGACCACGCTTCCTACATCCTGAATAAGAACCTATCAATGCTTTCGCTAAGGCTATTTGCTGCTCAAGAAGCCTACACTTCAGTTGTTGCGAGCTAAGATTTGATAAGGACAGGTCCTCACATTTCTGGCTGGAAAGGATGCAATGGGCAGCCTGGGAAACCCAAGATAGTCCACTTGCTGGGCTGTGAACCGCCCCTCTTCTTAACTGGCAATATAGTTAATTAGTGGCAAGCTTGTGTATTGGCATCAAGTCCTGAATCATTCCTCAATGTCTTCTCTGACTTTCATTTGTTTATGATGTTTCTCCTTTATTTATTTATTTAATTTTTTTTTTTTAATTTATTTATTTTTTATTTAATTCTTTTTATTTTTCTCTCATTTTCTTCCTGGCATCACTAATATCGTGTCTTGGCAATTGGTTGTGTTGTTGTATGAATAGGTGTTATTTTTTATATTGATTATTTTTCGTTCTGTTAGTGTTACTATTTATCATTACTTGTGCACGAGAGAGATAGTCGAGCTTTAGTTTCAGCTTCCTTCCTTGCCCGCTCACTTCTGTTGTATAAGAGATACAGGAGGCAGGCACGTCTCTCAGCTCAGCTGTAATTGCGGGCAAGATTGCAGACAAGCTGGTTTCTATCTGACTCTTTCATTCTGTACCATATCTCTATACTGCAAATGAAACATTTATGTCAGTGCAATACACTTTCAAATAGTTTAAATTTACCTTTTGTATAGCCGGCAACAAAATGTACAAGGACATGTAGCTGCAATTCAGTAGTTTAATGTTTTAATTTACCTCGATAGAAGCATTGTCTGTCCAATCAGCAGTTTTTTCCAGGAACTAGAATGACAAACCCCAACATTAACTATATTCATAAATTTGCTACTTACTTTTGCTACCACTAAATTGGGGATCTAAATTCCATTCTACATAAAATTTTGAAGCTTTGGCAGACAAAGCCACGGCCGTAGCCGTGCTCTCTGGGTGTTTCTTCTGCCTAAGTTCCAGTCTCTGTTTCTGGGACCAGCTTTTACTAAACTCTCAATAGCTAGTAGATTTTGAACTAGCGGTGGGATCCAAGTTGTTGTGGACCGCTGTTTCGAGGATCTGGCCTTGGGCTTTCTCCTTCCCACTTCCCACGGCGCCATTAGGTATTGAGGAAAGATCCTCACCGTTCCGGCTGGGAAGGGACGCAACGGGCAGAAGAACCCCAGGATCACCCCCAGGTTGTCCACTTGATAGGCTGTGGACCGTCCCTACGCATCTACAATCCGTAACCCGTGCGTGTACTCTGCAGCTGGTGGTTTACACCGACCCCCGTGGGGCATATGGCCGACGCATTGGCAACCACAAGGGGTATGAGGGGAGCCATGTCAATTCGCCAGGTCTTAGCGTTACCCAGTCCTACCACGAGGAGGTGCCTGGCATTGGGACCTGGCGGCACCAACAGCTGTGCCCCTGCATGCACCAAGCAGTCGATGTGCCATAGTTCCTCTGCCTCTCCGCCTTCCATGGCGGGTTGGGAATATTCTAAAACTTTTCGAGTCAGCTCACCTTCCTGTCTTTGAGTGTAGGCCTGCTCCTGAGCGCATCTGGTCCCGCCCTCACAAGTTCCCCATATGCAGTTTCCAGTTTGGGGCGCCACTCTTCCACGAACCCATACGAACCTCGGTCATCCCCATCCAATCCGCTCGGTACATCAACTTGCATTTGTTCAGGGCACACCACAGGGCCGTCTTCCTGTGAGCTCCCAGCTAGCTCTCTGTCGTCCATATTTATCCTAATCCGGCCAAGGCGGTGAGCGTCGTACCTCTCGAGGAGAGTGTCGGATTTGCCTGTAGCCACCGGTCCTGCAATTCTCTCGTTCGTTCAGACGGACTGAGTCCCAACTTCACAATCATCTCAGCCAGGGCAACCAGCTGCAGATCACGTTCATGGGTCCACGAGATCCGGACAGTCGGGCGGCCAGCGGCAAACCTCCTTGGCGCTGCCATTATCTCGACCGATTAGTGTCAGTTCTTATGAGTGGGCAAGAGTTCGGAGTAGAATACTCATTTGATGTGGGCAGTAGCTATCAAAAAAGCTTTGGGAACTATATGCCAGCCCCACCCCTTCTGCCCGGGCAGTCAGCCACACCCACCACAGACCGTTGCCTCTTTAGCCACACCCCTTCCACCCAGTAAGGCGATTGCAGTACGCAATCCTAACAACATGTATGCTGTACCGGATCCCCGCAACCGCGTGTCCTTAACGGATCCCCACAGTCGCGCGTCCTTAGCATACCGGAGACCGTATTTTCGTTCTGTTAGTGTTACTTATTTATCAATACTTGTGCAGGAGAGAAGATAGTCGAGTTTTAGTTTCAGCTTCCTTCCTTGCCCGCTTACTTCTGTTGTATAAGAGATACAGGAGGCCGGCACGTCTCTCAGCTCAGCTGTAATTGCAGCAAATGGGAAACAAAGTTACTACCACTTGACACGTCTTTTCTTCTTACTGTGACCTTCATTTCCAACTAGCTATTATTATTTAGTATCACACCTTCACTCATCCTGACCTCACTTTTCCACCTGCCTCTGTGCAAATAGGATCTTATAAGAAGAAATCAAACATGTAATGAGTCCATACTATATCGTTTGCATAAGAGATATAATGATTATCTTGAGATATTTGAGATGGCTGATTACTTAGTGGCCAGGGTCATCTCATGAGTGGTAAGTAGGGACTTCTTCACATTTTTGTTGGCCATGACCACGTGTTATATTCATCAAGGGCTCTCAGAACGATCCTGCCGTGAATCGCCCTCTCTGGTGCTTCTCTGTTGAATAATTTTCACCACTAGATGCAAGTTTGTTTAATAATTCATTAAAAAAAATTTAAAAAGTTCATCTGTATTGATTAAAGCATTCTGGAAAAAACAATATATAATCATATTTATTGAGGTAGTAGTAGCTCTTACATTTTGCACCATCGATTCATACTGCAAATGAATTTTTTTTGTCAGTGCAATACACTTTCGAATAGTTTAAATTTACCTTGCCGATTGCAGCCATCAAATCTACAAGTACATTAGCATTTAGCTGCAATTCAGTAGTTTAATGTTTTAATTTACCTGAACAGACTAGTCATCGGACAAACCTTGGGAAATTTCGAGAAACTAGAATGAAAGACCCCAATATTAACTATATTCATAAAATTGCTACTTACTTTTGTAATCACCTCTTCCCTTCTAGAGTGATGTATCTAAATTCATTCTACATAAAATTCTCATAAAGAACCAGCACTGAACTTACTTGCACAATACCCCAATGTGCGGTGAACAATATAGTCCACCCTCCCACTGTTTTCATAAGTACTTTAACCCTAACAAAAGTTAAAAAGTACTGTATAATATTTTTAATCAGCTATTATTTTCATTCGACTGTTTTACTTTACATTATTTACGTTTTATGTACTTTTTGTTACTTTTTTCTATGGAATTTGCTTTTAGTTCTTTTTATTTTAGTTTGTTCAATTTTATTTTTATTTTTTTAATTTTTTTTTTCCCTTGTATCTAATCACTTGAATTTTTAACTGTACATATCTTCTAGCTAGCCATACTTTGTTGTTCTTATTATTATTATTTTTTTTTCGTTTCATCCCTGGCTCATAGTCGGTCTTTTGTAACTTGATTGTTCTGAAGGTACTATATCTCCCCCAACCTTCTGGTGGGTCATCCTGTTTACTAGCCATTTGACAGAGAGGCTCTTGTCTACGACTGACTATATTATCATTCTCTAGTTCTGTCACTAGTACACCATGGATGGTTTCTTTCTGTGATTTTCTCCAGCTTGCCTCCCTGGGCAAGATTGCAGACAAGCTGATTTCTATCTGACTCTTACATTCTGTACCATATCTCTATACTGCAAATGAAACATTTATGTCAGTGCAATACACTTTCAAATAGTTTAAATTTACCTTTTGTATAGCCGGCAACAAAATGTACAAGGACATGTAGCTGCAATTCAGTAGTTTAATGTTTTAATTTACCTCGATAGAATTGTCTGTCCAATCAGCAGTTTTTTCCAGGAACTAGAATGAAAAACCCCAACATTAACTAGATTTATACATTTGCTACTTACTTTTGCTACCACCTCATCGGCTCTCACTAAATTGGGGATCTAAATTCCATTCTACATAAAATTCTCACAAAGAACCAGCCTTGAACTTACTTGAAATATGCCACAATGTTGGGTGAACAAAATTGTCCTCCCACCTGCAGTCTTTATTGCAACTTTACCGTTGGTGATCTTCGACTTTTTTGCAGCTGGTGAACCATCACAACTTTAACCCTAACAAAAGTTAAAAGTAATCTACTGGCAAACTTGACTCTTTTTTTTTTTCTTCTCACTTACATCTTTTTTATTACTGAAAACACTCTATACACTGAGGATGAAAGTGGCTCTACAGCATGCAGACTTTGTTAAGTTTACATCTTCTCCTCCTTGGTCAGAGTCTATGACAGGAATGTGATGTCTCTTTATGTTGGACAGTCTTTGCTCCTTGTCCTCTTTGCCTTCTTGTGCTGTAACAAGTTGAACTGGCATGGGAAGGATTGATACAGTTGCCTATACACCCAGATGAAATATGCTGAGTCAGCTCCATGTGCATAAACTGGTGTCACGTGACCGGAATTTTTACAAACATTTTTTAGTCAAATTATTTTCACTGTCTCTACTGTTGTTGTTGTAGTTAATTTTCATGGTAAATTCTACAACCTATTTCTCCATAAGATCATGGTGGGTGTTTCATATTCAGTTACCGTATTCATTCTCATGTGTCTATTTTATTGCTTGTTATTGTTGAAATGGTCGTTTCTTTTTGTAATACCTAATCTTGTGTTTTTGTTTGTATGTTGTATTTGTTGTTGTTTATTTGATTTGGTTAACGTACACAAGTTTCTGTCTTCTTTTTGTAATTATTATGATAACTGTATTCAATCTCTTGTTTTTTTTTTGTAGGTTTTGTAATGCTTTTTATTCATTTATTTCCTTTTCATTTTTAGTATTTTTCAACGTCATCTGGATGTCTAATTATTCGTCCGTATGTTTGACTACTAGATATGAAGTTTTTATATTTAGTTGCCAGGGGCATCCGGTGTGTATTGGCAGACAACCTAAACAGGAATCTTGTAGTGGGAAGTAGGGACTTCTTCACAGGTGGAGTATTGGATTACTGTACACTAGTTTCTGCCTTCTTTTTGTAATTTTTTTTTTTAAATTGGATTACTGTATTTCAATCTCTTGCTTTTATTTGTGGTTTTTGTAATGTTTTTTTCCATTTTTTAGTATTATTTTTTTCCCAACATCATCTTGATATATAATTATTTGTAGGTTTTGTAATGCTTTTTATTTATTGATTTATCTCCTTTTCATTTTTAGTATTTTTCAACGTCATCTGGATGTCTAATTATTCGTCCGTATGTTTGACTACTCGATATGTGAAGTTTTTATATTTAGTTGCCAGGGGCATCCGGTGTGTATTGGCAGACAACCAGCAAGAGGCGAGAGTGGGAGAGCTCAATATAATGCCTGCTTTGCCTGGAATGATGGTTCCTGTCTCAGAGCAAGATGTCGTTTTGCCCATATTTGTGCCACATGTGGAGGTAAACAGGAATCTTGTAGTGGGAAGTAGGGACTTCACAGGTGGAGTATTGGATTACTGTACACTAGTTCTGCCTTCTTTTTGTAAAAAAAATTTTTATTGGATTATTGTATTCAATCTCATGCTTTTATTTGTGGTTTTTGTAAAAAAAAATAAAAAAAATTTCCATTTTCCCCCCATTTTTTTTTTTAGTATTTATTTTCCAACATCATCTTGATATCTAATTATTCGTAAGGTAAAGGTCATCTTGATAGCTATGTTTAGCTACTAATGTATGAAGATTTGTGTCTCCTGGACAACAGAGTTCTCATTGCTTCAGTCGGTCCTGGCCCTTACCTGTTTGTGAAGAATTATCAAAATTTTATGTGGGCGGAGTCATCTTACCAGCGAGTTACTGCAAGGAGAAGCTGTATCTCATTTGCAACAGTCCTTACCAGTACCAGAATATTTTTACCAAATGTTGAGCCCACACATTCTTACACTCTTACAATTGTTTTCCCTATTAGAACCGGGTATGGTTGCAGTTATCCTTGCTTTTTGCCTTTTCTGTGTAATTTGTCATTGTGGTTTCATTTTTCATATTTTAATTTTACTTATTAAACTGTACTTCTATTTTTTTTTTTCTTTTATTTTATTTACTTATATCTAATCACTAGAGTTTCAAGTCGTAGCTAATCCTTCATTTTGCTAATCTAGCTCACCTCATGCTTTTTGTTATGTTTTTTTTTTCCCTTTCACTAATGACTCCTTTATTAACCAATAACTAAATTATTCAGAAGATGCTGTTTCTCCCCCAACCTTCTGGTGGGTCATCCTGTCTACTAGTCATTGGACTGAGAGGCTCTTGTCTACGGCCATATTATCCAGTTCTGTCAGGATTACACCATGGATGATTTCAATTCTTTTATCCACTCTACTCTAAATTTTTTAATTCTTATTGAAGTCTACCACATCAACTGGTTATAGCTTTCCATCTCATCACCAACATAGAGACAAATCTCCATTTCATCACCAACATAGAGACTAATCTCCATCTCATCACCAACATAGAGACAAATCTCCATCTCATCACCAACATAGAGACAAATCTCCATCTCATCACCAACATAGAGACTAATCTCCATCTCATCACCAACATAGAGACTAATCTCCATCTCATCACCAACATAGAGACAAATCTCCATCTCATCACCAACATAGAGACAAATCTCCATCTCATCACCAACATAGAGACAAATCTCCATCTCATCACCAACATAGAGACAAATCTCCATCTCATCACCAACATAGAGACAAATCTCCATTTCATCACCAACATAGAGACAAATCTCCATTTCATCACCAACATAGAGACTAATCTCCATCTCATCACCAACATAGAGACAAATCTCCATCTCATCACCAACATAGAGACTAATCTCCATCTCATCACCAACATAGAGACTAATCTCCATCTCAT
>WLWD01003564.1_pt1 | contig 68462 bp, 48 predicted proteins | sample 6712731 | NCBI WGS metagenome assembly WLWD01 (sample SAMN12718690, study PRJNA576275) | sponge metagenome | isolation source: marine sponge | host: Mycale hentscheli | place: New Zealand: South Island, Marlborough, Capsize Point | collected 2014-11-01 | reverse complement strand
TGAATTGTTTTGACGCGCGCGGAAAAATCTAATTTTCTACCGCGGAATAGAGCATTGCCGTTTTATTTTTTTAACTCGATGCTGGCTGGGAAAACCCCATAGCAACCGTATATCACTAAATAGACCAAGAGTTTGGGATTCCCCTCATTTTTTGATTGAGAAAATTGAATAATATTTAAGCCATCTACTAATACTTCAAAAAAAAAATTTTTTCCCCCCCAAAAAATCCACTTTTCCCATCAATAAAAAAATAAAATAAAATAGAAATAATATTGTTTGATGCATTTTATACCAATATTATATTAGTTCAACAATAAAATATGTTGTTTGTTGTGTGTGGTGCTGATTGTGATCATGTAGGAGACATCTATGAGTGTCCACAAGGAACGTATGCCATCGGACGTCGAGCTCCACTACAAAACAATTTCATATACACAAAAACACAAACAACAAAGATATTTGTAATAAAAACAACAAATTATTCATGATCCTATATAATTGCAACTTTATGATGTATTGTATGCGGTTTCATACAGGATTTTTGTTTGGGGTGGGGCTCCGAGTGTACTTCGCCACACCCATTTTTTGGAACCTACACTACTTTGATGCACATCTTTGCATACGAGTCTATACTTCACACTGATGATCAGTGTTCGGTCCTATGCACTAAAGGCTCAGTTATGATAGGAACATAATGGGATACAATATCAGACTAAAAATAAATGCTTCCTAAATGTTCATTTCTATTCAACTCCCAAAATTCTAGGGGGGAACCCAGCGCTAGCCTCCCACTGTATGAACCCTGGTATGTATACTCCACACTGTACATGAGAGAAACAATCGTTGTATTGAGAAAGTGTAATTTGAAAATGAAAAGCAGTACAAGCACACACGTGGAATTCAACTTACCCGGCATGGATGGTGGCACAGACTGAACGATCCCTCCCATAGGATCCGGAACCTCCATACAATACCAAAAAAACACAAGACAACAATGATATTTGTAACATAACAGCTGGCCTCGCTGAATTGCCCCCCCTCCCCCGTCATTACTTTTCACTGACATTCTTGTACCATAACCCCCCCCTCCCCCGTCATTACTTGTCACTGACATTCTTGTACCATAACCCCCCCTCCCCCGTCATTACTTTTCACTGACATTCTTGTACCATAACCCCCCCTCCCCCGTCATTACTTTTCACCGACATTCTTGTACCATAACCCCCCCCAGCCCTAGCTGGACACCCAAATATCAGTAAGTTGAAAAAATGAAATTCAACTTACCAGGCATGGATGATGTCACAGACCGAAAAAGACCACCGAGTTCGTTCTCTCTCAGGTTGGATCCGGAAACGCCACATACTGTTTGTTCATGGTTGCTCTCTCTCTCTTTCCACAAATGCACGCACACACATACACACACACACACACACACAAGAAAAAAGAAGCTACAGGTGAATACAGATCATAAAAATAAATGTATATTTTATTATACATAAATTGACTGGTGTACACACACACACATGAAATTCAACTTACATGGGCATAGTAGTCACGATCCAAAAAGATCCAGAGTTCCATCCCAGGTTGTATACGGAAGTGCCACATACTGTTTGTCCACGGATGCTCTCTCTCATTCCACAAATGCACACACACACATACACACACACACACTAGAAAAAAGAAGATACAGGTGAATACAGATCATAAAAATAAATGTATAATATAAATTGACTGGTGTACACACACACACATACATGAAATTCAACTTACATGGGCATAGTAGCCCCGATTGGAAAAGCCCCCCCCCCCCCCCCCCCCGAGTTCGTTCCCTCCCCGGTTAGATCTGGAAGCGCCAGAATAACATTTCAACTCCACGCACACACATATACATCGAGTGTGAAGCTCCACTACAACACCACAAAAACACAGACAACGACAACGACAATAACAATACATATTACAACTTTTGGGATGTTCAGGGAGGGGGAGGGGGAGGGGGGGGGAGCAGCCACAAATATCAAAGTCTGTGGTCCTTCACACAAAAGATTATGGAATATCAATGGGTGTGTTGTCATCTTTCTTCCACTCTCCCCCTACCTCATCCACCCGACTCTTGTTCTTCAATTCCCGCCTTCTCCGACCGCGAGGACGTCCAGAACTCGGAGCAGGAGGAGCCACTTCCTCTTCTTCATCACTGGAATCTGCTGCCTATTCGTGTTTCATCATTGGAAGACTCAGGTCCGGTATCCTCTCCTTCATCACTGGAAGACTCTGCTCCTGTCGCCTCATCTGCGTAATCGGGGTCGGTGACTGCATTCACATCTGGTCCTAGTAGTATATGTGGTAAAAAAATTTTTTTTATTTTTTTGAAAATTTGAATTTGTTCAAAAAACCACAAGCCACTTTCAAATCTCAAAACTCAATGAAATATATATATATTATAGCTAAACAGCTTACTCTATCTCAATATAGCTATAAATAAGTCCTTTCCACAACAGAAGCTTGCTAATTTTCAAGAGAAAGACAAGAGAAAGACAAGCTTACCTCGATCATCTTCTTGACTCCCATTTTCAGTATCAGAGTTGACGGGGTCTGGTCCACCAACCCTGATACAGGGCCTCCTATAGCCCTAGATGTCGTCTCCTTTCTCTCCGCTTGATCCTGAGTCGCTAGAGTCAGCATCAAGCAAGTCTAAAACTTGCACCGCATTGTAATTTCTAGACGCCATCTTCCAAAAAATGACTTTGAAAAAAATTTTTTTTTGCATAGTTACCGGGGTCACACGACACGCTCACTTTTTTCCTATGATGTAATAAGCATTACCTAAGACTGTACGTAATAGGGAGGTCCCCAGTTGAACTGGCGATTTTATAAAAAATGGAGAAGACAGTAAGTCCAACCGCAAAGTCTTGGTCGGCAAAGAAGCGGTTGTTTCAATGTGTTATGGAAGGCTACTGAGCTCAAGCAATTTTTTGCTGCTTCTACAAAGCTCTGGAGATGAATGGATCCATAAATGAAGCTGCTGTGAAGAAGGTAACTTTTTTTAAAATTCGACGGAGAACCGATGTTTTTTTTTTTTGCCGAGGAAGAAATAAACGCAACTGCTGTGCGGTACTGTCGAAGCAGTCCTGGCTGAAAGCTATTTTAGATGCTTCTCCAATGCATTGGGCACCTGTGTATGCAATCTGAAGGTTCTAGCTATAAAGTAACTATTTTTAAAAATTCGGAGAAGTCAATCGGTCTTAACCCGCTTTAAAGCGGGATCCGGAACGAAAGGGTTAATACAGGCTGAAAATTTTTTTAAAGTATGCCAATCTCCTGGAAAAATAAGGAGCTTGTCTAACGAATTGCCATACAATCTCTTGATTTCCATGAGATGTTCATATGTTTTTCCATCCCCAGTCAATACGACATAACCATCTTGGTGTTCTGAAGAAGTAGTACGTAGCAGCAGCTCGGACACAAATCTCATGGTCTCATTGGAGTCGGGGTGTTCATCAACCAACTCCATGTAGTGAATGTTTGATTGTTTAGAAGAACATTTCACCTGGTCATAAGCTGAGTAAATAATTTTGAAGTCGCACAGTATTTGATCAGATTTTGCATTTAAAAGGCAATGTTTTGTGAATAAGTATGTGAACAATTTGGACTCAAAGCTATGTCTTTCAGCTTTTTCACTAGACTCTTCCAGAAAACCCTGCATGGTCAGGTTTGGTGTGATAAATTCAGGTTTGTCAGGGATAGCTTCAGGTTTGGCAGTGATAGTTCTGGGTACACTTGCTAATTGCTCATTTAACTTTCTTGGTTGTAGTGTTCGAGGTCGTTTTGGACCAGTTTTCCCCCAGTTATGTGGAGAGCTTGATGGAGAGTATGTTGAATGTCTTTTGGTAGCAACTACTGGTGCAGTAATACTATCACTGCATGGATCTGTGGATATATTCTGGCCACTAGTTGCTGTGTTGATTGGGATATTTATTTGTGTTGTGCACACATCACTTTGGTTTGGTTGTACTAATTGTATGGTAGTACCGTGATAGCTTCTGTACTGATCACCACTGTATACAGCTGCATGACTTTGTAGGAGATCAAAGTTATCCACACTAGCTGTTGTAAATAGGTTGCTAGGCAGATTATCCCATACAGTTGAGTCTCGTTGTGCACTTGCAACCGCTGTGACAAATCTGTCATGTGTAATCAGATGAGCAGGTGACCCCTAGGCGATTGAAAATCTTGACTAGCTTTCTAGAACCCCCACACATTTCAATAGTATCGGCAAGAAGTGTATGCATTAACGTGGTGTGCTGGGTATTTGTGCAGAAAGTAAGGATGGAAACTAGAAATAATCTTCTGCATTTCTTAATAAAAGTATTCTCTTCTCGTGAAGGAGTACCTTTGCGTTCTTGAGTAGAACTGGTAGCACATTCAATAAAGTGCCATAGTAGGGGGTTAATATTTTCTACTTCCTTGTGAACATTGAAATAGTTGGGTTGGAAATGCCAATTTTCACTATTGCTTTTACTAATTTCCCCACGAATAAGATCATTCACTATTTCCCCGGCTTCCCTGAGAACCTTTTGTTTACTGTAGTCTTTACCAGACTGATCAATGTGGAAATCACATGCAGATTCTGAAAAATTGCTAGCTCTGCCCAGTGCCCAAGACAAGCTAACTAGTAGATCTCCACTTTTATTATATGTGACCGTCTACAGGAAAATCGGGCACAACGCGGCCCCGACGAAAATTTTTTTTTTGCACTTACAGACTGCTCGGCAAGCAGATATTAAGCTCTCCAAGTTTTATCTCCGTAGCTTTAGCCATTCCCGCTATATAACGCCTAACCGTTCCCTTCGTTAGGCTTATTTAATACAATTTTAAGAACTAAATCGATCTTTTTACAACGTCTACGCATGCCGCGTTGTGCCCGATTTTCCCGTAGACGGTCACATATAGCATGGTTCCAAACCTTTTGTGTACACATTTATATTCCATGTGTAAGTGCAAGTGTGCCAACAACTTTTTTAAGAGCCACTTGGAGGTAAACTTCATAGTACATTCTGGTCCCTCTAGAATATAGTTAATATTGTTAGGAACTGATTCAAAATATGCTTTTAAAAAAAATTGAGAGGCATGGGACAACAGTAATGCCCGCTGATTTAAAAACTCATTAGCAACATATAGTACAGTGTTAAGTACAGTTTTAGTTATCTTGTCTGTGGTTGCATCTGATAAAACACATTTCCATATTGTGATGCAACTTTCAAGTCCACTGTTTTCAGTTTCCAAGTGTTTAATTATGGCTAAATGGTTTTTATAGCAACCAAAACATATTACGTCTTTATCAGATATGTCTGTGTTTAAGACGTCATTAACTAAGCTTGCATTTGGACTATGGCGTGAAAACCTGGTCCCAGTTTTAGGCTTGGCATCACAACAAGCACACAATTGGGGAGCATTGAATTCTCTATATAGCTCAGTATAATGCTTTGGGCATAGTAGTATTGGGGTAGATAATGATGTGTGCATTGCTATCTCCAGTTGCTCAGAACTGGCAAATGAAGGCACTATTAACTTGGAATCTTCAGTACAACCATCATAAGTGCAGTGGGGTTTGTCTAGTTGTTCTGGAGGTTGTATACACTTTTTCCACTTAGGTGAAAAACCTGGAGGATGAGGACGCTTGGCCTCCTTGTGGTGGGTAATGCAAATACAACTACTGGGACTTAGCTCACGTCCCAGGTGTTTCTTTAAATAATTTTTTTCAGTCTCCTCCCATCCTCCATAATGGCTATAGTAGTGATTTTTTTTCCCACATAGAATGCACTCACCACAAGGATGATCAGGGTGATATTTGGAATATTTAGCTTTCTCTGCCATTAATATCCTATAAATATTTATTTACATTTTACAATATATTATTGAAATTCGCTACGTAATGTGCCATCTCACCTTGTCTTTTTTATGCAGGAACTTGTCTGGCGATGTCGTTGTCTTCTGGAGTCTCAGTAACCTGGTGTTCAAGTCTTTGTTGCTATATATTGCATACACTGTTAAAAATGAAGTGTTCCGGTAACACTGCAAGGAGCGTTCCCAGGAGAGGGAGGAATTTATGCCCCACCCATGTTTCCTGAACACTGCACAGAGGGTTATAATATAACACTCTGAGAGGTGTTTGGACAACATCTTTAGCAGAGTTGTATTAACACCTTCTGCAAGCTTATTACAACACTAAGTAACATGTTTCAATGGCACTGCTAATAAATAATGACCACACTTCATTCACATAACCTCAAAATTTTTAGATAAATAAATGATTGACAATGAATATATAAAAATAGATTGAATAAAGTAGCTAAACAGTTTTAAAGCTGTCCTTTCAACATGAGTAGATGAAATATCATAATATGCACTCCATTTATGATCCATCATGTTCAAGATAAATGTACCTGCATTGACACATAAAAATATAACATAAATCAATAAGCAATATACAAACACATTCATAAATGCTAGTAAACACATATTCTAAACACACACCCAGACTCAGCTAAACACTCAATTCTAAACACGCTCATAAATGCAACTAAACATACTATCCAAAATATGTGACCCTCTACGGGAAAATCGGGCACAACGCGGCAAGTGGCCCAATCTGCTGTAAATGCCGCCGTCAAAATACAGCTCTCCGTGTAGTAGTAAGTACAGTGGCTATCATGAGTGAAGCCAAGAATCTTGCTAGAGCATTAAACCTCAGCCACCGTGATGGTCTGGACATGATGGGTGGAGCTGACGCTGAAGCCATGGCTCCAGGAAGTGAGGACCCGCTTTCTGACTGTAAGTCACTTATTACAGTTAACTATAACCCTCATCAGTTCATCATCTTTTTTTTCCCTTTTTTTTTAGGTGATGAAGAATTTGATGGCCATTTTACCATTTATTATGAAGGTAATAAATTTAAATTTAAAAATTTTTTTGATAAAAAAACAAAACAAAACAACTTCTTATAAAGCTTCTATATGTCTCATCAGCAGAGTCAGGCTCTGCTACTCCACTGTTTGAAGACGAAGATGACCTCTATGATCCTCTGGATTCTTTGGACTGCTCTGTACCAGACATCGAGCCTTCATCATTGCATCCTGACCACTCATCTGTTTTCTTGTCACCACCCCATTCCGACCCCACTTTTCTTTCCCCTTCCGATACTGTGTCCATTGCCTGCCGACGGAACAGCATCATCTGTGTTAAGGAAAGGAAGAGGTCAAGAAAGCCATCACCAGCAAGGACGAAACGACTAACCTCAACTGAGCAGTTAGACCAGTTTTTAGCCCGTCACAGTCACCAACTCCTTCACCGTCACCAATTCCTTCACCATCACCAGTTTCGTCCGCCCTTCTAAAAGAATTAGAAGTACAGACATCAATTATTAAATATTATTTTTTTATTTTTAGTCATCTCTTTTAAATTATGTATCATCTATACAAGTAATACACACCTTTACTTTGTTCTAATGTCCAGTGTTATCAAAATCTATCTATTTACATTGAATACGCAATATAATTATCCCAACTCAGCTAAAACCACAAAAAAAATACTCTAGTGGACAATAGTAAAAACAGACATTACCAAGATAAATAAAACTATTAGTGCAAACACCAATAAAAATGACTCTAGTGCATGTGGGCACTAATAAGAATGACTCTAGTACATGCGAGCACTAAAAAGAATAACTCTAGTACATTGTGGGCACTAAAAAGAATGACTCTAGTACGTGTACACACTAATGAAAAACCACAAGCCCACCTCAGAACCACTCAGATAGCCTTGAAGGACAAAATTTAACGACAGGAAGTGAAACTGGAAGTGACATCATGTGACACGCCTACCAGCGAAGAAATAATTTGGCCTCAAGGACTTCGCCCATACCTCCAAAGATCACCTGATTAGTAAATTATTTCATCTGGTATCGTAATTTCCTTACAACAACAGCTACTACAATCAAACTAGCAAAAACTAACTTAATCGAACATACTACAACTGACAGACACTAGCATGTGCTGACACTAATACGAATAAATCTAGTACGTGATAACACTAATAAGAATGACTCTAGTACAGTGTAATCACTATGTGCATGCATGGTGTTAGCACTATGTGCGTGCACAGTGTTTGGTGTTAGCACTATGTGCGTGCACAGTGTTTGGTGTTAGCACTATGTGCATGCACCGTAATAGTTAGTGTGTGCACAGTGTTTGGTGTTAGCACTATGTGTGTGCACAGTAATAGCACTGTGCGTGCAGTGTTAGCACTATGTGCGTGCACAGTAATAGTACTACGTGCAGTGTTAGCACTATGTGCGTGCACAGTAATAGTACTACGTGCAGTGTTAGCACTATGTGCGTGCACAGTAATAGTACTACGTGCAGTGTTAGCACTATGTGCGTGCACAGTAATAGTACTACGTGCAGTGTTAGCACTATGTGCGTGCACAGTGTTAGTACTACGTGCGTGCACAGTGCTAGCACTATGTGTGTGCACAGTAATAGTACTACGTGCGTGCAGTGCTAGCACTATGTGCGTGCACAGAAATAGTACTACGTGCATGCACAGTGCTAGCACTATGTGCGTGCACAGCAATAGTACTACGTGCATGCACAGTGTTAGTACTATGTGCGTGCACAGTAATACGTGCATGCACAGTGTTAGCACTATGTGCGTGCACAGTGTTAGTACTATATGCATGCACAGTATGTGCGTGCACAGTGTTAGTACTATGTTGTGCACAGTAATAGTACTACGTGCGTGCACAGTGCTAGCACTATGTGCGTGCACAGAAATAGTACTACGTGCATGCACAGTGCTAGCACTATGTGCGTGCACAGTGTACTATGTGCGTGCACAGAAATAGTACTACGTGCATGCACAGTGTTAGTACTATGTGCGTGCACAGTATATGCACAGTGTTAGTACTATATGCGTGCACAGTAATACGTGCATGCACAGTGTTAGTACTATGTGTGTGCAGTGCTAGCATTATGTGCGTGCACAGTGTTAGTACTACGTGCGTGCACAGTGCTAGCACTATGTGCGTGCACAGTAGTACTACGTGCATGCACAGTGTTAGTACTATGTGTAGTGCACAGTGTAGCACTATGCACAGTGTTAGTACTATGTGTGTGCACAGTGTTAGTACTATGTGTGTGCACAGTGCTAGCACTAGGTGCGTGCACAGTAATAGTACTACGTGCGTGCACAGTGCTAGCACTATGTGCGTGCACAGAAATAGTACTACGTGCATGCACAGTGTTAGTACTATGTGCGTGCACAGTAATACGTGCATGCAGTGTTAGCACTATGTGCGTGCACGTTAGTACTATGTGCGTGCACAGTGTTAGTACTATGTGCGTGCACAGTAATACGTGCATGCAGTGTTAGCACTATGTGCGTGCACAGTGTTAGTACTATGTGCGTGCACAGTGTTAGTACTATGTGTGTGCACAGTGCTAGCACTAGGTGCGTGCACAGTAATAGTACTACGTGCGTGCAGTGTTAGTACTATGTGCGTGCACAGTGCTAGCACTATATGCGTGCACAGTAATACGTGCATGCACAGTGTTAGTACTATGTATGTGCACATTGCTAGCACTATGTGCGTGCACAGTAATAGTACTATGTGCGTGCACAGTGTTAGTACTATGTGCGTGCACAGTGCTAGCACTATGTGCGTGCATAGAAATAGTACTACGTGCATGCACAGTGTTAGTACTATGTGCGTGCACAGTAATACGTGCATGCAGTGTTAGCACTATGTGCGTGCACAGTAATACGTGCATGCACAGTGTTAGCACTATGTGCGTGCACAGTGTTTATACTATGTGCGTGCACAGTAATACGTGCATGCACAGTGTTAGCACTATGTGCGTGCACTATGTGCGTGCACAGTAATACGTGCATGCAGTGTTAGTACTATGTGTGTGCACAGTGCTAGCACTATGTGCGTGCACAGTAATAGTACTACGTGCGTGCACAGTGTTAGTACTATGTGCGTGCACAATGTGCGTGCACAGAAATAGTACTACGTGCATGCACAGTGTTAGTACTATGTGCGTGCACACTAATACGTGCATGCAGTGTTAGCACCATGTTCGTGCACAGTGTTAGTACTATGTGTGTGCACAGTGCTAGCACTAGGTGCGTGCACAGTAATAGTACTACGTGCGTACACAGTAATAGTACTACGTGCGTGCACGGTGCTAGCACTATGTGCATGCACAGAAATAGTACTACGTGCATGCACAGTGCTAGCACTATGTGCGTGCACAGTAATACGTGCATGCACAGTGTTAGTACTATGCATGTGCACAGTGCTAGCACTATGTGCGTGCACAGTAATAGTACTACGTGCGTGCACAGTGTTAGCACTATATGCATGCACAGTAATACGTGCATGCACAGTGTTAGTACTATGTATGTGCACAGTGCTAGCACTATGTGCGTGCACAGTAATAGTACTACGTGCGTGCACAGTGTTAGTACTATGTATGTGTGCACAGTGTTAGCATTTCGTGTGCAGTACTACTTCGTGAATGCAGTGTTAGTATTAGTACGTGTATGTACAATGATAACAGTAGTGCATGCCTAGAGACTTACCATTATTCTCTTCTTCAATCAAGAACACCAGAACCTCAGTACAGATAGCAGCAGCCCAAGCACCATGAAATCTAGGAAATGAAAAGAAAAAAAAAAGGTTACTAGCAACTACAGCAACAAAAAGTAGACAATCTAACTAGTTAACAATTACCTTTCTTCACATTTCAGGAACACCAGATCCCCAGTTGTCATAGCATATTGCAGCACTAGCATCATCAAAGCTAAAATGAAAGAGAGGGAAAAAAAAAAAAAGAACAAGTATTATAAGGGCTACCTACAACTACAACGAGAATAGGAAACTAGCTAGCTAAAAAATCACCACCCAGTCTTCAGCATAGCAAGATACTAACTAACTATCCTCTTAGAACAAGAAAGACAAGCTCGCTAACCTTTTTTCCACCAGCAGTGTTGTTGAGAGAATAACTCCTTGTTGATGTTTCTACACAATGCGCGCGGTAAAAACCTATAGTATGCGGAGAGTGCGGTAGAATACGGAATCATTGCTGCCACGCCTTAGTGCCCGATTTTCCCATAGACGGTCACATATACACAAACATAACACAACTAAACACGCTATTCTAAACACACAAAAATACATAGAAATAGAAAAAGAAGCAAAACAAATGTGTTTGTCTACAAATACATTTTTTACTATTATCACTCTATATAGCATGATAATGCTTTTGAATAGTCTGGACAGCATGAGAACACAAACTATAACAGGAACTAATCTTGTGGCATGTTTAATTTGGGGGAAATATTTGGGGAAAGAAGAAAAAAGAGCAAACTAAGGGTAAATGAATGGTTTATAATCAACTGCTGAACTAACAACTGTAATAATTTTGTGTTAACCTGTATATTCTTACTTTGTTAGTCTCCAAAAGCATCTCTAGATTTTCACAGCAGCACTTTTTTGTAGCCTAAAATTACATATGAAAAAAAATAAATAAAAAGAGTGCAGTAAATAATTTTTGAGATAACTCTCAGATATAGTCGGAAAAAGTACTGAACTAGCTACCTGCTAAATTCATTAATCATAAAGAAGAAATTACCTCTTCCGTGCTCAAACTCAACTTAAACGGCTAACTCTATTCAAATGCGTCACTTACATTAGCCAAAACACTCTATTGTTTCCAATAATAAACACATATTTAAACTTACCATTTCTCCGAAAGATCCAAGGCACGATCTGCACTTAAAAACACCATATCCATAAAACTCTTCTGCAGGATAAGGAGGGCCTGGAATATTCTAATAAACGCTCTCCGGTAAAAAGCGGGTGCTTGTGCGCATCGCAATAAAAACCATACCGCGCATTCAGTAAGCACTCGATCGAATAGTAAACAAATTCTCAGAATTTTTTTGCCGAAGTTTGTACAGCAAGACGGTCTTCTGCGGGGATTTAAATAATGCATTAAATTAGACATTGCGTGGAGCAATGGCTAGATTTCTTCTATTTCCTGCCCTAGCTTAGCTATATACAAATAAGTAGCCAACAAAGTTACTGTCAATTGTAGAATTTAGATAGATAGCTATTGCAGCTAAGTTCCCTTACTGCTTGTTATTTAAACTTCTATGAATGTATCAGTATATTAGCTAAAATTAAATAAAAATACAGTATGAAATATTTAGCTCATTGTACAATTTAACTTGATTTTAATAAAGTACAACCATGCAGTTAATGATAATGGCTTGAATGTTATCAGGTAAATAAATGCTAAAGAAACAAAAAATGTGGTCATATACACCAATTTTCACAATTACACTTATTTCAGTGTTACTGGAATGCTGCAGTGTTTACACTTAGAATTAACACTGGCCTCAGTGTTACTATAACACTGCAAGGATTTACACTCTTGATTTACACTTCAAAAGTGTTATCATAACGCTTCATTTTTAACAGTGTATAGAGTGACAACTGTTTTAATTAGACTTTATTTTGAATTGATATAAAAAAAATTTCAAATAGGGGACAGTAAAAATAGAGTTTTGTACTATTGATTGATCCTCATGTTTTATTCTAAATACCTTTGAAATGGCAATGTCCGAAGGTTTAAATGGCGTCCCACAAAACAACGTTAGTTGTCATAACTCCAGTCTCAAAGCATGCCTGGCCACATGGCTTGGTATATTTGTGGTATTGGTCAGCAAGTGTGGTCACATGCATTTGGTGGGCTTACTTCTAAACCTGTGGTGAGTTGTGAAATGATTGCGATGTATATAATTAATTGTGCGGATAGCTCATGAATATATTAATGAGAAATTAAATCTCGACGTAGAAGCATTTTCGCGCACGGGTGCGGTATGACTGCACACTGGTAACTTACTGGAGCAAAGTTGGTTGTTGGGGCTACCCACACTTCCAGCTAATATTTTAGCAGCTGCTCTAACTCTGTCAAGTAGCTACACCAAATGAAGGTATCTGTAAAAAAACTGAGAAAGTGATAAGTTTGGCAGGTTGCTTAAACTACTAGGGTAATGAGCTTGCAGCTTGAAAATTTTTCATAGGTCATTTACCTAAAGATATCATTGTGAAGATATCTTTAGGTCATGACCTAAATAACTCATGGTATCTCATGCTGTTATTTCTCATTGTACTGAGCAAGCTGCTACCCTAGTAGTTATAGCTGGCCAAACGAGTCAATTTTCTTGGTTTTTACAGCTACCTTCCTCTGGTATAGACTACACTAAACCAGGTTAGAGCAGCTGCTAAACTATCAACCAGGGTGTGGATAGCCCCTACTACAGGCTGAGAGAGACTACAGAAAATAGGAAATTGATGTAAGAAGTGGCTCTGTATTTGTTAGCTAAAGTATAATGGTCACAACGACTTTGTACTTAGCTATACTTTAGAAATGGACCAATAGATTATTTTGAAGTGTTTCATTTGCTCTTTGTACTCAAGCACATCACTAGTAGTATAATTTACTTGTTATGACTTTTAGACTTGCAATCCTGTCTAGAGGCTTTTATCAAAATGATGTAATTGTAAATAAAAGGCACTGAAAGTGAAAACTTAACATACAAGTTAAAGTATATTGCATCATTTTAGTCATCATATTTACTGTCAAAAAATTTACAAGAAGTTAGCTAACTGTATGACAAAAAAAAATTTGTGCAATCACTGTGTTCGATGCCATGCTCGTGAATTTTGAAATTGAATTACAAATTCTTCAAAATAATGGTAGTGTAATGGCTTATTAATAACTCTGGATTAATTATGTATTGCCTGTACAAACTATGATGCACATTATTCACAGTGTAGAGACCCTATGTATAATATTGCTGTACTCATTTTTGTAATTTGAAATATTATAGATATCTGGAAACAAATTGCTACTGCAAATATGCTGGTAAAGTTAGAAAGGTTTTGACTTATTTATTTGATATAGCACAATTTGGCAATGATTAGGCAGCTAAATATGCCTAAATCAAGACACATGTTATATTTACTGTATTATGTAAAATACGACCTGCACTTGTAATCATTCACAAAGGCAATTAGAGATGATTTGATGGGAAATTGGAGCAAATGATAATATTCAAACGAGTTTATCATTTTGTCATAATAATCATGAAGCAACAACACTTGATTGATTGTTGATAGTTCATGTAATATACTATTACTTCTGTGTACTTCCCTACAGTTGATCTTACAGTCTTGGTAGACACTGGAACCTCTAATGTACTGTTTCAAATTTGTGACAAACATGCTTGCTATTACTACAACCAAGAAATGTTTTTGATATAGCATTTTAAAATGCTTTAAACTGTGATAGTCCCAATGTTTAGTTTGTATAGTTCAGCACATAATGTTATTTATATACACTGTCGTAAAGGTCATGAGTTACAACAACCATATTGAAATTGTAGTATATAATCAGTTGATAACTTGGTTGTTAACCTTTACAATCTGATCATATTTTTGTCAACTGTAATTATCAGCACAATAATTTATGATTTTGTTATGGCTGTAACTGAACTCTTTTCAGGAAGTGTTGAGTACTGCAATACTCTAATTGGTTGTCAACAACTGGACTATGTATTAATTTTAATTGTAAAAAGTGATGTTGTAACGAGCTACATGCAAAAGATTCAGAGAAAATATCAATAACAATAAAGTGTCAGATTTTTTATCTTACAGTAGATATAGTAAACTAGAACTTTTTTTTTCTTAATGTATTTTAACAATTGCTTCTCATTTGTTAATACAAGTCCAATAAATCATATGCACTATTAAATTCACTGCGTTTTATGAGCTCTTTCATTTAGAATTGTAATTAGCTATTTTTTCAAGTATGTAGAATAATAATGTACAACTAGCTTCATATAGTTGTATATGCATTAAATACAATATTTACTAACAATATATGTAAATCCTTTGAATCAACCATACTTTTTACATATTTATATGACTAAAAACATTCATTAAATGTATTCTCTCTCTTTCACAGGCATTTTTAAACAATACGGAATTAAAAATATTTGGTCGCCTTCAGGAATCGAATCCAGGACCGTTTGCTTGATGCACAAGCACTCTGCCACTGAGCTACAACAAACACCCAGTAAACAAATATTCCAATTCTGTATTATTTATACATTAAAGTGTACTACTGCTTTTAGAGAAAGAATGAGCTGTTATGATAGTACTCCAATTTTGTATTATTTATACATTAAAGTGTACTACTGCTTTTAGAGAAATAATGAGCTGTTATGATAGTACTCCAATTCTGTATTATTTATACATTAAAGTGTACTACTGCTTTTAGAGAAATAATGAGCTGTTATGATAGCTCTAGCCTTACTGGAAAAATCGCTTTTTTCTACCCACTACTGACGTTACTCAGACCTGACCATTCATTCCATACTAAAATTATTCAATGCAAACTTCCAAACAATAGAAACAATTTGCCTCCACCTCTTCCTCGATTTTCTACCAACATTATAAAAACTTTCACATTGATTTCCCCAGTCTACATTGCACATATACTTTTGGTAAGCATGGTAGGCATAAAATATATGCTGCTTAACTGTTATTATGATCACCTGTTGCATTCAACATTTCTAGCAGAATGCAACAAATTGCTATTAAAATTGTCTACTATATTATATACACCTGCTTTCTATGCTGCCATTCTACAGCGCATGTCAATAATGATAATCCAATACTAGAAGATGAGTTGCAATTAAGTGTTTAAGAAAAGATAACTGAGGTTTAAAAGTTTGTCTGTACATATCATCCACATTGAATGTGGTATGTTCATCCAGGAGATATGGCATTGTAAAATTGAAATATATGGATTATGGAGAGACTTATATACACCACAGCCCGTAGCTAAAATTTTATGCAATAAGTGCACGTTCCTGAGAAGCTTGCATTTGCATATTTTTTGAGGGAGCATTGAACATAACATAATTTGAGAACTTATTTTAAATAAACTTGTTTATCAGTTATATACTGTTAAGACAACAATGTTAAATCCTTGAGCATTTCTATCTTCTGGAATCAGGTAGTAGGAAAAAAAAAACAATTGGGTGAAAAAATATTGTTACAGTACATTTGTACATCTTGCAAAATACATATTTATCACATTTATATTAAAGTGTGTTTATCTAAAATTTTTATCAGCCTTCTCCACAGCAATTAGGACATGAACGGGGAAGTTGGTGTCAGTAATAGTTTCTTACTAATCTTCTATTTAGAGAGCTCATGGCATTATTTCATAGCTTTTGCAAGAAACTAATTTACATTATTCTTGGCTGATCACAAAATGTACGGAGTACAAGGTTGCTCAGCTACATTTACGTATAATTTTAAAGGATCCCTTACTTGACTTATTTTAAAAAAAGTTTATCAATGTAAAATTGCTGGACATATCCATACCATAAATAATCATACTTGATCACAATCCTAATGCTTACTGCATTAACTAGTAAAATACATACAAGAATCACTTGCTATTATTGTTTTAGTAACAATTAAAGATGCTATTCTCATTATGTTTATTTTATTCATGGCACTGAACTTCTTCCAGTCTCGGTAAAATTATTTTACTAATGATTAGATCAACTTTACTACACTCTAGCAAGTTACTGCATTTACGAGCACATTTTATAAATTCTTTCCACGTGGCTTAACAGCAACCGAAAGTGAAAGTCACATGTTTGAGGAGACGCCAATGTAGCATCCAATGTTGGTATGTAACAAACATAACAATCGCACGGATTCACCCGAGTAACCGCCGCTCCGTTCACTTGCTTCCGTTGTTTTACTAACTGCATTCCTCGTTCAAGGAGCTTGCAGTCTTGTAGCTAAACCTGGACATATTGATAGCTGTAAAACTTATATATTCTACCTGACAAGCCCAGCCACCAGTTTAGTTTGCACTAAGTGAAGTATTCTTGAGGTGAGCAGCAAAATAATATAGTTAGCTAATTATATACATAATGTTTCTTTCCTCTAGGTACAAAATTGTGGTTCTAACTAAAATATAAGTCTGTAATATATAACTAGCTTGTTTGTTTTAAACAACATTTGAAGAATGGGAATAGGTGGTAGGCATGGAGGTTTTGTAATGTGACAAATCCTAATCTACAGGGCTAGTCTTCTGTGTTTATATTGGTATATCTAAAACCAACATAAAATAAACATACTTAATTTTAGTTCATATTTTATTTGTCCATTTGTATGTTACTACCATGGATTCACATTATTTCAGTGCTAGCTATTTTATGTTGAATTATTTATATACATTTATAATTTGTTTTACTGGACTTAATATTCCACTTACCAAGCTTTTCAATTAATGCTGTAATGTTATATAAATCTAGATACTGAAAGTAAAACATGACATAAAAGTGTAATGTTTTCCCTAGAGACTGATCTTGTTTATATCCCAACTTAACGTCGTGCCAGTAAAGAAACATTCAGTTCTGGATGTATCTAAGGCCTTCAAACTTAAGGATGCCTTGGCACCAGAAACAGGAGCATGTAACCCCAAATGGACTGTATTTGCTGTGTGCTTTTTGTTGTTTCTTCCCTGTGTACTTTGGGCTTAACTTTGTTGCTACAGTGCTCCATGAGAACTATAAGCACTGAATTCTTTCCAATTATAGCTCTCAATTTTCCTCACAACATTACAGCACCATAGCTAATTATAATGTCAATGGCATTTAGAAGAAAAAAAATTACAATAGTAACACTATATGTTTTGAAAACACTCTGTCCTAATGACCATAAGCTGTATCTTGTTCATTGCCTACACTGGTAATGCTACACTTCTGCTGAGCAGTGATGAACAACTGGTTTAAACTAACTAAGAAAAATACAAAAATACTATAACACAAAATTATTTTGCAGTTATTTGCCATAAAATAGATATTTGCAACATGTAACTGTTTATAAGTTCAGAAAAAGCATAGTAAATGTACATCTACATTATGTGCATTGGTATCAATAGAATTACACTATTTTACATTCAAAATATTTTAGACTTGATAAATTTTCTTGCACATTATATATTTCGTTGCATTTAGATGTCTGGAAACACTATACGTGTACTAATCTTGCTAACTATTGCTGCTAGGAGTTCTACAGGTAACTTTTGTGGAGGCCATTTGATTTAAACATTTGAAAGTAGTACATACAAAATTAACTAATGGCTACTACACCATACCATTGGCGAATAAATTATAATGATTTTATATAATGCAATATACATATAAAATAATATAATAATAATATTATGAATGTATTTGAATATTATGTATGTTTATACTATATATATATTCCTTTGATATTCCAATTATAAATGAATTTATATCATTTAAACTATTATACAACCAATTTTATCTCTTAATAAATACTATTATAATAATTATAGAATTATTAAGACGAAAGTGACATAATTTAATTTAATAAAGATGTAGCAATAAACAAAATCAGAAACATTCATTGAAGTATGGATGCATAGGTGATAATTATTTGTTATGAACTGTACAATGTTATATGCACAGGCAATTTGGACACCTGTAACAGTATGTGTGTCATGGAAGAAGTGACCTGTACGTGTCGTCCTTCATTCAGATCATTTCATTGGGTAATTCAAACAACTAATAGTGTTTATACCACTTTAGTATTTCATGACAGTCCCAACGGAACAATTAAAGTAAGAGAGCTCTACTCAACTGAAGCTTTGGTTTTGTATAATGAAGATAATGTGATCACTTCATTTCTGACATTCACTGCACATCCTGAACTTCATGGTGCTACTATCACATGTGATCAATACTCCATTGCATTCAACATCCTAGGTAATTTATATGATAATAATTATAAAAATATAAGTGATAAATGTTATGAATATTATTAATAATTAATTATCTTACAATTAATGAGCTTAATAATTTCTAGTGACGTTATTTAATACAATTAACAAGACCATGTCAAATAACACATACACAACTTTTAATAAGCGGTACTTACCGCTTTGATATTCAACCTAATACATTAAATTAAGTTACCACTAAATTTAGATGAAATTATAATTACTTAATAAATTGTACATGTAATATTTTGTGCCCTATTATAAAAATATATGAGTCAATGTACTGTACATAATTATATTAAGTGAAGGCCAACAGTTTGAAAAAGTAACAAGACTGGTTTGTTTATATAGAATGATGTTCAGGTAAGGAAACAATTATACCTTAAAGAAAAACAACTAATAACATCTTATTGCTTTTCTTCTTAATGCTAATATTATTTGCAGAACTTATTCCACCAGCATTGGTGCTAAACAGGACTAATGAAGCTGAGGAATATACTATAGACACCATTTTCTCAAACTGGAATAATATAAGTCTTGATTACTCAGTTATTATAGAGTCTTCTCTTACAAATAAGACCCATATGATGGTGGACTTGCCTGCAAAATACAAATTTATGGCTAATGTTTATTACAACTTCACTCTGGCAAGCCGTATCTGTAATAGTAATTCCACAAAAGATCATCAATACAGATTATGTGAGATTGGTTACACCTTTTTGTAGATATAGAATTTATTACTTTGTTATGAACATAGCATGCCCATTTTATGAGCCAAGTAAAGATGTATCATCAATCACCTACTGTATCAATCAAAATGAGGGTACAAATGTTACCTTACAACAATCCAATGATAAAGAAACAATATTAGCTTGTGAGAATGACACCATGTGGCATGTATTGGAATTATCTTTTCAAGGTACAAGGAATTAATACATTGCAGTAAAGCAATGCAAATGTAATCCATATACACATATGTAAACACACATTATATTATATATCTGTGGAACATTTGAACTCAAAGGACTCTAGCACACAAACTTTGATAGATAGGGAGCTGATTTCCTCAACTTTGGATAGTGAAATTTATTGCATATTTTTATTATAATCACTAAATAACAGTGTACAACAATATTACTCTACAATAGTTGCCTATGTATGATAACTGCAGGGCAGCATGAATTCACATCCATTGCACCACAATAGAATATGTAGAACAGAGATCAGTACTGGTTTATTTGTGTTAAATCCATTCAGCTATTCTTTATTAGTCTCTGTATTGCCCCAACTGCTAGCTATAGCTGGCTAACTGCCAACTATGCTTAAGAGTGAAGTGGCATAAATTATGCTTTAGAAAAATACAAATGCCCGGTTTTTCTGTAACAAGCATAAACAAGTAGACCAATATGAGTTTTTTATTCGTTAAAATTAACCAAATGTTTCAGTAGTTTACTATGACAATTTTGAGCTCTCTGCCCGAAACTTAATTTAATCTGCCTCCGACAGCTATGAGTATCTTGAATGCAAATGTTTATATAAAGTATATTTATTCAAATAAATGTATAAAAATATAAACTTTTAACTTTATGATTCAGCTATTTCATATTTAAAATTCAAACTTTATTATTTCATGTAACTGTATTATCAATAAAGCCAGGTAAATAATAGACTATTTTTAATGAGATTATCTTAAAAATGTGATGACATTGATAATGTTGTGTGTATATAGACACTACTATCTGCAAAGACAGCACATATTCAATTCCTAGTAATGAAACTTCAAGTACACAACCTGATTATATACCGTTGTATGTTGCATTGCCTATAACTTGTGCCATTATATTGTTTTTTTCCCTAATACTATTTACATGCTTATTAACAAGTTTGATATACAAAAAATGTAAGTTATGTAATTACAATAGCTAATCTAGTAATTATTCCAGTATAATCTATTATTCAGATATCCGATCCAAATATTCAAGGTGAGTGCTTATACAGCACAGGCATTAGTAAAAATTAATTTGTTTAAATTATGGTATTTAGGGATGAATCTCCTTTAAATGAATTTGAGGTAAAGTTAAAACATTCTCTTTAAAATTATGCATAGATTGGCTCTATTTAGGATGAAACTTATCAAATATTAAACAATGCATATGTGCAAGCTAGAGCAACCAGATTGCAGGTAAGATACTGAAAATTTTCATTTTAATATGTTCTGTTATGATATACATATCTATTATTTTCATGTTATATGTATAATTATATTAATCTTATATAATAATAATACTATATAAAGTCATTTTTCAATGTTAATACTATTACTTTTATTATTATTTTCTACATTACAAGAACATAGCCTATACCATTATTATATTATTTAATAATGAATAAGTTAATCACAAACTATTTTGGCTTCGTGAAAACTTCATTAATTGGATGTGATTGTACAAAATGCTAGAACTATGATACCAAATAATAAATAGACCCACTAATTACCATAGAAATAATGTTAAATATACATTGAAAAGTATAAGTATTTTTTTTATTTTGAATTCTTCTCCAGATGGCTACTGCTCAAGTAAGAGGAGAGCAGTATTCAGCAGTAAATATACTTAACTCTAACACTGGAAGCCACGATAAGGAGAGCAGTGTAACTATGTCATAAGGTTATCATTGCAACATCTGTGTTTACTTTTATTGTTTTCTTCATATCAGGAAAACAATACGCTTCACTATGACACTGTCATGAATAAAAGAATTTCTCTAAATGAAGAAACTGACATGGCTGAAGTAGTCCAGTGTGACTTGGTATAATCGTTGTTGTCTAAATGTTGTCTGGAAGTAATGTATGTACTTACTGTAATTTTATGTGTAGAATAATCCAATAGACCAAGACACAACCAATAGCTGCTCAGATTCCTCATTACTCAGTCATGTAAAAGGTTTGTAAATGACTTTTTGAGCTAAATATATAGTGCTAGATTAAAAAGTGAGACAATGAGTATATTTTATAGCTAAAATTTTTTATGTTAATATAAAATGTAGCCTGTAAGGTGAGATTATTTTTCCAAAAAAGTTAATTTTATGATAAAAATATGAATTAGTTATGTGTACTTGCTAAATGACTTTATGTTTTGTCTACACATCTATTGTATACAGTAAAACCTCTCTTATTCACCACTAAGATAGGGGCACCTCCCTCTACAGGGCAGCTGTTAAGTTACCTTTGCTAGGGTACAGTACACAACCAATGAATAGTTGCTAAATTAAGTATTGTTTGAACTGAATCTTTACAGCCTAGATTATTCATTAGAGCCTTAGTATAAGCTAATCTTGTGATTCTATAACTGCATATAGGTATTAAATGTATTTTAATGTATTTACTATATGTATTGTGGTTTCATCTATTATTTTGAGATAGGGGCAATTGTAAATTAAGACCACCACCTATAAACCAAGGTGCCTGATAAGAGAGGTTCCACTGTACATGCATTGGCAGAACAACCTACATATTGAATTATGTATTCTTTACATAGAGTGTTCTAGAATGAATGATGGAGATGAAACTGAGGCAGAGTGTGAGCCAGTACCTGAGGCAACATGAAAACATGATTAACATTTAGTCCAAAAATATGTTCATTCCAACATCTGTTTTTGTTAAAATGTCATAAACACATAGATATAACATTTTTTAACATTGTGTTAACAAATCGCTTATCAATTATCCTATGCAATATTTCGTGATAAAGGCCTCTTATTCTCAAAATTTCTCCCAGCAGTTTGTTGAATAATTGCATCAGGGAATTATTATATAAAAAAATATTCTGTCAATTAATTCCTCAATGCAGAACTATTGCTACGAGTACAATATTTCGTTACTCTTCTAGCTAAAAACATTCTGTGCTGCATACACAGAGAGAGGCCTGCTTCTCTCCAGTTCCCCAGCAATATTACCCATTTAACCATGTGACATCATTTTGTTTGAAAAACACTCTATACACGCTTGAGTACATTATTGCATAGCATATGAGCAATGAAGGTAAAATTGGTATAAAATACATATTTGGTGTACATTATGAACAAGTGCATCTCCATCAAAAGAAAGTATCCAGCACAAACAGACGAGCTATCCTAATTAAGTGTGAATAGAATTCCTTTAATTTAATTTGGTGTTAAATAGGAGCCACTGCCTGGACACCCCAGTTGGAAGCTTCATATTGTCTCCACTGTTAGAAATTACTATAATAATTTTAAATGAAGTAACTAGAGGATATAAGCTATCTTATATACTTTCTAATTAGGTATAAAATTGATTGGTGTGTAAGTTGTAAGGATTCAAAGTACATACAGCTTCTCCTGGTAAACATCTCACGAGGTGTTATTTAAACACCCCCTTTTAAATGAATAGATTTCATTAAGATGCTTTCATTTGGAGCTTTTTGACATCTTTGAAATTGACTCTGTAATACTCATCTTCTTTGATTTATGGTATAATTTAAAAAAAAAGTGTTTATTATGTTTCTTCTGCACTTTGTTCCTGTAGTCACTCCTGTATTGTAAACCAATTAAACATCATGGATTCATCTTCGAGATTATATTTGTAGATAATTGAACAACAGTTTAACATTGAAAGAAATTTGCTGTTAAGTTTAATTTTGCAAGAAACAACACTCTTTGTAATTACAATTATTATTACTTAATGGGATATCTACGATTTACCCTAGATATTGGTGGCTTTCTGATATTTATTTCTCATGTTTACCTATTATAATACAATAAATGTTCAAGTTACTTATCCCCCACATAATTTCAGATATAGATTAAATGTATCCAGAATGAAATTTGATATGCTTTAAGAGATTTTTATCTGAAAGCTACAACTTATTAAAATCACCATTGTATATTTACCTACGTGTTGCTCTGATTCCAATTAACAAGAATGCAACTTACTGACAACATGATAATAGAAAATGTCTGTATAGTGGATTTAATGTTGTTTTCCCGGCAGTAACTGAATATGATTTTAATAAAATAAGGAGCTCTCAAACTTTGTCATTATTCTGTGGTAACAAGTATCGAAATGATGTTATTGTATTTTAATAATGGACACTGAAAAAGAAAATAACAAACAAAAATGTCCTACTAAGCAGTCATGTATACTTACTAGCTAAATGTTACCGCAAATATGCTGGTACAGTTAGGGAAATTTTGACCTTATTTGATAACACAATTTGGCGATGATAAGGTAGCTAATATGTACTCTGTAATCAATTTATAAGTTTAATGCCAACATCTAGAAACTTGTTACAGTTATTGTGTTAGGGAAAAGTGACCTACACTTGTAATCCTTCACAAAAGCAATTACAGAAGATTTAATTGGGAAATTGAAGCAACTGGCAATATACACTAGTTTATCATTTTTGCTAAATTAGCTACGTGCAAAAGATTGAGAGAAAATATCAAAAACAAAAATGTCAGATTTTTTTTTTATCTCATAATAGATATAGCAAATGCAGGAACCTTCATAATGTTATTTCTGTAGAACTGTACTCGTTCTTAAAATGTTTTAGCAGTTGATTACTATAAATCAAATAAAATGTACACCCTATTAACTACACAGTGCTTTGTGAGCTCTTTCATTTAGAATTGTAATTCGCTAATTTTTTCTAGTATGTTGAATAATATATAACTAACTTATTGTTGTATTTTGCATTAATACAATATTTAAAAATAATTATATATAAATCCTTTGAATACTGAACAAAAAATGTTTATTTTTAATGACTAACCCTTTCGTTCCCAATCCCGCTTTAAAGCGGGTGAAGACCGATTGACTTCTCCGAATTTTTAAAAATAGTTACTTTATAGCTAGAACCTTCAGATTGCATACACAGGTGCCCAATGCATTGGAGAAGCATCTAAAATAGCTTTCAGCCAGGACTGATTCGACAGTACCTCACAGCAGTTGCGTTTATTTCTTCCTCGGCAAAAAAAAAAAACATCGGTTCTCCGTCGAATTTTAAAAAAAGTTACCTTCTTCACAGCAGCTTCATTTATGGATCCAGTCATCTCCAGAGCTTTGTAGAAGCAGCAAAAAATTGCTTGAGCTCAGTAGCATTCCATAACACATTGAAACAACCGCTTCTTTGCCGACCAAGACTTTGCGGTTTGACTTACTGTCTTCTCCATTTTTTATAAAATCGCCAGTTCAACTGGGGACCTCCCTATTACGTACAGTCTTAGGTAATGCTTATTACATCATAGGAAAAAAGTGAGCGTGTCGTGTGACCCCGGTAACTATGCAAAAAAAAAATTTTTTCAAAGTCATTTTTTGGAAGATGGCGTCTAGAAATTACAATGCGGTGCAAGTTTTAGACTTGCTTGATGCTGACTCTAGCGACTCAGGATCAAGCGGAGAGAAGGGAGACGACATCTAGGGCTATAGGAGGCCCTGTATCAGGATTGGTAGACCAGACCCCGTCAACTCTGATACTGAAAATTGGAGTCAAGAAGATGATCGAGGTAAGCTTGTCTTTATCTTGTCTTTCTCTTGAAAAATAGCAAGCTTCTGTTGTGGAAAGGACTTATTTATAGCTATATTGAGATAGAGTAAGCTGTTTAGCTATAATATATATATATATATATTTCATTGAGTTTTGAGATTTGAAAGTGGCTTGTGGTTTTTTGAACAAATTCAAATTTTCAAAAAAATTAAAAAAAATTTTTTACCACATATACTACTAGGACCAGATGTGAATGCAGTCACCGACCCCGATTACGCAGATGAGGTGACAGGAGCAGAGTCTTCCAGTCATGAAGGAGAGGATACCGGACCTGAGTCTTCCAATGATGAAACACGAATAGGCAGCAGGTTCCAGTGATGAAGAAGAGGAAGTGGCTCCTCCTGCTCCGAGTTCTGGACGTCCTCGCGGTCGGATAAGGCGGGAATCGAAGAACAAGAGTCGGGTGGATGAGGTAGGGGGAGAGTGGAAGAAAGATGACAACACACCCATTGATATTCCATAATCTTTTGTGTGAAGGACCACAGACTTTGATATTTGTGGCTGCTCCTCCCCCCCCCCCTGAACATCCCAAAAGTTGTAATATGTATTGTTATTGTCGTTGTCGTTGTCTGTGTTTTTGTGGTGTTGTGGTGGAGCTTCACACTCGATGTATATGTGTGTGCGTGGAGTTGAAATGTTATTCTGGCGCTTCCAGATCTAACCGGGGAGGGAACGAACTCGGGGGGAGGGGGGGGGGTCTTTTCCAATCGGGGCTACTATGCCCATGTAAGTTGAATTTCATGTATGTGTGTGTGTGTGTACACCAGTCAATTTATATTATACATTTATTTTTATGATCTGTATTCACCTGTATCTTCTTTTTTCTAGTGTGTGTGTGTGTATGTGTGTGTATGTGTGCATTTGTGTGTGTGCATTTGTGGAATGAGAGAGAGCAACCGTGGACAAACAGTATGTGGCACTTCCGTATACAACCTGGGAGGGAACTCTGGATCTTTTTGGATCGTGACTACTATGCCCATGTAAGTTGAATTTCATGTGTGTGTGTGTGTGTGTGTGTGTGCACCAGTCAATTTATGTATAATAAATTATACATTTATTTTTATGATCTGTATTCACCTGTAGCTTCTTTTTTCTTGTGTGTGTGTGTGTATGTGTATGTGTGTGCGTGCATTTGTGGAAAGAGAGAGAGAGCAACCATGAACAAACAGTATGTGGCACTTCCGGATCCAACCTGAGAGAGAACGAACTCGGTCTTTTTCGGTCTGTGACATCATCCATGCCAAGTAAGTTGAATTTCATTTCAACTTACTGATATTTGGGTGTCCAGCTAGGGCTGGGGGGATTATGGTACAAGAATGTCAGTGAAAAGTAATGACGGGGGAGGGGGGGTTATGGTACAAGAATGTCAGTGAAAAGTAATGACGGGGGAGGGGGGGTTATGGTACAAGAATGTCAGTGAAAAGTAATGACGGGGGAGGGGGGGTTATGGTACAAGAATGTCAGTGAAAAGTAATGACGGGGGAGGGGGGGTTATGGTACAAGAATGTCAGTGAAAAGTAATGACGGGGGGTTATGGTACAAGAATGTCAGTGAAAAGTAATGACGGGGGAGGGGGGGGGCAATTCAGCGAGGCCAGCTGTTATGTTACAAATATCATTGTTGTCTTGTGTTTTTTTGGTATTGCATGGAGGTTCCGGATCCTATGGGAGGGATCATTCAGTCTGTGACACCATCCATGCCAGGTAAGTTGAATTCCACGTGTGTGCTTATACTGCTTTTCATTTTCAAATTACACTTTCTCAATACAACGATTGTTTCTCTCATGTACAGTGTGGAGTATACATACCAGGGTTCATACAGTGGGAGGCTAGCGCTGGGTTCCCCCCTAGAATTTTGGGAGTTGAATAGAAATGAACATTTAGGAAGCATTTATTTTTAGTCTGATATTGTATCCCATTATGTTCCTATCATAACTGAGCCATTTAGTGCATAGGACCGAACACTGATCATCAGTGTGAAGTATAGACTCGTATGCAAAGATGTGCATCAAAGTAGTGTAGGTTCCAAAAAATGGGTGTGGTGAAGTACACTCGGAGCCCCACCCCAAACAAAAATCCTGTATGAAACCGCATACAATACATCATAAAGTTGCAATTATATAGGATCATGAATACTTTGTTGTTTGTATTACAAATATCTTTGTTGTTTGTGTTTTTGTGTATATGAAATTGTTTTGTAGTGGAGCTCGACGTCCGATGGCATACGTTCCTTGTGGACACTCATAGATGTCTCCTACATGATCACAATCAGCACCACACACAACAAACAACATATTTTATTGTTGAACTAATATAATATTGGTATAAAATGCATCAAACAATATTATTTCTATTTTATTTTATTTTTTTATTGATGGGAAAAGTGGATTTTTTTGGGGAAAAAAAAATTTTTTTTTGAAATATTAGTAGATGGCTTAAATATTATTCAATTTTCTCAATCAAAAAATGAGGGGAATCCCAAACTCTTGGTCTATTTAGTGATATATGGTTGCTATGGGGTTTTCCCAGCCAGCATCGAGTTTAAAAAATAAAACGGTAATGCACTATTCCGCGGTAGAAGATTAGATTTTTCCGCGCGCGTCCAAACAATTTGGGAACGAGAGGGTTTAAGGGAATTGACAGGAGCAGGCTCCCTGAGAATGTGGTAACTGGGTTTCCTTTCTAAGAATAATCTAAGCCCAGCCTGCCATTAAATTTGTGGGTTGAGTTTCTGTGCACTTCCACCAGCCAGTGTGAGATAAGCTCAATTAGAGTGATTAGTTAAAATTCTTTTTTCTTTTTCTTTTAATCATCATTATCATCATTATTATTATTTGTTTATTATTTTGTTATTATTTAATTACTGTTGTTACCTTGCAGTCCTCCTATTGGTGTGCAATCCATTCCATGGCAACCATGGATTGTGAAGGTAGCCCCTCTTGGCTGGCCTTCTTCACTCTCTGCAGCTTGAGGTAGCATGGGTTTGCAAAACCTGCTAGGAGCAATACTCTCATCTTCACCTAGCCCACTCGGGACCCCAGCTAAAGACTGCAGATCGAGGATGTATTCCTTACAGGAGTGGACTGGCTGGATCTTCTTTCCCTTGGCTTTGTTTAGCCTTCCTCCACAAATTCTGCAGTGCTTCTGCAGCTGTTCAGCATGATACCTTGTTGAATTTATAATTCAAAATTGTATGTTTTGTGGTTGATGTTATGGCATGAAAAAAAATTGAAGCAACATCATTTCATGTTTTCCAAGTACATTAATCCTTGTTTGATTCACTGACCTTATTGGAAGAATCCCAAAAAGTTCCAGTCACCAGCTATTCACCAAAAAAGGAAGCTCACCAAAATCGGGTTAACACCTCATGGTTAACTATACAGCGGTAAAGGGTTGCGCCTGGGGTTCCCCCATGGGTTATCTATGCGCAGCCGGTATTCATTATGTAGCTAAAAGGTCAATCTTTTGCTGTAGCTTATTTTTTAAAAAATTCCAGTTAGCATAACAGAGAAAATCCCTTCCAAAAATTGTGGTTTGCCATACCAGCATAGAGTTGATCATGAATATATTAATGAGCATACTGGAAATGTGCACGGGCCGACACAATTACCCGCTAAGTGGCTTGGTTGAAGCGCCTGTCAGTCTTGGATTAAGAATGTTGTTTGTAGAATATTCCTCACCAGACAAATGAAATTGACTGTGGAATATTTGTTACCTCAGGTTGATATCATAAAGGTATGAAATTTAATAACCTGTTCTTGTTGTTGGTTTGCAGTGTACAGAGTTCAAAATGAACTATATAGATATTCACAAGGTAAGATGTAAAATTTAATTTACTTTATTGTGTAGCTAAGCATCCACCCCCTTTTTTTTTGCAGGATCAAATTCTTCTGCATCTTCCTCTCAGTTTCAATCACAATTTAAGTATATTGTATTTTTTTTTCTATTAATGTGATAGCTATAGTGCTATCTAAATTTATTATGCTCCCTAATATGTTTCAGTGAAAGTGTGTTATGTAAATTAGTTGCAAACCTAAAATTTTACAACTATAACTGATGGGCTGCTATGAAGGAAGACAACTATGATTATACAAGCTATAATATACAATATAGTTGTATCTGTTTGTCATCAAAAGCTATAAAATGTATATTTCATTTTTCAGAGCATTCAGATATATATGTCACAATCTGAGGAATCTTACTCTATTATAAATTATACATTCCAGAATGTCTAAAACTCAGATATCATTTTTTCATCACACCAGCCTTACAAAAGCAGATCCTCCTGTCCCTTAGTAAGCCAAGAGCACACAGAGAGGTGACTGTCATTACCACTGAAACAAAAAGCTATATCCTCTGATTCACTCATACTCAACAAATACAGTGCTTCCAGCTTAAAGAGTGGATTTTTTAGCTTTTTGGTTAAGGTTGCTAATTCTGCTATAATTTCTCAAGTATGTGTAATAGAAAGCTAAAAATTTGTATTATTATACATTAATGTCATATTAACATACAGACAAAACAATTTTGTGGGTTTGTGGTTATTTTTGTGGTTATAGGTGATGGAACTGGGAGCTTCAAGACAGTGAATTTGGAACTGTTTAAGCTGAAAAAAGAGAAATTATTTGTCCTTATCTCTATAACTTGGTATACTGATACTTTAATACCTGAAGTTTCATATGAGCCTAATTTTGTGGGCACACGAAATTTGAATCTCGAAATATTTTAAATTTTAAGAAAAAAAGTGTTTAAGCCAGGATTTTTTAATTTATTGAGTTATATCTCTAAAAATTTGACACATGATGTAAAATTGCCTTAAAATTATTATGTATAACTTTGGTAGCTATACCTTGAAAATTAAGTGAGTTGTGGCTGTTTTTCACCAAAATATTTTTACACACGGTAAGGGTCATCAAATGATGACGTTGGAGCGGGTTGTGGGCCTTTAGTACACGTAAACGCGACGTCACAAAACAGCGCATGCGTATTTTTGTCATAAAGGTACGAGGGCGCCAGTTTACCGCTAATTGTTGCACGGGTATGGCTAACTTAGCTACGGTTGTATCAGTGTATTTTCTTCTGTATGTACCAGATTACATCGTTGTTCACTTGGTAGCATGTTATTGTATATCATCCTAAAGATAATGTGCTTGCAAAGGCTGATATGCTATCGAATTCGTTGTAGTCATAAACCTAGCTAATTATCTACTTCTGTGATTTTTATCATTATTTCAGATTCACCCAAATCATCATTGTTCCCCATCTCTCAAGTCCAGTCATAAAAATTTATAGGGCAGCATAAAATAAGAAGAAAACGACCTTTTCACTCCCTGCTCAATCCACAAATATTTACAATTCTTCATCTTGTTTGTCCTGTGAAAGTGTTACAATACAGTGCTGTTCGCCTGAATACAATTGTTGAAAGAGAATGCAAATCACTGACAAAGTCGTCTGGAGTTGTAATGCATACACGAGCAGTTTGTCCTGACATATCATTACTTCTCACAAAAAATAAAAGGGGAAAATTAAATGCAGCATCTGTTTTAAGAGGAAATAAATAAGTTTCTCAATCACAAGATTAATAAACGCCTAGATGAACTTATTTATATATATTATATTGTATATAGCTCATGACAAAGAATTTCTGCAATTGTGCAGAAGTGACAAATCACATGAAATGCTAAATCTTCCTTCAGCAATAATTGAATTAGGTACATTTATAGTACTTACCGTTGATAAATGCTTTACTAATAATGAATTTATCTCCTCTATGTCATGCTGCAGAGTAATTATGCTTTTGAAGAATGCAGACAAATTTTAGATTTTTTAAAAGTATCCATTATTAAGAATTTCCTGGTGACCACCACATGATTTTCAAAGCATAGAACTAGCTGGCAATAAATGTGACCAGTTTTGGGAAAATCGGCCTAAACGATGCATCTAAAGTTTTCTAATTTATTCTACCAGTAGGCTGCACGGGGCCTTGGGTTGCGGTCCTCCTAATTTAGAAGCTGTAGCACAAGCCGTCTTCGCCCTAGCACTACAACACTTCAGTATTTTTGCTAAACTTATTGGCGAGCGAGCGTAGCGAGCGAGACACTTACGGGGGTAACACAATCGAAAATCGGGGATGTTTATTTATTGGCGAGCGAGCGTAGCGAGCGAGACACTTACAGGGGTAACACAATCGAAAATCGGGGATGTTTGTTTATTTATATATATGTTTGGACGCATGTATGTCATTTTGTACTTTGACCCTCCGTATTTTTGTGTTCGCTCGGCGTTCGACCCCGTCCCAAACTACACTAAACAGAATCCTCTGGTTTAGCGACCATTACCCGTATTACCTTAGAAATTGAATTGTTTACCGCTTTGAATTGTTTTGCGGGTGCAGTTAAAACGCAAAAACTTATGGGAGCTCCATTTCTATTCGAGTTAGTGGCGGTGGTAAGTTAATACGCTATTTGTCATAGTTATAAGCCCTACTCAACAGCATTTACTTGAAAATTCATTGTCCACTAGACGAACCACGAAGGTAAGTCTTGCGTAGGTATGTTCAGTTGTGTGAAAGTATTGTGCGTTACAACTACTATTAAGAATATCACAAAGAAAAATTTAAATAACGTGACTCAATTTTGTTGCGTCTTTTTCAATTCAAACAGTTGCGGGGAGCGGTTACTATGGCATTGAAACCCCTTTACCACATATACTTAAATTAAAAACTCGACTTTATTTTAGTAGCTTGAGTGTTAGTTGTTAAAATCAATCATTTAACAATAGTGTGGTTTAAGGCTCGCTCGCCATTTGTGGTCAAGCACACCACTAGTTTATTTGTATACTAGTGATGTGCTTGAGCACAAATGGCGAGCGAGCCTAAAGACTATAATATTTTTATATGAATGATTTTGACTTCTAACACTAAAGCTACTGAAAATAAGGTCCAGTTTGTTTATTTAGCATACAGGGTAAAGGTATTTCAGTACCATAGTAACAACTCGCTGCAACTGTTTGAATTGAAGGAAAACAACAACAACAAAACAATACACGCTATTTAAACGTTTTCTTTGTGATATTCTTTAGCTAAATAGTGGCTGTAAAACACAATGCTTTGACACAACTGGACATACACCTACACAAGACTTACCTTCGCGGTTAGTCTAGTGGACAATGCATTTCCAAGTAAATACTGTTGGGTATGGCTAATAACCATGCCAAATAGCGCATTGACTTACCACCGCCACTAACTCGAATAGAAATGGAAGTCCCGTAAGTTTTCACGTTTTAACTGCACCCGTAAAAGAATTCAAAATGGTAAACAATTCAATTTCTAGGGTGATACGGGTACTGATCGATAAACAGAGGACTCTGTTTAGTGAAGTTTGGGACGGGTCGACCACCGAACTAACACAAAAACGCGAGGGTCAAAGTACAAAAAAATGCCTTGCGTACGTCCAAACATATATATAAACAAACAAACATCCCCGATTTTCAATTGTGTTACCCCTGTAAGTGTCTCGCTCGCTACGCTCGCTCGCCAATAATGTATGGACGTACGTAAGGCATTTTTGTACTTTGACCCTCGCGTTTTTTGTGTTAGTTCGGTTGTCGACCCCGTCCCAAATTGCACTAAACAGGATCCTCTGGTTTATCGACCAGTACCCGTATCACCCTAGAAATTGAATTGTTTACCGTTTTGATTTCTTTTGCGGGTGCAGTTAAAACTTGACAACTTCTTAAGGGACTTCCATTTCTATTCGAGTTAGTGGCGGTGGTAAGTCAATGCGCTCTTTGTCATGGTTATAAGCCGTGCCCAACAGTATTTACCTGAAAATACATTGTCCACTAGACTACTGGGAAGGTAAGTCTGTGTAGGTACATGTCCAGTTGTGTCAAAGCATTGTGTGTTACAACCACTACTTAACTAAAGAATATCACAAAGAAAACTTTTAAATAACGTGTATTGTTTTGTTGTTGTTTTCCTTCCAAGCAGTTGCAGAGAGTTGTTACTATGGCACTGAAATCCCTTTACCCTGTATGCTAAATTAAAAAACTGGACCTTATTTTCAGTAGCTTCAGTGTTAGAAGTCAAAATCATTCATATAAAAATAGTATAGTCTTTAGGCTCGCTCGCCATTTGTGCTCAAACACACCACTAGTTATTGCTGATTTCGAAAAAAACGCCGGGTAAAAGGCGTTGCTAAGGTCAGGGGGCGTGGCTTGTGTCCGTACTATTACTGCGTGTCTCCGGGACAGAATGGAATAAACCGGCTGGCAGATTGAAAGAAGTCTAAAAGGTTTAATGCAGGGCTCCTTAAGAAACTATGATGGCGAGAATTGCGTGAGTACGTGAATTATGTAGAATATAGTAAGTGAATTAGTTAGCTACAGTTTTTTCCCGCCGTTAGTGAAAAGCCCGCCAATAATTTCTTAGCAACTCTCCGTACACGAGTCCAATCGGCTAGTGTTTCTAGCCTCCTAGTGTGAGTTCTAGAGCATGCCAGAGCTTACAACTGCGTCATAAGCTAGAGCTAACTGGTGTCTATCCATTTCTGCCATAATTTTTTTTGAAAAAAAATCGACCCAGAAGGCTTTACCCCGGGATAATGAAAAAAATTGTTTGCCGCGTTTAGGCCGATTTTCCCAAAACCGGTGTCGTAGTGAATTTTGTCCCCCCTATAAACTGTCCCCCGGACAGTATTCACTAGTGAATAATGTCCCCCCGGACAGTGTTCACTAGTGAATAATGTCTCCCGGGACAAAATTCACTAGTGAATTTTGTCTCCCTCCAGTGAATAATGTCCCCCCTCCCCCATTGTAACTATTCACTTTAGTATAGGCTGTTCTCACTGCCTGGCTGTGGCACGACTGTAAATGGGTTACGAGGACACGAGTGAATTTAGTATACCCTACGGTGAATAATGTCCCCCCCTCCCCCAAATAGCTATTCACTTTAGTGGGCAGTTCTTACCGTCTGGCCATGGCAGGATTGTAAATGGCTTAAGGTGAGTGAGAGTGTCAGGTCTCTCAGCTTGTCTACTTGCACATTTAGCCAAATACACTGTAAGTGAAGACTTCTTCTTTTCATTAAAGTGTAGAATCAGTGGCTAGGTGACATCCTGGGTAACACAGAGAACTTGGTCTAGTGGGAATAATTTTAGTAGAGTGTTAAACTTGACGTGAAATTTTTTTCAATTATACGTAACTATATTCACCCCTTACAAACTGATACATAGCAGCATTGTATTTTCTATACCTACTAGTTAGCTATTGTGATTTCAACAATTTTTTATTTATTTATTTTCAATGATTTGATGCAGAGCATAGTGGACAGGGCCAGCCATCCAATTTGGGCATTTTTTATGTAGCTATAGCTACCAAATAAATGTTAAGAAGTAGAGTGTTGCTTGATATGGTATTTTTCCAAATTAGTTAGTTTGATTAGCTAGTTAGCAAACGTTAATCAATTAGTTTAAAGATATTTTGGAGTGTCATGTATTAGTTTTAGTTAGCTAGTGTTATCAAGATTGTTTATATTGGTTTTAGTTAGTTTTTTAAATCACTACTAGCTAATAGTTTCAGAATCTACTAAATTTACACTAGCTATTTACAACTTAACTAACTCGAGGTATCTTTAGTGAGGCTAACTTTTGCAGTAGACAGCTACTGACAACTCTTCACACAGCTTTTGCCCTGTGGGTCCACTGATAAAGATTAGGTAGCTATAAGTCAGCTTATCAAATGTCACACAAAACCTAAAATCAGAGAAAGGCTTAACTAATAATCTCTTAATTGTCGTTTAAGTTAACTAATGCAACACAAGTAAATAAGTTGCTAGCTACATGGGGACACAACCCTCATATATGTTTATATGTGACCGGTTTTGGGAAAATCGGCCTAAACGCGGCATCTAAAGTTTTCTAATTTATTCTACCAGTGGGCTGCACGGGGTCTTGGGATGCGGTCCTCCTAATTTGGAAGCTGTAGCACAAGCCGTCTTCGCCCTACGCACTACAACACTTCAGTATTTTTGCTAAACTTATTATTGCTGATTTCGAAAAAACGCCGGGTAAGGCGTTGCTAAGGTCAGGGGGCGTGCCTTGTGTCCGTATACTATTACTGCGTGTCTCCGGGACACTATGGAATAAACCGGTTACAGGCGGATTGAAAGAAGTCTAAAAGGCTTAATGCAGGGCTCTTTAAGAAACTATGATGGCGAGAATTGCGTGAGTACATGAATTATGTAGATTAGTAAGTGAATTAGTTAGCTACAGTTTTTTCCCGGCTGTTAGTGAAAAGCCCGCCAATAATTTCTTAGCAACTCTCCGTACACGAGTCCAACCGGCTAGTGTTTTTAGCCTCCTAGTGTGAGTTCTACAGCACGCCAGAGCTTACAACTGCGTCATAAGCTAGAGCAAACTGGTGTCTATCCATTTCTGCCATAAAAAATTTTTCGAAAAAAATCGACCCATAAGGCTTTACCCGGGGATACTGAAAAAATTTGTTTGCCGCGTTTAGGCCGATTTTCCCAAAACCGGTCACATATAATATACATACATATATCAACATAGCTATACTATTGGTCCAACTTTTAATTATACTGATATCAATGTAAAATTTCATACTATAGCTACTTAGAGTTATCCACTGCTAATGGACGTTTGCCAAGGTGGAAACATTAGTTTGATCGTATACAATAATTTAATACAGCAGTCCCCCCTCTTGAAGGACGCCCGCCCCCCTCTCTCCCATTTCATTTCTCTTGAAGGTATTAAGTTTGAAAGTACAACTTTCATAGTTTTAGGATAAAGTACTATTAGCTATGTCCCTAATTTCTCCTTTGAATTACTACTCAAAGCAAATAATTATTTAGCAATTCACTATAGAAATCAAGAAATTATGACACAATAAAGATATAATATCAAATATATGAAAGTGAGTTGTAGTTAATATCTAACAGCAGTTTTTGCAAAACCATTGCACTGAATTGCCTTTCTTCCATACTGTACTAGGAGCAACAATACATTTCTTGTGAAACCACTCATCGCAACGTTCACATTTAATCATCTTGCCATACTCTGGAAGCCTACATTCACAATAGATGTTGAAGCATTCTTGAAGCCCATTTTGGACTGTTCGTTGACGATTGCGACGTGGAAATGGTGACATTGTATGTTTTTCCAAGCAATTATAGAGGTGATCACGAAGCTTATATGTAACGTATGAAATTTTGGAGGGGTCCTCACCATGACAAAGAGATGTCACAAATGCCAGTGAAAATACACCACAGTCACTGCAATTGGACTGTGTTTGAACATCAATATAGTTCACAGTTATCTTTTTTAGATCAGTCACGAATAAAATTCCTGCAATTACTTTGACTGTGTGAGCAGATAGACTATTACTTGAAACGCTATCATATATGTTGACAGTTCCCTTGGGGCAACCAATGTTGGAAACAGTAAGCCAATGTGAATTATTCACATTGATTATTTGAACAAACTCTCCTTTTTGAATTGAAAACTGAAAATTTTCAGATAAAATTGTAGGTTGTAATCCACCAATACTTTGATTTTGTTTCTGTAACAAAATTTGTCCGGCTGTAATAATACTGTCTGTCAGCCAATGGCCATTCAGTAATGCCTTTTGATCTTCTTTATACAACATCAAGTCTTTCATCCAATAGATATCATGGTCATCTACATCAGTATTCAGTTTTGTGAGATCAACAATATCTAAATTGCAAATTCAGAATAACATCATTTTCATACCAAGTGAAGTATTGCATACACGCATACAAAAATATGTTTCGCTTACCTCTAGCTTTCTTTGACTGAAACGTATCTACAGACCCCTGACTGATGCCTGGCAAAAAACCACTAGGACTGGTCACACTACAGTCCAGAAACCCTTGACATATTTCAGATTCCTTTTACCAATTACATAATAGGAATGCTTTTAGTGAATACCAATAAATAAATGTATTACCTTGGGACTCGAAGATAATTTTCTCTTCTTGGAAAGAGGTTCACAATTAAACTCCCTATCACTGCTGAATGGCTGTATGATAATTATGTGGGCCATGAAGTATTGAGTATAATGGCTAATAGAATATGTACTCCACACAACCAAGCTGTTTTGTATTTTAATTTCAATAATTTTACATAGCCTATGAGACACCTTACCTTACACTGAAAGTGTACACTACAGTGTTGTTTGCAACTTCTAACTAAGATATTGTATGAGACTATTTCCGATTGTAAGTGTTCATTGCAAAATAGCTCACCTTCATAGTGTTTTGATCATCAAGGAAGGTTCTAATGGAAGCAGGTGTGTTGCAAGAACCTAGAATCAAAACAGCCTCTGTATTATTCCCCATACATTATATAATTCACTTTATTATTATGCTCCCTGGCTATATCAACTACATAGAGGTTGCTTAGTAGATACCTTGAAAATGAATTTTGGGTGATTCATTACAGTATTCATTTGATTTGCCATCAAGAACTTCATTATTCCTTGCTGCAATGAAAATAAAATTGTTTTAACAGATTTTTAGGAAATTAAGAGTTAACACACTATTAAATTTCTTTCTAAGTTCGTCATACAATTTCCAGCTTTCTGGACTCAAAATAGATGCTACAAAAAATGTCACCATGCATACAGACATATCTAGAAGACACCAAGCTAACCTGATATTGTAATCTCACTCTGTGAAGATACACACTCACGCTTGTTCACAAAAGTGTACATGATATGTCTAGCCTAATGAGGAAAAAATGAATAAAAAAGCTGAAATTACATGTGTCTTCATGTGGCAAATTCATTCAACTACAACAATACTGGAGATACCTCATTTCTGCTAACATTGAACTCGTCCATAATGATAAGCTGTAAAACTTCAGGCAGCAAGATGTCCATCGTGTATGAAAATATCTGAATGACATTCAAGTACTAAAATTTATGTTAAAAAACACTGGTTGTCTTCATTACCGTGCTTGACTTGTTATTGCAACACATTTTGGAGACTAAAAACTCAATCACCTTCTCATACTGTGACAGCTTCATACACTTAATTGAATTGCTTCTGTTTTTCAGTAACTCTATAAATTATAACACATTAAAGATAGTCACAATAATTTATTGTTTAACATACGCAGCTTCTTGCATGAAGTTCTTAAGAAGTCATCATAACTCAGGCATTGGGATTCTTGCATCTGAATTTATAAAAAATGAAAAATTAGAAAAATTTTAAATTAGGCCTAATATTTCATGATATTTACGTTAAATATTGTTGTATATTATGATTGAGTGTTACAATACACTCTCAAGCTTTTATAATATACCACATTGTTCAGACGATGTTACAGTACCACAGGAAAGGTGCACTGATAACACCCAATATTTTGAAATTTATTGTTGGTCATCTATTTATAACTAATCAAAATGCTTCTGTTATATGCAAAATTGTGGCTTATCGCAATCTGCACTATGTTAATTATGAGCTGTGTAGTTGCTGTTCTCTCTCATCGTTATGTTATTAATAATAGGCCTAGCAACTCTTTGATGCCTATAAAAAAAAAAGAATGAATACAAAGAAGGCTGAAGAAATACAAGTTGGTTATACAGTTGCTAAAGTGTATGCTAGGAATTACAACTAGAGTTCCTCTATTAACAATATCATTAAAATATTGGAGAGTAGCTACCCAAACATTACAAGGATATTATGGGATGTTAACTTATTAACAAATCAAAGTGTGATTATTGCCTGTAGCCAGTTTGTGAAAATAGGATAGCAAGTTTACAAACTATATTGTTTATTTTAGTGCGATCAGCTGATATTAAGTTTACTTACTTTTCCATCCTTAATTTTTTCCAGAATAGGAATGAGTGGTGACATTCTTGACACAAGACTGTCTGTGCTAATCTGCTGAAATACTTTAACATAATTTATCAACTGCTGATCTGTACCAATACATGATGTCACTTTTTCCTGAATTGAAGATGGGCACTTTTTTGTAAGCACAGCAGGTAGTGGAGGTCTTTGTGGTGACCTAGGAGCGATTGATTCATCTGATTCTGGTGGACAAACTGATTGTTCAAGTTGTGAGCTGGACGGAGATATGTCCGGTGAAAGAGGCTGAGGCGTAAACGTTGAATTTTTTGGTCTTTCTTCAGTATGTGGTAAAGAAGCGATCATGCCATGATCACTGTGGCAACTTTCATCGTCACTACCATATTGAAAAACATCATTCGCTTTTAATTTGAAAGGTTGAAAATTAGGAGTTTGGAAAAATTCTTTCAATCTGTAAAATAAAATTACAAACATTTGTAATAACTTTGATATGTACCATATGCTAACAAAAACCATTGCTATATTAAATCACACAGAAATAATATAGCTAAATGAGGTCATTTGCAAGTAATACAGTATAGATAATCATAACTTCTGTATTTTGGAATACACCCACCTGCATCTATTGAAAGCATTTTTGAGAGTTTTGCCTGATGCAGTATTTTTGAGCAAATATCGACCTTTCCCAATGTCTTCCACAATCATGTATGGCCCAAGCCAGCGCTGTACAAGCTTATCACCTTTTCTAGAATCTCTTGCGCTGTTTCTTAATAATACCATAGTTCCAGGGTCCAGACTCTGTGTATATTTAATTAACCGTTTAAATTAATATGAAACTATTAACTATAGAAAGAAATTTTACAATAGATAAATAGCTACAGGGGAGTCATACAGCATTTTTAGCTAGTGATTGGGGGGGAGGGGGTGGAAATTTTGTAGCATAAAAAAATAACAACCAGCAAATGACATTTTTATGAAGTATGTATGTCAGAAGCTTACCCAGAAAATTTTTGTGAAACCCTTTCAAACTCATCCAAATAATGATGACACTACTGGTTAGAACAGTATCTGGTTATGCCTAATAAAAATGGTGAAGTCATGAATATGCAGCAGTTTATTTTGTTGGATGAAAAATCAGATTGGCTATTTTGTACTGCAATTGAAAGAGCAGAACTGGAAAGTGTTAATTTTGAAGAAGTGTTGGGCAGTTGTAAGCAGACTAACTGTAGAGCAAGGCTTTCTACAATTTTTTATATTTTGCACTGATCATATTTTGTTTCATAAACAAAATTTAATCGGGAAAAAATTTAGTTGGGAAAATTTTAGTCATTAAAAAATTTTAGGGGAGGAGAAACTAAATTTAGGAGTGGAAGGGAAGGGGGGAGAATACCAGGGTTCCCATAGTCTGTATGAAACCCTGATTACTTATCATACTTATGTACACTTACCTTCATCTTTCTTCTTTTGTTATCGTAATCTTTCTTTTGCTTCTGCTGGGATTTTTTAATGCTATCATTGGCATCTGCATAAATGGAATCTCTGAAGGTATTCATTTGTTCTACATATAACTCCATCTTGTTGTCTGTAAAATCATCATCACTCTGGCTTATTTCATTTTCAACAGCTTCCATTTCAATAGGAATTATTGCCTTGCTATAAATTTATTGAATGAAAAATTCACAAAATTTCATAAAAAATTAAATGATGAATAGTGAATTACTCACCGGCAATACATTAGCTCAAAAGGAGTAAACTTGCTTGATTGATGCTGTGAGGTTCTATATGCAAATAGAATTCCATCCAGTTTCTCATCCCAATTAGACTGATTGCTATTGACAACTTTTACTAAAGATCTTTGCAAAGTTTGATTAAATCTTTCAACCATTCCGTTAGCTTGCGGATGGTAAGCAGATGTAATTCTGTGCTCTGTTTTTGTAATTGAAAACAAATATTCATTGACTCGATTAACAAACTCTCTGCCCTGGTCTGAAATTACTACTTTAGCACATCCAAATCTATACAATATAATAAGCACACTCCTATATAACCCAAAATTTACTAAATCAATGATTAAGTAATTATCAGCTAAAATGCAAATATCAAAGCAAATACCTGCAAAACATTTTGAACAGAAATGAAGCAACTGATTTTGCACTCTTGTCTGCCAATGGTTCCGCTTCAGGCCATTTGGAAAAATAATCCACTAAAGTTATTATGTACTTGTTGCCTTTGGAGGTTACTGGAAGAGGACCAACAATGTCTATACCAATCTGAAAAAGTGATGTTCATGTAATTATATAAGCACTAAGATAAAATCGGAACTCAAGAAGAGCTACCTGATTCCATACTTCTGGTTTTATGGGTATAGGATGGAGGGGTTCTGTTGCCTTTTGGAATTTTGTATCATTTGCACGTTGGCAAGCCTCACATTGGTGTATATATTCTTGAATATCACTCCACATAGTCTTCCAATAAAAACGCTCCCTGATTTTTTTTGATGTTTTATCCCTCCCAAGATGTCCACCTAACCAGTGAATAATATTCATTATGATTTAACAGAGACTTGAAAACAGTATATGTATTTGTCTGATAATACATTTGAATCTTTTCTGAAGTGTTTTTAAACTTCAAGATATCATACTGTGTATAGCTTCTTTATTATCATGTTTTGGTACAAAATTCAGCAAAAAAAAATTACGAAAAGCTCAATGAACTTATGGTCAATACCAATTTACAATTACTTAAACACTAACCCTCCTCCGATCCATGGCAAGACTCCAGTATTCTTTTCTTGTCTTTCCCACTTCTTGGAACTTGCTTCCACTCACTTCCACTTTTCGAGAAATACAGAAGACCATCTTTAACCTTGTAGGGTAGGGAGGGGAGGTGGGGGTGGGGGAGGGGTGAAGAGCAAATTCTGATTATAACCGTACTGCACATGCAGATGTCAATATGCAACACACGGATTGTGTATAAAATAATACATTCGAGCCAGCTCTTTTTTTTTTGGTCTCTTACAGAGCAGAAATGTTTCATGCAAACAAAAAATCATAATATACAGAGCTTAACTTATGTTAAAGACACACCTTGGTCACTTATTTTAAGGGGCTGGCACTCATTTGGTGTAGTTTACAATTAATGGTAAAGGGTCAACGATTTGTCAAGTCCACATTACAAAGAAGCCTAACAAGTTTGTAATTCATTTCCTATGTGTATAATTACAGAGTTTGAAATGAAACTATTTTAAACCAAGTTGATAAAACTAAGTTGCTATCGTCATACAACTTTGATCTAGCTAGCTAGCTAGCTAGATTTTTTCTTTACCAAAATGTGTTTGCTATCACAGACCTTAAAATTCTTCGCTTTCCTCCTCAATACTCGCTTTTGGTTTTTGCTGAAATAATCTGGGTATATACCAGAGTACAGAAAATCGTATATGTTATCATAATTCTCCATTCCATCCAGATTCACCGAGCGAATGGCAAAGTTGGTAAGGGTTATACGATGGGTTGATTGAAGATTAAAAATTTTTACTTCAAACATTTTGAAAATGACTGAACAAATAAAAATAAATATATCCAGCTAATTTATAAGAATGACAGTTGTAGTAGTGAATTTTGTCCCCCCTCTAAACTGTCCCCACCCCCTCCAGAAATCACTAGTGACTTTTGTCCCCCTTCAGTGAATAATGAATCCACTCCCCAATAGCTATTCACTTTAGTAGCTAGCTAGGCTGTTCTCAAGGTCTGGCTGTGGCACAACTGTAGCTAAATGGCTAACCAGGCACTAGCTAGTGAATTTTGTACCCCTTCAGTCCCCCTCCGCCAAGATAGCTATTCACTTTAGTGGGCAGTTTTTACTATGGCTGTGGCAGGACTGTAAATGGTATAGTGTGTCCTGTCTATCAGTGTGTCTGCTTAAACATTTAGCCTAAAACTCTGTAAATCAAAAACTATAATCATCCTTACAAAAAATGATATTGTAGCAATCTTTGTATTTTGCTATACCAGTTGACTATCTATTTAACAACTTTTTTTTTTATTATTTATTTATTTTTAACAATTTGATGTAGAGCATACTTGATAGGGCCAACCAGCCAGCTAGGGCAGTTATTTATGTATTACCAAATTATAAGAAGTGTTGCTTCATATGCTATTTTTCCACATAGTAAGTTTTTATTAGTTATTGAAAATTAGCAATGTTCAATTATTACTTTTAAGTTATTTTGAGTGGCATTTAGTAGTTCTAGTTAGAGTTGTTATCAAGTTTGTTTCTATTTCTTTTGGTTAGTTTTTAAATCATCAACTGATAGTTTAAGTTTCTTCTACCAATTAAGTTTAGCTACATGTTTAACTATTATAAACTCAATTCAATCATTAGTGAGGCTAAGTTTTGCAGTGGACAGCTGCTGACAACTCCCATATCTGGTAAAATCTTCACACAGCTTTTGCCCCTGGGTAAACTGATAAAAAATAGGACACTCATTTGGGAATGTGAATTTGAATTTAAAATATCATAATTGTCAAGAGTTGACCATGTATTGCTATGTCTGGCTGGTAAAGGACTTAGCTATTTACGACAGATTAAACAATATAAATTTAATACTGTACAGTAAGATTCAAGATATTGTAAAATTTGTAAATTGTATAATGTGTATGGCTATTGAGTTAGTAGTGGTGAAATTCTATTCTACTTCATAACTATATTTTAATATGAACAAATGATGAAGGAGTGAGCTTAACTAGCTAGACAATGAAGTTACCAGTTGATCCACCAATAAGCAAATAGACTTGAAAATAGTGCCTGGCACACCCAGTTCATCGCCAATAACTAATAGACTTGGATGTGGCACCCGGGAGCTCCCTCAATAATTGGAAAACGAGCCTGCGGAAAGGCAGGGTTGAACTTAAAGAAGATTGGTACAGTCCAGCGTCACCAGCCGCAGTTGATTTGCTCGAAGTGTGATTTATGAAGGTGGAGAGAGAGGGGGGGACATTATTCACCAGGGGGGACAAAATTCACTAGTGAGAACTGTCCGGCCGGACATAATTCACTAGTGAATTTTGTCCGGGGGGACATAATTCAAGGGGGGACAGTATTCACTGCGACACCGGTCACAAATTGGTAATAGAAATCCAAGAAGATTGAATTCCAATAAGCAGATTGGACAAATGTTATCATTCTTATTGAGCTACTTTTGATTACTTAAGTTAGATTACTTTCCATCTAGAAAAATCAACGTCAGCATGCACACAAACATATACAGTTACGCTCACACACATACATAGTTATACACATACATAGTTATACACATAGGCATGTATAGTTACACACATACAATAAAAAGTCACTGTGACAAAAGCGAACACAGGCTCTTCTATACATCTAAACTGCTATATAATTTCACATGGTTCACAATAAGTTACACTCAATTTAGCGTATTCCATCTACAATATGAATAGCTCATAAAATTGGCATACGTCAGTGGTAGAATGTATCAATTATAAAGCATAATAGCTAGTGTATCAATAATCTAGTGGTATAAGGTGGTTTGTATTGGATACTCTTCACAGTGAGCATTTGAACAAAATAATGAATTGAATCACCTTCTTAAGAAAATACAAGGTATAATTTTGTGAAAACAAAGGGGGCTGGAAGAACTAGCTAGGTATTACATAGAAACTATATAACCATTGGTCCATAACCGTTCCTTGATTTGGTTTGCTAGCGTGTTTGGCGCAATTGCGTATTGTTTGACGATCTTTACCAATGCTAACTTACTCTCCCTAGCCGCATGTCAAAGTTACTAACAATAAATTAAGAAATACCTGAAATAAAGATGAATATGAGTGATACACAAGTAGTGTTAGATAAGCTAGAATAAAACAGAAAAAGCAAAACTATGGCAATATAAACGATATTAGTATTCCTGCCAGGCTCATTCATGTCCAGTATCTTCTGAATGCAAGGTTTCTTCAGCCTGAATACTGAGTTACTCCACTTTCACTTCGAGTTAGCTACTAAAGAAGCTTTTCATTATCATTCTTATTTCTGTACGATTTCTGAAAATATTAATGGTTGTGATGTGACAATTCAATTGTAATATTCTTATTGGTGAATATATTATATAAATGAAATAATTGACAATAAAAATTAAGCTTAAACAAGTACAGATTTCAAACAAGAACAATAGTGTCATCCTTGTGGATTACAGTAAAATTCTCACACTAGACACCATGGATGGTTCAACATTCTCAAACAGCCTACAATAATGGGCAGCCTTAGCCTTCCCTGGCTAGTAATTTCACTCCATCTAGTTCTTCTCCCTAGGTGCTACCCGTGAACTGAACAGTGCCAGGAAATAACTATTTGGAAGCGCAGGACAGCCTTGACTAAACTCAAACAAAAGTTATTGCATTAAAAATACGTAGCCGCCCACTTTACACCTGAACGTTGATTTACTCGCCAGTCAATTGCAATTAGTTCACACGACTATATTGCTTCCTGTTTTGTTTTTACCAAGACAATGGTCAACTCGTGGCTAATTATTGTATTTCTTATTATTTTTGTTTTTGACTGGGCCTTTGCCAATAGAGTCCTCCAGTTTCCTTGCATAACTGACCGATTAGCTACATATTAATACTACACCCATTGGGTACCGTCGCAGTGTCTCTTTAAATGTTGTATAGCTGTGTTTTTAATAGTAGCGCCCACAGCATTCCTTTTAATTTTTCCCTGGATGGAGTTTGCCTGCAGTGCCTAGCACTGAGGTGCAACACACAAGAGTTGCACTGCCTTCTGGTTTTCTTGGACTTCCATTATACAATCTCGCAATAATGGAAATCTTAGGGAAATTAAAACGTACCAGTAGGATTAAAATTCCGATAATTCTTATTTCGTCGTCGACCTACACCAATTAGCTTGTAAACTATTGAGGACCGGACATTTTTTCACTAGAGACACCTGGGGGCAGTCAATTTTTTATTGCCCACTCAACCTTAACTATTTTCTGCGCTCATGCGACAATTTGGACGCATTAACATTGAGCGTCTGTTGTCTGTTTTCTTCGGTATGACCACAATTACTGTAACCAGTCTATTTCTTTTCATTACCGGTGAATTTTGTTTGTCTTGATAATTTGACCATTTTGTTAAACTATTTTACAGGTTTTTCACTCATTACTTTCATTTCCTTAGTGGCTGTGAAGATTTAGTTATTGATCGGTAATAATATAAAATTGATTTTGTTTCTGTTTATGAATTTAGAAATCCAAGGAAGCCAATATGGATTTATTTTACCGGAATGGCAGATTGTTGTAAAAGGTAATAAAGCTACATTGAAATGTATCAGCTTCAGAAGTGTAAGGTGGACAAGAGATTCAATACTCTATGGGATAAAGAATAAAAATTCTCCTGAATTGATAATTAGTAATGTCAGAAGTCATGATTCTGGTACATATTACTGCTCTGGAACGTTGCCAAATAATACAGAATTTAAGGCTTCATCCAAAGTTTTAGTTGGAGGTAAATATACCTTCTATACACAGACCTATTCTTAAGTGCTGTAAATTAATAATAAATTTGCCATAAGCTGGCTATGTAGATGTGGGGTGGACTCTCCTATATCACTCCCTACCCTATCTAATTGCTGCCATTATAGATAAAGCACCAGTGCCTTAGTTAAGTGCTGTCAAATAGTGATTGGGACTTTTTTTTTATCCATGCAGATATTATTGAGAATTCGCCATATAAGGGTCAGCACGAAAATAATTAAACTTACTATTCCCTTACCTACTACTCCTCAGACAAAAAAAAAAAAATAATTGTGTTAACAAATAGACTTACATTTCCAATATGCTACATGAGTTGGGATAGAAAGTTTTGTTGAGTCCTGGTATACCTTTAACCAAGCTACTGAATTCTTGTCATTTTTGCACTCAAAGGGGGACTCTTATATATAATTATCAAACTTACAAGAGTTTAATATCATAGTGGCGGTGAGTTAATGGCCCTTTGTCGTACTTGTACACCCAACACAACAGTTCATTGTCCAAACGTCTATAAAACTATGGAGGTTAAGTCTTGTGTTGGTATGTCTGGTGAACAATTGTGTATGAGAGTATTATGTGTTGCAGGTACTACTCACCTAAAGAATTGCACCAAGCAAATGTTTGACTAACAAATAAATACTTTAACTTATTTTTTTTTTAATTCAATCAAGTGGACTAGTAGTTACTTATGGCACTGAAACCCCTTCCCTACTACTACGTAACTACTACTACGTAAAACACGACCTTTTATTAGTACCTGGAGTGTTAGAATATGAAATTAAATTTACATAATTTGCTTAGGTTTATGTAGCATAACTGAGGAGGTTTGCCAGCCATTTGTGCCTGGGCTCACCACTAGTAGTGAAGAGTAGTTAGTTACATGTACACAGGACATTGGTATGTCATTTGTACTTTGACACTCATGTATTTTTGTGTGAGCTGGGACATCAGCTGGTGTAGTTGACCCTTCCTAGAAGTGACCTCCCAGCATTGTAAGCATGTAGGGTTGACCCATCGTCATTGTACATTGTGTAATGACCCTTCAGTGTGTAGAGACTCCCAACCTTTTGGTCATCATGGCCGATCACTTTCATTATTGATGCTGTAGTAGTTATAGTAGGTATAATAGCTGCTGCACTTGCAGTATATTATGACAAGGTACAGGCCATTGCAATTATTTGTCTCCCAGATTTTCCAATAACAATACAATTTCTTTAACAGTCTTAGTAGTATTGCTTTTCAACCTGCAAGATTACATCCCACTAAGTACAAAACGGAGTAAAATGGAGGTGATGTCTCATTAATTTGGAGAGAGGAAGGAATTTCATAATAATAAAGAAAATAAGAATAAATAGTAATTAAATAAAATGAAGGAATGAATGATAAGTGACTGAGTGAGTTAGTAAGTGGATGCATGAATGAATGAATAAATATGAAATAAACGAATAAAAAATAAGTGACCAAATGAAATAAACAAATATATAAATAAATAACTAACTAACAAACCAATAAATAAACAAATAATTGAATGAATAATAAAATAGCTAATTGAAAACTAGCTAAACATAACAATTAATATTATAAGTATTTCCAAAGATGCTGTTAAAAGCTGTACTCTGCAAGCCATAATAAAGGAAAATGAGCATATATTAAAGCAAATTGTGCGAGCCATTATTTTCTTATCTAAACAAGCTATTGCATTCAGGGGCAATTCAGAAGTTATAGATTCTAGTAAGAATCCTGGAAACTTTTTGGCCCTGCTCAAAGTATTTGCAGAAAGTGATGAAGTTTTATATAATCATCTTCACAATCCTAAAGCCAAGAATGCCAAACATTTGTCCCCACAAACTCAAAATGAACTAATTAATATTATTGGATATGATGTTATTCTTTCTAAAATAGTTTCAGAAATAAAGAAAGCCAAAGATTACTCAGTTCTTGCTGATGAAGTATCTTGTCATCATGTGGAACACTTACCCATATGTGTTCGGTTTCTTGATGCCAATAATGATATACGTGAGGAATTTATTTCATTTATAAAACTTGAAAGAGTTCGAGCTATGGACATAGTAAATGCCATTGTACAGTCTTTGGAAGGAATTGGCTTGTTACTAGATAATTTGCGTGGTCAGGGGTATGATGGGGCATCCACTATGAGTGGAGTGAAAGCTGGTGTGCAGGCAATTATCCAAGAAAGGCAGCCTAAAGCTCTTTACACTCACTGTGCTGGGCATTCCCTTAACCTAGCAATACTGAATTCTTGCTCCATTCCTTCCATAAGAAATTGCATAGACCAAATAAAAGGTTTCACAGTGTGGATACGGTATTCTCCTAAAAGAGAAGGTCTACTCAAAGCTATCATTAGTAAGAGATCTCAAGTTGGTACCAACAGATCTGCTATACTAAATGTGTGTATCACTCGATGGGTAGAAAATATTGATGGTTGGGAGCGATTCTCTCAGTATTTTAGAAAGAATAACATTGGCCGGGTATTTAGGCATTCATCTAGACTAGCACAACAATCAAATATTCAGATTCAAAAGCCACGTACCACTCCACGACAGCAGCACCGGTCTAACCCAGATAGTACCTCAGTTGAAGAGTACTTTAAAATAACTGTTGCTATACCTTTTCTTGATCACCTTATAAGCGATGTCACTTCCAGGTTTACCAAGCATTCTAAGCAGGCAGCCACACTGCAAGGCCTACTGCCAATACATATCACTAACAATTCTTCTTTTTGTGATATTGAGTCAGCTGCTTCCTTTTATTCTGATGACCTCCCCAATGCTAGTATTCTTGATGAAGAATTTCATCGTTGGAAGGTGAGATGGTTGAAAGTTACTCCAAAGGAACGTCCACAGACACTTAGTGAAGCACTAAGGCTATGCTCTCCTGATGATCTACCAAATTTGTTCACTCTAATGAAGCTTTTTGCAACCCTGCCCCTTAGTTCTTGTTCATGTGAGCGTTCAGCATCCGCCCTTCGGAGAATAAACAACTACCTTCGATCTACTCAAACTGCAGAACGATTAACCTCTTTGGCACTGATTCACATGTCATATGAAATTGACATTGATATTGACACTGTTTGCAAATTATACTTAGAAAAATATCCACGCAGAATTAAATGTGCTAGTTTGTTATTTCAGTAATATACTCAAAACAATCTTTGATGTTTTCATGATTCTCTCAAATCCAATGTGCTATTTAGTTTTATATAATGGTCTGTCTTAATGTCAATTTTGTTGATAATGGATGATAGCTAATTAAGAGGTGTGGTTTGGGTGTGGTCAGGTTGTAACCCCCCTTTTGAAAAGTCTGCCTAAGGCCCTGGTGAAAGTTTTATACAATACAGCTACTGCTTAGCTTAAGAGTAGCACAAGTAAACGTTAACAAGCATGTAAATATATTAGCCGTGTTTACACCACTTTTTGTGGCTACTACATCGGTAAGCACGTCTTATGTAGGGTTAGGTGCCAACTTGGTGGGCCCCTTTTAGTTTTGTTGTTTAAGTCATCAGTTGCAAGAGGGCGGTTACTAGTCTCACAAGCCAGACCCTACCCTTAACCGCTACCCGGGGAAAGAGTTAAAAACAAGATTATTTCACAATTTACAAAGCCATCACCACTTTGTATTGTCATTGCTACCATTGCATTTGGCATGGAATCCACTGTCCAGATGTACATCATGTGATTCATTGGGGTGTGCCTACAGATGCTGAAATGTATGTTCAGGAAAGTGGTAGGGCTGGCCGAGATGGTGAACTGTCATGTGCTACTATACTAAAGAATGCTGCAGATTTGAACTATCAGTATACAACACAACACATGATAAATTGCTGCACAAACAAGTCTGGTATTTGCAGATTTTTGAAGATTTTCATGGCTGCAGTTTTACTTGTATTGGGTGCAAATGTTGTGATGTGTGCCGGCTCTCGTGAATGTGGACAATGTGCTAATAACTTAACCCTCTCACCGGCAGATAGTTTTTTTTTCTATATGAATGTTTAAAAATAAATATAAAATCAGGAGTTCAAAAAAGTACCTAACAACAATATATCACGTGAAAGTACATGTATTGTTCAACATTTTTGGTCAAATTTGGTTGCTTAGCAACAAACTACAATGTGGTTTTTGGGACCACAATGTAACTAGATCATAACAAAGTGATCTGTTTGCTTCCAGTGCAATAATAGCAATTGTTTGTGCATGATTAGATATAATAGAGTTATCTCAACCAGCAATGCTGCTGCTCACTGATGACACCAGGAGAGGCTTGAGCACTTGTGCCGGAGAAGTTCAACTATTAACTGTAATATTTTAATATTACAATTTTTTTTTATTTATTAAATGGACAAAATTAATGAGATGATGAATATATTAGACACATTATGTATAATCCAATCTTTAAGTTACTTTTCAGATACCGTAGTGCTAGAATAGTTTGCGTGGTATTTAATTTTGCAACATTTGCGAGCTGGAACAAATCGCACAATTAAATATCACAGTATTAAGTAACAATCCGTCATTTTCTAATTAACGCACAGTATTTCAAAATGACGCCCACCCTCGTGTTTTACCGTTATGGCTTTAAGAAAGTATTTAAAAAGACGGACTTGCCGATAGCGAAGAAGACAGGGATAGGTGCACTGGCAACCAGCCATTCAAAGACAATCTGAGGAAAGGTTTTTCAGAGTGGTATGCCCAGGAAGTAGCAAAGCAGCTCACAGATGGTGTTCAGGCCGATACTGCGAAAATAGACTTTCGAATGTCTACTGTAAAAGGGGTAAGCTGCAAGTGGATCATGTCTGCATATGATCATATTCGTTCCTCACCTGAAATTGTCAAGAGTGGATTTAGAAAGGCTGGAATAGCTCATGCAATTGAAAGTGATACTTCCCAAACTGACACTGGCACTCTTTTCTTAAATAGTGATCCTTTTGATTCATGTGATTCTGATTGATGTGATGCTGAATGCCAGTAATTTATTTTATTATTAAAACGCAAATTAAAAAATCGAAAAATTCATGAATTTCATTAGAATCTAATAAACCGCAATACTTTATACTATCATAGTTTTCTAGCACTACGGTATAGTTCGTATCAAGTTAGGCCTTAAATTTGAAAATGATTTATGTGTAGTAAATGAATCTAAAGACTCCTAGTTAAATCAGCCATTTAAAATAATTTGCTCAAAAATACATATAATACTTCATTAAATACAGGAGAATACCACGAGTCTGTAGGCATGAGCATAAATACAACCAATCAGGCAAGTAATATTCTGAAGTATCCTACATTATAATAAATTTATGTACTGCTCATGTGTGATTACCATAGTAGCGAGTTTCTTGTGCAATAAACTCTTGTATAACCTGGGGTGATGTAATAACCCAACATAACTATGAATGCATATGATATGCAAAAATCCTGTTTACTTTAACACATTTCCTATGTGGCAACGAGTATTAAGCCCTGATCAGTACACAATACATTCCAATTAACTCTTGCTCAACACCTTATAGTTAAAACTCACCACTTCGCTTTTTGCAGATATTTCCATAGAGTATCTATGAGGAATATGGCTTTGAGATAAGTCTTTGTAGTCTGAGCTGAAAAATGGCAGAAATTTCACAATTGCTCGTGACACCAACACAGAAAAGTCACTTTTCAATAACTTGTAATCCTCCTCAGTTGGGATGACATCAAAGACATTAACTTCTTTTGGTGCTACATCTGAGTACTCAGAAAAGTCAACTAGATCGTTCACAGCATATCCATGAACACAGTGGAGTGAATGAGTTTGATAATCACTGCGCATGAATCGTGGCTTTACATTTTTGTCAATGTTGTCAAATACAATCTTGTATCCAGCATTTATAGACAAGCTTTCTTCATTCCTTTCTTTTACTTCATCACTTGGCTCTGGAGTTGTGTTGTTGTCAAGGATATCACTATATACAAATGTGTGGTGCTGTATCAATACCATTGCCGTCGCTCAGCTCCGCTGTGTCAGGGACCAACCTTGCCTCAAATGTTGGTGCTGAGTTTGAGTCATCACTAAGCTCTGTATCTGGGTTATCACTTTCTTCTTCACTGCTTGAATTTGGTGACCACAAAGGAGATGGCGAAGATGACACTCCACAGCCAATAAAAGGCTGAATAGCAGTTAACTGTTTACTCTGCACAATTTATATTCATGATCAAATCTACTATACTATTATCAAGCATTACCTTCAAGTCCAATTTCTCTTCAGCAACTTTCTTCCACTCCAGAACTACAGTATCAAAGTTTTCTCCAAGGCTGTCTACTAAATTGATAGTTGCAGTGTGTGATAAAGACCAACTAGCCTTCTGTAGCCTCATGTACACCTACATTTGTTATACTTAGAATCTACTATATTATGTTGCATATAGTGTACCTGCTTCGCTGAATGGCCAGCATACAAAATCAAAGATGTCACATGCTGTATGCGGGAACAAGACGGCCGCCTATGCTTGAGAATGATTCCACTAATCACAGTCAAAATTAGGTCTTCATTACTCCTAGGTGCCCTAGTTTTCAAACAAGCCATCAAAAGTGAAAACAGTGTGGGTGCATGGGAAGACAGGTCATCAACAATTTCTTTACAATTGAATGATGAAAGGACTTGTATAGAATTGCTACATACCACTGATTGATGCTTGTCTGAACATATAGATGCAATTTCAGCTTCAGGATGCATGATACTGTTCTAATTATTGCTTTCCTGGTACAAGCATTCTGTGCACACTGATTGGAAAAAGACTGGTAGTTCTTCCGTATTAGAGGCCTACAAATTCGCCGCCTGGTTGGTGTAACTTGATATGATTTTACTCTTGAATTGTAGCGAATAATGGCCTAAAATTATATTAACCAAAATTGTATAATAATAACAATAACAATAATGAAAGAAGAACTTAACTGAAAGTGCAGGTGATCCAGCACCAGCTTCAATAGGTGCATAACAATCTTGGCCCTAGGGTGACTGGAACTGGATGCACAGTAGAGATTCCTCTAACTACTGGAGCTGCCTGCAATGTGTTATTGCTCAACACCCCATGCAGACTGTTGTATCTCTCTATCAGCCTCACACAAGATCTACATATATAGCCTCCATCAACAGCATCTAACCTCTCTTGGGTGCCTTGTAATTTTCCAATAAATTTCTTTAACGTTTGCAAGATATTCTGTACACTCTGGCCACACAATAATCTTCTCTGCTTCTTCTCCTGCTGAGTGGAGATATCCTTTCCACAGCCAGAACAATACTCCATCACAAACTAACCGAAATATTCTACGCGAACCTGAAAGTTACCTTAGTCGTGAAATAATCGCAGCGCAAAAATTGGACCACAAGTTTTTTCTACATAAACCATACCTAGTTGGGCGGAGCCCGACCTCTGCTGGGGAGAGGTCGGGTAACAACCCTATACCCGGGTTTGTTCCCTGCTGCAACGTACGTTGCAGTCCAATCAGATTGAAGTGTGGTTAAAATGCTAAGGAAATTAGCTGACTCAGCAGAACAAACCCGGGTATAGGCTTGTTACCCGACCTCTCCCTTCAGAAGAGGTCGGGCTCCGCCCAACTAAAACCATATCCACCGTCATAAGTTATACACGTGAAGTATGTTCCTCCAGAATCTGTAGGAATGGAACGAAACGAGTTAAGGTAGTTGTCCAGACCCTCTTTCCCGCGTAGTGGTTAGGTAAAGGGTCTGGCTCGCGAGACTAGGCGGTTATTATGACAGTGACAATTTTTTACCTTAAATACATAATCTTAAAACTCGATCATTTTTTAGTGGCTGCGGTGTTAGGAGTTAAACTTCATCTACAACACTGATGTAGTTTACGGTGCCTAACTAGGGACGCCAGCTAGCCATTGTGCTGCTTAAGCATACCACTAGTTATAGGCATTATGGTAAAATTGGAAGTATATTCACAGAATATTATGAATTGCTTAATATAAAAAATGAAAGGGCTATATAGGCTAGCTAGTTTTCCATAAACGCAATACCAGTGTTCAGTAGCTAAATGTAAGTAAGTATATCACAATTTAATTGTTTTGTGATTTTTACAGTGTCTGACAATACCAGAATTGATCCAATGAAGTGGATTGGTAAAATTGGGGTTAAAGCTCAACTGTTTTGTCAATCCTCAAAAACATATTGGTTTTTTGGAAGCAAAAAATCTAAACCTATTAATGAAAAACCAGAATTAGTAATTCCTCAGATGTCTCTAAAATATAATGGAGTATTTTACTGTTATGGTACTTACAAAAATAACAAAAAATTCATTGCAGAAATGGAGGCCAGAGTTTATGGTCAGCATATACCCCTATATATATGTTCTTGTATATGTATATAATATAATTGATAGTAAATATACATGTATACATATTATGTATACATATATATTTACTCTCAAAATATAGCCAACATCATTAAAACAGTTATTAGTACCACCCAGCAAAACACACCTATGAACTATTACCTATCACCTTCTCTGTCACAAAAGCTTTTTTAACTGAGCTTACTGAATCGTATCCTTATAGTTTTAAGATTAATAATAAATGCAGTGTTTTTATATGGTGTGTTTCCTTCTTCCATTGGTATTTCACTATAGTAACAAAGTATTATCTAAATGGTACATGTAAAATGTTGTTTGGGTTAATTCGATTTCAATTGTTACAGATTATACTATTTAAGTTCTGCATCTCCAAAAGATTAAACAAATTATGACAAATATCGCTAGCCGGAATCCACACAAGCTTTAATTAAAGTTGTGATATTCCCACATAATTTTCATTTGTCCATGGTATTTGAACATCAAGTCTTGGTATTTGTTGTGTTTTATTATTATACAAGTTTAATTTTTAACTGTTAAAGACATAATTAAAAAATAGCTATACTATCTTTTGTGGTATAAGCATAGTATTAGGACATCATAATATTGATTATAAGTGTTGCTGATATGTTGTTGATATGTAGCTTATAGATTCATTCTAAGCTGACCATTATAAGGTTGGTAGAAATTGTGGAATAAGATAGCCTATACCAAGCGTACACTAGCTTATATCTATCCTACACAAGCTACACCCAGCTTATATTATAAGATAACAAGCTTACACCCAGCTTATAACTATCCTATACCAAGCTTATACCAGCTTTATACCAAGCTTACAACAAGCTTATTTCCTGTCAAGGAATAAAGCAGACCATATTCAACGTATATGCAGCGAGCATTGTTATGAATCCAAAATCACATTTTTTTTAAATCAAGTTAATGTCTTTCAAATTGTTAATCATTCCAGTTCATCAATTTCTTGATAATTCTCCTCTCCTACAGCATCATTAATCATCCAGTTCTTACACCATCATGGAGCATGTCCTGGTCCCCCAGTGAGCCCCTTCGCCTTGATCCTCCTGGGTGACTGGATGGCTGGCTATCCAAGCCGCCATCTAACTTGGTAATGAACTGATTCAATGTCCAAGATCAATATGAAGGAGGATGGCAAATGAACGTCTTTTCATCTTCTTTTTGCTTTCTTCTGACATCATGTCAGGTGTCACATCTGCCCAAAGCTCCCTCCGTCCCTCCTTCACTACCTCTGCGCTCATAACGCTGTAGAGATATTAATCAATATGAAGTGCACATAAATAAACACTGGCATAATACATTTTCAATCTGAAGAGATCATAGGTAAATGCATAATGGTCATTGAGTGTGCATACCAATTGTTAAATAATGTAGAGTACAGAATCGACACCTATGCATAAAATACTTGATTACTATACACCCATGCTTATAAACATACCAACTAAACATCACCCATTCCTATGTATTAATCGTTGGACATTATTATAAATCAAACTAAAACTATGATCAGGAATTATAGCAAGTCACAAAGCAGTAAATACTTAGTGAATGTCACAACAGAAATGATATAACCAACTTTTATGTTGAATATATTGAGCAAAATACCAATTCTTTTTTTTTTTTTAATTAATGACTATTTGGGGCTATACAATCTTAAGATAATTAATTTTATTATGTACTACCGCACAAGCAACTAATTGCTATGTTATTCCCACAGGAGCTGTACTGTGACTGGTTATTGGAAAATCGGCTTAAACGTGGCAAACAATTTTTTTCAGTATCCCAGGGTAAAGCCTTATGGGTCGATTTTTAAAAAAAATAGTTTATGGCGAAATGGATAGACACCAGTTAGCTCCAGCTTATGACGCTGTTGTAAGCTCTGGCTTGCTCTAGAACTCACGCTAGGAGGCTAGAAACACTAGCCGGTTGGACCCTTGTATGTAGCGTTGCTAAGAAATTATTGGCGGGCTTTTCACTAACAGCGGGGGAAAAACTGTAGTTAACTAATTCACTTACTATTCTACATAATTCACGTAGTCAGCAATTCTCGCCATCATAGTTTCTTAAGGAGTACTGCATTAAGACTTTTAGACTTCTTTCAATCCGCCTGTAGCCGGTTTATTCTGTAGTATCCAGGAGACACATGGAAATAGTATACGGACACAAGGCACTCCCCTGACCTTAGCATCGCCTTTACTCGGCGTTTTTTTTTAAATAGCAATAATAAGTTTAGCAAAAATACTAAAGTATTGTAGTGCCTAGGGCGAAGACAGCTTGTGCTACAGCTTCTAAATTAGGAGGACGGCATCCCAAGGCCCCGTGTAGCCTACTGGTAGAATAAATGAGAAAACTTTAGATGCCGCGTTTAGGCCGATTTTCCCAAAACCGGTCACTTATTATTATTCAACATTGGATACTTCAGATCATCACTAATGTGATAATCTCCTGTATTAAATGTATGCAAAGAAAGCTCAATGTTGGCTATAAGCTCACAATATACAGGAACATAATCTATGTGAATGCTGCAAATATTCTATCCATTATTTTGTCCCGCATTAAATACAATTACTAGCTGACAAATGGTGAACAAGTCAAACACACCAATACACAAACACATTCAATACACCACACACCAATATAGCAACGTACTCAATACACTACACACCTATATACCAACCTAATCAATATACCACACACCAATATACCAACATACTCAATATACCACATGCAAATATACCATCGTACTCAATACACCACACACCATATACTAACATACTCAATACACCACACACTTATATACCAACGTAATCAATATACCACACACAAGAAATATTTAGGGCTTCTTTCTCTTTACAACATTACTTTTATATTTGAAAATGAACACAAAGGAAATGGAATTTGTAGGTTTGACATCCTTCTGCAAATCAATTAATTATAGATTCAGTGACCCTCAACAATGAGCTACAACAGTTATATCATCATCTCTTGGTTATATCCAAAGAGAATTCCCTACTACATTCTCCCTCTCCTCTCTCTATTTCCCCCACAGTATAAGTTGCATGTGCTGCCATTCACATGATTTACATTTCTGGTTAAATTTTCTGGAATCTGTCCGCACAAATATGTAGTAGTCATCAGAAAAATTATAACAATTAATAATGGTAATTACAATAATATAATGCCAATGTTAGCAATAATAATTATAATCAAGAGAGAGATTGACATGGAAGAAATGCTTTTTGATATAACCAAATGAAAAAAAAAACCATTGGGTGATTCTTCAGACTCAGATGTCTCTCAATTCAGTTTTGAGCAAAAAAACATCTGTACTTAAATGTGTAGAGTATGCTGTTTGTCTAAAATGTTATTCTATTATATGAGTACACTGATTGTGATCAGTGCAAGTCATGCTACGAAGTGTTGTTGAAGAAGGTGGAAGTTGAGAAGAAATTAAAACAGGTACAAAGGAAATTGTTCATTCATAGAAGTTTTGTTGAATCTCTGAAGGAAATGGTAAGTAGAGATCACTATTTGCAAATTGAATTATGGCGGCATCAGCAAAATGTTGACTCGAATGAAATGTTAGATATATTTTATGAAAGTAAAATATGGAGTGAATATCAAAATATTAATGGACGACCATTTCTTTCACATCCACATAATTTGTGCCTGGCTTTAAATATTGACTGGTTTAATCCCTATGATCAAACACCTTCTCAGTTGGTGCCATCTACTTAAGTGTTCTTAATCTTCCAAGAAATGAACGTTATAAAGAAAAAAACAATTTTGACTCATCCCTAGACCAAAACAACCAAAGCAACATATTAATCAATTTATTTCTCCTATGGTAAAAGATTTGAAGAAACTCTACCAAGGAACAATTTTCAAGAATCATGAGGTGTACTATTCTCAGAGCTGTGCTAGCTTGAATTAACTAGCCGTCCTGACAACAGGAGGTGAAAGTGCTGAATGGTCGCCAGGAGAGCTGCTTCCAGGTCGATGATGGCGTAGTTCTTCTCTGATGGCTTCAATTGTCTTGAATAGAATCTGGCTGGGATCCAGGTGTCGTCTTGGAAGACACACAGTGCTCCGCCCAATCCTGAGTAGGAGGCATCTGTGAAGACTGCTAATGCATCATCATTATATGGCACAATAAGAGAAGAATGATTTGAGATAAGTGAAATGATCGTGTTAAATGCTTTTGAGAATTCGTCTGTAGGGTGTAGACGTTCGGGCATGTCTTTGATCAGATGACGAGTGAGAACAGACGTAAAACAGGCTAAATTTGGGATGAATTTGGAATAAAACGTAACAAGCCCGAGAAATGACTTTAGAGAATGTTTGGAAGAGGGAATGACGTAATTTGAAATGGATTAAACTTTGGATGATGGAATGGATAAGCAACCTTTGACTACATGAAATCCCAGAAAGTCGAAGGATGTGAAACACCAGGAACAATTTTGTCCTTTCACGGTTAGACCAGCTTGTGAAAGACGTGCTAAGACTGAGACAATGTGGGTGAGGTGATCATCGAACGTGCAACTGAAAATGACTACGTCGTCAATGTACGGTAAACAGAAGTTTTCCAAGCCTCTGAGTACCATTTGTATTAATAGTTGGAAGGTGCATGGAGCATTGGTTAACCCGAAGGGCATGACCTTGAATTAAAATTTACCCTGCAGGCAGGTGAAAGCTGTGAATTTCTTTGACTCCTCGTCCATAGGGACTTGGTAGAACCCTTTCAAAAGGTCCATTTTTGACAGTAATCTTGCTTTGGAGGACTTGACCATTTTGAGGTTGAAGGCTCAATGACTCCTAACTCCAACATAGACTCGATCCAGTCTAAAGGCGTCTTGATGGGCCAAAGGGATTGAATAAGAAGGGGACCAGATGGGAGTGGATGATGTAACTTGAATAGAGTGAGCGACGAGTGAGGTGCTGCCAGGTTTGTTGGTAAATACAGAAGGGAAACTTCCTAATACTAAGTCGAGTTGTGATTGTTGGGACTGTGACAAAGGGAGTGGTGTGGAAGTGTTGCTAGGTGAGAGAAATTCATCTTGGACATGTTCGTCTGGAACTATCAAAGCTCGATACACAGGTAATGACTTTTTGATCTGTTATAGATGAACAACCTTTGCGTTTGATTTCTTCCCTTGGGGTGTAATGGAACAATTGACTGGTGGGAGTAATTGATGTATGACATATGGGCCATCCCAAGATGGCTCTAAGCATTTGTTGAGACCCGGATTGCGTTTGAAAACTACATCACCTACTTTAAAATTGGCTGCCAATTCAGACTCCCTGGACAGACGTTTCTGTGCACACTTGGTTGACAATGATTCTTTCACATGGTGTGTTTGGCATGCCAACATGTCATCTAGATCCAAGATGAACTGAGGTAAGTTGACTGAGGGAAGTGATGACGACGTCCATAGTGACTTCAATGTTGAGAGATTGAATGGAGATGGCTTTAAAAATAACAGTTCGTGTGGGGTGAAGCCATGACGTGAACTGGGAACATTACGTGCAAAGTAAAGAGCAAAATCAAGAACAACTGGCCAGTCATGCTTATGTGAGATACATTTAGACAGCATGGATTTCAATGTTGAGTGAAACCGCTCAAGTCTACCATTTGATTGCGGGTGATACGGTGATGTGCGTATGGACCCGATGTTAAACCTTTTTTTGAGGAGCGACAGAGTGATAGACATAAAGTTTGACCCTTGGTCCGTGAGAATGGTGAGAAGTGGACCCAAAACTGCAATAATAGACAAAATGGCCTAGGAAGTTTCCTCTGAGGTGTAAGTTCTCAGAGGAACTGCAAAGGGGAAACCCTATGCTAATTCCATGCAAGTGAGTATGAACCTGAATTTCTGTTTGGACGTTGGGAGCAGTCCAACAATGTCTAATGCCAGTTTCTCGCATCTCTCCCAGATAATTTCAGGCTCAACCATGGGAACCTTGGGTGCCCCTGACTTATTAAAATGTGTACACTTTGAGCAAGACATGACATGCGTCTTAATATCTGATGCTAAGTTTGGCCAGGAAAAATGTTTATTAATGAGTGCCCTGGTGGTGTTAACTCCACCGTGACCTAGGCCTTCATGGGTTGCATTGAGGACTTTGGATCTGAGGGGCGTAGGAACTTCTAATGTGCGAGACACTGTGTTCTGCGTGGATGTCATGCACATGAGCAACTTATCAACCACACAAAAATTGTTTCTCACTCCTGCTTGCTACTCCCAGAGTGGGGCGAGTGATTCATCATCGTGTTGCATGTCTGAAAATTCCTGTTGGAAATGCCATCGAATGTGAGTGTGGGCATAGCTTTAGGAGTCAATAAAGGGTCAGATGAATTGCCAGGTGTGGATTCTGATTGTGATGGCTATACCTGATCGTCTAAGATGTCCTCTAGTGAAACAGGTGACGCACCTTCTGTGCTGTGTAATGCCTCTGACACATGTGAAGCTAAATCTGATTGTGCCTGTACAGTACGAGGTGGCAAACGTGAATCTACTGCCAAATGACAATCACCTTGAAGTGTGGGCAGAATGACTGGTAGTGTGAATACAGGGACTGACTTTGTGACCTGTGATATACCTTTGATTGAGAAAAAATGAGAAGGTTCATAATCTAGGTCAATGAAATCATCAGATATGACAGATATCTTAGCACCTGAGTCGATAATGATCACTGTGCCTTGTGTGACTATGTCTTCCTCTATGTGACAGTTGAGTGGGAGGATGGACTCAGAGTTTATGTCGTCATCAGAGAGAGTAGGTTCAACTACACATACCGGCCTAGATGAGTTCCTAGGGATGGGAACAGGTTTAGATGATTGTTGTGTTGCTGAACAGTGTCGTGTGAAGGTTGCATGTATGATTGCTGTGATTGGGTTGTTGTTGAATGAGTGGGACAGATATTGGCGTAATGGCATAGCTGGTTACACTTATAACAAGTGACTGTGGAGATATCACATCTAGGGGGTGAACTTTGAACTGGTATGGAATATCTCTGTGGACGATTAGGGCCATAATGGGGTTGGTGTTGATTTATTGTGGGAGACGGTAGAAGTGCTGAACGATATTGATTGTGATAATGAGGTCGTTTGTATACATGCCATGAATCAATAACAGATGGTTCTTGATGAGCATTAAAATGGAAGTTGTTAGGAACAAATTTAGAGTGAGACACGGACGAGGAAAGGAACCAAGAGTTACACTCATGAACTAATGTACTGTTGGAGGCACAGGACATACCAGCTAGAATTCCCACAGTAGCAAACAAATTAGCCATGTCAGAGACGACTGCATCACTGAAATTCAACAAAAATGGAAGACTACCCAGAATAACCTCAAACTTGTACTTCCAGTTATTGTATCATTGAATCATGGACTTAGTACCTCCAGTTCTAAACTTAAGCGGGTAAGAGTACAAACATTCAGTGATAGAATAACCTCCTGCATTAAGTAATACTAGTTTCATGTCATCGTAAGATGTACAGTGACTGACATTGTTATAGTAGGCTTCTTTGTATCTTCCTAACAGACAGGTGGGTATGTAAGAATGAAAGGTACCCAATGAAATATGTCTAGTAGAAAGTTCAATTTCAAATCTGTGTAGAAATACAAACACATCCTCTTGGTCTGACAGTTTGCCGATGACTTTTGATAGCATGTCAGGGTTGGTGTCATGAGTGTCAGAGTGTGGTTGGACAGAGAGAGTGTGAGCACATAAGAGCTGATGCATCATGAACTTGTTAGGATCCATGTCGTGTTCTTTAGCCTTGTCAGCTATGGATTTGATCTGAGATGTGAAATCTGGGTCTAGTGCGGCAAGTGGTTCCTTAGGTTTGGAAATGACAGATGAGTCTAATGGAAGTAACACGGTCTCTTCTGAGTCATGAGAAACTGACGAGTGTAAATCAGTTGGAAAGAGATTTGTGATACCAGCCAATGATGAGTCAGTTGAAATCAATGAGAACTCAGAGGGAGGTGACTGAGTGGGAAGGAGAGAGCGTTGAGCACGTTTGCTACGAGTGTTCATGGTGAATGAGAATACAAGTGGTGACACACTGAATAACTCAAAACACTACTTTACAGCGTTCAGAACAACAGAATGTAACAATTACGGGTGCAATAATACAAACTAATAACTTGCGTTCGACGAATGAAAGTTAATCTCATGGGGTTGCCAGAGACTCGGAATGTGTTGAACAGAAGCAGGGCAGACTGTTTGAGAATACTTGAACAGGGGTTGCCTGAAGAGCGAAGACAGAAGTGGATCAGAAGTGAAAATCAGGAACACGGTAGAACCAGAGAATCAGGGACTGCCTGAAGTGCCAATAGCGACGAGTTGTAGACTTGTGGACTTGTGGGTGGGATTAGCTAAGGAGAATGGACAAGTAGCAAGGAATAGAACTCGAAATAGCGTGTACAATAGCTTCTCGATGTAGGTTCGTCTCGTTACCCTCACAGAATTCTTAAAAGAACACTGTAAGGACCACCGCTAGACACTAACTGTGGTGGTACGATGCGACGCAGGTAGGATTGCTGCCACCAGGTTGTTAGCAATCTGTCGACCAAGCAGGCAAGTGCTCCCCGCTACCCCAAACGCAGAGTGGCTAATTCTGGTTCGTGGAAATAACGGAGTTAAGGTGACAACAGACAGCACGCGTACAACAACCGGGACACACACACAACTGGCCAATATATAGAAAACCAGCTGCGCATGCGCCATAAGTAAAGTGACTATAGAACTTAAGTGTGCGTGATATAGAACGGGTGACGGTTCGCATGAAATGTGATTGTTCTGTGCGTGTGTAGGTTCTGTGGTTCTACGTGATGGATGTGGTGGGCCGTGCCACCACATGTTCCAAGTGCAAGAAAGAGTTTCCAGTGTCTTCATTTGGTAGCAAACCTATGTACAGTGGATATCTTTATTCCAACTGGACACTGCGAGATATTGAAAGTCACATAGAAGAAGCTGAGAAATATACAAATTTAATGCCTAAGCATAACAATGTGTATCAGTTACACAGCATTCTGGTGTCAAATATTCTGTACTGCGTTGCTAAAAATTGGGTGTTTGGTTAACTTAGTTTTGGTGTTAAGTAGGAGGCGCTGCCTGGACACCCTAGTTTAAAGCTTTACACTGTTTCCGTAGTAAGTCACAACTAAAAGATTATTGAAATGGGGAAACTAAAGGATATACGCTATTATTATATATGCTCATTTGGTAAAGTACATATGTGTTGATGAAGTTATAAGGGCTCAAAGTGGGGTGTCCAGGCAGCGCCTCCTGGCAAAGACCTCATGAGGTGTTATTTAAGCACCCCGTTTTAACAGTGTGTTAGAGGCACTTTCTTTGGACACTGTGTTTATGCCAATTCTTTTTTCTTCACTACTAGATGCCGTTTATTGTAAAGATTAAGACCAACTCACTGTTAATGTTTATCCAGATTTACGACTGTACTGTAATCATTTAGCAAATGTTTTCACCTACCTCTGGTGCATCCCAAGGACAAGTCAAGTGCCATGATTATGTGGACTTTTAAATCTACTGTAGCTTTTGTAGTATAAGTATCTTTAATGTACTTACTAAATCCTGTTATTACAAAATTTGCCAGAAACATTGATAATTCACTACTTAATTTCAAGATTACACTTTATTTAAATATACTATAGATGACAAAATAAAACCAAAAAAAATTAAAGTTGTAGTTGGAAAACATATTCTGATTTCATGCAGTTCAGTATTTAATACAAAATGGACTTATAATAGGCAATCATTACCGGACAATATTGAAGAGCTTCCAAACAATACGATATTAATAAGAGAAGTTAGAGTTGATCATAGGGGTTATTACGAGTGTCAAGGCAATAATGAAATTTCAGGAGAAAAATTCTTTGCACAAGCTCGTTTATCAGTAATAGGTAGGATTTACTAAATGTTGTTTATCAGTAATAGGTAGAATTTACAAAATGTTGTTTATCAGTAATAGGTAGGATTTACAAAATGTTGTTTATCAGTAATAGGTAGGATTTACAAAATGTTAACATATGTATTTATAAAATATAATATGTGAATGTGGTGGGATCAGGTCACTGTTAGCCTAAGAGACACAGTTGTGCTGCCACCAGAGTTTCAGGCTAGCACCCAGCAAGCTATAAGTTAACAGCAATAGGTAAATAGATGTAGCTAATGGTACAGGAAGTAAATGACTATTTAATTAGTTAATGTTGTTAATGTGGGGTGGTGTCACACCACAGTAAACATGGCTATTTAGGTAGAGTAGGGGCCACAACATGCTCCTGGTTTTAATATTGCTACTTTATTTACACAGCACTTTGTATTAGCTGTAATTTATTTAGAGTAGTACCTATAAGTAAGCACATAATTTCATACAGCCCAAGCACTCCTAATATTTGATTCTTATTTTTTTATTGAGATACATAGTCTATTTGGAAAATCAAATATTATTATTTATAACTGGTATTAACACTAAGCGAATTGTTGAAGGGCAGCTGCTATTAGTTATTTTAATATAAATGTTTATATCAAAAATATATTATGTTTTTATATATTACATATTATTTATTAAAAAAATTTGCCTATACATACAAAAATAATGACATCAAACAATGACCCAAAGAATTTTTTTCTAGCTATGGCCATGATGTAATGTAATTCACATAATCATAAGAAGTTCACACATTTTGTACATTTATACCAAGTTCATTTTTATTGTCAAAAATAAATACATCATTCAACAGAACATTTTAATAGTGCTTTTCCTCATTATGGCATTATAAAGCGTGAAATAATAATGTCATAGATGTCAACAATTTGGAAATAAAATTCAGGGGACCACCCTTGCGCCACACTTAAATTCTAAACCACAACCTAGCCAAACTTTTTCTGTTGTCATTACAGAAGATTTTACTGAGTCATTTTCTTTTATATGTAGTTGCCTAAAAATTTGTTTACAGTAAACCTTTTTACTCCAACAAATAGATCTGTATCCAAACCCATCTTTGCACATTCAAACTTAATGCTCTAGTTATTGCTCCCATAAGTCTAAGAGATAATTCATTTCAGATAGGCAAGTGATGTTCAATACAGCCTTCTTTAATGCATTCACCATGTGAATGCATGAAAAACAAGTAAAGTAATCCATCCATGGCAACCAAAATATTTTGCAATGTTATGTGGTATATTATGTAGTGTCAATTTGTTGGTAGGCTGCTACTGTAATAGAATTGTTGTTGAATATACAACCTTGTTTTACAGCAGCCCACTAACTGTGTCTATTTACTCATTTGAGTAAGATCTTATAGCAAGCTCTCCAACAATTGGAAACACAATATTAGAATCATAGTCAAAGTCATTTCCAGGTATAAGTTGTTAAAATTTGATAACCAAAAGAAATTCACAACAATTCAGTTCTTCTATTGATTTATATTTTTTTGTTTACACTTTTCACCCAATTTACCATTTCGATCATCACCTTTCCAGTTACTCTAGCAATAAAAATACTAGATTGCACCACAAATCACTACTGAACATAAGGCATACATTAATCTATAAGGTCTTTTGTACCACATTATAATATGTATACTGTATTATAGCCAGACCAACTTTACTATAATCACCTAAAATATTGTTGTTTTTGTTTTACAGTTCCAGAGTTAGAGGTAAACAAAAAAAACAACAACAATATGTCTCAAGTTACAAGAAATGTTCGTCTAAATTTAAGCCTCTATGGGTGGGGGAGTTTGGCAGTGACATTAAGTGTGTACAGAATAAACACATTAAAAAGGAGTCATGCGGTTTGAAGCAAGTTGGTATAAGAAGTATAAGTTGCTATTTCAAATTTGGTCCAGTAATGGTATCTTGACAGTTGCCAACACTTATATGGTATGGGTTACCCCTGTCACATAATCCACAACACTGCTGCACAGGGTTACAAGGCTTTATCTAAGTAATTAGGTTACAAGCAGGAGATCTTGGAGCCCCTCATCTGTTAAACATCCAATATTGATTTCATCATCAGGAACAAGTGGGAGATATACTGATCTAAAAATCCACAGATGAAAACAATTCTTTAAAGGCATTAAAACAAAAACAACTTACGTGCAAGAATGTAGTCCATAAATTTGAGGGTCTTGCCTATGTAAAAGTAATCTAAAAAGGGAGGGCTTGATTATAAAAGTGGAATATAATAGTCATTGGGTCACCAAATATAATTTTCAGTCTATAGAATCTTCGACTTGAACAGCAAAAAATCACTTGCAGTTTATAAAAGTGAAAAGCAGTTCACAAAATATGCAACTGCAAAATTAATTAAGAACAGTCAATGGATTGAATTTTTTTAGTAGAAGTGTAGGTAGATTGTTCAGGTAAATGTAGCTAGATGCATAGGCCTTCACATCAGTTTTGATTCATTGTGTGATGAATTTGATGACTGCAAGACATTGACAGATGAAGAAGACAATATTGAGTGTTGTTTCTAGACATAAAATATAAATATTTCATACTCTACAGAGGCAGCTTTACTAGCTCCTCTTAAGCCCAGTTGTTTTTCTTTTGTATCTTCATCAATTTTTCTTCTGCAGTATGGGAAGCTCTGTACACTTGTTTTCTAACCTTTTTACCCCCCTATTTATTGGTCCAGAGAAGTGAGACTCTCACTAACGGGTCCCAATTCGAGATTTTGGTATATATACTAGTGATGTGCTTGAGTACAAATGGCGAGCGAGCCTAAAGCTACAAAAAAAGTCGAGTTTTTAAATTATGTTTATACTGTAAAGGGGATCCAATGCCATAGTAGCTACTCCCAGCAACTGTTTGAATTGAAAATAACAAAAACAAAAACAAGTCACGTTGTTTAAACGTATTCTTTGTGATTTTCTTAAGCTAAGTAGTAGTTGTAATGGATAATACTTTCACCAACTGAACGTACCTATGCAAAACGTATACCTCCTTGGTTAGTGTAGTGAACAATGAATTTTGAAGTAAATACTGTTGCTATGGTTTATAACCATGACGGAGAGCGCATTGAATTATACCACTAACTCGATTAGCAATTAAACTCCAGTAGGTTTTCAAGTTTTAACTGAACCCG
>WLWD01001848.1_pt1 | contig 68462 bp, 42 predicted proteins | sample 6712731 | NCBI WGS metagenome assembly WLWD01 (sample SAMN12718690, study PRJNA576275) | sponge metagenome | isolation source: marine sponge | host: Mycale hentscheli | place: New Zealand: South Island, Marlborough, Capsize Point | collected 2014-11-01 | reverse complement strand
ATTCACATACACTTCTTCTCCATGCTTCGTCCACTGGATAAAATTTGTACACACAGTTAGGCCTCAAATCTGTCTCATAGATCATGACTTCGGCAGTTTTCCTTCCACTCAATATTGTAGCTGCAGTTTCACTGTCTGGTACTATTGCCACATGTGAAGATGGTATAACTGGTTCATTGCTACTGGCACTTGGAATGGCTGCAGTTTCATTTGCCGACATGAATTCAAGTTTATATGTATGTGCTGGTGAAGTTGGTAGAGCAGGTTGATTGCTGAGGATGATGGGATCTGATACTACTTTGCTGAATAATATTGCTTCACTCCTGAAATCTGTCTCATAGATCACAACTTCAGTAGATTTCTTTCCACTCATTATCTGATTCAACCTAGCATCCTCCTCACGTCTTTCTTTAAGTCGATTGCTTTTGCTAAGATTTTGCACACGCTGGTAAGGAAAAGGGGGAACAAAGAGCAAGTCTGAGAGGCGGTGGACGCGAGAGCAAGCAACAAAAGTTGAACCCGAAGAAAACTCTTTCTTACCCACGTCAATAACCACCTTGTCTAAGGTCAAACCTTGTGATTTATGGATAGTGACAGCCCATGCTAATCTCAGTGGAAGCTGAAGACGTGAACACTGCTTAGCAGTTGAAAACCATGTCCTCTGAAGTGGACAGATTGGTACTGTTCCATCAGACAGAGTTGGACCAGTGTAAAAATCAAACTTCACCGTGACTGCAATTGGCAAGTCAGGTGGGCAATGTTCTCTTGCATAGCATATGCTTACAACACTTCCTAGAGCACCATTGACCAATCCTACCTCAACCCAGATATTGGCAGACAGCATTACACGTGCCCCTTGTGCAAGACAGACAACAGGCTCCAGTCCTCCAGCTTCATCAGCACTGACTCTGGATGCTTCAGGACCAGTGTGTGCAGCCCTGATGACGGCTATTGGCTGACCATTTGCACGTAGTTTGCTGGCATTGTGTTCAGCTACGGCTTCAACCGTGGGATAAAGGCGTAGTGCTCTTTCAAATGCTGTTGTATCCCCCAGTTCTGCTGGAGTTTGCTTCATAAACTCTTTCCAGTCCTCCTGAGCCAACTCTCCATTCCTCAGACGCATAAGAATGTCACGGAAGAGTTCCTGATTGGGATTTCTTCCAGCCTGTCTCATCACAATGTCCAAGACTATAGCACGATCAAACATATGGTAGTTTGCACTACCCAGATCGGACAGCTCAGTTCGAGGTGAAGTGGTGTACAGAGGTAGATCCATGACTGGTGGTAGCTGGCCCCAATCACCTATGAGCAGACAGGAACATCCTCCAAACGACTCTTCAGACCTGTGAGGAAAGGCTTGCCTCAGGCGACGATCAACTTGGCCAAACAGCTTCCTTCCTACCATGGACATCTCATCAATAATGAGATAATCTATATCTTTCAGAGTCTGCTGAATAGTGTGAAGACGGCTACCATCGAGAGGCTTGAAATCTCCCCTGACAGGAATGCTCAACAGAGAATGGATAGTGTAGCCATTTACATTGAACGCTGCCACACCGGTTGGAGCTGCAACCACAAGATGGTCCTGCAGAAGTTGCTTGATGCATTGAATGAGGTAAGACTTTCCAGTTCCTGCAGTACCAGATACCACCATCCTGAGAGGAGCCGAGTTTTTTAAAGTTCTATTCTCAAAGTGCTCTCGTACAATGCTGTATGCTTCAAGCTGCTTTCCTTGGAGGCTGTTTGGGTTGACACTCAAGTGAGCTGTCTCTGGAGGTGTGTATAGTTGACGTTGCTTCAACACAAATGATGGCATTTCCAGAAAATCAGGATATGCTGTTGCTGAAAGTGACCAATCAAAGTCTTGCTGATCTACTGCATATTGAGGAAAATCTGGCTTCTGTCGGCAGATGAGCATCCAGTCTTGTATGGTTAATACTGACTTATTATCATTGAGCTCATTATCATCACATTCCTGCCACAATAATTACAATATATTAACAATTGAACAGCAGGCAATTCATTTTAAGCTTACCTCCTCAGTATTTGAGTTGTTGTTTTCCCTTTCAGCAGCTTCTAGACGAAGGATGTCATCTGCAAGGGTTGCCGGAACGGTGTTTGATTGAAGATAGGTGAGATATGCATCTGCATGCGTGTAACAGGTACCAAGAAGTTGTTCAATTTTTCTGAAAGGCTGATATAGCATAAGCTTTTGCCTGCAGTACTGCTCATAGTTTGGACCTTGAGGATCGGGAGAGATGCACGGACGCACTATGACCACGACATGTTTTTTCCTGCAGGTTAAACCTTCACCAACCTTCCTTGAAGTTTTGAATCTCTGAACAAACTGCAAAAGAGTCATATTGGCAAATTCTGGTGTAACTGGACGAGCACAGTAGTGCTCAATAGGTGAATCGACTGTGACGCACTCATTTTCTTCAAAATGATCCTCAAGCTGCCGTGAATAATCCAAGCTCAGTACAACAAAGTCACGGGAAGCTCTAAACATTGGAAGCTGTAGGAGGAGATGGCATGTCTCCTGGGCAGAGAAATCTCTTTCTCCTACACTGCTGATCATCACCTTTTGCACAACTTTCAATGCACTGGCATCATCACCCTTGAGGCTCTTCAGCACATTCCCATAGACAGATTTCAATGCCTTGGATCGAGGTTCTGGCTTGGTAGCATACTTTGCACAGTAGTTAATGACTCTCCTGCGTGACACAATCATTTGCATGTCAACATTAGCTCTCCATGCAGACAGTTGCACTGGATTGTAGCTGTTAAGGAGAGAATCATTTCGTTGTGTAAGCATGGTAGGTTCACCATCGTCACTCGTTACTATCCTTGTCACTGGCTGTAAGTCTTTGGGATACATGAATCTACACTGGAGCTGACCATCTCTTTTCTTCTTCAAACAGTATGCTGTGGAGCACCGAGTGTGGCGTTGGCAAGTTGCAATTAGCTCAACCAAATCAATGTGAAGATCATCTACGTCGGCATACCACTTGTTGCAAACATGAGGCTTGATCTTTGGGAGTGGAGCATTGTGTGCATCACTTGCATCAGGAGATATTGCAGGGTTGACTGTGCTGACCAGATTGTCTGCATAGCTGATGATCTTCTCTACTGCATCCAAGAATTCTGCATCATCTTTGGTAGAAAGCAACTTCTCGACATCTGGTGCTTCTCTAAACCATGCCACACCATGCACATGTGGGCTTCCACGATGCTGCCACTCAAATCTAAACCAGTAATCTACCGCCCCAAGAACATTGACGTAGAAGGCTTCAACAAATTTACTTATGCGGTGAAAGAAAAACCAGTCGGCAATTGCAGGATTCTCAGATAGTGCCCTGCTGCGATGAGTAGTACTATGTTGCTGGTTACTGGGACAGATCAAGCGGGACAGTTCAGGCCACTGGCTGTCAGCAGCACTGTGTGTGAAAAACACAGTTGGCATTCCCAGTGTGTCTACCATTGAAATCAAATTTCTCCTTTGCTTGAACCAGTACTGGCTGGTCCCACGCAGAGAATTAGCAAAGTGCAGGACCCTGTTTGCAAAGCGCTCACCCTCGCATCCTACCATGTCTTTCAGTTCATCAAGAGTGAGTTTGCCATCTTTAGGGTGTTTCCTGATATAGATCCGGCCAGTTTGAAGTGCACGCCATCGCATTTCGGTATTGAGTGCAAAGTATCTAAAGCGAGGATGTTTGGCAAATTGGCCATCTCCATACATCATAAGGTGCTTAAAGTAATTTCCAGCAGTGACTGTGCGAGGACGGGGGGCAACAAAGTCACCAGCACCTGTAGGAAACAGAGTTGGAAATGCGCATGTGATATATCCTTCCGTTTGAAACTCGTTGACTGGAGTATCTCCACTCTTTGGCCACGGCACAGTTTGCTTTTGAAAGTTAGAGGATCGCTGTTCCACACTTTTCTTGATGGTTTCTTGCTCAGTTATTTTCTGGGCCACAATAGGTACAAACGTGGCAACATCTCGAGGTTCAACATCATCTTCATCTGCAATCAACTTCAATTCTTCCTCAATTTCTGTGTTGGTATCAAGTATTTTAACTCCACATTGTTCTGTCAAGTCTAATGATAAAAAAGTACTTTCATTTCCAATACAAAAAGACAACAATCATGTTACTTACCACCATCATCTGGTAACTGATTTAATGCTGTAAGATCAATATCAATGCTGCGGTAGTACTTGTTGTTCTGATTCAGCCACAGCAAAGCATTGTGTACTACAGACTTTCTAACTCGAAAGTCACGGTGAGAGTTGACAGAGCCTTCCTTTCTAACAAATACCACATCAAGTTCAGAAGACAGCCTGGGAAGCTTACTTGCAAATGAAGTAATGTCTTGTGGCAAGTTGATTACGTGTCCCCTGTAACCATACTGTCCATGTGGAAGACGGTATACTGTCATGAAAGGCATTACAGCAGATATTAACATTTCTTCTGCCTGTGATAGACCCTGTGTGTTAAATTTTTTTTGTAATGAATTTCTATAGCAATAGCAGATTGATAAAGACTACCATTTGAAATAAATGTATTTTTCTCTGTATATTATTTTACTCCTGTTCGATACTTTGTTGTGATACTATATTTATTACAATTGTTTGATTTATTCTAGAGTACTTTTAATAATAGCATACAAGTGTGTTTTAAGTAAGTATCAAGTTTAAAAATAATATTCATATTTTTGTTTTAAAAATACTGAGTTGTAAAGAAATTGTTATTTATTGATGTTTGAATAGTAGTCATAGATATTGTTAAAGAGAGTTTAATTATATAAAGTACCTGTAGTTGTGGTGGTGCAGAACCAGGATGCATATTGTTTTCAGCAGAATAAAGTTTAGGAGTAATATTGTCACGAGAGCAACGCAGGCATTGAGATGTATGTGTACTAAATTTGACCCCTGGAAATTTCTCCATGCAAGTGGAGCAAGTATGACATTCAATTAATGACATGTCCTGATGAAACCTTGCCATCTTTTTCTGGACATTTTCCTGCTCCAGTAATGCTAGGTGTGCTCCAGGATATGTGGCTTGCCGTACAGCCCTGCTTCTTTCTAAAATTTCCAGTCTTTCAGTTCTCTCTTCCAAGGTCTCCGTAGCAAGACGTTCTTTCTGTAAAGTGCTTAACTTATGTAGCCTAGCAGCTCTCTCCTCAGATGTTTGTGTAGCTAGATGTTGTTTCTGGGAGGTAGTCAAGTTTTGCAGCCTAGAGGCTTTCTTCTCTGGTGTTTCCATAGCTAGACGTTGCTTCTGTGAAGTACTCAGCTTTTGCAGCCTAGAGGCTTTCTTCTCTGGTGTTTCCATAGCTAGACGTTGCTTCTGTGAAGTACTCAACTTTTGCAGCCTATAAGCTTTCTTCTCTGATGTTTCCATAGCTAGACGTTGCTTCTGTGAAGTACTCAACTTTTGCAGCCTAGAAGATCGCTCCAGTGATGTCTCTGTAGCCAGATGTTGTTTCTTTGAAGTGCTTAATTGTTGAAGTCTGGCATCTCTTGCCTCTGGTGTTTCAGAAGTAAGACGTTTTTGCTGCTGAGTAGACATTTTTACCAATTTTGCACCTCTTTGTTGGGGAGTTTCATCAGCTCTTCTAGCTCTATCTCGTTGTCTTCTTTTTGCTAGCCTTATATTCTTCTCCTCTTCACTTTCATTCTTTCTTCTATCCCTGTCTTTTTGGTTTCTTCTGTCTAATCTTGCCCTTTTGTTTCCTGCACTGATTAATTCAATAGGACGTTTTCTATTGTTGTCTAAAATTTCTTTTTCCATTTTTAACAGGAAATTAAACACAAACACCTAGTAAATATATAAGTAAACGTAGCTAAAGATGATTTGTGAAAGAAATCGCTAAACAATAGCAATGATTAAGGCATGAAGAGTTAACAATAACAGAATTACCTGAATAAACTTTGAAAGCAGTGGCAAAGAAGCGCAGCTTGATAAATACTTCACGATTGTTTTAAGAAGAGAGTACAAGCTATAAACTTTTTCAAAGTTGCGTAAGGCAGTGCAGCAGGATTCTCCGCGCTCGTTAATTGAAAAATACTGGAACTGTGAACGCTTTACCTAACTTACGTAATTAGAAGCGCGGGCGAAATTTTTTGACGTGCGCATACATACCTACATATATATATATATATATATCTGAAATCTCAATTGAACACGACTGAGAGTCAGCTTCGCTCGCTTCGCTCGCTCGCTGAATAAATAAACATCCCCGATTTTCGATTGTGTTACCCCTGTAAGTGTCTCGCTCGCTACGCTCGCTCGCCAATTATACAATAGTAGCTGATTCTTTACTTTGTTAAATGTTTAGATGGCAAATTGTCCACTAGATGGTAATAATATGTTGTATGCTTTGCTTCAAGCTCAAAATGCAACTCAGCCTACATTGTCATCAGAAGTTGTTCTATCTAACTCAGTGGTGACAGCATTATTTTCTGGTTTAAACGTAAGCTGAATTTACAACTTAACTATTATATCTAACAACAGCTTTGGAATAGCATTCTCTGAATCTCAGCAATTCTGTAAGTGTATGAACATTTCCTAAGCATACATCCATTATATGTACATATCGTCTCATTATTAGGTACTAATGACATTGAAGGAGTAAACATTTGCTTAACAATGAGGATTGGAATATATAACATATCATGTGACTATACCACCATAGGATGTAATTATAGTGGATGTTCCTATGAATTATCATCAACAAATAGTAATATGAATGGTTCTATAATAGGAAAGAATTATGAGTTAGTGAATATTGATGTGAATACACAGTATAACCTCACTGTCACTGATATCAATGGAGATTATGTGATTTCAATACAACAATTGTATGTTCACTTCATTTTTTTATGCTCATCAGTAACAGGTTAGGAAGACAAAAACATTATTGTGGTAACTACTATTCATATGATCAATGTTTTTACGTAGGTGCCAAAACTACAACTTTCAGTTTAGCAACAATTGATAATAATAACATATTGATTACATCTGTAACAGTTGGAGTATTGGTACCCGTTTTGATGATAATAGTAATATTAGTGGCTTTTGTCACAATTAAACTTCTAATCAGAAATGGTAAGATACAATGATATGGCAAGGATTATCATTAATTTTTTTGGTGTTTTTATGGTACATGTGTAGTCCTCTAACAAAAATCACAATTTATTATTGTTAGTTTAGCTCTTGTGAATTTGTTGCAGCATAAATTAAGATTTAATATGTATGATGTTGTTGAGTTCTTCCGTCTTCCTATTTATAATAATATCGAAGTGTGTGACACCTACTTAAAAAAAATACAGCAATCATTAACTATAGCATAGCTTGGAAAAATACAATTCAAATTTTTGTACGTACTCATCCTTACATGAGTATTCTTCAGTGATCATGTGTACAAAACTTGTAAAATTTTGCACAACCATGCTTATAGTTTGTGTTGTCAGGTTAAAGTATCATTCTATTTCATTGTGCTTGATGAAGTTTCAATAACACTTATATTTTCAACCACTTATCATAATCATTTCTCAGTTATTAAAATTGTATTCTATTTCTATTTCTAATTCATCATAACGGTGCAGTTAATAAAACAATTTATCATGACAATGAATGATTTCTTACTAAACACTTACTTTTATTTTCAACTTACATTATTTTTATAACAATAATAAAGAAGCAGGTATTTCTCACATAATATCAATGCAATCTCATAAATACAAGACTATTGATCACTTTTCATTCAGTAGTAGTTCAGCATTTTTGCTGATATTATTGCTTTAATACTGATTTACTTCATCCTCAAAATTATAACTTTTTTGTGTAATGTCAAGTATAGCTATAATTGTTAAAAATAGCAACAGTGTAGATGTTTACATGTTGGACACAAAAGTGACTGTGAATCAGCTTATATCAAAATACATTAATCAGAACAAGGATTATGATGTACTGTTTCTAATACAGTGTCTAAAACGTATTGTTTTCATTGGATTTTTTAAAATAAAAAATAATTCTACAACCTTATAGATTTTTTGAAAAAATTATTCACGTACTTAAGTTTTAATACAATGAGTCTTCAGCAAGTTATTTAATTATTAATAATGTATTCCTTGTGAATATCTACATTACATTTTTGTTCAAATTGTCACAACTGCAAACTTAAAAACGCTAGATAAAGCTAATAAATTATTTACACATTGCTTAAAAAACTGAGCATCAACAAAAAGGGAAGTTTGAGACTAATTGAATTGGCTTTGGGTATAATCTAAGATACATTTTAAACTCGTGTTGAGGTCACCGAATAAGACAATTTAATGTGAATCTCACGTAAAGGAAACAGATTGTTTATTTACTGATTGTGTAGCACGTTATTATCATGGATATTAATGTGAATTTAGTGTTCCTTCACAGGAAATTAATAGTTTGTAATCATGGGTTGCCACAATGGTCTTCAATTATTTTCATTTTGTAGAATTAAAAAACAACAATGTTTTGTCAATATTTATTTTTTAAATTCATAATAAAGTGATGCATAAATGGTATTAGAATTGTATATATGTTTTGATGGGCCTAAAATAATGTAATGATGTCATGTGAAGGGAGGTATTAGCTGCATATGGCATTATCCTCAATTGAGCTCAAATGGAGATCACAACTTGTTTAGTGAATAATATTGTAACATTTGTGGTATTTCTCAGTTTCATCAGAAATTAGTTAATAAAATGAATCATCACACTAAATGCTAATATATTGTATACTCACTTTCATTAAAAACCGATAAAGCATGTTGTATAACAATCGCATAATATATAATAATATATATCATACTTCTTACATGAGTCAGAGTGTGATATGGTGAAATATTTATAGTAATATGAGTTATCTCACTGGTCACTTACCTACGGATAACATTGTGAAGATATTTAGCATGGCTTAAAATAATATACTTTGTACGTACGTAATTGAAACAATTTTTTTTTAGTTATTCAAGATTTAGCAAGACGATGTTGTCATTATTTGGGGAATATAAATTAAGAAATAATTATACATTTACTTCTGGAGAGATGAAGACTATACGATACTGAAAGCACAAAAAATGGAAAATGGCTAAGAAAACTTGGAGTGATTTTTTATAAGTGACTATTGAGCACAATTACTGTTGTATATCAATTCATTAATTTAAGTATCTATGTAATACATCAAATAGTTACTGTTATTTATAAACCTTTATAAAACTACAAGAGAACTATAAACTATAAGAGAGACCATAGCATCAGAAAAAAATTTCATATTTACCTTTAAGTTACGCCATCCTTAATTGTAACAATGAAATTACATTTTTTTAGAATATTATATTAAGTGCTGTGAATATTTATATTGCTTTTCTGCTTTCAGTTACAATAATACATTTATAATAATCTCTGTTTAATTCATGAAGTTTTTTTGTTCTACTGACTATATAGATTGTTGGAAGATTGTTCCTGTACTTAAGTATTTATACATTGAGTCTTCAGCATGATATTTTATTATTAATAATCTATTCCTTCTTAATATATACATTATATTTATGTTGAGGTGGTCACATACTGCAAACGGAAGAAATATTACTCATATTATTTATAACTATAATATAGTTTTTAGTTCCATGAGAAATGTTTAACACATTATGAGATTTTTATATTTCATATACATAAGATATCAATTCTTGGGGATTCAAACCATTATGTCTATGGTACTAAAACTTTATCAAATGATATCACTGCTACCTCATAAATATTGGACTGTTGATCACATTATAATTATCATTAAGTTTTTCAGCATCATCTTGATAATATTGTTTATAGATGAAAAAAAAAATAGGAGCAGTTTAGATGTTTACCCAGTAATTATTTAATTGGACATAAAAAAAGCGGGGAATCGGCAATCACAAAAAACATTTATTCAGAGGAAACATTACAATGTACTGGTGTCTAATACTTTTTATATTTTTATTTCATTCACATTCTGAATTGCATCCAACTCACAACTGTCTTCAGCGCTCAATGAAGAATGTTCACCAAAATATTGCACATCCACTTGTGCAAGAACTTCCAGGCCCAGTAACTCCAGATATAATCTTCTTGGCCTACTTCACTACCACTGAAGCAGGAAAGCGATGGATATTCTTCTTCCCCAGTAATCGGGCTAAGAACCTCAGCCTCACTAAGCTGTTTCTTGATCATGTTTTCCAAAAAAAATTGGGAAATTTTTTTTTATCTAATTACAGTAAAAACAATCAAAAGGGCAATAAAAGCACTGGCGACAAGATGGTAATATTGAATTTAAGCTACCACTTGAGATAACGCTTGAAAAAATTCTTGAAAAATGTGTATTTTAATTTACAAAATCGGTTGGCTACGTATTAAGGGATATTCATTACATGTTAGTGTACCTGGTGTGTTTTCATGTATGTGGTGTTTTTGTTGTAATTGGCAGTGTTAAGCATTAACTATTAAGGATATCTTTGTGTAAGTAATATTAATGAAATATATGATTGTTGTTGTTTTTCATTTGTATTGTAGGTTGTGAAATTTATTATTACAATTTTCAGCAACAAGTTCACCTGACTTTTTGACATAGTATGTGTTACTTTTAAACCAAACTTAAATATCATCGTAACTTAATTTGACACCGTAAGTGTATATAATTTCTACATATTTTTTTTTGTGTGTCAGCAATTTATAAGTTACTAAACTAATAGTATACAACTACACAATCATTGCTACAACTGAGTAAGTAAAACGTGAAATTCATCATTTGCTTTACGTAAGACTAACTATAGTTTACCATATTATGATTTAGGGTTGTATAAGATTACAATAAACCATGAGCAGATTACAAGTGACAGGGAAGACCAACTTTTTACTGGGTAGTGTACACGCAGTAAACTATGAGTGACACGAAGTATTCTAATTTAGAGTTTACTTTCATGTTTTGCTTATGATTTACTGTCCAGTACACCATTGATAAAACTTAAGTAAATCATTACAAATGTTTTATTGTTAGGTAAAACATGATTGTTAAAGCAGTACAATAGTTCGGCATGTTCTTCGGAAGGTGATGGACTGCAAACAGTATTCTTCTAAATGTTTCTACACTGAAACAATTACTTGTCAAAGCTGTACCTGGATCCACCTTTCCTAATAGGCGAGTTAAAGTGTTGTTAAGTTATATATTGAAAGTTGGCATGCTCAGTTGAATCACTAGTGTGCTACCATCAGCTGGGTGTCACACTGATTTCTTAGTGCCCATGAGGTGGATGTAGAACCTGTTGACCATAATAGCGCTTTTCCTGTTGTACTTGCCTTATACTTGTAGACTATTTCAATTTTTCTCCTATATATTAGGAGAGAAGAGGGGGAGGTTATAAAATGTGTCAGGTGGTTACAGTTGGGCGATAGGCCTACACAAGTTTGTACATGGGCAAGGCGTCTTTACTTGTTTTTCCACACCCTGGGTATCAATTTAGACTGCGGACAGGACCTTACCATCTGATATGGCTCAAGATAGTGATAGAGTAACTCCACTGCCATACATTACAAAGACCAGATGGTGTCACATTTTTTGTTTGGCTGATTGTTTTGTGAAATCTCATATTGCAATAACCCCAAATTAAGCTGACTGCTGGTAAAACAGTCACATGGTCAACTATCCACTCTGTTATCTTTCCCACATGTTCATTACATTTCTGAAACAAGTTCCCTAGGGTATCTAGACTGCAGTGCTTATTGAAATTTTGCCAAATACTACAAGTGTTTCACAAGTTTGTGATAACCTGAAAGTGATCACTCCAAGTGGATCCACTTCTCTACAAATGCCTGTTTATTCCATCTTAGTCATAATAATCATACTTCATGGCCACCAGTGTTAAGTCTCACTGTGGTGGACTAGCCCCACATGGTGACAGTAACACAATAACTGCACATCTAAGTAACTACTAATTGGTGATTGTATAGACATTGTATAGACTTGTTAATTTGACTCATTAACATTTTGTTTCATTTATTTTGTGAGCAGAGCAATACTTAATAGTGCCTGTGGTGTAATGGACACCAACATTTATTAACTGTTTAAGTTTCTACCCATATACATTGACCCTGATGTATTTCCCATGTCCTTCCTCAGTAATTATTTAATTATCTACTCTCCTATTTATCAATTATATAATTACTTACTTTGTATTCATCAATTATGTAATTAATTAACTAGTTTATTTATGTTTCTTTTTCTCATGCACCCTTATTCATTTGTGATAGCTGGTTTTCTATTGGCTGGCAAAGTATCATTCTGGGAGTTTTTGCTGTATGTCATATTGACCTATGACACTAACTGAACCTCTGGGCTCAGGGAAGCTTAACTCCTAACTCCTGGTGGCAGCGATCTGCCTAGAACAGATTAATCTCGATTCTGGGAACTTATTCTAGCCTTCCTTAGCCAGAAGGTCAAGAAGCTCCTGGGAACTCTAATCTCCCACACGTGATTAAATTGCTAGAAAATACAAGAAGGAAATAATTGACTAAAACAATCACAATTCTTAGCATGTACAAATAATCAAGTAAAGGATATGAAATTTAGCTGATGTGGTAGAAGTGGAGAGAGGCTGGCAAGACGGCTGATGAAGAAGGAGAGTTCCAGAGTTACCGCTGCCACCACGTTTGATCACCAAAAATCCTTTTAAGTGAGACATTGAAAGAATGTGATGCAAATGCTCTGCTTAACATTTTCACATTATTGAACTATTTGCCACTCTTTCTTTAAGTTTGTGTTCTTGTGAACACTCAAGATCAACTCTTCGTAGGCTTCGCAACTATTTATGAGATACACTAAACTGAAAAAAGACTAACTGCTATAGATCAGATCAATATCAATTATGAAATGGAAATGGACATTGATAGTGTTTTTATCTAAACAAGCATCTATGTAAAATAAAGGTGCAAGTTTATGGTTGTATTTTTTTTTCAATTAGCTAAATTCATTTAATATTGTAATATTGTATTTTTTCATTCAGTTTTATCACTCTCTCATGCTCAACCCAAGTGTCAATAAGCTGCTTGGTTTAACCAATAATCTATTTTATGAGAAATCGAGGTGTGGCTTTTATGGAATGGGTGTGGTTGTGATAAATTGGGTGTGACTACACTTTAAGTTAATTTTAAGCCCCACTCTGAAAAATCCTGTCTTTGCCACTGCATTCTGATGCTGGTTGAACATTAATTTCATTTGTTGTTGTTTGTTTTTCATTTAATTTCATTTGTTGTTGTTTGTTTTTCATTTAATTTCATTTGTTGTTGTTTGTTCTTTTTTTTGACTTACCTGATAGTTTAATTAAGGTAAATAATAAAAACTTTTGGTGTTATATCGAAACATAATATAATTAAATGATATGTTTATTAAAAGGGTAATTGTGCTTGGTTACCACAATTTATCATAGTGTGGTAAAGGGTTCATTACACAACACATATTATCAATCCTTTCTAGACACTAACAATATGACAGGATTGAGAAGCAGCTAGTGCCCTCGAAAACTCGACGATAAAATAATTGTACTATAGAAAATTATAGTAATTACGGCTGATAGCTAATTCACTATTAAGCTTTCTATGCTTAATTAAGTTTTAATTATTAGTACTATTGTTGAACTATATAGCTATAGGGCAAAGCAGTAATTTTTTATTTACTAATATGTGTTTAAATTTATAGTTCAATCTCTAGAATTGCATTAATTTAACACTAAATTAGTTTCATATTAAAATTTAACCAAAAATATTTCTACAGAAACAATGTCAATATGTTTCAAGAACTATAAAAACTGGAATCAATTAATACTTTAAATGATAAAAATTAGTGAATAATGCAAAAAAAAGGCTTAGGCATGGTCTCAGTGCTAATAGACATCATTTTACAAAGTTTGAGCTCTAGTACATGAGTAATCTCCTCCTTCCAAGTGAGTGACATCAAGAGGAAGCAATACAGGAGTAAAGTTGAACACCTAATCTTTTTAATGAAATTTATTTATGCTGTATTCACTATTGTTCCACTGTATTCATAATCAATATGATAGTTTACAATGTGTTAACTTAAACGATTTTTTTTAAACATATCATCATGCTTAGTATAAATGGGAAGGGTGACTTTACAACTTATCTGGGACACTTGTTTCTCTTATGGCATGGTCAGTGTTTGCTGTTTATCATCCATCAGTCAAGTATATGTTATGCCCCACCCCTTCATTCATCGTTTTTGTATCACTCTTGTAAACTCACATGTATTCGGGGGGGGGGGGGGGGGGGGAGGGGCGGGCCTGTCTTGCTGAAAATGATTAAAGTCTAACAACAGTTCTCTTATTAGTAGCTGCTTATCCTATACTCACTCTCTAGAGCTTAAGTTAAACCAGTTCCAATAAGCTGTTACAAATATTCTTATTTAAATTTGATATCATTTAGCATGAGAAATCAAAAGAATAACGGCACAGTCTTACTAAATCTTGAATAACTAAGTTTTTTGTTTCAATTATGTAGGTACAAACTATATTATTTTAAGCCACGCTAGATATCTTCACAATGCTATCTTTAGGTACATGACCAGTGAGATAACTAACGTTATCACATGGTGTTATCTCATGTCTGTATGCAAGCTCATTACCCTAGTGGTTTGGCTTACAGTGTAATAAGAGGTTTATTCCATGCTAGGTACCTTCACTAAAGTAGTTTGTTGGTAACTCTCTTTGTGTAAAGTTGGCCTTAAAACTCTCTAGAGCTCCCCATACTCCAAGCTAATATTTTAGAAGCTGATCTAACCTGGTTGGATAGACTCCACTAGAGAATGGTAGCTGTAAGAACACTGAAAGCTGGTAAGCCAGGCCAGTTGCTATAACCACTAGGGTAATGAGCTTGCATACAGACATGAGACAACACCATGTGATAATGTTAGTTATCTCACTGGTCATGTACCTAAAGATAGCATTGTGAAAATATCTAGCGTGTAAAATAATGTAGTTACCATACTCTAAGCTAATATTTTAGAAACTGCTCTAACCTGGTTGGATAGGCTCCACTAGAGTATGGTAGCTGTAAAAACACTGAAAGCTGGTTCAGAGTGATATGGCATGATATTTCACTCTCAGGCTTTATTTTCACTCGCGTCTGGCTCATGAAAATATATTAGCCTGCTCATGAAATATTTTGCCATATCACACTCTGACTCATGTAAGAAGTACTATATATATTATTATATATTATGCAATGGTTATACAAAATGCTTTAACTTTTTTATTGCAAATGAAAGTGGGTATACCATGCGTTAGCATTTAGTGTGATTATTCATTTATTAACTAATTTCTGAGAAATATAACAAATGCTGTAAACAGTGAGAAAATTTTAAAAGAAGTGATTTAAAAAGTATTATATATATTTATTGCAAATTCATAATGCACAATGTGTGTCGTTTTTATTTAGCTAGTTCCTTGAGAAATGTTTAAAAACATTTTGAGATTTTAACATTTTTTAATATGCACAGAATGTCACATTAAAACAATTACATCATTGAGAAAACATGAAATAATAATTGTTTTCTCAAAATCCAATAAATACTTAAAAACAATTTGTTACAAGTATTGTGATGCATATGTCAGCCATTGAAGTATAAACAAGTTCTATTTTTCTATCTACATTAGTCACTGCAACTCACGAAGTAATTTAAAATTTGTAAATTAAAAAATTGTATTAGATATTGTAATTGTTCATGTATTACTATTTATATCCAATAATATTAAGTTATATTATTTGTAGCAACAAAATGTTTAGAAACTCAACCCTGCCACTGATGTTCCTGTTGAAATCACTATCATTAATGATGTATTACAATTAACGACATAATAACTTTCATGAATGCCACAAATATTACACTCTTCACTAAACAAGTTGTGATCTCCATTTGAGCTCAATTATTGAGAATAATGTTATATGCAGCTAATAACTCCATTCACATGACATCATTACATTATATGTGCACCAATAGAAAACATACCTATATACAATTCTGATACCATTTAAGCATTTGGTCACTTTATTATGAATTTAAAAAATAAACATTGACAAAATGTTTTTTTTTTATTCTACAAAATTGTAAATTATTGAGGACCATTGTGACAACCTATGATTACAAACTATTAATTTCCTATGAAGGAACACTAAATTCACGTTAATATCCACTACTAACAATCCATTTTCTTTACATGAGATTCACATTAAATTGCCATATTTGGTGATCTCAACACGACTTTAAAATTCATCTTAGATTATAATCAAAGCCAATACTATTAGTCTCAAACTTCCCTTTTTGTTGATGCTCAGTTTTTAAGCAATGTGTAAATAATTTATTAGCTTCATCTAACATTTTTCAGTTTGCAGTTGTTACAATTTGAACAAAAATATAATGTAGATATTCACAAGGAATACATTATTAATAATAAAATAACTTGCTGAAAACTCAATGTTGTATTAACACTTAAGTACGTGAATAATTTTTCCAACAATCTATAAGGTTAATGGAATTCTTTTTTATGAGCTAATAAAATCAAAGGAAAAAAACATGTTTTAGACACTGTATTAGAAACAGTACATTATAATCTTTGTTCTGATTAATGTATTTTGTTATTGACTGATTCACAGTCACTTTTGTGTCCAATAAAATAATTACCATGTAAACATCTACACTGTTGCTATTTTTAACGATTATAGCTATATACTTGACATTACACAAAAAAGTTAATATTGAAGATGAAGTAAATCAGTATTAAAGCAATAATATCAGCAATAATGCTGAACTACTGAATGATAAGTGATCAACAGTCTTGTACTTATGAAATTTCATTGATATTATGTGATATAATACCCGCTTCTTTATTATTGTTATAATAATAATGTAAGTTGATGATGGAAAATAAAAGTAAGTCTTTAGTAAGAAATTGTTCATTGTCATGATAAATTTTAACTGCACCGTTATGATGCATGAATTAGAGATAAAAATAGAATAAAATTTTTAATGAGTGAGAAATGATTATGATGAGTGGTTGAAAATGTGTTATTGAAACCTTATCAAGCACAATGAAATAGAATGATACTTTAACCTGACAACACAATCTATAAGAGCACTGTTGTGCAAACTTTTACAAGTTTTGTAAACATGGTAACTTCCCAAACATTTTACTTGAGTGTGGTGTTTACTCTTCATATGGAAATGAACCACAATATACAATATTGAGTGACATGACAGTCATGATTAATGATAGATAAAGTTTAAATATGGGTACATTGTATATAGTAAAAATTTAATTGTAGCTAAATACGTTGAGGTCACAAAATTCACCTTTCATGGCATATTAATTTTCATAGTTATTTCTTGACAGTTAGTTTTATTATTTATCACTCTTAATATTTCATTTTTGAGAGTTGAGTGTTAATAACACTGGGATTTATGACCTCAGAACCAATGAGTCGCATATGTTTTAAGATCTTTTCCAAATGGTGTTTGAATTCTACCAACATGTTTACCTAAGTTGGTTTGTGTAAAAACAACAACAACTGTATATGTGAGTTTTGCCTTCTCTAGAATGTTTTGTAGCTATGCACTGTTCACATCATATTGAAAGTTTACTTCTCTTCTTGATTAAAGAATGTTTGGTCAGTCAGTTAACAATAATTATAGACACTGAAGTATACTTATGCTCATGTAATACAACATAGGAAGAACAAACCATTATAATTTTTTTTTGTGTTACTGTGGTATCTTGTGCCTATTAATGGTATCATCCTATAGGTATTAAATTATTGAGATCATGTATGTTACATTCTGTATTAATATACTTTCTGTATCATCCCTATCCAATGAGTTGTGTACCATTACAGGATTGATTCAGATGTTTTACAAATAATTGGTTTACACTAATAGTAAAATACTATTTACACAGTATACTATCTACATTGTCTGTTGGTATTCTGTTCATCCAAGTAGATTATAAAAAATCACTTCACTAAATTTAATGTGGTAGCTAGTTGTAACTTCTGACAAAAGTAGCTATAATATTATTACAGTACAAATTTAGCTATATAGAAAGTATTTTTTTGTAATGTATGAACAACTTCATGAGTTTTCAAAACTGATCAAGGAAGCTAGTTAACATCTGACAATAATTTATTACAAATTTAGCTATAGAGAAAGTTTTGTTTTGTAATGTGTAAACAACTTCATGAGTTTTTCAAAACTGATCACTGGAGAATACTCATGTAAGGATGAGTATGTACAAAAATTTGAATTGTATTTTTCCAAGCTATGCTATAGGTAAGGGATTGCTGTATGTTTGTTAAGAAGTGTCACGTACTTAGCCATTATCATAAGTATATAGGAAGACGGAAAAACTCAACAACATCATACATGTTAAAGCTTAGTTTATGCTGCAACAAATTCACAACAGCTAATCTAACAATATAATAAATTGTGATTTTTGTTAAAGTATTACACATGTACCAGAAATACACTACACAATAATGATAAATTAACACAAAAAATATAAGTGAATCATTGTCATGAAGATCAAACTTAGTTCTATTGCACACTTTCATAAAGTGGAACTGGACTAGACTGTGATACAGTGGAATGATATTTTTTCTTAACGATGTCATATGACAGATTAGTCTCACAGGTGAAGTCATCAGTTGGTGGAGTAGAAATTGCATTTACTACACCATATGATTCATTGTTGTCATACTGAAGACAAATCTAAATATAACATTAAAGCATATCACTAATTTTATACACCTATTTAATTAATTTACAGTTCATTTATATTTTAATATAGATATTTTTGACAAATAAATTATAACTTACAATAACTGAATATTGGCTCATTAAAATTCACATATTTTTGGATTCCTATTTAATTTTATTTCTACTTCTATTTAAATAAAGTAAAATGTATTTTAACATTTTTTCTTGATAATGCACTTAGGCAATGCTTGTAGAATATCAATGATATTAAAGAACTCTATAAAATTGTATTTTATGGACACATGTAGCTATAATATTTAAAAAAATTTTACATACGTACATCTGCAGCTTTTGTTTTCCTTGCATCAGATCTTCATACAAGTATATTTAGATAAATATTGTTAACGTATAAATTTTTGTTAGATACTTACTTTCCTCTTGATTTACATGGAAACTTATCTATTGACAACACAATCATTCATGTAATAATAATTATTGTCATATCATTGTATCTTACCATTTCTGATTAGAAGTACAAAAGTGACAACAGCCACTACCATTAACACAATCATGAAAACAGGCACCAATACTCCAACTGTTACAGATGTAATCAATATGTTATTATTATCAATTGTAAGTAAACTGAAACTGGTAGTTTCGGCACCTACGTAAAAACATTGATAATAGTTACCACAAAAATGTTTTTGTCTTCCTGACCTGTTATAGGTGAGCATAAAAATATGAAATGAATATACAATTGTTGCATGGAAATCACATCTTCTCCATTAATATCAGTGACAGTGAGGTTATATTGTGTATTTACATCAACACTCACTACCTCGTAATTCTTTCTTATTATAGAACCATTAATAGTACTATTAGTAGATGATAATTTATAGGAACATCCACTATAATTACATCCTATAATATAGTCACATGATATGTTATATATTCCAGTCATCATTGTAGAACAAATATTAACTCCTGCAATGTCATTTGTACCTAATAATGAGATGATATCAACATAAATGGATGTATGCTTAGCAAATGTTCATAAACTTACAGAATTGCTGAGATTCAGATAATGCTATTCCTAAACTGTTGTTAGATATAATTGTTAAGTTGTAAATTAATCTCATACTTAAATCTGAAATAATAGCAGTCGACACTGAGTTAGTTGGAATAACTTCTGATGACAATGTAGGCAGAGTTGTATTTTGAGTTTCAAGCAAAGCAAACAAATTGTTACCATCCAGTGGACAATCTGCTGTCTAAACATTTAACAAAGTAATTAAAATCAGCCATTATTGTATACTATTACACATAAGTACCTGTATTGTCAGATTTAATGAGTAGGAGTCCCCCACTCTAGATATAATGAATATTCAATATCACTTGTAGAAGGTATGTAAGGTAGAGTCTTGTTTACACATGAAAGTGGACTTTGTCCTACTATATTAGTAGCTGTAATACACATGGTAAAGGGATCACATGACCTCACTCCTTCCAGTGTGAAGTTATAGGAGTCAGTATCAGTCACATACTCAGTGATGTCTTTCAATTGACTTGGACTCAAGAATGTGAGAGTAATAGTGAAATTAACAGATACTGTAGGAATGATTCTATAATCCCATGAAGTCATCAATGAATAGCTATGTAGAAATGTTTTCAATTTACTTAGTTTATCTGGGATGCCTGTCAGAAATATACAATTTATCTATAATAATTTAAATGTTATCAACGAGTTATGGGTCATGATGTCATCAATGAAGAGCTTTAAAAAAACATACTCAAATTAACAGATAATGAAGTTATTTAAGGGTTAATTTATAATTAATAATATTGGTTGTTATAAAGAGAAACATCTGCTATTATTATGATTATTTCAGCCGAGAATTACTTAATCATACTCAAATTACTTGGAGGGTCTGGAATTTCTGCAGTTAGTAACTATAATATGGAAACTATGTCATTTTATTTTTATCAGAACTTTATGTGTCTCACTTTTAACCCTTTTCAGTGCCATAACTGATATACAGCAGTTTGACAGGGCCGTAGTCGATAGTACGACCAGTACGACTTTGGTCGCACCTTTTTTTCGTCAAAGGTAAAGATCGTTACATAAAAATACTATAATATCATTAAAGTAGTAGAGGTCGTTTATTGTAACTGGTTGCGTGTGGTCACGATCTCCCAGTTGCTAAAAAATGAGCACTTGTAGTGATTCAAGTCGTGCGAGTAGCCTTCTGAGTGGACTTTCAGAGAAACCTAATCAACCTGTGACCTTTTCATTCCCTAAAAGAGAGTATGGAAAAAAAAAACTGTGGTAAAGCAAGCGTTCCAAGTTACCTGGTTTGGTTCTTGGAGGTGGATTCACTACAATGAGGCAGAAGATTGTGTTCATTGTCATCTTTGCCTTAACTGCCGTGAAGCAAAAGCTGATTAATCTTACTCCAGGAGATGACTCTGCTTTTGTAAGTCCAAACAATAATGTTAATTGAAGACTTTTACTTTAATGTTGCATTTTTAGCTTGTTAGAGGCTATAATAACTGGAACATTCACGTAATACAATTCATTCATTCATTTTTTTTCTGATTCATAATATTATAATTATAACCACATATCTCATTGGGCTAGACCACACCCACTTCCTGTTAACTAGTAGGTCACACCCATTTCCTGGCCTTACCTGTTCAGTTTAGCCGACTACGGCCCTGTTTGAAGTAATGCGTCGGGAAAATCGTTGTTTAATCTTGTCTGACTTGCCTTACTCAAATGCTATAGCCTCAAGAAGTAAGCTCAATAGCATAGATGTTTGAAAGTCGTGTAGCTTTAAGAGTTTTGGCTTACTTTAAAATGGCGACCGGGCGGTCAATTCATAAGTCAGTAGACCTGGATTAACAGCAACCTTGGGATTTTAAATGATGAATCAAGTAAACCAGAAGGTACAGAAGATAATTATGCTTACAGAAGTCATTCAACAACAAAGAGAGAGTTGTTCTGTGAAGAAATCCAGGTGTTTGACTACAGCTTTAAACGACAAAGCAGCTCTGAAGATTCACATGATGATGAAGTAGTTATACAGGACTCAGAATCAGTTTCTTTTTCTTTTACAGCCATTTTTAAGACCAAGTTTCATTTCCCCGACAATTCAGCAGTGAAAGGGTTAAGGAGAAACCACTCGATGATTTGTTGAAAGTATATTATTGTATTTACATGTCTTTGAATTTCTAAAATAATCATTGAAGTCAACTGAAGTCAGTATTTTCAACAGTGTTTACTATTTTTTTGTCAGGGAAGGGAAGCTGAGGTTAGGAGGGGGAAATAGTATACGAGGATATTACTTGAGAGGAATAAGGGGGCACACTGCATGCAGATTTATCACACATTGTTAATATACCATCATATATATAAATTTCATCATATTGATTAGCTCATGTGAATACAATTCAATTTTCAAAACCTATAAAAGATAAGCTGTATATTGCAATACCAGTACCAACTACAAAACTTAGTTTGTATTAACAGCTGTCATAAGAACATTCAGTTGTCTTTGACTTGCTTCAATGATCCTGACGAAAATTTACCATTTTTATGATGCCATGTTCATAGATGTTCACAAAGATAAATCAGACAACTTTGAACTAACAGACTTTGCTATGGAATTCTTAGAAAGGAATAAAAGAATAAAGAAAATTAAGGAACCAATTTTCACCATGACTTTATTAATTTTACCTTGAAAAATAAAAATGGTATCATGAAATATATAATAATTTTGATTACTTGGGGTTATTGGTTATTTCAGGGTTAGTGAGTAGGGATTACTGAAGTTCTACTGTATATACACATTGAACATGTATGCATATTGACAAGAGAGTCTATAGTTACTTCAACTATAGATTTACTATAATTATATGTATGTTCACTGAAGTTTGTACCATTAATAATTATCACAAAATAATAAGTTACAAAATGTGTCAATAATGTTTCATCATTACAATTGATGCACAATAACTTTTGTGTAAGTACTTTATGTTCAATTAAAGTGTATATTTTTTTTGAGATATCATTAACTTTTAATGCATGACTAATAAATATCACGGTTTTCAAATTACTGAATTAGCTAATTCATGACCAAATATTACAAATAGCTACTATATAATGCTTTCAATATACATATTATTACTCACCATAAATAGTCACATTTATAGTACTTGTAACTAGGACACCAATGCTGTAGCAACTCAATCCTGTCACTGATGTCTCTGTTGTGTTTACTGTAATTAATACTGTATTGACTGCTCCATTCACACGTCTTCCAGCAAAACCGGGAATTGTAGATTCTTGTTCTGGTACAAACACCATTGGAGTTCCATCTTTCAGAATAATGCCCCAAGAAGCTATAGCCTTGTTTCCTTGACATGTTACATTCCTCTGTGTGTTGATGGGAATATAATATAGTGGTCCAGTTGGAGTAATGTCAACTAAAAACAACAGCAACACCAATAAATAGTATATCAAGTGTGAACTTCAATTGTTGCTAATTGTCCTGAGCCTCTATAGAAAAGTCATTGCTCACTCAGGGTCCTGCATCAAACACTTACCACCACTCTGATAGAAATGGCCACCGCACAGTTTATTGCTGAGTGTGCATTAAATATTTTCAAGCAGCAGAGGTTGAGTTACAATGAAATTTGTCTTACATGTAAACCATACCAAAAGTGAAACTGTGGCAGGTATGACGGTAACAAAGTGATCTTCAGCTATTACATTTTAAATAGGACCTTACCTTAGTTTTCGGCTTAAGCACAATCCCTAGCTACTGCAGATTGTTCACTCCGAACAAAACGCCCTACCTTGACTTAATGAGTGGGCAAAGTAGAGAAGTAGTAATATTAGCCGGGACATTGGGCTGCTTCTGCGGTATAGTACAGGGAAGAAACTTTCGCAGACAACGGCGACTAGCGAGATTAAGCTACATTTCCAATTATACTTACTAGCGACAACTTTTCATCATTCTCAATCAACGGAAGGAAAACTTCCGGGATAGGACCATTCTGACCCGAGCGAGAATATTTCTGCTTCCCTAGCTATGCTCCTGGATAAGTAGTACTTTCAAGAAGTAATATAACTTAAAAAGTAAGAAAAAAAAGGAAAATAAACATAAACTCTTGCCATAATAGATAGATAGTAGCTATAATAGCCAATTTCAATAAAATGGCGATAATGTATTAGAGTATATGGGAGAAGTCTGGTTTGAAGTTTCTGAGGAACCTTGTGGTGCTGTGTTTGTATTAACCTATATTTAAGTGTGACAAGGAATTTGTAACTACAGTTTTGTGAGATAAAATTGATCATCCAATCAAAATTAATTATTGTATGTTTCCTATATCCTAGAGCCATGGTATAAGTCGGTTGCACCACTCCTTTCAGTCGGTACTGAATTTACACTATCCTAGGGCCTATACCAACCTCCACGTCGTGGTGTAACCTATACATTATTGTGTAGATAAATATCGTTCTGTGAATATACTTGAACCAAGTTGTTTAAGTTTTAGTAACGGTTGCAAAGTGCTAACATCCAAAATTCTTCATTATGCAACATCATAAAGCTGTAACAATTAAATACGTTCTTTCAGCAATGCTTCATAAGTATTTTTAAACTCCAATGGTAGTATTATATCAGTATTGTTAGAATTGTAATTTGTAATTGTAACTAATTACAATGATTACATACACCAAAGTATAATGTCAATTATCATTGGACTATAAAAAAGTAGCTAATTGGTAGTAACTAATAGTGACTTGGAGCAAATAATTCTCAAATACAGGTGAAGTCATCAGTTCGTGGAGTAGATATGACACTTAATACACCATTATGATAATTGTTGTCATAGTGAAGAGAATTCTAAATGAAAATGTAAAATATATCAGAAAGATTATATTTATTATTACATTCCTCTCCTTCTACACTCTTATGTTAGAGTACATTTTTCTCACAACACATTAAATGGGATTTTGAAACATTATTTCTATGAATAATATTAAAAAATGTGAATATTTTGTAATACAAGATATTCACGATGTAAGCACAGAAAAGAACAAATTTTATTATTACAAATAATTAAAGGTAAGAACTTAATTATACAAGTACATGCAATTATTATCTGAAACTAAATATGATGACCAAATACTATTGAATTATCAGTTTAAAGTATTACCTTATTTTGATTAAAAGTATATACAAGATTAATTGGGGTCTTTTGGGAAGAAAAAGTAATAGTTCGCTCTGCCACCATGCAGGGAGTTCCTGTTCTAATATGGTCATGCTCCTCATGTAGTTGAGCTCCCAAACTTCCTCTCAAAGTTTTGGAGGCTTCCCAGGTAACCCAAGTATATGTCAATTTGGGACTATTGAAGTAGCAAATTGCACTAACTGACAAAAAATCAATTCAGCTCAGGTGAAGGAGGCCACACTAATATAACCACACCAAGTCAATGTGCACAAAAGTGATTGGTTTATGATTATGTGAAAGTGAAGTAAAACATATGCTTGGTAACTAGCTATCAACACACGAAAGTCTATACATTATTTTTTTCCAGTATATGTTCTGTACAGGCTTGCTGGGAATTGCCATAGTATATTGTGCAAGATTGCTTGGAGAATTGCTGGGTGTACTCATAACATAATTATATGTGGCATTGAGCTAAAATTCAATGATATTCAATCCTACTCTGTACTTAGGTTGAGGCAGTGATTTACTAGCATGATTTTAAATGAGTTTCTCATTCAATTAAGTTCCAAAATAGTTTATCAGTCTTAGATGCTGTTTGTGCTTCTTTTTTTAATAACCAAGCACAAACAGTAGATTAGCATTCAAATATTTTTTTGTTGTGTTTAAAGATGATATGAAAGCATATACATAGCAATATTTGCAATGCTGGATAAAAAAATACTATATAAGTGGTTAAATTTTGGTTTCTGAGTGGGTCCCTGTCAGTTATATCAAACATAAACGAATGTACAATAATATGTGAGTTTGCATTATATATTTTGCAGTAAATTATTAATGCTATATAAGAGTACTGCAAGAAAATGGAGGAGTTAATGCAGGGAGAAACAAGAAGAAAGAAGTGTGAGTAGTAGAAAAAAGAAAGAGAATGAATGAACAGATGGAAAAAGGGTTGAATGTTGAATGAGAAGACAGAGGTCAAGGGACAGGAAATGGAGAAGAAAATTAGTGAGTGTGGACATGTAAGAAGAAATTGTGTTTGATAAGGAGATAAAGAAATGGAGTGTGAAATAATGATGAAGAAGTACTGGTAAGCGAGAAAATAAGAGAATGAAGAATTATGGGTGATGTGATGGAGACAATAATGTGACAGAACAATATATCTGATTTGCTAGGTAAAAAAACATTTAAGCAATATGTTAATATTAATTTTATCAACTTATCTACAATGATTGTGTGTACAAATTATGTTCAACGGACGATTAAAAATGCTGATGCTTGCAATGCTTATAAAATTATATGTAGTTGTAGGAGTCAGTATCATCCACATACACAGTGATATATTCTAATTGGCTTGTCCATTTAGAAAAGTGGGGACTATTGTGCACAACACAGCATATCAAATGAATCTACAATTGACTGTGAATGTAGTTACTTCCAGACTGTAAAAATGTAATAACAACATTAATAGTAAGTTATGAAGCAATTTTTTTTATCAAAAGACAGCAGAAATAGAGGAACGAGCTAGCTTGTCATGTATAAAATTTATGTTTTGAGGCAGAGTCAATTGAGTGAAACTGTTTGTCATGGATAAAAAATTTCTATTATAATTCTTAAATAATGTACTCTTAAATAATGTGCTGGTCATACGACAAGCCAATTAGAATATATCACTGTGTATGTGAAATCTACCAACATGTTTATCTAAGTTTGTTTGTATAAAGAAAGCCAAACTTTATACGTGAGCTTTTCCTTCTCTAAAAAGCTGTGTATGAAGTGTTTACATCATATTGAAAGTTTTTTTCTTTATTGAAGACTGCAGGGTCAGTTAAAATAATATAGACACAGAAGTATAATTATGCTTATGTAAACCAACATACACTAAAAACACTAACAGCAAATTAGTTTGTGTCTTTGACATGGATAAAAAAACATTGCTTATTGGTTGATAAAATCACAATATATAAAGTTTAGCAGTGCTATTATACATAATAATGTATGCATTCTAATTCAAATTTTTTACTATGACAATCAGCTCAATTACGCATTTCAAACATCATATGGACAATTGACTCACTGTTTTTGGATCATTCTGTGTGCCATAAATCCCAGTATTAGCGTTGGTGTTGGTATACAATTAGGGCTTTTAGGTTCACTTCACTAGTATATTACAAGGAATGTTTAAGTCTGTAATGAAATTGAAGCCCTGCTAGCCACCTGCATGTCTAACATCCGAAGGTCAATCACTCCACTCATATAAATGAAATAACCAGAGTTATAATAATCAAACGAAAATTGACTAAGAGTAACTATGAAAATGAATTATTGTAAGATGAATTTAGTGACCTCACTATATATATATATAATTAAAGTTTTCAATATAGAAATAGTACAATGTACCCATAGTTAAGCTTTATCTACCATTAATCCTGATATGTTATTTGCATATGTGGAGTAATCTCCACATTCAAGTAAAACTTTGGGAAGCTATATTGTTTACAAAACTTGTAACATTCAACCAAACCATGCACTGATAGTTTGTGTTATCAAGTTACAGTATCATATTCTATTTCTTATATACTTGACAAAAATATCTAAAATATACTATTTCCTTACAAAAACAATATATGGTCCTATTCAGTACTTTAGATACGATAAATTTAAATTAAGTTGGTTCTAATAACATGTTTACAATTACATTTGTGTGTATACTTTATATTATCTGAGGATATATAACACAATGTGTACTATTGGGAAAGTCAGTTGTGTTGTTGCATTGTAAGCTATCGTACTGAATAAGCTCTGGCAGTGGACAATACATAAATTAGTCTTAGTGTGTTGCATAGATCAACCCTTTACCACATCATATGATACATTGTTGCCATAGTTCAGGGAATTTTAAGACTAATCTTATGTTCTTGAGTGGATATGAAGACTGACATACAAGAAATAATATGTTTTCAATTATAGCTAATCAAGTAGACGCTGTTCAGGTTCTGAACAAGTACCTGAATAAGAGACTTCACAAGAAGAAGACTGAACTCTAACCATGTCATCCTTTACCCAATGGACATAATGATATTATTCATACATGTAATTGATTACTATTGCATGTCTCACGTAATTGTATCTATTACGTTGTAAATTGTATTTTACAATTGTTCAGCATAATCCTTGCAATCAACTAACTAGTAACTTTGCGAGACCACCCTACAGGCTTTCGCCTGCTAGACCTGCAATGACTGCAGAGTATCTATCTTGCTAGTCCGATGTTGAATTCATCTGCATAACTTTAGCCAGTCTTGGTCAGAAAAAGTGCTGACCTGGTATTTCGGGATAGTAGGATGTTTTTTCTGGAGTTATGCTTCGAACAGTACGCGGTATCTTTGCTTGTCTAAAGTGTGCATTTAACTTGTGTGAATATATTAATGATTTTAATATACAAGTTGAAAAGTTAATATTTTACTATTGTTATGTTATAAACTAGGTCATCATTCTTGTCTTTAACGTATGATGTTGCATAATCTAATTCAATCCTATCCTTTTATGTGGACAAGGAAAGTGGCACAAAGAGGAGAATGCAGAATTTGTTAGCTGAGAAGTACCTCTAAATGATATGTTAACACCATCATCATCATTGTGTTCTCTAGTTGAAAGTGTAAATTCTAATACTTGCAATGCTTCTAAGAATAATATAGTTGTAAGTGCTAGTAAATGTCACATGCACAATAAATGTTTTCTAATTAACTTGGACTGGATAATGGGCAATGTAATAGGGCACAGCACATTATGGGAATAGTATCTTGAATGGAAGTATAAAAATAAGTGAGAATGACTTGTACTCTAAGTTTTGGACAATTTTACTCACAAAAGCCTCTCTATACTTTTTTTAAAGTTAAGTAGAATTAATACAAATAACCTATAGTTTAGTGGTAGTACTTGGTTAGAAAAACTTAAAACTAAGCTGTAGAGGTCTTGAAATCAATAAAGATAGATCATAAACTAAATTTTAGTGTAGAGTGGGGTATCCAAAAACAAAGGTTTTAATTTACTCCATTGAGCTAAGTAAACTTTAACACATAAAATCTTTACTAGCAAGTACCTTACCACACGGTGGCGCCTGACATATTGCACTGCCTGAAACTAGTTTGTTAGCCTCTAAAGCCTTGTACATTTTTTTGTTAACTCTCATTACCAAGACAGTTTACCGATTTTGTTATGGTTTTAAATTGACTCTTTTCACCCTGTAACGCTACAATTTTCATTTGTATTTTAATATACAATACTTACATACAATTTTATTGATTTGGTAACAGAAATTGGGTAGCACTCTCTTATTTAGGGTTGATCATCCCCCATCTCCATAATATGGATGATACTAGATTAGCTTTTCTTTCATTTGGATTCATTCAACACAGGTTAAAAAAAAGTGATTAGTTGTCTTGTGAGGTCTCTAATGATTCTAATCCACAGATTGCAAAAAAAAAAAAAAAAAAAAAAAAAAGGCTATAAAAAAAATAAATCACATTTCTCTATATCATTAGCTTTTTCTTTTTGAACCAGCCTAGAGAAAACTGCAAGCATATCTGGGGCTACTTCTGTTTTCTTCCTTATGTGACTCATACATACAGTTGTTTCACCATAAAGCATCTTAGCCTTCCGAATTTTGACGCCACTGAACAAGTGTCACGTCTTATTCTATTAACGCTGACTTCTTCGTTGGTAGTGCAGGGCAAGTGCTAAGTCTTCTTTGCAGTGGCTGTTGGAGAAAACAATAAAGGCGTGACATATATCTTTTCAGTACAATTATTTTAGATGCTTAGTAGGCATTTGAAATTAAGAAAGATGAATAGTGACTATAGCAAAGGTTGTAAAAATAGTGGGAAAACTAGTTGAAAATAAAACAAGATTTCATAAAATGTAAAAAAAAATTATTATTTTTTTACATTTTATGAAATCTTGTAGATAAAATTTTTGTACTGTTATAAAAATATACATTTTAATGTTATAGATTAAGTGAGAATGTAATTTTATGTAAGAAACATTTTGTCATCAGTTTTACAGACAAAATGTTTAAGTACGTATAGTGTAACAATCTAGTCAGTGTTACTCCAACTGGACCTTATAATATTCCCATCCACACATAGGAATGTCACATATCATGTGGAAGGTGTTAAATGACACAAACCTAGAGCAATGGCCATTTCTGTACTGGTTCAGTTATATCATAAAAATTAGCAACAATTGAAGTTCACACTTGTATATACATTGGTGTTGCTGTTGTTTTTAGTAGACATTACTCCAACTGGACCACTAATATTCCCATCAACACACAGAGGAATGTAACATGTCATGTGGAAGGAAACAAGGCTATAGTTTCTTGGGGCATTATTCTGAATGATGGAACTCCAATCAGCACAAGTATCTACAATTCCTTGTATTACTGGAAGATATGTGAATGGAGTTACTAATACGTTATTAATAACAGTAAACACTGCAGAGACATCAGTGACAGGATTGAGTTGCTACAGTATAGTGAATCTTACTCTAGTTTCAAGTACTATAGATATGACTATTTATGGTAAGAAATAATGTACATCAAAAGCATTATAATCATTTATACCTGCAATAAAATAAATATCAAGTTATGAACCTTCATAAAACTAGATTAAATTTTTTCACTTAAAGGAGTCTAAAGAGAAGCAAAGGCAAAATGTGATAAAATCTTTAGTTGTCCATGTTAGTGACAACTAAGATTATTTCACGTTTTGCTTTTGCGTCACTTTAGACAACATTTTGTCAGAAAGTTTTGATGTAGCTATAAAATATTTTTCTAATTTATTAATTACTCACTACTATTATAATTTTCCCTCTTTTTCTACTTTTTAGACTTACTATTCATAGGAAGTCTGTGTTCAAAAAGTCCATATTATTGAGCATGCAAAAGGTTAAAGGATAATTGCCCTATGATATATAATATAATTACACATCTACTTGTAAGCTACTAAGAGCATTATAAACTACCTTACATTTTTTCATACATATAATTATACTTACTTGTTATTGAATATTGAAACAATGTAGGCAATGAATGCATTTATTAGAAATAAATTCTTTATTACATATTATGATTATTTGGTTGTTTTATATATTTTTGCATATCCATAAATTAGCCATTTTGTTAATATGTATTGAACATTGTTTAAGTGGAGTCATAATATATTTATATATATTATGTATACTAGAAATTATGTATGATAGCTGAGCCTATTTCCAATAAAAGTCGATAAGTGAAGGAAATAAATAACACTTCGTTCATTGCCACTAAAACATTGCTATGATAACAATTTTATATTAATATTATTATTATTATAATAACATTTCATAAAACTTAACCACTGACCAGCAATTACCAAATTAATTGATTATACAGTACAAAATTCAAATCCATAATACAATTTTCTGAGCAATATTATGAAACTTTTTAGAAGCTTTTCATAGCTATTACGGAGCCTAGTAATATTATAATTTATAGCACACACATGATACACATGATGTTGGTTTATTAATTATTACTGCTTTCAAATGCTTTGACATAATTCCTTCATAATAATTTTTAGGAAATCCAGATCCTTCATGGGAATTAATACTGTACAATACGTTCGCATACAATTTTGTTATGTAGCCTCATTACTATTATCAAAACTTAATTAGCTAACACTGACTGTATATAAACATATAAATAACTTTCTAATAAAGCTATATTTCTAGTTTTTCCTTAACACTTATGAAATTCTGAAGTTCAGAGTTTGAGAAGTCAGTCTGACTATAAACAGTTGCATGTTAGCATTCAATCAAGGTACTACTCTAGCAGTTCAGTGCAGCTTTTTTGCTACACACACACACACACACACACACATTGTGCAGACATACAAGAAAAGTGAGTTAGTAGACTAGAATGAAAGAGGAAATAGCTATGAATATAATCAATATTTGGATATGATGAAGTGAATATACACTAACTGAGCATTGCATAAAAATATGAATAAAAATCAGCTATGATTAGGACTCACAGTGCTATTGTTTTAAACTTAACGATAATTTTACAGCTAGATATTAAAGTTGTTGTATTAGTAGCTGTGATACACATGGTAAAGGGATAACATGACCTCACTCCTTCCAGTGTGAAGTTATAAGAGTCAGTATCAGTCACATACTCAGTGATGTCTTTTAATTGCTATATATTGAATATAGCAGGACAAAGTCAACCTTCATGTGTAAACAAGACTCTACCTTACATACCTTCTACAAATGATATTGAATATTCATTAGTTAGAGTGGGAGACTCCTACTCATTAAACATAACTACACAGGTATGTTATATGGAATATTACACATTAGTAGTTAATTTTATTTACTCTATTAATATTTAGATGTCAGATTGTCCACTAGATGGTAACAATCCATTATTTGCTTTGCTTCAAAGTCAAAATACCACTCTGCCCACATTGCAATCACAATTTATTTTATCTAACTTGGTGTCGACAGTTATAATTCCGGGATTAAGCATAAAATCAGTTTATGATTTAACTATTATATCTAACAACAGTTTAGGAATAGCATTCTCTGAATCTCAGCAATTTTGTGTATAATAATAGTAGCTGATTATAATTGCTCTGTTATTGTTTAGATGTAGTAATGCTGGTGGCTTTTGTTACATTTATACTTTTCATCAGAAATGGTAAGATACAATGATATGGAAAGGATTATTACATGAATGATTGTGTTGTCAATAGATAAGTTTCCATGTGGTACACGAGGAAAGTAAGTATACAACAAATTTATATTTTTAATAATTTTATTAAAGATATGATGCAAGAAAAACAAAAGCTACAAATGTACGTATGTAAAATAAATTATAGCTACATGGTTGCTACCAGTGCTACCTATGCTACCAATGCTACCTATGCTACCAGTGTTACCAATATTATCTATGCTACTAGTGTTACCTATGCTACCAGTGCTACTTATGCTAATAGTGCTACCAATGCTACCAGTACTACCTATGCTACCAGTGCTACCTATGCTACCAGTGCTACCTATGCTACCAGTGATACCAGTATTATCTATGGTGACTTTTTACACCAAGGTATAGCCAAAAAGCAGGTGAGAAACATTAATAAAAGATCAACCATAGTTCTATTGCACACTTTCATGAAGTGGAACAGGACCAGATTGTGATACAGTGGAATGATCTCTTTTCTTCACAATGTCATATGATATTATTACGAATAAGGCAAATAATTAATTAGCTGAATATCAGCTAATTAAATTTCACTATTAACAACATTGAGGTGATATATACTTTCGTTTCTTTTTTTAAGTAAAATGTAATTTGAAGTAATTACTCTCAAAATATAAAATTGGAGTTATTTTATACTTATTTCTAAGGCTAATATTAAAGCTAGATAGTATCAATCAACCTTTCACTGCGTACAAACTAGCTATTTAGTTACCAAATACAATAAAATGTTTCATTAATGTAGCCAATGCTTGTATAATATTACAGATAACATAGAATACTATAAGAACATATGCTAAAATTGAATATTATTGATAGGTAGCACTGGTAGCATAGGTAGCACTGGTAGCAGCATAAGTAGCACTGGTGGCATAGGTAGTACTGGTAGCATAGGTAGCACTGGTAGCATAGGTAGCACTGGTAGCATAGTAGCATAGGTAACAACGGTAGCATAGGTAGCACTGGTAGCAAAATAGCACTGGTGCACTGGTAGCATAGGCAGTACTGGTAGCATATAGCGTAGCACTATGCTATGAACTTTTCAATCCATACAATGTGAATATGTGATGCATACATTTACTTCACTATTAATTATGCAATTCATATTCTTTCTAATCATATCCAGGCCTTCATACAGGATTTTTATTCCTACCTAGGACAGCTTCAGTTGGAAAGATCTTCCAGCTACATGAAGCTCATTAAAACCCATATGCAACACTGACCAAAACCTTGGTCGGCTCATGAGATTTGCCATTGAGTTGTCTCTTAGTTTTGATTTTATCCAAGTGGGTCATGCAAAAATTGTTACAACATATTATTATGGTAGCTAGTTGTTATGTCTGACAATAGTATAATAATTACAGTACATATCAAGCTATATTAGAAGTTTTTATTTTATAAACAGCTTGATGAGTTTCCAAAACTGTTTTTGTCATTATCACTAGTGGTGTGCTTGAGCACAAATGGCGAGCGAGCCTAAAGACTATACTATTTTTATTGACTTCTAACACTGAAGCTACTGAAAATAAGGTCCAGTTTTTAAATTTAGCATACAGGGTAAAGGGATTTCAGTGCCATAGTAACAACTCTCTGCAACTGCTTGAAAATTGAAGGAAAAAACAACAACAACAAAACAATACACGTTATTTAAAAGTTTTCTTTGTGATCTTCTTTAGCTAAGTAGTGGTTGTAACACACAATGCTTTGACACAGCTGGACATGCACCTACACAGACTTACCTTCGCAGTAGTCTAGTGGACAATGTATTTTCAGGTAAATACTGTGCGCACGGCTTATAACCATGACAAAGAGCCCATTGACTTACCACCGCCACTAACTCGAATAGAAATGGAAGTCCCTTAAGTTGTCAAGTTTGAACTGCACCGGCAAAAGAATTCAAAACAGTAAACAATTCAATTTCTAGGGTGATACGGGTACTGATCGATAAACCAGAGGATTCTGTTTAGTGCAATTTGGGACGGGGTCGACAACCGAACTAACACAAAAACGCGAGGGTCAAAGTACAAAAATGCCTTACGTACGTCCATACATATATACAAATAAATAAATAAATAAATAAACAAACATCCCCGATTTTCAATTGTGTTACCCCTGTAAGTGTCTCGCTCGCTACGCTCGCTCGCCAATAAACATATTATATAGGGAGAACTAAACAACATCATAGATAATATTAAAGCTTTGTTTATGATTCAACCAATTTACATTAGCTAACCTCATAATAATACAACAAATTATGATTTTTGTTCAAGTACTATAAAATTACCGTAAAAACACCAAAATTAATGATTAATTAACAAAAAAATAGTAAGTGAATCATTGTTATCAAAAATCTACCACAATTCTATTGTACACTTTCATAAAGTGGAGTAGGACTAGACTGTGATACAGTGGAATGATCATTTTTCTTAACGATGTCATATGACAGATTAGTCTCACAGGTGAAGACATCAGTTGGTGGAATAGATGTGACATTAACTACACCATACGATACATTGCTGTCATACTGAAGAGAAACCTAAACATAATGTGAAAGCAAATCACAAATTAGAAGTTTCCATCCTTCTAATTGTATGTGCGAGTTAATTCATTTTCAATTCATTTATATTTAATATGTATTATTTTGACGACTATATTAATAGTTAAAAATCTGAATATCAGCTCAATTAAAATCATTTAGAACCCGTTGCTATATTGTTACTAGGTGTACTAACTTGGTAAGTGTGCACTATTTTTTGCCTTTAGGTATATGAACTGTGCATACTAACACAACCCTTGGGGTATTGCTATTTTTGAGTTTTAGTTTAATAGAATAGGCTGGATAAAGCAGGGAGCAGGTTATGTGAGGCCGATATGGGAGGGTCTACTACTCTCTCATATCCACCTATATGATGGGACCAGCCCTATCATATAACTCTCCTGCGGCTCTCATACCACAGGAATTTACCATAGCTAGCTGCTTTACTGCTTACTGCAGAGCAGCCCAGGTAGAGTTAGATCTGGAGATAACAGCTGGCAGCTACAATGCTAAAGTAAACTTGCTAAAGTAAACTTTCTGGCGGCTTCAATTGAATTTAAATTTTGGGCCCGGAAACACGGAAGAATTCGCTTGACACCGAAAATGCTGATGAACAAAGTTGCTAGTGGAAACTGGGCAGGCCGCCTCTGGGTAAACGGGATCTAAAATAGTTAGAGCATGCGCTTAGGTACTGGTGGATTTAGTGCACTAAATGCACCAGTACCCAAGCGCTTATGCTCTAACTATTACATATTTTTGGAAACCTATTTTAACTGTTTGTCTACTTCTAGTCACTTTTAGTATTATGTATGTTAACATGTTTTCTCAGTCATGTACATAGGTAATGCTGGCATATTATCACAGATTGCATAGAACTCTATAAATCAAAAGCAAAAATTTGAATATTATTGATTCATAGCTAAAATACTTTTCTTTTTTTTACATACGTACATCAACAGGGTTTGTTTTCCTTGCATCAGATCTTCATGAAAGTAAATTTTAATGAATTATTGACATATTAATTTGTTGGATACTTACTTTCCTCTTGTTCTACATGGAAACTTATCTATTGACAACACAATCATTCATGTAATAATCCGTGACTTATCTTCGGATCTTACCATTTCTGAATAGAAGTACAAAAGAGACAGAAGCAACTAGCATTACTGTAATTATCAAAATGGACACCAATACTCCAACTATTACAGATGTGATTAACAAGCTATTATTATCAATTGATGTTGAATTGAAAGTAGTAGTTTCGGCACCTAATTTTAAACATTAATTGTATGAATGATAATTAACACAAATATATGTTTTTGTCTTTCTGACCTGTTACTGATGAACATAACAAAATGAAGTGAACATACAATTGTTGTATTGAAATCACATCATCTCCATTGATATCAGTCACAGTAAGGTTATATTGTTTATTTGCATCAATACTCACTACCTCATATTTCTTTCCTATTATTGAGCCATTGATATTATCATTAGTGGATGTTAATTCATAGGAACATCCACTATAATTGCATCCTATAATATAGTCACATGATATCTTATAAATTCCAGTCATCATTGTAGAACAAATATGAACTCCTTCAATGTCATTTGTACCTAATGCAAAATAGCTAACTGTTCAAAATGAAATGCAAAGTCGAGCAATTTTTTATTAACTCACAAAATTGCTGAGATTCAGAGAATGCTATTCCTAAACTGTTATTAGATGTAATAGTTAAATTGTAAACTGATTTTATGCTTAATCCCGGAATTATAACTGTCGACACCAAGTTAGATAAAATAAATTGTGATTGCAATGTGGGCAGAGTGGTATTTTGACTTTGAAGCAAAGCAAATAATGGATTGTTACCATCTAGTGGACAATCTGACATCTAAATATTAATAGAGTAAATAAAATTAACTACTAATGTGTAATATTGCATATAACTTACCTGTATAGTTATGTTTAATGAGTAGGAGTCTCCCACTCTAACTAATGAATATTCAATATCATTTGTAGAAGGTATGTAAGGTAGAGTCTTGTTTACACATGAAGGTTGACTTTGTCCTACTATATTAGTAGCTGTGATACACATGGTAAAGGGATCACATGATCTCACTCCTTCCAGTGTGAAGTTATAGGAGTTAGTATCAGTCACATACTCAGTGATGTTTTTTAATTGACTTGGACTCAAGAATGTGAGAGTAATAGTGAAATTAACAGATACTGTAGGAATGATTCTATAATCCCATGAAGTCATCAATGAATGGTCACTCAGAAATATGTTCACATCATTTAGAGGGTTTAAAATTCCTGTTAGTAACATGAAAATTTCAAACAAAAAACAGTATCTTATATGAGGTAAGTCTTGCCCTACAATGTGCAGCGGGGTTTAAAATTTTTTCCATACTACACTCTGACACATTATAATAAGTTATATATATAGAATTAGTAATAGTACAGATTGTAAATCGTCGAATAAAAAAATGTATGGGGAAAATAGCTGTTCAATTGATATTGCATGGGGAAAGTGAAACATCACAGCAACTGAGTGAAATAGTCGCACAGAAACTTAATGAAATAGCTACCACAGTAGCTGAAATAGTACTGGTATGTACATATGCGTGGAACTCTAGCCTTGGAAACGTACAGTTCAAGTAGTATCTATAATTCAGTCATTCTCGGCTGAAATAATTATAGTAATTGCAAATTTTTCTCTTTTTAACAGCCAATATATTATAGCTAAACATAACATGGAAGAGATCTGCAATGATTGGCTTAACCAAAATAATTGTTAATCAAAGTCGTGGCACATGAAATGCTCTATATCAAATACAACTGTTTTCCAGACAAATCTGTGATAAATTGGTAATAAAAAAAAAAAAATTTTTGTAAACAGATTCAACAAGTTTTTAGTCAAGACGAAACGATTTACTAATGTGAAAAATAATGCAACAATATTTCAGTCCATACAAAAAAAAGGGTTAAAAATTGGTTCATACATTAGTACAGACTTCAGCTCAATTTCGTACTGTTTACTGAGTTACCATATGATTCAAGTACAGAGCAGAGCTTATTATCACAACCGCATGCTTACAAAAAATTTCAAGTGGAGAAATCCTCAAGGTACATTTTCACTGGAATATACTATCAAGTTACTCACTATGCCGCTTTCACTTCCTACATGCTCACTTGGCACCTCTTTTCTTCTCTCTTTCACTCTGATATTGTTGCTTCGTAAACAAAGGTTGTATCTTTTGTCATCTCGCCTTAATAAATTTAAATTAGTTAAGTAAGTACTGGACACATAATATATAGGAAATAGCATTTATTGAGCTCTGTCCTCATCATCAAAATGTGTGGGTCACTGAAAATGCCTACTGAAAACTCAAATTTCTTATAGATATAACAGCGTATGTTGCAAATACTTAATGAATGTTGCCTTTACATTCATGGAACAGCAGCGACAATTGCAGTTATAAAAAATTCTGTCAATAATCTTAGTGCATTTTAAACTATTTCAGACTACTTGTGCAAAAGTAGTGTACTTTTTTGTTTATTATAATTATACTGCATCCATGTTAGTTCTAATTTTTTGAAACAATCTCAGACTATTTCTCGTTTAAAAGCAGTGTACTTTGGTTTACCACTAGCCATGATAACAATGGTGTAGCTTGTGGGGAAACTAGAAATAAACTTCAGAAGCTACATTTAGAATTCAATTAACCTTGTAACTTACCATAAATAGTCACATTTGATGTTGGTGAGAATGCCATGAGAGTAGAAACTTGAACAGCAATACAAGCCACAGCTGTTATATTGGTATTTGAAGTGTTTAGAGTCAGCACAGATAATCCAGACTGTGTAACTGCAGTCACTCCTGGCAGTGGAGAATCATTTTGAATTACTGATGAAAGATACATATTCTTGAAAAATATATTCCAACTAACAAATACTGTTCCAGATTTTGTAGTGCAATTAATAGTCCTGGATTCTCCAATTGGAAAGATAACTGGGCCACTCGGTTGAATAGTAACTGTAGTACATTATACAAGCCATTATATACACTACACAACATTGGTATTAATATAAGGAGTTATGTTAAATCAAAATTTATCAAATACACGAAAAAATACAAAAATGAAGCTTATTTTTATAGAGCATTGATTAGCTACTTGTGTAGTAGCAATAGAAACATGTGACACTGTTCAGTCCTCAGTATCTGAATAAACAGAGGACTTCAATGAAGAATAAAATCACATTAATGATTTGCTTATGCCTATTGTGCACTTCATATTGTTATGTCATCTTGCTCCTTGATGCAGTTATTGTTGTCATGGTCATTAAATGTATTTTTCGTTGTCATTTTCAGGCTGATCTAGCTCTTTTGAGCCAAAGACTGGCTTGCTAGCTATGATCGTATTTATTTACAGCTAATCTGAGAATGCATTACTCTGGGTTAACTCTGAAACAGGTGTGGTAAGTATAAATGATATATTGCTCAGCTAACCTCCTATGACTATCTGTCAGTATGTGTTGCTACAGGCTAATAGCTATGAGCTACTGCACTCCCATATAGCTCTACTATCAGTACAAATTATAAGAAGTCTAGCTGTTATTAAAAATGAAAGCATGTGAAGCAAATTATTCATTTCAATATTAGTCAACTATTGCTCATTATTACAATCAACTACAACTATATTTAAAATTCATTATTGAGAACGGTATCACATTATCCGGAATTTTCACTTATACAAACTAGATTAGGTCCCATATAGGTTCTGATATAAGAGAGTCTACTATGTATTCATTTATTTGAGACAAAGAGTGTAATATAGCAAGATATTTCACAAGCAGCGGGAAAAATTATTTTCAAGAACAGAAGGTGAGTGAAAATACAGCCTGAGAGTGAAATATTTTGCTATATCACCTCTGACAAAGTATACTAAGTGTTTGTTTCTATTCTAGATATCTTCACTGCTAAATATCAGCTGGGGTTGTGGGGTGCCTGAGAGAGGGTGTTAACAGACAACTTTAAACCAAGATTTACCAACTCTAGTACATAATACTTACTTCAGTGAAGATATCTAACATGGAATAAACCACTTATAACTCTCATCAGAGTGATAAGGCTAGATATTTCACTCTCAGGCTATATTTTCGTTTGCCTGTGGCTCATGAAAATAAATTAGCCTGCTCATGAAATATTTCGCCACACCCCAAAGTGATATTTTAGTACTGTTCTGACCAGATTGGAAAGTTTTTTTTGTCAAGAAAAGTAGCTGTAAAAACCCAAGAACTGATAAACATAATGTGCAACTAAATAATAATTATAAAATTTCCATTAATATTCACTGATTTCCCAAAAAGACACCAAAGCTGGTGAACTATCCATGCATCAGTAGCTTAAACATGATTAGTGACTACCATAATTTCTATCTAGTGACGAGATGGCATTGTAAAAAATACATTTATCAAAAGGCAACGTTTATAATTGTCCTGAAGTAGCTTAAAAAAGTCATTTTTACCATGGGACAGGTTAGATTGCACAATCAAGTGTGATCATTTACCTTGTTCTCCAGTTTCCTGGATAGTCAAACATAAGCCGACAACCAGAAGAAGTAATGGGGACATTGCGTACTCCTAGACGAGTAGGGGTTACGAAGCTGCGAACAGGGCACTGGCAACGCCTTGGCAATATAAATACAAGGGGAAAAAACACAACAAAATTAAACACGCACAAAAACAAGGCTACGCCCCACACGAACGTAATTTCCCTACCCCAACCTCATCCGACAGGATTGGAAACGGATCACGTGCTGCCTTAGTCTGGCGTCGCCGACCATTACCTTTCCTTCTATCAGTGGGCGGTGGGGGGGAGGGGAGTGGAAGGAAGTGTCTGGCAATCCTAGCACTAACGACTTGTCCGATGTTACGTTAATGCCCGACGTATTTGGGAGGGAATATAATCGTGCCACGACTTGGAGCGTTGTTTGGCTTGCGGTAGATTTGCAATAAAAAAATCCAGAAGAGTTATTTCTCTGAGTAAATGTGATAGTATAACGATATTGTGTAAGTAAATTGTCCCTTGGGAGCTTAACAAAAGAAATAAACGAGTTGACTGGGACACTATTCTTAATGGAGACATTATTTATATGTGCAAGAAATGTTTCTGTGCTTATAACAAATGCTTGAATTGCAAGAAGGTATATAAATGTAGCCTAGTAGTTCAGAATATTGAATGCATATTTTATTTAGACACTTGAGTCTAACATGGGCATGGTAGTCTCAATGATCTCTGGTCAAGAAAATGACGACGTAACTCAACCCTACAGTAGCCTGTTACACGCCAAAAGAAGTAGCTCTGGTTTGGACACTTGCTCACGGCCTACTAAGAAGATACGGCTCTGCCAAAAGTAACTTGATACGATTTACACAAGCTCATCAACAACATCCATGCCACACACAAAAGGTGAATTATATTATATTTAATACAAAACTGCAATACAATATCGATGTTATTGTGGGGACAAAACAGCATGTGAAAGTTAAACCCATTAGTGTTGTAAATGATTCTATTGACAGTCTTGGTCATACATACCCAACAATTAGTAACTTTGATCATTGTTGACCCATGAAGTTTATCTCGTGCAGCTGTCCATTACCCATTACAAATTTTCAATAACTGAAGCAATATCTACATCTCCTAATCTGGTGTATAATTGCACAATCATCATTCTATTCAAAGCATCATTGTAAACATATTGTAAGTGTATCCAAAAGAAATAAATAATAATAACCACTAGGGCTCATATAACACAATCTTGTTAGCTAATTACTGAAACATTAGGTGACTCATTTTGTGGTGAACTGACACTTGTTGTAATAGGTGATGTAACACTGCCCACAGTGAGAGTAGGTGTTATGTATAGTAATAACTAACTCTCTTCTTACGAGTTTCAAGACACTCTGGAAGCATTGGAGAAGAACAGCATGTAGATACATTTCCTTCAGCAGAATGAACAGCCAAATTTGTACTTCGAACTGATATGGTGGGTTCTCTAGCCATAGCTGCAATGTAAAATTATTTCTCCACCTATGATAAATTTCATAGTAGATTTTTTTTTAATTCAGGTGCTGTTCTGGACTCACACCCTAGAAACATATCTACTACTGTTGCCAGCAATGAAACATGTGCTTATTTATATTGTGATTATTCATTAACCAATATGCAACAATATTTTCCATGGCTAAGACCCTGATCTTAGGTTTTCTGACTACAAACCTTTGCTATCACTCAAATGTTGTTTATAAAGTATATATATATTAATGTAAATCAGTATACAATTATTTTATACAACATGTCAATCAATCCTATAATGACACATAGCAAAAAGTTGTTACGTATAAATTTGATATTAGTATTTTTACCACACGTAATACATAAGCATAAGTGTACTTTTAACTGACCAACCATTGCTTATTCAAGAAAAAAAAACATTCAAAATGACGTGAACAATGCATAGCTACAAACCTTTTTTGGGGATGGGAAAGGAAGACTAACATAGTATATAGTTTATACAAACTTACTTAGATAGCATGTTTGTAGATTTGAGATACCATGGACAAAATCTTAAACCATATTTGACTCATTTGCTCCTGGATTATTCTGGGGTTAATAACTATATAATTAATGTTTGCGTTGGCAAAAGATTGGGTTCACTTCACTAGTTTATATTGCATAAGGATGTTTAAGTCTATACTGAAATTGAAGTCCTGCCAGCCACCTGCATGTTAATCATCAGAAGGTCAATCATGTAACTCGTGAAAATGGAATAATGATAACTTATTAAATATGCCATGAAAGATGAATTTTGTCACTTCATTGTATTTATAATTAAATTTTCACCATAGAACAATGGTAAAATGTACCCATAGTTTAACACTATTATCATCATGACTGTCATGTCACTCATAATGCTCATACTTGTATTTTTAATCATTAAATGAAAATTATTCAGTCCTTCTCGGCTGAAATAATTATAATAATTGCAAGAAGATAAATAGTCAGGTTAAGTTACAATTGTTATTGGCTATTAGACCAAGACCTTTCAATATAGCTAAATACAGCAAAACTTCTATTAACGACCACTCCGAGTAATGTAATTTTGTATTTGTGTGCTAAAATTAATTGTCTTTTGTTTTTGTAGCTGAGAGCTTGTCAAAAATTCGAGGTAATTCAGATAGTCAAAGTAACTTAAATTTGATATTACAGAAGTTATCAATACTCAGGAAATTGAGTTAAGTAGTAATTCCGTATTTGTTGTCTAAAATTACAAATAATAACACTGGTTTATTTTTTTATTGTAGCTGAGAGTTTGTTCAAGAGTTACTGGTAAGTGAGATTATCAGAATGGCAGATGTGTGGTACTACAAAAGTTACCATTAATCAGGTAAGAGATTGATTTTGTATTATTGTTTGTGGGGGTCCTGGTCTCCAGCGAGTTGATAGCCGGTCGGGTCGTCAGCTCTGTGGATATCCAGCACCCGGTAGATGCTGCCACCAGGTACTCTCTACTCGCTGGGCGATGGTTAGGCTCAGGGATAACTGGTGAATAGCTAGCCCTTACCCGCTTAGCTACCCAGGAGCCCACTCAAGTGTCTCAGGTGTTAAACTAAGAATTGAATTTGAGATAACTGAACAACACGCGTACAAATAACAGCATTTACGTGAAGTCCACTGCTTGTGCGCAGGCTCACTACACAGCACACATGCACATACACACACAAAAATAAATACTACACTGTGACATAAAACTCAACGAAAATACAACAGCTAACTCAAATAATAAGCAAACAACTTTCTTGTTCACTTCCTTCTTCTGGTCTTTGGGGGAAGACCCAGCCCCACATTGTTTGCTGAAATAAAAGGTCATAACTGCAGTTATAGTTTTTGCATGAACTAAGCTAAAACATAGTAACAATACTTAGTTTTATGTTACCTAACTATCAGGCTCGCTCGCCATTTGTGCTCAAGCACACCACTAGTCTATTATTAATCATGACGGCATGTGGCCCACAATACTCTCTGCTAGTTCATTGATGTACGAGGAGTAAAGACCACATGTAAGTAAAACTTTGGGAAGCTATCATGTCTATTAAACTTGTAAAATGTAGCATAACAGTGCACTAACAGTTTGTGTTATCAAGTTAAAGTACCATATTCTATTCCATTGTGTCCTATAAAGTTTCAATAAAACTTCAATTTTTACCACTCATCATTATCATTTCTCACTGTTTAAAGAATTTGTTCTAGTTCTATCTGTAATATTCATCATAACAGTGAAGCTAAAAAAATGATTAATTATTACAATTAATTATTTCTTACTATTAATATACTAATATTATATTCAATCAATTTAATTTATTTTTATAAAAATAATTATGTATGTAATGTTAATTGCATGAGTCAGAATGTGTTAAAGCCAAATATTTAACAAAACACAAATAACACGTAAGCTGGGTCAGCTGTGATTACTATTAGCCTATCAGTGGGTAATGAGCTAGGAAATTCAGCTTGAGGTAACACTGTGTGATTATGCGAGTGATTCTGTACCTAAAAATAACATTGTAAAGATGTCCACATGGAAAATTATATTATTAAATAATATATAACTGTACAATAACTGAATTGTTACTTGTTATTCAAGATTTAGTATGAGTGTGCTGTTATTTTTTTGATTTCTCAGACAAAATGATATCAAAGTAACAATTGCACAATTTTTAAACTTTACTGACGATTGATAAACAGCTAAATACTGAACACGACACAAGAGAGTCAAGTGTCTAATTTTTATTTATTATTTGTTAATTTTTGTATTGTGCTAAGCTTGACAAATGTATGTTTCCTTACAAAAGCCACAATGATCTTCGTTCAGTATTTAGATTATGATAAACTTTACATTGAAATTTTAATAACATGTTTACACTTACATTTGTACATATACTTCATATTACATGATGATATACAACCCAATATAAATTATTGGGAAAGTCGGTCAAGTTGACATATCGTGAACTATCATCCTAAAAATGTTCACAAATAGTAAACTATCATTCTGAAAATGATGAGGTCTCATAACAGTTACTTTATGCATAATAATAAACAGTAATGTTGATGTCTTATTACAGTTATTCTATTGCCTATCCAGATCTCAGCAAATAGAGACCACGCCCAAGAATTATAAGGTCAAAAACTTCATACATACTATATTATTCACTTATTTTGATACAATATAGTAAAATGTCTGCATTTTTTTGAACTGAATACATAAAACATTATGACTTTGCTTCAGTAGTATATAAATTGAAACTAAAACTAAATTTAATTAAATGAATAAATTTTAATGATTAGAACTATACAATTTAAATTCATGCAGGTAAATAACAACAATTGTATACATTGTTTTGTTTACTATTCAGTTAACTTGCATTATATACTACAAGTGGCTAATTAAACTATAATGAAGCACAGAAAGCTTAATAATTTTGTGTTTGGCTATAATAAAAAATAGTATTTTTCTTACAGTACTATTATTTTATGGTAGATTTTGAGACTGCAGTATAACTTCTGAATTCTGGTCCTATGTTACATTGACAGTGTTATAGGAAAAATTGGTAATACATATTTTTAGCATGAATTTTTTTGAGTGGATAAACCCTTCACCACGTTCAGTAAACATTGTCATATTTCAGGTAATTTGAATTAAGAAAATATTACGTATTTTCTTCCTGAAAGATGAAGGCTAGCATGAATGCACAAGATTATGGACAATAGCTAATAAAAGTGGAGGGACTACAGAAAATGATAACGCTAATGATATAGCGAAATCAGTAGTGCATAGTCATTTTAGTGAACCATTATTATTCTGCAATTTTTGTGTGTTTTATGTTAAAAATACTAAAAATATCTGTTACAAAATAAAAGCAGTAAAAATTGTTCAAATGATAAAAAATATGAGAGACTTGAATAATATATAATTTCAAAACTTAATGTATGTATAAATACAATTATTAGCTAATGCGATTATACCATAATAATGCCTGATTGCTGGGACATATTTTTAATTCTACTAATTTCAGGAATACCAAACACTCCTACCACCTTCTGACTGACTGCTTTTATTGTATAATTTAAATCATATTTTACAAAGCAACACTAATTAGTTTGTCTTTACAAACCTCTTAACTAGACTACTATTCATATGATGTCCCTGTTTTATAAGTGCATGTTTGTGAGCATTCTGGAAATGTTAAACGTTCATTACTCTGAGTTTTATATATATTGAATATTATGAATAACAGGATAAGATGAAATAAAAATAATCTCTACACCCACAGGTTCTTCTTAAAGTTTTTATTAATGGCTATTTAATTTTTAGTGTGGCCATTAAAGTGGAGTCCATGTAAGTGGGATACATGTAATTGGGCTAGATAAGTGGGAGGTGCTACCGGTTCAATTGCAAAAGAAGTAGGTGGGGGGAGTTAATTTAGTGACTGGTACAAAAAAATCGAGGCCCCAAATTTGTGGCTGTTGGCTTTAGCTAATTCCGATTTTAGCCACCGCTGACTACTGTATGTAAAGAAATACGTCGCCAATCACCTATTGGAGAGCTGAGCATACAGTGCCCCTCTGTCATCCTCAATAGGTCTGTACAATACTAGCTAGCTATGTTAGTTCTATTTCTTGGGACTATTATCTTCAGTTTGGTGTTCAAGGAGAATGAAGCACAAGGTAAATGGGACCAGTATAAGACGAACAACGGTTATTACTCGGTTATTACTCAACCTATCGGTACAATTATCGGTCTTGCGTCTCTAGTTGTGTTTATCTTGCATACTGTCTTTCTCTGAAGAACATTCACTCTTTGTTACTAAGGCTACAAATACTATATTTGACAAGTTCACCACATTAGCTTATTTCTAAAAGACTGTATTATTAACTTTTTCATGATTGTGGTGGTATTAAGTTTGATAACTTTCTAATGAATCCAGTCCGACATAGCGTCAACTTAGAATGCTACCTTTTGAACATCACCCACCACTGATTTCCAGGTCCATATTCTGCATGAAAAAATCACTCTTTTTAGCACGCTTTGCTATTACCCAGGCAAAAATATTTCATTATTGGCCTGGTACTTGGGGAATCTCTTTCAGCTATTTAGCTAGACAAGTTCATTATCAAGACAGGCTAGCTTACTTAGATTTTGACATGACAGTTTTAGCCATAGTCTGTTACTGCACATCAATCTGCCTTTTAATCTGTCTCTATAGTATTTTTTTTGGCAAGGACTCTGTAACCATACATAAGGTACAACTATTTTGTAATGTATAAGTATATGTGGGCTGTTCCTTACAAAATTAGGTATAATGAACTTACTCAAAATAAATGGATTTATTACACCCTAGATATCTTCACTATGATATTTTGGCTTTTTTAGTCCAGTCATTTTAAGATTGGACCCGAAACTAATTGCAAGAAAAGGTTTCTCACCAGTTTTCCATTGTTAAAAATACTAAAAGTCCCAAGAAATCCAATTAGGGGAACACCCTGAAATTAATAATTATTGCAGTCAATATTTGCATCAAATTAATTTTTATTGTTTATCCTATATTACCAAACAAATGGCCCTACACCCTTTCAAAAAAAGAAATAAAATCTATGTTTGCCATCTGTGTAACATATTTCACACAAACTGCTGACAATACTGTTATATTTGACCTTTGACCCTAGCCATTTAGTATTCCGGAATTACATTATACATGTACTTGACGTTTGACTCCTAATCATGTGATATATTTTTGTTAAGTTTTAATATCCATAGCTTCATATGGTTGCCAAATGATAGCTGGTTAAATCCAACTACTGATGCACTTCAGCACAAATGGTGAGCTAGCTGCTAGCCCAAGTATATGATTTTTTTATCCTTACAATAGATAATGTTAAGAAGAGAGAATTTAGAGCTATATACACCTCAGTAGAAAGTTAAGAGTAACACTACGAGAGCCTCTTTTATAGTTTCTCTCTCTATAATAGTTTACTGAAAGCCCACACTTAGTGTTTAGCACCACACTGCAGTTAAAAATTAATATCAGAGGGTAGGAGCAAGTTGATAAGAGGTGGGGTGGGGGTGGGGTGGGGGCCGAATTAACTAGAGGCATCCATAGTATAACTCATACTAGAATGTTGACAGCTACTTTTTAGTTTTATCACTTGTCAACTGTACATATTTCAGAAAACATAATGTTAAGAAATAATTTTTTCTGTTTTGGACCTGTAGCTTGTAACTATTATAAGGAGGTAAAAAGTGGAGGGGCTGAGGCCACCACAATTTAAAATAAATATGGGTTAGCTGCTCCTGTTGTGCAAATTTTTTGCAGAATTATAAAAATGATTTACATTTTTTTTAATTGAAGTAAACAGTACGAATTACTCTTTATAAGCCCCTGGCTACATTGTTAAAATGGAATAGAGAGGCAGTCGCCCCTCCTACCCCTTTCTCCTATCCCCCTGAAGTTATAAATGACTTTAATGTGCACTTGCCGTTTAACAATAACTGAAGATATCGTTCAAAGACTCTTACATCTAAGCTAAAGAAGTTGATGTGGTCAAAACTTGTCAATTAATGGCGCCCCAGAAAATAATTTGCAGTTTTCCAGTGGCTTTAATAGTTGGCTATGCATTAGTAGATGATTATTAATAAAACAACTATTTTGCCACAAGGATAGCATCCTTTTCATTTCAATACACAATAAGTCATTACCAAGGTTGACAACTTCATTGCTCAGTTCAGTTATGATTTTTTGAGGACCTACATGTAAATAGGCACTCATGGGAAAGAAGTACTTGATGAATGAACTCAGTAAATTGAACTACAACAGCTAAGGAAAACATTTGTTTCATATTTTTTATCATCAAAGCTATTTATAACAATTTACATCAATATTTTTTTTAACAATTTGCATAAGTATTTTCATCATAACTGTATCAATGTATAATGAATTGTAATATTCAATACATAACGGTTTAGTATTATTTATAGGTATTTCCCATCAAGGGATGGATTCCTTGGGACTTTTAGTATGTTGTTAGAACAACTTGGTGTACCAAAATCTGTGAGTAACCTTTTCTTGCAATTTATTTTTGGGTTGACGCTTTTTTCCCTTAAAATGACTGGACTATTTAGGTATGTAACCATGAAATAACTCAAGATATTTCATGCTGTTATTTACACACTGTAAAAATTATAGCGTGAAAACCCACCAAATTCACACCAAACTGGTGGTGTGAATGCCACCACCTATGCATAGTGTGTCCTTCACACTTTCTTCCTAGTGTGAATGCACACTTAGTGTGAAATTCACACTCAATGGAATAACATGGACCCTTTACCGAACATTAATTATATTCATATGCCGGCAAAAACCAATGCTATTATCATTGCAATCTACCTTATAAATGTTTTGTACGCTTGTGTGCTAGATAAGAGAGTTGACTAAGATTTTAGTCGTCTGATTAATGAGATCTGGGATTACACCAATCTCTTTTTGGAAAAAAAATGTTGATATGTGTTACTAGAATCAATGTAACTTAGAATAATTCAGCATTAATGTAAGTATGAGTTCATAGGGATTGTGGTGAGAATTCACACTAAATTTGGTGTGCACTTCACACCCAAATGATGAGGTGTGCGCATCACACCATATTTTGGTGTGACTACTGTTACAAGTGATTCACGCTTGATTTGGTGTGAACTACACACCTTTTGGTTTACAGTGCACTTTATTGTGCAAGCTCATCACCCTTGTAGTTATAGTGTTTGGTTTCAGTTGCCTCTGGCTCATAATTTGACTGCTTGTGAAATATATAGCCCATATCACACTCTGGCTCATGTAACAAGTATTATATATAAGATTTTCATATAATGTATATATTATAGTGGTAATTGTGATTAGTAACTCTAAATGCTATTTATAAAATTAACCTGTTTCCTTTGTATTGTCTTGACTCATTTCACACTCCCCCCACCCCCCCCCCCATTTTTCTAAAGAATTTACCTTAGGTAATATATTTCTTACAGTTAAGATGGAGAAAACACTATTAGAGCAGTAAATTATGTATATATGTATGTATGTATGGATGATACGTATGCCTATCAAGCGCACACAGGGGACTTTTTCTCCTAAAAACACGACTTTTCAGACTTGACTCCAGTTTTTGCGGATAATATGACATTAACCGAGTCTTTCATTTAAACTTGGGCTCAAAATTGTGATAAAATTCCTGCGAAAACGCTTGTTTTTCAAGTCACAAAATTTTACAAGATTGGATGTAATCATGTTGGGAATAAAGTGCAATGAAACATTATTCAAATAGTAGATATTTCAGTCTTTCTTAAGAAGAGCCCCCACCCTCCCCCTTTCACAAATTTCTAGATCTGCCCTCAAGAAGCATGGTTATATATCTCCCTTTCAAAAGCTAAAGTAGTATCACAGTCAATAAAGCTATGAAAAAGACAATATTATTGTCTTTCACAACTGCCGGAGTATTTTTCTACATACCATCTCCAATAGAGACCTGTTCCTTTTTAATCGGTATTTATGTATTTCATTAAGGTTGCTTCTATAGTTACATACTGAAGATTTTTAGAATTAGTGAAAAGTTTGAATTATTGAAAGTACTCATATTTATAATTTTTGTCTATTAAAATATTAATTTTACTGAATCATCATAAGTGTATGACAGAAAACAAAGTTTATTGTATAGGCATAATCTTTATGCACAAATTAAATTGTTAATTGAGTATGAATGCAGAAAATCCTGATGTAATGATCATAAGTTCTCATACAATGGATTATTAAAACAATTACAAATGTACATAATAATAATATCTTGATAAGGTCTGATAGGCTTTCTCTAGCTGTTGCCACCAAATGTAGGGAATTATAACCCTTTTACTTCTTCTCCACTCAGTGCCGTCAATCAAGTTAGCTAACGACAGTCTAACTTTTAATATTGGTTACTAAGACAGAACTAAACTGAGAATAATGATACAATGCTTAAATAAAATATGTGAGTATGACGTAGTTATTCAAATGTCCAATCAAATAAATAAAGGTGATGGAGCGAGGACGAAGTTGTTCGACGAACATCGTACCCTGCAGCAGAAGTGCCCGATTTACGGTGTGCAAACTAAAATACAATAATAATGATAATGATATAAAACATAACTTAGCTAAAATCCACAGCATGAACAAGCCAAAATACTAATACATAGTTTCAGGACTCATTATAATTATTTGCTATTGGGAAGATATCTTAATTATGCCTTACAGAGGCTACTCTGCAGCTGTATCATAAACTGAGACACTTTTGTGTATTGTAATATTGCCATCATAGTCTCAAAAAAATAGAAAATAGTCACTGAGTCTGTCACTGAGCAATTAGTTCAGTTCCCCTTGCTAATTGGGGATAGGTGACGTGATATCCTGTGATGTAAGAGTCTCAAACATTTGTGCTTGTATTTCTATATGCTCTCCAGCAGCCATGTTGAAACTCTTACTTTAGATGTTATTAGTGAGAAGTGACATGGACTAGCCTTTTTGAGAGATCAGAAGTTGGAAGCTATCTGAAGTTTTGTTAAGCAGCAAGATACAGTTGTTGCTTTCCCTACATGCCATTATAAATGCTATGGTACCCTTGATAGGCAAATAATGCTAGCCAAGAATCGACATCAGTGTCATTAAACTCAAGACCAACAACATCTCCCCACATACTTTTGCAAAAGCAACATTTCTCCATGGCAATACATAACCAGCTCTGTCCTGAGCACAGTAGTGGTTATTGCTCTATAGATATGTAATATAATGTCCTACATACTAATATAGGTATTAACTCCAACAGTACTTGTACTCCACTAAACTATATTTATGATTCTCTAAAATACATTCTACAATGGCAATGATATATTGTGTCCATAGCAGAACTTTATGTGAAACATAATGTTAAACGTTTAGAAGCAATCAACACTCTTTTAAAATATCGGTACTAAAACTATCATTAAATGATATGAATTGACTGAAGACCTTTTGTAATTAATTTAGCATAGTTATTAAGCACTGGAGAAATCAAGTTAACCATAAGTTGCTGCAATTATTTTCAATATGGAATATTTGTCTAGTGGTTTAACATATTGTGGTTGTTTTAACAGATAGCTGTGATGTAGTTAAGATTAAAAAGATTAGACAAAAATTAAAAGAAGTGAGTGTAAAAATTAAATGTGAATTATAAAAATGTTTAGAGTAATTGACAAAGTTTTTATAGCTGAACAATAAATTAAACCCAAATGTCAATAAATTCAAAGACTGAGCTAAACACTTTGCCTAGTTTTATACATATACAAAATTATTCAAGTTGAAGTATCTGTGATACATAATTCTTCAATACAATTCTTATAGCCATTAAAATCATTTTGTTCAACTTCCAACAGGCATCCCAGATCCTCCCAGTGATTTGGGCATATTTTTGAATGAACATTCATTGATGACATCATGGGTGTATAGAATTTTTCCTACAGTATTATGTTAATTTCACTATTACTCTCACATTCTTGAGTCCAAGTCAATTGAAAGACATCACTGAGTATGTGACTGATACAGACTCCTATAACTTCACACTGGAAGGAGTGAGGTCATGTGATCCCTTTACCATGTGTATCACTGATACTAATATAGTAGGACAAAGTCCAGCTTCATGTGTAAACAAGACTCTACCTTACATACCTTCTACAAATGATATTGAATATTCATTATTTAGAGTGGGGGACTCCTACTCATTAAATCTGAGAGTACAGGTTAGTATTAGTTGACTATTGTAATTAACCTAAGTTATTATCCAATATTATACAGATACCGCAGGAGTGTCGCAATAAACAAATGATGTATGTTGCTATGCTTCGAAATAATGTGGGGAAGGAACATTTATGCCACTGACAAAGGCTAGCCAATTGTCCACTGTCAGTATTACTGGCTTAGAAGAACAATTAGTATATAACTTAACAATCAAATCTAGCAACAGTCTAGGACTGGGATACTCTGAACCATATCTTCTTTGTAAGTTAAACAATAGAGTTCTGAAGAATCAATATTCATTCTATTATAAATATAGGTGCACTAGGTCTCAATGTTTGCCCTTCAATGAATGCAGAAGAATATAATTTAACATGTGAATATATCATTGGATGCTCCTATAACAACTGTATGCATACATTATCACGAGCCACTGATGGTAATTATACCATAATAGAAAATAGCTCTGATTCTGTGAATATTGAATTGAAAACACTATATAATCTAACCACATTTGCTGATGTCAATGGAGAAAATAGAACTTCTGTCGTGCAATTTGAAGTCAATCCAATTTCCTTATGCTCTAGTACAACAGGTTAGAAATAAATACCCCGTAATATGATAATAATAGCAAATTTTCAATTGTTTACAGCAGACCCTAAGTGGCAGTATAATAATTACTACAACAGATTCTGGAAGTATAGTAATAGCAATAGTTGCAAGTGTTGTAGCACTCATTGTGGCCATTGGAGTTTACTGTAATATTCACTGTCTTACTAATCTGCTGCCTTTGTCACCATAGTGAGTCAATTCATAGATACAGTGAATATTTATATATGTTGCATTATAGACGGTTGTGGTGGACATTGTACATTACAAAGTTTCAGAGGTTAGTTGAGTTAATTTAAATGTCAAAAATATGATTATTGTGTTTCATTTCAAAGATCTCGAGTAAACAGAGGACTAAGGGTAGAAATTAATGTAAGTTAACAATAGCAATAGATATACAAGTGAGAAAGAATGATAGAGAATTTTGGTTTCAAAAAGCAGACCGTAGAATATAAAGAAATGTTATATTTAGTCTAATTCTAAATTTATGAAACATTATGATCAGGTTTAAAAAATAACATTTGCAATACAATTGAATTTGTATTGTAACATTTTGTAATTATAAAGCAGTTATTTAGAACGGGATCAAGCTAATCATAAGTTGTTCCTTTGAGCTGATATTCAGCTAATTAATTTTTTGCCTTATTCGTAATAATATCTGTAATGTATAGCTAATAAATGAACTGAAAAATAATTAACCTACATATAAAATTAGGGGAGAATTATAATAAAAATAATTCGTGGTGTGCTTTTACATTATATTCTCATATCTCTTATATTTAGGTTTCTCTTCAGTATGACAGCAATGTATCATATGGTGTACTTAATGTCATATCTACTCCATCAACTGATGACTTCACCTGTGAGACTAATCTGTCATATGACATTGTGAAGAAAAGAGATCATTCCACTGTATCACAATCTGGTCCTGTTCTACTTTATGAAAGTGTGCAATAAAACTATGGTTGATCTGTTATAAAAGATTCTCACTTGCTTTTTTTTGTTTATTTATCTTTAATTTTGGCATTTTTACAGTAAGTTTATAGAACATAATCACAATTTATTTTTATTTTTATTCTTTTTAGTTAAATTTATCATGAGTATACTCCAATATATTATGTAGTTTATACTGTAATTGAAGAGTTTACTAATCCTTTAACTATACACCTGCAGTCTAACATCTGAATTCCAATCACATGAATCATACAAGCATATAATAATAATAAGAGCTCTATAATCAAATATATTGTCACTGAATAACTATGAAAATAAATTATTGAGTATGTCACGAAAGATAAATTTAGTAGATTCAATATAAACAAATATTGCCATAGCAACTCGTAGTGATTCTGTTTTCCATACTATCAGAATGTATGCTGATTTATTTATGTATGAGGAGTAAACACTTCACCAAAACTTCGGGAAGTTATCATGTTTACAAAACTTGTAAAACTTAGCATAACAGTGCGCTGAAAGTTTTTATTAAGTTAAAGTATCATATTCTATGTTATTGTTTATAAATTGCAAGAAACACTTTTTAACCACTTATTTTCATCTCATCTCATATTTAAAGCATTTGTTATATTAATCATTTTTATCAGAAATGAGTGAGTCAATAAAATGAATCATGACTCTTAGTGATATTACACTATAAATATACTTTCATTTTCAACCATAAAGTTAAAGAATTTTGACAATAACATAATATATAATAATATATTTTGTACATGCCTAACTGAAACCAAAATTCAAGATTTAGTAAGATTATGCTGTTGTTAATTTGATTTCTCATGTTTAATGATACAAAATAACAATATTGTATGTAACATATCTTATTGGAACTGGTCTTAGCTCTAGATAGTAATTATAGGAATATGATAGACAGCTACAAATAAAAGACTGCTCCTCTCAATACACGTGAGTCTACGAGAGTGATACAACAACGATGAATGAAGGGGTGGCGCATGACATAAACTTGACTGATGCATGATAAACAGCAAAACACTGACCATGCCATAAGAGGAACAAGTGTCCCAGATAACAATCAGAAGTCTCACCAAAACTAATCATGATGAGGTAATTCTTCTCTCATAAATTGTTCAGTAAAATATTTAGACTAATAGATTTCAGTTTTCAGTTCCACAGCATTTGATATTTAGGAAGTTTTAATTATGTAAATGACACCATAGCAACTGGGTCATATTGATCTATGGCAGTGAGATATAAAAACGAAATGTTAACCCAACCACTGATGTTATCATTTAGCTTATTGTAATTAATAATGTAGCAGATATTTTGTCAATGTAATCCAAATATATATATGACTGTTGATCATATATTCAGTAGTTGAGTATCATTGTTGATAGTGATGCTTTACATGCAGTTATTTGTGTAATGACAAATATAGTCTATAAAATGGCAAAAGTAGGAACAGTGCTTCTCAATAATTAGTGACTTCGGCTATAACCATACAAGTATATATTTTCTCTATTAGTAGAGTTATTTCATTGTCATATTTAGAGCGCATGCAATGCTTCTCTATTGGTATTTGTCACAGTGACAATGCCATTGAAAGGATTGATGATATGTTATAACTTGAGTTTATTGAGTACAAGAACCCGTAACATGCCTGTTAGACTTCTGACAGATTTTACTAGACTTCACATATTTATCTACATACAAACTAATATTCGGCTACATAAAACACTTCCGAATCATCTGGCAAACCTTGCAAGCACCCAAATGACCAGATTTAACATGACCAAACTCACAGACTTATCAAATTTACTGTTAGGAACTACAATATGTGAATTGTTACAATCAATACTGTGCACAAAAGTGTACAATGAATTATTATCCCACTTATAACCATACTACTGACTACTAACTAACTGTCTACAATAAGATAATCAATGATACATTGATCTGACTGTGGATCTTAAATTAAAAGCAATATTAAAGATTTGATAAAGATTACACTCAGATTCAAATGTGATTAAATGTGGCTATTGAAGCTCATTAGTTTAATTTTCAATGACTGTTGAAAAAAAACAACAACCACCAACAGCATACCTGTTAGGGATCATTTTGAAATAAGTGGCCTATAATGTTGATGATTTCATCAAAATTTATTTTTTTGAGGTTGATTATTATTCAGGATTGGTACACAGTGGGTAACATTTTTTATCTTGTAGTCAATTATTAAGATAACCAACACCTTTCAAAAGCTGACTTGTTGACAATATTGACTATATTCCTTGTCGATGTTATTTTCACATTAGTTGATAAGTGCTTAAATTTTATTATCACGGTGACCTAGTTGGCGAGCGAGCGAAGCGAGCGAGCAACTATAAGATGTAGTCTATGGAAATCCTGAATACGTCGTCCTTTAAACGTGTCGTACGTCGTCGTTTAAACGCGCGCGCATGTGGTCCTTTAAACGCGAGCTCGTTGTTTAAACGCGAGCGCATCCTGAATACGTGGTCGTTTAAACGCGAGCGCATTCCATTTGCGCATATGGCTCATGCGTGCGCATGCCCACCAAGCAACTAAGCAACAACAAGTTTGGTTCTCTCAGCTCAGCTCACCATGGCACTTACGGAAGAACAGAGACTGAGAAACAATGCACGAAGAAGAGAAAAACATGCTCAAGAAAGTAAAGAAGAGAGGGAGGAAAGGTTGAGTAAGAGAAATGCGAGAGATAGAGCGAGAAGAGCTGAGAAGAGGAGGACAGTGGAGCAGAATGAACCACAGGAAAAAAGACCGAGGCTAACCTTGGCATCATTCTTACCTACATTCGGGGATTGCAAGGTCCAAGACACACTGAAGAAATTCCACATGGAAATGTCTACCATTACAGTAGCTGCATGCTCAACCTGCCAGGAAAGTTTTCCTGGAATGGTAATGGTACCAAGGCATGGTGAGTGTACTCGCTGCAGCAGGGACAGGGGCACGCCAAAGCTATATTCAGAAGAAAATAACATGCATCCTGGAGCAATACCATCTCAGTTGAAGGTATAATTAATTGACAATGTCTATGTAACATAACCTAAAAAAAAAAATTCACAGGGCTTGACACAGGTGGAAGAGATGCTGATATCCACTGTTCTCCCCATCTTGTCAGTGTACCGGTTACCCCATGGTCAGTATGGCTACAGTGGTCACATAATCAACTTGCCGCAAGACATGACCACCTTTGTCACCTCCCTGCCAAGGCACTCCAATGAACTCGATGTCCTGTTGGTGAGGAAAGAGGGATCTTCAGCATCCCATCGTGACTTCCGGGTCCGTCGTTCTGTTGTCCTGCGTGCACTCCAGTGGTTGAAGACGAATAACATTTACTACAAGGATGTGAAGATAGATATGGACAAACTTAGACAGCTGCCAGAAGATGGAGACCTGACTGGTCTCTCCACAGTGATGATGGAAATGTCTATTAATGAGGACACCACCACAGAGCAGGAGGACCCACATGCTGCCAACCTTACAACATCATTTATCCCCATCACTAACCAGAAGCTTAAGGGAACTGAAAAGGAGAAAATACGAAAGTCAGTGGAAAACAGACTGAAGATAGATATGGACAAACTTAGACAGCTGCCAGAAAATGGAGACCTGACTGGTCTCTCCACAGTGATGATGGAAATGTCTATTAATGAGGACACCACCACAGAGCAGAAGGACCCACATGCTGCCAACCTTACAACATCATTTATCCCCATCACTAACCAGAAGCTTAAGGGAACTGAAAAGGAGAAAATACGAAAGTCAGTGGAAAACAGACATCTCCCGTGGCCCAGTAGCAGTGATGTCCCACTCAATGAATTCACCACCGAGGGCTACATGTCCTGTGCATTTCCAACACTGTTTCCCACAGGACGGGCTGACTTTGTGTCGCCCCGTAGGAGGACTGTGACCATTGGAAATTACTTTACCCACCTGATGAAGTACGGTGACGGTCAGTTTGCACGCCATCCCCGGTTCAGATACTTCGCTCTCAATACTGAAATGAGGTGGCGTGCTCTACAGATGGGTCGCATCTACGTAAAACAACACCCACGAGATGCTCGACTCACGGTGGAAGAACTCCGTGACATGGTTGGCCGCGAGGGTGAGGCCCTTTCTAAACGTGTGGTGCACTTTGCCACCAGCCTGCGTGGCACAAGGCAATACTGGTTCCATCAGAGATCAAGACTGATATCCATGGTGGACACACTGGGCCTTCCTACCATCTTTTTCACGCACAGTGCAGCCGACACGCAGTGGCCTGAACTGGCACGCCTCATCTGCCTGGACAACCCTTACAGCAGTGCATGTCGAAACACTGCCCTCTTCAACAACCCTGCCATCGCTGACTGGTTCTTCCACCAAAGAATAACAAGGTACATCGACACATTTTATGTGGGTGTTCTTGGTGCCACAGACTATTGGGTGCGATTTGAGTGGCAGCATCACGGAAGTCCGCACGTGCATGGTGTTGCATGGCTTCCTGATGCACCCAATGTCAAGGACCTCACCTCCGAAAATGAGGCCACTGTTGCCGCAGCGAAGGAGACCATCATACAGTATGTGGACAGGCTGGTCAGCACAATCAATCCAGCCATAGCTGCTGACGGAAGTGATGCCGATCAAGCTCCTCTGCCAAAGACTAAGCCTCAGCACATCTGCAACAAGTCCTACACTGAGGTGGAAGATTATAACCAGGACCTGAATTCACTCACAGGGTTGTATCTGAAAGGGCTCACACCTGGCACAGTTGACATGCTCTCAATGAGCTCCAAGTCAGGCGAGGATTCATCGTTTGCATCACAGCCCACAGGTGGGAGATTTGCACCATTTTCATTAGGGATATCAATCTTGGGTGTTAGCTGCTCATCAATAGTGAGTGGCAAATCCCCTGAGGTGGGAAGAGAGCTTTTTCCCATGCACTTTTCTTGTTGAGGAGCTGGATGATACCCCTCACTCATATTTAGCAGCCTAGTGTCTTCACTCAACCTCTCCTGGAGACGAAGGCTCTTGCCGAGGTTTGCCAAACGTTGATATGGGAAAGGGGGGCTAAATAGGAGATCTGTGAGTCTATGGACACACGAACAGGCCACAAAAGTCAGGCCAGAAGAGAACTCTTTCCTTCCCACATCAATCACTACCTTGTCCAGTGTCATACCCTGGGCCTTGTGAATAGTGACAGCCCAGGAAAGCTTGAGGGGGAGTTGCAGGCGAGAACACGACACAGATGATGAGAACCAAGTCCTCCTCAGGGGAGCAATGGGGACCATGCCGTCGGGAAGAGTGGGACCCTTATATGAATCGAATCTCACAGTAATGGCCACAGGCAGCTCAGGTGGGTGCTGACCACTCTTGTAGCAGATGGCTTCTACCCTTCCCATGGCACCGTTGACGAGTCCCACATCCACCCACAGGTTCGCTGTGAGCATGACTCTGGCACCGTGTGCCAGACACACAACTGGCTCCAATCCTCCTGCGTCATCAGTGGAAGCCTTTGCAGCATTACGACCAGTGTGGACAGCATTAATGGTGGCAACGGGCTGTCCGTTTGCACAGAGTTTGCTGATGTTGTACTCTGCTGCTGCTTCCACGGTGGGGTATAGGTGCAGTGCCATATTGAATGCTGCAGAGTCTGCTACTTTTGCTGGAGTCCGTGTCATAAGGTGCTCCCAGTCCCCAACTGTTACGTTGCCATCTCTCAGGCGAAGCAGGATATTTCTGAATAGCTCTTGGCTGGCATCCTCACCGGCCTGTCTCATGACCTTGTCCAGAACCACGGCTTTGTCAAATAGCTGATAGTCAGCACTGCCAAGGTCAGACAGTTCAGAAGATCTAGACACTGTGGTGTACAACGGAAGGTCCATCACTGGAGGCAGCTGACCAAAGTCTCCACAGAGAATGAAAGAGCATCCTCCAAATACCTCGTCAGAGGAGTTAGGAAAAGCTTGACGTAGACGCCTGTCCACCTGACCAAACATTTTCCTTCCCACCATTGACATTTCGTCAATTATGATGTACCTCATGTTGGCAAGGTCCTGCTGGATGGTGCGTAGCGATTGGCCTTCCAAGTCCTTGAAGTCGCCCTTGATTGTCAAGGCGAGGAGGCTGTGGATTGTGTGACCAACCACACTGTATGAGGCTGACCCAGTCGGTGCACTTACACGAAGGTAGTCCTTCAAGAGGAGTCTCAGGCAGTGTATCAAGTAGGATTTCCCTGTGCCAGCAGTGCCACTGACAACCATCTTAAGGGATGGCTGCTTCTCCTTGGCTTCCAGGTGATGCTTGACAATGTTATAGGCCTCTAGTTGCTTTCCCTGCAGCCGTGTCGGGTCTGCTGTGGTTTCAAAGGCCCCTGGTGCAAACAACTTTCTTTGCTCACTGATGAAAAAAGGCAATTCCATGAGTTCGGGATAGGCCTGTGCAGCAAGTGACCAGTCCACATCTAGTGAGTTGTCAGTGTTTGCACAGCTGAAATCTGAGGTTGCCTGGCAGATTAACATCCACTCTTGCTGATTCCGCGGTGGCGGCTGGTTTAACTCTTCATCTGGGTGTTCCTACAAAAATTATTCTATTATGACATTGTTGTCTAAAAAAACGAACTTTATGATGATATACCTGATCACGGTCAGCATCTGACTGCTGCTGGAGCTTCTGAAGCCTGTAGATGTCATCTTCGAGTGAGGGGGGAACACTACCAGACTGCAGAAACACAGCAAATGCTTCAGCATAAGTGGTAGAACTTCCAAGAAGGTCATCAAGGTGTCGAAATGGTACATGCTGCATCAGACTTTGTCTGCAGTACTGCTCATACTTGGGACCGCCAGGATCTGGTGAGCAGTAGGGGCGAACAATTGCCACAACCTGCTTGTTTCTGTGAACTGGAGCTGTACCCACTGCCTTTGGCATCTTGTATTGCCGTGCAAACTGCAACAGAGTCATCTCCTGAAACTGTAGAGTGGCAGGACGCTCCATGTAGTGGTCAAGCAGGCAGGGAGAGGTTGCAGGCTGATCCCCATTTAACCTCTCAAGCACTTCACGTGATCCATCCAAACTGAGGGGTACAAAGTCCCGAGATGCAGTGTACATGGGAAGCTGTAGGAGGAGGTGGCAGGTCTCCTGAGCAGAGTAGTCTCGCTCGGCCACAGAGCTAATCATTATCTTCTGTGCCACCTTTGTGATGTTGCAGTCATCACCCTTCTTCACAGTGCTGCTGTAGACCTCCCTTAGAGCCTTGGAGCGCGGCTCAGACTTGGTGGCATACTTGGCAACATAGTCAATCACCTTGCGACGTGACACACACACCTTCATGTCGACATAACCACGCCATGATGATATCTGAGTGGTGTTGTGGTCATTGACAAGGGGGTCGTTGCGCTTGGTGGTGAGTACAGGATCACCCTCCACCATTGTGATGGTTGTCTCTGCATGCAGTGGCTTCGGGTAGCCAAATCTGCACTCTTGCTTGCCTCCGCGGCCTGTCTTCAGGCAGTAGGCAGCAGAACATCTGGTGTGGCGCTGGCATGTGGCAATGAGGTCCTGGTTTGGCGACGATTCATTTGCGATGCACTAGGACTCGAGTATGTAGGGTCAAATGGTGTCACGCCTGGTGGTCAACATGTCCCACTGACTAGACCCTGCAGGATCCTGAATGTGCAATCTGATGGCAACTGTCTATTCCGTGCCCTTTCCCAATTCATCACTGGCTCAGAAGCGCAGCATATGAATGTGCGCCTAAGCATTGTGACTCACATGAGAACGATGGGCCACCTTCTGTTTCAGGAGGGTCACCTTGCACAGTCTGAGTACAGTGGGGGGATAGAGGACTACATTGCCTCAACGACAATGGAGCAGTCCACAGTGTGGGGTACTGATGTGGAGATCTTCACATTTGCCCACTTGCTGCAGATTGACATTCAGTCATATTCACAACTCAACACTACCTGGCAGAGGTACTCTCCCACTCTCAGGATTGAAGACACCATAAATATGATGCCAGGAGAAGACAGCAACATGGCTTTATACATCAAGCACATCCCATCTCATTTTCAGGTCGTGCAATCTGTCCTCTAATTTTAGGGTACTATCTCTATGCCAATTAGCTATGGCCAGCTTCCACTATTATGCGTCTGTAAAACTGAGACTTGAATTACTGTCATGCTTAGCATGTGGACACTTCAGAGTATCCCCCATCCCCATTTCCCCCTTTACATGTTTCCCCCCTTTTCCCCTTTTCTGTACTTTACACATTATTTTGTTATCATTGTTACTTTATCGTGAGGAGTACCATTCTTTACCCTTTACCAATCATCATTTCCCCCTTTACATGTCATTACATATTCTACTACTAATAATGAGATGTGAATTCAGATTTGGCAACCTGCAGGAAGAAATTCAAATTCAAATCAAACGACCCCAATTCAATTGAAAGTGTCAACATTTCCCCAGAACCTCGCTCGCCCAACCAATGCTACACGAGCATTTTCTAGTTAATTGGCGAGCGAGCGAAGCGAGCGAGCAACTCTAAGATGTAGTCTATGGAAATCCTGAATACGTCGTCCCGCGCATACGTGGTCCCGCGCATACGTCGTCGTCGTCGTTTAAACTGAATACGTGGTCGTTTAAACGCGCGCGCATTCCAGAACTTCGCTCGCTCGCCCAACCAATGCTACACGAGCATTTTCTAGTTAAAAAAAACTAAGATAAATATTTTTAGTTCGATTTAATCACCTCCTCAGAATCTAACCGTTATCACAATATAGTTGCACTTAAGGTAATAATTGCATTTAGAACATTGCTTTTGTAGTTTTTGTATTGTGACAGAAGGACTTTAAATCCCTTAGGCTCTTTAGGGAAGGGTTCTCTATGTAGTACCCCTGCCTTCAGGGCTGGGCTACTATATCTAGAGTCCCTCTATTTGTGTTGTTAGGAACAGTTGCTAAGTTCTACATTAGTTAGCCACTGAATCGTATTTAGTGTCCATTGGTCTATAAGTATAGCATCCTCACTGCTCTCGATCAAGGGCCTTCAGGGACTCTAAAACAATAGTTTCATCTGAACTAATATCTAACTATTATGTTGATACTCTTGCATGTAGTGTCATACATAATATTAGTAATAATTCTTGGCCATACTTGAGGCCAGCTTTACTCATTGCTTATTCCAAAACAAGACTATAGATTTAAAATACATATATTTGTTGATCTTTGAACAGTTTGTTGTGTTTTAGAGCTTTGTGCAAACGTTTTGAGTTTTACAAGAGTGTGTGCATGTGTGCTGTATTTGTGGGTGTGTGCATAGTGTTATGTTATAGTGTGTGTACATAAAATCACTTCTGTTGACATTTTTTAGCCACATTGTTTTCCTCGTGTTTCTCCTAATTTTCAGTTTCTGAGCAGTAAAAATAATAATAACAGACAAAAACTTAACTATGTATGAGAGCTTGTTTTATCTATTAATCTACAGTTGTAAACATATGTATATTCCCACATTTCCAGAACAAAGATATAATATAAGTGAATGATATGTATATTGATACATAAGTATCATGATTGTTATGATTAATCTAGATTACCTCTACAAGGTATTTAATGTGATTCATTTAACTTTTTTCGTTTTTTTATATTTATTCTGTTTAAGAAGAATACTTTCGTGCAAACAATAAAATATAACTAGTTACTATGATTAATAGGATGAAAGAAGTAGATAGTGAGGCTGATGATCATGTCTTGTTGAAGAATAGCCACATAATAATTATAAAACAAGCAATTCAGATCAACTTCAGCTAGATATTTGTTCTTGTAGCATTTATTATAAAGCATACGGTATATAGAATTTTGACATCAGAAACTACCTAGTATATAAAGTATTCATGTACTAGTAGTGAGTATAATTTTCACTATGTAATTTCTGCAAGTAGTTATCACAGTGTGAAAAGTGTCCATTTATAACCATAACAAAATTCATAAACTATCTTGGTAATTAGAGTTAACAAAAAATGTACAAGGCTGTAGAGGTTAACAAACTAGTTATCAACACTTTATACACTAATTTACAATTTTGTTTGGGTCGTCAATGGATACTTTTCAGGCAATGATGGTTTGGATTTCTTCTTCTGGTAGTCTACACTGGCTAATGTGTATTATAGAAATGGTCATGATTGTGCTATGAATTTACCTTACACAAAATGCTACTCTATGTGGTAAAAGTAATTTTGTAAGGGATCACTCTATTTTTATAGTCAAGACAATCATTACGATAACTTCTTCAATTTTGTCTCAATAAGTCTTTGACTTATTACCAGCCATTGTGCATATTAGATCAAATGGGATTATGTAGCTAAACTGAAGTTTGCAAGCTTCATTTAAAGTGCCAAGATTTTCCACTGCACAAATATTGCAGTTTCTGTTTACATTATGTTAGTTTATTTAGATTTCTGACCTTTGTTGACATGGCTGTAGTAATAAGATAATATTTTACATCGTGTTTGTTGACGTATCACTGTTAGAAATTGTGCAACTAAACATACAGCATATAAAATTGTTTGCTACATTCGTGTGTTTGCTAACTGATAATAGTTTTAGTTCATACTATAATGTGTTTACACCAATTGGAAAATTTAATAGTAATTAAATTTTTAATATTTTAGATTATTTATTGTGCATTTCATGAGATACTTCTTGAGTGACAGTTCAGCATTAGTGTGTTTTCTAACATTCTCTACTAGTGTATTTATTTATGAATTTGACAAAAAAATCATATCTCATGAGTTTTGCTTTGCATACAAGCAAGTACTCATGTGAGGATACATATTGACAGCATTCGCAAGCTGTTTCGTTATCATAGTGGCAGTGTTGATGACAAATACACCAAAGCTATAGTAAACTCGTATCGATGGCATCTATATACTGTGACTCCATAGTGATAGTGTGCATAGTCAAAGTTGTTTCCTGCCCAGTAAAGAAACCACAGATTGTTTTTATAGTCACAGGTCATTCGACTGACAATGTGAAGTAGTTATTTCCAGACTGTAAACATGCACAACATTGCAAGGTTATGGAGTAATTTTGTTTAAAGTCAAGGAAAAGAATTTGGGTACAGAGAGCTGATTTCTTGTCTTGTCTAGAATTTATGTACAGGGTTAACAAAAACTGTAATTATAATGCGTAATTAAGATGAGTTCTAAGCATAATTAAACATGTCTGAATTAAGGTCTTGCTGATGTATTGGTGAGTGAGCTATACAGGGGTAACAAATTCAGACAGTACTAGGGGTGGATGATGCAAAATACGGTATATGTTTATGATTGTCTATAAATTTTGTATTTAAATATACCTTATATAAATATTATGGTTGATTATAAATGTTTTTTGGCCAAAAATACAGCATGTCTTTGGAAAAGAAGTACTGCATGTTGGTTTATGCAAAATCACAATTAGTAAGTTTAATTTGTTTGGCCAGATTAACTATTGACTACATGGTGTACTCTTCTGTAATTGTTTTATATAACTCACAATAATGGGAATAATAATCACAGTTTTTAACCATAAACAGCTTCACTCAATAGGCCCTAACTCAAAACATAAATAGTTGCATGACAAGTAAATTAGATAACTATTCTATCTCCTTTCCTAGTTTTGAAGCAATTGCATGATAACTTAATTGGTCTGTTGTTGGAAATAACTAATTTAAAACTGACCGTGACCAAAAAAAATCGTCGCCCACTTTTTGGGCCAGTTTTGTTCTAGCTATTTATGATTTTAGCCGCCGTTGACTAAGAAGTGCGCAGCCTACCGTCTACTGGAGAGATTAGTCACAGCGCTGCTGTTACACTCAGTTGGGCGGTATAGCTACTATATGTTTGTTGTACTTCTTCTGACGCTCTTGTTCACTTTCGTGATCAAGGAGAGTGAAGCACAAGGTAAAGGGGTCTAACTAACTGGTACCAAACAAGCAATTTTAGTATTGTCTCATTAGAATAGAGATATTCAACAAGCTTATACAAAATAGGTATAATTATGATCTTGTCTCTAGTTGTGTTTACCTGCATGCTGACTACTAGCTGAGTTCTGACTACTGGCTAAGTCCTGACTACGAGCTGAGTTCTGACTACTAGCTGAGTCCTACCACTAGCTGAGTTCTGACTGCTAGCTGAGTTCTGACTACTAGCTGAGTTCTGACTACTGGCTAAGTCCTGACTACTAGCTGAGTTCTGACTAATCAGGAGTCAGCTAGTAGTAACTCTGCTAGTAGTCAGGACTCAGCTAGTAGTCAGAACTCAGCTAGTAATCAGAACTCAGCCAGTAGTCAGAACTCAGCTAGTGGTAGGACTCAGCTAGTAGTCAGAACTCAGCTAGTAGTCAGAACTCAGCTAGTAGTCAGAACTCAGCCAGTAGTCAGAACTCAGCTAGTAGTCAGGACTCAGCTAGTAGTCAGAACTCAGCTTGTAGTCAGGACTCAGCTAGTAGTCAGAACTCAGCTAGTAGTCAGAACTCAGCTAGTAGTCAGAACTCAGCTAGTAGTCAGAACTCAGCTAGTAGTCAGAACTCAGCTAGTGGTAGGACTCAGCTAGTAGTCAGAACTCAGCTAGTAGTTAGAACTCAGCTAGTAGTCAGAACTCAGCTAGTAGTCTGTAGTCAGAACTCAGCTAGTAGTCAGGACTCAGCTAGTAAATTCAGGACTCAGCTAGTAGTCAGAAACTCAGCCTAGTAGTCAGAACTCAGCCAGCAGTCGAACTCAGCTAGTAGTCAGGACTCAGCTAGTAGTCAGAACCAGCTAGTAGTCAGGACTCAGCTAGTAGTCAGACTCAGCTAGTAGTCAGGACTCAGCTAGTAGTCAGGACTCAGCTTGTAGCAGAACTCAGCTAGTAGTCAGGACTCACTAGTATTAAACTCTAGTAATCGACTCAGCCAGTAGTCAGAACTCAGCTATTAGTCAGAACTCAGCTAGTAGTCAGGACTCAGCTAGTAGTCAGGACTCAGCTAGTAGTCAGGACTCAGCTAGTAGTCAGAACTCAGCTAGTAGTCAGACCTCAGCTAGTAGTCAGGACTTAGCCAGTAGTCAGGACTCAGCTAGTAGTTAGAACTCAGCTAGTAGTCAGAACTCAGCTAGTAGTCAGAACTCAGCCAGTAGTCAGGACTCAGCTAGTAGTCAGGACTCAGCTAGCAGTCAGAACTCAGCTAGTAGTCAGAACTCAGCTAGTAGTCAGGATTCAGCTAGCAGTCAGAACTTAGCCAGTAGTCAGGACTCAGCTAGTAGTTAGAACTCAGCTAGTAGTCAGAACTCAGCTAGTAGTCAGAACTCAGCCAGTAGTCAGGACTCAGCTAGCAGTCAGGACTCAGTTAGCAGTCAGAACTCAGCTAGTAGTCAGAACTCAGCTAGTAGTCAGGACTCAGCTAGCAGTCAGAACTCAGCTAGTAGTCAGAACTCAGCTAGTAGTCAGGACTCAGCTTGCAGTCAGAACTCAGCTAGTAGTCAGGACTCAGCCAGTAGTCAGGACTCAGCTAGTAGTCAGAACTCTGCTATTAGTCAGAACTCAGCTAGTAG
>WLWD01000847.1_pt1 | contig 68462 bp, 37 predicted proteins | sample 6712731 | NCBI WGS metagenome assembly WLWD01 (sample SAMN12718690, study PRJNA576275) | sponge metagenome | isolation source: marine sponge | host: Mycale hentscheli | place: New Zealand: South Island, Marlborough, Capsize Point | collected 2014-11-01 | reverse complement strand
AAAGAGAAGACAAGAAAGCCGACTATACTATCATCCTCCGAACAAATAAGAATAAACAATAGCAAGTTAGAGTCATAATTGAGGTTTTAATGACTTGAATTTCCAATTTTATTTTGTTAAATTCTTCAAATTTGACATAACTGAGATGCTAAATTCCCTGAATTAGTTATCTCTTCTCACGACTTTCCTGCATTTAACTTCATTTTTCTTTTCTTATTTACTTCGGAGGATGTTACTGTTTGCCCTGTTTTTTTAATAGTTTTTTTTTTTTTTGTGTGTGTGTGTGTGCAAATGGTGTTCTACAGAACAGAATTCTGAATGCATTATGTTGCGTACTGTATATTTACATACATACAGTATACATGCTAAGCATACACAGAAATAAACGTGCCAGTTTTTGCATTAAAGAAATCGTCACCAAAATGGCTGTTTTTGTCCTAATCACATGAACATTAGTGGCTGTAAAACTAATGTTCTGTTGTTATGAAATAGCATCACTAGGCCACATTGATAAAAAGAAGAGGTGAGAGTGGCAATAATTCAGCGAGCGAGCGAAGCTGACTCTCAGTCGTGTTCAATTGAGATTTCAGATATATATATATAGGTATGTATGCGTACGTCAAAAATGTTCGCCCGCGCTTCTAATTACGTAAGTTAGGTAAAGCGTTCACAGTTCCAGTATTTTTCAATTAACGAGCGCGGAGAATCCTGCTGCACTGTCTTACACAACTTTGTTTCAACCACAAAGTTTATAGCTGCTCTCTTCTTGAAACAATTGTGAAGTCTTTGTCAAGTTGCGCTTCTTTGCCACTGCTTTCGAAGTTTATTCAGGTAATTCTGTTATTGTTAACTCTGCATGCCTAATCATTGCTATTATTTAGCGATTTCCTTCACAAATCATCATTACCTATACTTATATTTTTCTGTAAAAAGAGTCTGCTCGCTCGCCATGCATTTGCGCTATTCGAGCGCACCACTAGTAGCACCAAGGTTTTATGGTGTGAATACAGTAGGAGACAAAAAAAAGTTTCGAATTCAGTTCCGTAGTACGGCCGTAAAACGGTAGTTTTTTACCGTAGTTTTTATCGTTGCGTTCTGTATCGTTAGGACACAACGGCCAACACCATTTACTAAAACGGTTAAGCTTTTCTGTCGATTCACAGATATTTTCTAGCTAGAATCTCTTCCATAGCTATATCAGCAAGCTAAGGCCTTGTATCGACCATGAAACGCTACGGGGATAGTGCAAAAAAGATTGTACAAAAATTTAACTTGCTTCAATAAAGCTGCAGACCGAAGTTTCAATGGGCACAGAGCTATAACAAGGTCTGCACTTCGTAGTTCTTCTGTTAGCTACTGATGGACCTCCAACAGTAAAAAATCTAAGCCCGAGGAGGCCCTAACATCGAGAAAACATCGATACTGTACGGTGGTCGAACTAACAATTCTCCGCGAAACAACTTCGAACAGGACAGTTTCTAATTTTTTAACTCGAAAAGCTCCGCCTTGGGAGCCTGTAAACAAAAAAATCGAAACGTTTTATTGGATAAACGATTTTTTATATTTCTTTGAGCAAGATATGCGGTGAACGAGAAAGATTAAAACGGTAACGCGGTCGAACGGAACGGCCGTTTTCACCCCCATTTTTTAATCGTGCGACGGCCGTTCTACGGAACATGTCTTCTACTGTATATGCACATACTGTATGTATGCATATCTGTAGTCGCTACACTTTAGTCTGTACATTTACAGAGAGCTGGTGTGATTGTTTAACACAAACTGCTAGGCCAGACAAAATTGCTGATGGATTACAATACTTAAAGGGTGTGGCATTAGCTATAGTTACATTTGGCTATGCTCTTACACTATTTGTTAATCATTCAAGCAAGCTTAAGTTCTTAATAATGCACCACACCTGATAAACAATTACTGGAGAGCTCCGTGAATTTAAGCCAGCCTTATCATAACAGTGTTGGGCTAGACAGCTTCCAGTTAGTTCTGTCCACAGTTACTAAATTGCTACAATAATTAATTTGTTCTAACAAACTCGTGCGCTAAAACTGATGCATATGGTTCTAATTAATGCACTGCATTTATAGATACTGTTTTTACACTCGTTTTTTTGTTCAATCTTGGAAATGAAACTTAGGTTTTATGTCTGTTATATTGGCACGTTTTGACGTGTACGTATATTATACATACATACATACATACATACATACATACATACATACTTACATACATACTGCATGTATACATATTATACGCTTACTCACAGTTTGCTATAAATTATTTGGCAATTAATGAAGTAAACTAGAGGTGTGCTTGAGAACAAATTATGAGGAAACCTTTTCAGTTAGGTTACATAAAACTACAGTATTGTGATTAATTTAACTTCTAATATTCCAGCACTAAAAATCCGTCAAGTTTTTAAATTACATATGGTAAAGGGATTTCAATGCCATAGTAACCACTCACACCAGCTGTTTGACTTTATATAATAATAATAATAACAGTGGGCATTTCTAAAGAATTACACTACAGGTTTGAACCTAACCCCATATTATGACATGCTTACTGCTGTAGTAGCCAGAAAAGGTAGCTAAAATAATTATTTGTTTGTTAAACGCTTACTTCGTGCTAGTCTTAAGCTAAGCAGTAGCTGTAAGGCACGACACTTTCACACACACTTGTTGACTGGACATACCAACACAAGACTTACCTTCGTGGTTAGATTAGACTATTGGACATTGAATTTTCAAGTAATTGGCAACACTGTTTTGTAATGGGTATAACAATGACGAATAGCTTAACTTACCACTGCCACTCATTCAAATAGTTTTAACTGCACCCACAAAAGAAAAAAAACAGTTCAGTTTCCTTGGATGATACGGGTAAAAATTTATAAGCCAGAGGATGAAGTTCGGGACAGGGTGGACCCTGAACTAACACAAATATGTGAGGGTCAAAGTACAAATGACATACGTACGTCCACACATAAACCAACAAATAAAAAGGTATCCCCGATTTTAGATTGTGTTACCCCTGATAGTGTCTCGCTCACTTCGCTCACTCGCCAACAAAAGTAATAAGTGTTTGTGTCTGTCCCAAACGCCTAAAATGTCATTACTGAATGATGACTTCATTTGACATACTTTACCAACTTGCATAATTAGGCGCTCATTCTGATCGATTATTAATGCCTTAACAGAGAGTGTGGTAGCACTTAGGGTTGACCACCCCTTTACCATAGGGATAATACAAGATTCACTCCACATTACATCTGGTTTCAATCAACAATAATTCCAAAACAGTGGTTAGTTGTCTTTGGAGTCTCTAATGATGATATAATATATTCAATTTGTAAATCCACAGAGTGCATAAAAAACAACCATAATTTTTTTTTCAACTTTTATGGAATGTTTTGTTGTTGTTTTTTACAATGTAATCAATCACTCTTGATGGTTTAGTCAGAACGCAGACTAGCAAGCACAAATTACGATTTAAGTTCTTAACAAACTGTATACACAAATTATTGTGACTTTATTATTAGAATCAGCTACTCATTACCATTGTTTAGTTATAATAATAGAAATTTTTTTCTCAGTTCTCAACAGTCAGTATAATATGTTTAATTAAAACTGAACCTGGCGTTTCGACTTCTTAAAAAGTCCACTTCATGGGTCAATGAGGTCAAACTCCCATGGTGCACAATATAAACAGCATGATAATTGGAGGGCAAACATGCAGTTTATATTTATTAAATCCTGAAGGGAGGAAGCTATAAGCCTGCGTATGTCTCTGCTGAACTTGTTGTTTTCTGGTGTCATATCAACAAGTTTAACTGAGACATAAGTTTAGAGTTTCTTGGATTTGACTGTCTTTGCTGTGCACAAATTACCCTTCAGGATATGTTACACAGTAAATGTGCCCACCAGTTATCTTAGATGTAATTTGTGCTTGCTAATCCATGTTTAAAATTTATTTATTTTTACAATACCCCATCTTAAGCATGTCTTCTTTTTTTTTCTTTTTCTTTTTCTTTTTCCTTTCATTTTTTAGATGGAGACAGTGAGCACCATTTGGAAAGGAAGAGAAAGAAAAGGAAAACAGGTAAGGTATACATGCAAGGTTTAATGGAGAATTTTTTAGTAAGGAATGTGGGCTCTATCTAGAATGTACAGTACAGTAGGAGACAAAATAAAGTTCAGAATTCCATTCCGTAGGAACGACCATCGCATGATTATAAAACAGGGGGAGGGAATGATAAGCCATTTGGTAAAAAAAAACCTGGATGTTCTGTTCGACCATGTTACCATTTTAATCTTTCTGGTTCACCGCATGCCTCGCTCAAAGAAATATAAAAAGTCGTTCATCCAGTAAATGTTCCGATTTTTTTGCTTACAGGCTCTTGGAGGCGGATATTTTTGAGTAAAAAAAATTGGAAGTCGTCCTGTTTGAAGTCGTCCTGTTTGAAGTTGTCTTGCGGAGAATTGTTAGCTCGACTACCGCACAATATCGTTGTTTACTCAATATTAGGGCCTTCTCGGGCTTAGATTTTTTACTACTTGAAGTCAATCAGCGGGTTTTCTAAGATTCCCCCCCCCCCTCCCCCCCCCAGATTGAGTTCCCCCCCCCCCAGAATTCATGAAATAAATAATATTTATGATTTATAATGGCATTCTGTGATTTTGTTGTTTGTATAATATATCTAATATTTTGTTAAGGTTCACTTCAGTTAATTGAGGTCCTTCAATTGCAATACGCATTAGTCTTCCAATTGATGTCACTAATTCTAGACTTGGCAAAAGTGGGTGTGGTCAAACAAACGTGTTGCCCCTCCCCTCCTTCCTAAACTCTTCCCTTTCCCCCCCCCAAAAAAAAAACAAATCCTATATGAAACCCTGATCAGTAGATAACAGAAGACCTACTAAGTGCGGACCTGGTTATAGCTGTGTGCTTGTCGAAACTTCGGTTGAAGCTTAATTGAAGCAAGTTAATTTTTTGTGCAAGCTTTTTAACACTATCCCCGTAGCGTTTAACAGGTGATACAAGGCCTTACATAGCTTGCTGGTATAGCTATGGAAGAGTTTCTAGCTAGAAAATATCGGTGAATTGACGGAAAAGCTTAACCGTTTTTTTTTTTACCATTTTAGTAAATGGTGTCAGCCATTATTGTTGCGTTGATGTTTGTTTACTCTTGATATAGGCGGGGTCTTTTTAGAACCAATACACATGAACTGAAAAAAATAGCTCATGTACTAGTAGTAAGAAAATGGGGGTGGGGTTATTTCATAAGAATTGTGAATGGAATAGAAGTTTTCAGTTTTTCTTGGAATTAAATATTGAGAATGACAACACATGGGTAGACCTAAAAAATGAACTGCACCACAAATTGAAAGTTACTAACCAGTTTAAATTTTGTGAGCCATCAAAGAAACCGTATGTGTATGCCCTGAGTATATTGAGTTGAAATGTACACTCCACTTGTATAGCTATCTGAACTAGTGATGTGCTCCAGCACCAATGGCGAGCGAGCCTAAAGCTACACTATTGTTAAACAATTTATTTTAACTTCTAATCTCAAGCTACTGAAAAAAAAAGTTGAGTTTTTAAATAACAACGTATACATATATGGTATAGGAGTTTCGATGCCATAGTAACCACTCACTGCAACTATTTGAATTGAAAAAAAAAACAAAACAAAACGAGGACAAGTCACGTTGTTTAAATGTTTGCTTTGTGATATTCTTGTAACATGCAATACTTTCACACAACAGGACATACTTGCACAAGACTTGCCTTCGTGGTTAGTCTAGTGGACAATCAATTTTCAAGTAAATACTGTTGCGTAGTGCTTATAACTAGCGTATTAACTTACCACCGCCACTAACTTGAATAGAAAGGGAACTCAGTTAAGTTTTTAAGTTTTAACTGCACCCGCAAAAGGATTCATATGAGGAATAGCACGGGTAACCGTGCTATTCCGGATTAATAGCACGAGTAACGCGATTGAAATAGCATGAGGCGAAGCCGAGTGTTATTTTAATTGCTTTACGAGTACTATTGACCCCTAATAGCACAGGTTACCCGTGCTATCACTCGCTAATAGTAGGCCAGCTTTTTAAAAAGTCTTTTGCAATTGTAGCTATACTGTATCGTTCAGTCATTATCTCCTTATTTCAGGATTAGCTTCCGCTGGAACTTTCTTTTCATTGTACGACTCCTCCTAATCTGTTGTAAAACATTCCGTCTAATACGGGTAGAGGTTCTGTGGTAAAGAAAGAACATTGTCTCCTATTAGAAACTGATGGAACTGTACGTTTCCAAGGTTAACGCTCTACGTGTGCGCACTTACCCGTACTATTTCACTTAACTACCAAGGTATTTCAATTAGTTACGCGCTATTTCACTTTCCCCATGCAATTTCAATTGAACTGCGATTTTTCCCATACATTTTTGAACGGGCAACAATGGTAAACAATTCAATATCTAGGATGATAAGGGTATAATGATTGATAAACCAGAGGATTCTGTTTAGTGTAGTTTGGGATGGGGTCGACTACTGAACTAACACAAAATGCCAGGGTCAAAGTACAAAGTGACGCACGTATGTCCAAACATTATAAATATAAACAAATATCCCCGATTTTCAATCGTGTTACCTCTGATGGTGTCTCACTCACCAATTATACTGCAATTGCATTTTGTTTACATGTTTATATAGTACTGATTATAACTCCAAAATGCTCTAGTAGAAAGAAACTGTTGGATGAGGAGTTTCAAGTAAAAATAATTCCAAAGTTTCAGCTAACTCCATCCCTCCCCTCTATGCAGTCCATGTGTACTTAGCTACATAAAGCAGTTCATACCTAAAAATGTTTCTTTCCGTAGCATTATTATTTGGCTGTACAATGTGAGTAGTACTGCCTTCTTTTTTTTTTCAATAATGAGGCATATAATAAACAGAAAAATAAAAATTGTAAATTGTCAAATGTAATGGCCGTATTATACAAATTGCAATACTATTTAAATCCCGCCCTTTTTTTCCTGATGTTGAGTGTAAACGACCATTTTAAGGAACTGATTTCTGAAAATTGTTATTGCATTTTTTATTGGATTTGTAAACTATTGTGTTCTAGACAGTGACGAAGATGGCATTGAACTGGAACCTGCAAGTATAAATACAGGTAAGTAAGTATAAACTATTTAATATATTGATTGTGTTTCTATAAGCTACCACAACTTTAGTCATAATCGTAGAGTAAAACCACATTCATGGTTATTATCGTTTTTATAATTATAAAAGATGAAAGACTTCGGTAGAATGTGAGCTAGAGTCATGCAATTTGGCTGTATTTTGAAGAATCTTATCGGATATAAAAACTTCCAGTGTTATTCTTGATTGTTCTGCACACAGCACCACTCCTTGCTATTGTTGCTGAAGCAGTTCAGGTTTGGAAAATGTTGCACATACGAATATATTGAAGGCTGCCCAGAAGGTAGGCCAACTGTCTAACTCAGGAGGTTCAAGGTTGGCTAGTGGAGCAGAGACAATGTAGGAAGTATATTTCAGTGAGGTTACTAATACACTTGATACTTCAGAAATAGGAAGGTGTGAATCTACATCTGCCATGCGAGTCTGTAGCTAGCTCATCAATCAACTTTGGTTACTTCATCATGAAATCTTTATACTTCAGGCTTGTCACTGAGATCGATGTCATTCTATTGACTCATATTTTAAGTACATCTTACAAGCTTTGCCACATTTAGTGTGCTGCAAATAACTCAAAGAAATTTAGTTTTTATGTGTTTAGTACGTACGTCCTGGCCTTTATCTCCCAAATGCACAACAGTCCTCACTGTGCACGACAGAGATCCACTCTGTAACTTGTTTGTGTTCCTCAATCTCTTGATTGTTCAATGCTGAAGTTTGCTGACATTGAAGGGAGGGCATTGAAACATTGCCCAAATGCTCAGCTAAGGGCATGTAGTCCATCTACTAGAGCCAGGGTTTCATACAGACTGTGGGAGTCCTGGGATTCTCCCCACTCCCAGTTTTCTCCGCTGAATTTTCTCCGCCCAATTTTTTTTTTTACCCTGACTGAACTTTTAAGAAAAAACAAATCGGTGTAAGATATACAAAATTGTAGCCTTATTTTACTGTTAGTTTGTTAAAATATCCAATACTTCTTCAAAATCAACTTTTTCTACATACAGTAGGAGACAAAAAAAAGTTCCGTATTCCGTTCCGTAGTACGGCCGTAAAACGGTAGTTTTTTTACCGTAGTTTTTATCGTGCGTTCCGTACCGTTTTGACTAAACGGCCGACACCGTTTACTAAAACGGTAAAAAACGGTGAAGCATTTCCGTCGATTCACAGATATTTTCTAGCTAGAAACTCTTCTATAGCTATATCAGCAAGCTAAGGCCTTATATCGACCATTAAACGCTACGGGGATAGTGAAAAAAAGCTCGTACAAAATTTTAACTTGCTTCAATAAAGTTGCGGACCGAAATTCCGATGGGCACAGAGCTATAACGAGGTCCGCACTTCGTAGATCTTCTGTTAGCTACCAATGGACCTCCAGTAGTAAAAAATCTAAGCCGGAAAAGGCCCTAACAGCGAGATAACGTCGATACTGTGCGGTGGTCGAACTAACAATTCTCCGCGAGACAACTTCAAATAGGACGGCTTCAATTTTTTTAACCCGAAAAGCTCCGCCTCTGGAGCCTATAAACAAAAAATCGGAACATTTTTTTGGATAAACGATTTTTTTATATTTCTTTGAGCGAGACATACGGTGAACGAGAAAGATTAAAACGGTAACGCGGCCGAACGGAACGGCCGTTTTTTAACAAACGACGTACCGTTTTCCCCCCGTTTTTTCATCGTGCAACGGCCGTTCTACGGAACGGAATTCGAAATTTTTCTGTGTCTCCTACTGTAGTTCTGGTAGTTCAATAGCAATTCATAATACATTGTGTATGCTTTCATCTGACAATTAGTTTCATAGTTGTGACTTCACCATTTTTATGTGATTAAACTGTTTTCTTGTGACTCTACAAAATTTCCTTCCCCTAGCAAGTGATCCTGTATGTGTTACTGAGAACAGAATAGAATCAACTGAATAAACTAGATGGTGGGATTCGTGTTGTCACTTCTCTTTTTATTAGTACCTCCACACATGTCCAAGGTTGCCCTCACTGGTCAGGATCCCACAAGGGATAGGTTTCCAAATAAGTAGTCCGGGATCCTCCTGACGGTCCCTTATAAGTTTAAATAGGATCCTGGCTGTCCTGGATATAAGTAGTCCGGGATCCTCCTGACGGTCCCTTATAAGTTTAAATAGGATCCTGGCTGTCCTGGATCCTCCTGACTGTCCCTTATGAGTTTAAATAGGATCCTGACAGTCATGGATCCCCCTGACTGTCCCTTATAAGTTTAAATAGGGTCCTGGTTGTCCAGAATCCTCCTGACTGATCCTTATAAGTTTATATAGGGTCCTGATTGTCCTAAATCCTCCTGACTGTCCCTTATGAGTTTAAATAGGATCCTGATTGTCCGGGATCCTCCTGACTGTCCCTTATAAGTTTCTCCTGATAAGTTTAAATGGGATCCTGACAGTTCGGGATCCTCCTGACTGTCCGTTACTAGTGAGTGAGAATACAGTGTCCGGAGGATCCCGACAGTTCGGGATCCTCCTGACTGTCCTTTACTAGTGAGTGAGAATACAGTGTCCGGAGGATCCTGACAGCCCGGGATCCTCCTGACTGTCCCTTACTAGTGAGTGAAAATATAGTGTCCGGAGGATCCCGGACTGTCAGGATCCTCCGGACTGTCCCTCACTAGTGAGTGAGAATAAGTGTCCGGAGGGTCCCGACTGTCCGGGATCCTCCTGACCGACCCTTACTAGTGAGTGAAAATATAGTGTCCGGAGGATCCCTACAGTCCGGGATCCTCCTGACTGTCCCTACTTAAGGAGCGTAAATACAGTGTCCGGAGGATCCTGACAGTCCGGGATACTCCTGACTGTCCCTTACTAGTGAGTGAGAATAAGTGTCCAGACGATCCCGACAGTCCGGGATCCTCCTGACTGTTTCTTACTAAATAAGTGTCCGGAGGATCCCGACAGTCCGGGATTCTCCTGACTTACCCTTACTAGTGAGTGAAAATATAGTGTCCAGAGGATCCCTACAGTCCGGGATCCTCCTGACTGTCCCTTACTAGTGAGTGAGAATACAGTGTCCGGAGGATCCCGACAGTCCGGGATCCTCCTGACTTACCCTTACTAGTGAGTGAAAATATAGTGTCCAGAGGATCCCTACAGTCCGGGATCCTCCTGACTGTCCCTTACTAGTGAGTGAGAATAAGTGTCCGGACGATCCCGACAGTCCGGGATCTTCCTAATCGTCCCTTACTTAAGGAGTGAGAATACAGTGTCCGGAGAATCCTGACAGTCCGGGATCCTCCTGACTGTCCTCCTGAATGAGAATACAGTGTCCGGAGGATCCCGACAGTTCGGGATCCTCCTGACTGTCCCTTACTAGTGAGTGAGAATAAGTGTCCGTAGGATCCCGTCAGTCCGGGATCCTCCTAATCTGCTTGTATTGCAGTGGTAAAAATTGTAGATTATCCCAAGTTATAATGGATATTTATAATTTAAATTGTATTTAAAGTAAGCGATTAAAATCTATTTTTTCTGGCTAAGTCGCCGATTATGTATGTCACACATGTATAAAATAAAAAATAAAAAATGTGCTTTGTTCATGTGCTTTGTTATTCGTGCATAACGAGAGAGCCAGGAAAAGGTTTGCTCACAAATTTCAGTGTCCACCTACAATAATAGACAAAGTTGTTTTAATTATTTTGAATTTTGAATGATAGTTGTGTACTTACGCCCTCTAAATCTTTTAAACTATACGGGTTACAATGTTCTTTGCACCAGGAATCTATGTGGCCCTTATAGTGCATTTTGTCAATTGCTATAGTAACCATCTTAGTTATTCTTTCTGCTGTTGGTGTAGCAGTGCACCTTGATGGATGATCAGCATACTTTTTGAGGTGACATCCATCATCGTAAACCAAATATTCTATACAACAAAAACAAATATCGCAATTATGTAGTATTCATCATCATGGCATACACATGGCTTACTAAGTTGAGCAGTGTTTTCTGGGTGGTTCTGCAATAAGCCGTGAATATTACCATACACCTGTCCCTTACCCTCAGATGTAAAGAGTTCTGTGATGAGTGTAATGGTACCACATGGCCACATTCCTGCCAGAATACCTGAATTTTCAATATTATGTTTTAAATACATTACATACATAATCATCTCCTATTTGGGTGTCCATGTCAGGGCAGGTCCGTATATTGGTGTTTTAAAATTTAAATATTATTTCCATTTTACGCCCGCTTATATGTTGACAAATGACAAATGCCACTATATACTGAGTTATTGATGGTAAGAAGACTTTAGACATTGGAAGAGGAACAAAAAAACTAGGACTGAACTATTATTAGGCTCTCGGCATTATCATGATAATGACTAAATATCGACTAAATATTCTAGTTAATTTTGATTGCATCACGCATACACAGTAGATGGAAAAAATCATGATAAACAGTATCTTGTCAAAGTTGCTATAAATTATTAGAAAAGGTTTTTATTCAGATTTGACCCCCATAATATAGGAAACATGCAATTTTTATATTGAAAGAATACTAACATCAACAAGGATAGACAGAGAAATACTTAGTATTGTTTTCGGAGGTTTTTATGTGCAAGTTAACTTAGGCTATGTAACTCTAATTTTAAGTTGATATATCACTACATTTCGGTGTGAAAGTTTAGGTTTCATATGACTAACGTTTATCGATATATCGCGATATATGTGACCGTCTACAGGAAAATTGTACACAATGAGGGCCCTATCAAAAAATTTTTTTTTGCACTTACACATTCCTCGGCATCATATATTGAGCTCTCCAAAGCCGTAGCTTCAACCGTTGTCAATAGATGCACCCTAACCGTTCCCTTCCAAATAATTATTTAATACATTTTTAAGAATAAAATCAATTTTTCCCAAACACCTCATGGGTTATGTATATGGTGAAGACCAGTGAGTGTGCTTGCTCTGGAGGTAGAAGTGTAATATTGATCCTAACACCTCATGGGTTATGTATATGGTGAAGACCAGTGAGTGTGCTTGCTCTGGAGGTAGAAGTGTAATATTGATCCTAACACCTCATGGGTTATGTATATGGTGAAGACCAGTGAGTGTGCTTGCTCTGGAGGTAGAAGTGTAATATTGATAAGGATCAAACATCTAGAATGACCTAAGCCACCCAATTGGCAACTTGATGAGTGAGCATATGGGTTATCTTAGATAATTAATTCTACTCTGGCAGCCTTACCAATCATGGACCAATAATAGTATAAGCTCTTACAAGCAGCAATTGTTAGTAGAAAATTTTCAATCATGCACTCAACCCACGACCAAGTAAAAAAAATTGCAGCAGAGCCGATTGACATTAAAAACAACAACAACAACAACAACAGTAAATTCTAGCAAACTTTAAAATATTCTTCCGTGCCACAGAACACTAGGAGCAGCTAAAACAATTATTATTAAACTCCACACATTAAAAAAAAAATGGGGCTGCACGTACCACCATACAATTTGCATTGAGATAGACCTGAATATGTCTCGCTTGCCACAAATTAGTGCAATCATTTTCTGGGATGGTGCTCCCAATTCATACAGCTAATCAAAGTCTAACCTGCAGTTCGGGTATGAAGCTTCTGTTTGTCTTTTTCTGTACGGCACTGAAGTTCGTGGCTCTCACTATCTGCTGCAAATATTCTATGAACCAAAAATATTTTGCAGGCATGACAAGCTGCCATAGTATTAACAACTACATATTTACCCATCACTGTCGTTCACTATTGGTCTTGAAGTATTGCTACCAGTGTCTCCAGAGCTGCTTACGGTGAGTGTATGGGTGACTCCTCCCACTCCAGATGTGACCCTACAATCACTTACTACCAGTTGAGCTCCAGATTCAAACTCCATGATCAGTGATGGTAGAAGTTCTTCTTCAGGCTCCCAAGTAGTATAGCACTGTTCTTTTCCTAGCCATAGAACCAATACAATATGCAATGAAAGGTGCTAACTCTCCAGTGCTCCCTGTACACCACAACTCTCAGCTGCTGTCACGTATATATATTCATTGCAGCTTTGATATTTTGCTTGAATATTTCAGCATCATGCGAGCATTCTGTATTCTCCCATATTGTATGCTTGTTATTGAACACTCCAAGTAGCGGCGCATAGCGAGTAAAATCAATGAAAATTGTATTGTAACAGGTTCAGAAAAAATATCAAAGGCAGCAATAAATCACTTATCACACTTGTTGTACATTATGGAAGTGAACATATAATTGAAAGAAGAGTAAACAGAATGATGCATGTGAGGTACAAAACAAACAAAGGAGAATAAGAAAACAATCATGACAAAATTAATAAAAATAAGAAGAGTACGAAAAGGAAAAAACGAAATAAAAATAAGGAGTAGGAGATGGAAAAGAAATAATAAAACAAACAAAGAGCAGGAACAACAACAAAAAAAAAGGTAGTGGGAGGTGGGAGGGGGAAGGAAGGAGTACAAAAGAAGAATAGTGGGGGTGGGGAGACTACACAGTTGGGGTGAGACATGCTCAACACCTATCCCACTGGGCCACAGCACCTCACTACACAGATTAGGCATTGATAGCTATTGCTGTTAAAACGGGTGTGCCATGTGAGTCGGTATTGTTATGGACGTTGCCTGCTATAAGATTACGATCCTATGGCTCAAGAATGATTAGTTTTTTTTCTGGATAATAAAAGTCCGAAACAGCACATTAAAGGGGCGTACTTTGTGAAGTACTGCATATTGATACTACCGTTGATGCTTGGATGGCTGCCATATATAAGTACCGCTGTTGACACGGGACTTCATGAATGACAGAATCAGTACTTAACTCTCACGTGCATTCACGGTGAGGATTAATGACAGGTTTACCACATATAAGGCAACAGACTAAGTAGTAATTCTCGTGGAGGTATTCTCTAAATCTTATCTTTTATTAGTTGTTACTCATCAACCCTTGCAAAAAGGCCCAGCTTTTATCCTGAAAAAAAAAAAGTCGGATACCATCAAAAATGGGATTAGGTTATTAATTTAAAGTATTTTTGTTGCCTTTCTTTCACTACCAACTGATTAAATGCATATCACTCATAGAAAAATAATGGCCCTTGAGTTGGACTCACTATTTCTGGAAAAAATAAGGTGATACCAAATATCTGCATGGGACTTACATAGTTTGTGAAGTATGACAGTTTGACTAAACTAGCAAACTAAAGCCCACAACAAAAATTCTGGCAAAATGAAGGGACTTAATTTGGGGATTACTACCATTGCATGCTTGAGTGGCTGCTATACTTGCTGTTGACAGAATGAATGAATGACAGGTTGGCTACTGTAATCCTCATGTACTTGCACACTCAGGGTTGATAATAATAATGGGACCAAACTCCTCAATGTTATAATCAACAATAAATAAATCTGGTGTGCAATACATTATACCAGACACAGTGTGACTAAACACAATGATTTACCTCGTAAAAAGTAGAATTTCTTGTCTGCTTCTTTCTAAGAATCATTTCCACAATCTGAGGAGAGGAGCCAACTGTTGTGCTTTCAAAGACTCTTGGTTTATGGTGCCTGCAGTATTTGCTTTGTTGTTCTGGAGTTTCTAAGCACTCTGTTTTTATGGAACCTGGAAGACCAGTATACTCAGTATATCCAGCTCCATCAGCAGCACACACTGGGCGGTTATTTTTTTTGTTTCCATCTAACACAAGAACATTCCCACAGCCTTTGATATCACACCTGTGTCCTGTCAACAAAAACATGCATGTTAGCTCAAATTAGGTCACATTGCCACACACGTGCAAGTTATGTTTTCCATATGAAAGTGGCTATAGAATGCCTATGCTTGATAACTCCAATAGTCATGGACCCTTTTAACATGGTATGTGATTTGAGCTGACCATGTATTCTTTAGAGCATTGAACTAACAATAATGTCAAAACTTGCTAAATAATCTTGTTGGATTAGTTTGTACAAACCAGATACATGCATCTATGACAGCAATTTTGGTTTTCCTCCCCCATCCAAGGGTACGTGTATGTGTGTGAAGGCAGGCACCCTATCTTTAGTTACGTACCTGCTACACACCCACACTCATGCAGAAACACGATGGACTAGCCTGACTACTATTCAACCACAAGGTGGGGTTTCACAGCAAAGGAAGTTTCAAATTTAATAAATGCCTAAATTCTGCATGGACATCTCATGGGATCTTTCTATGGTTCCACCATAGCGTAATGGGACAATTGACAGTAAGAGACTGGACAACCCTCAGTAGTTGAAGGAAGTGCAGATGGAAATAAGATGATTCTATTTTCAAACATCCGCTGCATGATTGTACAATGCTCTATGCTATCACACAGTAGTACACATATGAAATTATTAGCTGCTTAAACAACTGGTATTTTTGCTCCATCGCATAATTATGATCAAGATGGTGGTGCTACACCACAAGTCGGTTACAGTGGTCAATAAAATAAAAAACAATGGGGCAAGCACTTGGGTCATGTGCTTTAAGCACAACAGCAAGCATTTAGAGAAGTACATAAATCGATTTTCATGGCCCAAGTCCTATACCTGCACTTGGGAGTTCCATTCTATGTTATTGAGATTGCAGATCATCAAAAGATTTCAGGTATTTTTGGATAACAAAACAGACTTAACAAAACTCTTATGCTATCCACAGATCATGGTAGAAAGAAAAAGTATGTATTGTTGTAGCGAATAGACATTAATTTTTCAGAAGTGCCTGAGTGCTTGTTCCATGTTTGGTGACAACTCAAACAATTCCGGCACAAGACACTGAGTACAGTAGAGCACCTACCATGAATTGTCATTGGGCCACTATACAAGTGGGCCACTATACAATATGCATATGGAGCATTATGCATACAGAACAAAAGAAATTATCATCAGTAATACTGATAAATTAGGGTGTGTGGTCCATCCTTGTTTGCCAGTAGCTGGGGGGGTGTGTCCGTTGTAACGTTATATTCATTTTATGGTAAGTTTAATGAGGCGTAATATTCAGGAGCGTGTTCTAATCCAGAAAATATAGTATACAATGATTCTAATTTTAAGCCAAATATAGTGTTCTAAATTTATTTACCTGTATAGTGCCTGCAAAAAGCTAAGTGGTACTTGGGGATTACATCCAGGATCATTTTATCTAGGTCATCACTTTGTAGGGGGATGTCCTTAAGATCATTGGGATACCACTGATATAAGTTCACCAAGGCAAACAACAGATGGGCTTTCTCCAGTCTTCTTCGATCTAACTTGATGCGGTCTTCCAGTGAATGATAGCTGCTTTATAAAAAATTACTATTAAACTAACAAAAACAAAACAAGTACATAGACAACATAACAAACCTGGCATGCTGTCCTGGGCTGTGAATAACCACACTCTCATACTTGTTATAACAGTTGTAGATGTCACTCTTCTGTTTGTAACTGATCTGAGATTACAAAAGAGTATTACAAGTAGTACTCAAAATGCAATATCTCAACAGCCTCAACCATGAAGACACTGTTGACTTGTTGAGTTCTATGCACACACACATACTCCAAAATAAGACAATAAATGTCAAATGTACAAAATGAAATCACTTTAGGTACACAACACTTCAAAAATAGGGGAGGGGATGCATGCGTGATGAACTAATTTTTATGTTGTGCACATAATGGCATACCTGACCAATGAGAAGTTCCGCATCAAATCTTTCCAAGAAGTCTAGCTCAAATATTGTCTCCCTAGTTACCACCAGATACTTAAGTTGGCAACAATCTTGGTCGTACAGAACATTATCACCTGAATTAAATTCACATTAATTATAATGGTGTGACACCACACTCACTGTTGATTAAATCGTGTCTGACACACATAGTCAGACTTATAGTAATCATGGTAAGGTAAATTTATGCAAAGTAAAAATGATATTTTATTCTTGTAATTTTAAAATAACATTTAATCTACAGTATAATTGCTTTGATTGAAATACCACTGATCTTTTTTTTAATACATGACAAAATTAAAATGACTATTATTTTGCAATGGCACAAATTGGCATGCAAACAATACATTATTACATTTTAATGCTATATATGGGTTTAATACAATCATCAAATGTTAGACAAGTGATGGTCTACTTAATAGGGTCTGAACTCACCTAATGAATGGTACCCGTAATGCTGCACCAAATTGCAGTTACTTTTAGAGCATTTTTTCCGAAAACGCACAGCTGGTAGCGTTCCAGAGGAATCTGTGTACAACACTAGCTTTCTCAGTCGATCACTTCTAGTAACAAGGTCAGCTCCACAGGATCTGCAAGTCTTCTGAGGTGATATCAGAACAACACCAACCGATTCCTTGCAAATCTTTTGTAATAGTTCCTCATCAGTTGCAAAGGCTTCTTTGTGCAAATACTCCATTTTTTCAACAGCTGTTTGTACTTGACTCAGGGTACCATCAGAACCAGCAAATTCTTTTATTGTTTTCCAATAATGAGGCACGTCTTTAGGAAGATGATGAACAGCAAACATGATTCTTCTTAGTGCAGTGACACCTAAAGAATTTCTTCCAACTGTATCCATCTTTGCTGACTAGTAGATGAGTAAAGTAAGTGTGAAAGGACCCTCACAAGTTGTAGTGTAAATATTCAGTGAGTTGAGCTAGGGCTACTGCATCCTAAAGTAATACTGTATGTGCAAAGTTGTGTGAATAGAGAGAGGGCTTGGCCAGCTTCAATGTGACCATTATGGAGCAAGTACTAGACAGGATGTGGAGAGATGCATGTAAACTGTGTAGCAGGTGGGGCTGTGAGCAGAGCTGTTCACTGAATAGGTGTGACAGGTTAGGCCAATAATACAGCTGAGAGGTAGGATATTCAGGGCTAATAGAGAGCTGGCCCTGGCTGAAGGGCATTTCTGAGCATACTCACTAAAGAGTCCTGAGCATGCTTGCATGGGAATATATTAGACTGTGTATCACTTTCAAATAAGCATTTGGAGAAGTACAGTTACTCTGGTTCTCAAGTTGTTTGATGGCGTCTATAAGCGAGACAAAGGCTAGGTTAGCTGCTTGCTGGAAAACTGACATTGACTGGACCTTGTATCCTCCAAGATTGAGAGAGGTACAAACTTAGTATTGATTTGATAGTGTTGCAGTTTCTTCTAATACAATTATAGGGATGCTCTGCAATTGGGCAGACACTCAGTGTTCCAGCAACTGCTGTGTTGTTTGGATTGGTTTCATTGGTCAGTTTTGTATTGGCACATTCGGATGTCACGTGCTCTGGAACACGCTGGACGGAACCAGTAATAGTTTGGTTAGCTGTTGCCATGCCCACTGGGTCAGGGAAATCTACCCTCTACAAGTTCCTATTAGGTCTTCTACAAAATCTCCGGAAAAGGTGTGGAAGAAAGGAGTCTCATCCATCTTGGACCCTGGAGGAAGCCACTTTTGAAAAAATGGGTGCACTCATGGCAGAAAATGATGGAAAACTTCTTGGACTTTATGACGAACTTAGTTCTTTTTTGACCGGCATTAACCTGTACAACTCAAAGGGCCTAAGTGAATCACACGATATCCACAAGTTTTTGCAGCTCTACAATGGCCTTCAATGGAAGCGTAGAACTGGTAAACCTATGTTTTATTTAGTAACTAATACTTAGGCAATGTTTGTACAAAATCATAGTTACAGGTCAGGCCAACTTTTCAATGGAAAGAACCTCTCTCATCATTGGTGGTTTCACACAACCTGCTGTGGCTCGCACTATCATTGAGGCTCAGGGTGGCGCTCAGAGAGGATTTTGCCAGAGATTTATGTGGATTTTTCCAAAACCTATTTTTGGCCATTTGGACACCCTCACAGTCACCAGTGACCGGGAATTGAGCGAACTTATGGGTTAGTGGCGTATTCATACATATATTTTAAGTTTGAAGCAACATTGATACACTTTCACAGAACAAACACTAGTGGAACTTTTAGAGAAGCTTTGGATAGAAGGAGGTGGTGACAAGCCTGTTCATCGGTCATGGACTCTTCAACCACAGTCTGGTGGCTTTGATAAGGCCTACGACAAGGTCCAGGATGAACTAGAGAGTGAGTGTGGTGCAGATGATTTTCTGACAGGTATACCTGTGTGTGCAAAACTAAAATTTCGCTTCATTTTTGTTAGGGCTCCTTGGTAAGTCTAAGGGCCAGACCATAAGGATAGCTGCTGTTCTTCATGCTTTGTTTGGGGTGGACGACCAATACATTTCATCTCCAGATATCTCTGATGCTGCAGTTATGGCAGCACTGAACATGGTGAAGGTGTGCAATGAGCACACGAAAACCATAGCTGGCAGACTGAGCTTTACGCCATCAACAGCAATTATGGCCTGTAAGAATAATCAGTATTAGTGAATGTATTAAATGATATATTATACCTCTTTAGCGCCAGTTGGCAGAAAAAAAGATGAAGAAATAGCAAAGCATATACTCAAATTACCAGGAACATGCTTGGATCTGAGTGTCTTACTGGACAAAAAAAAGTTTAGATCTTTTGATCATAAAGAGGGTGCCTTGCGTGGCTTCAAAAAATTAGAAAAAGATGACCTAGGGAGTTTAATAGTGAAGCAGGGACGAACCAGCTCAAGTAGGGTAAGACCATACCTACTATTAATATGATATAAATACCAATGTCCACACTTGCTTGCAGTCATATCAGTTTCGAAAGAGACCAGTTCCCTCTGAGGGAGAAGAAGCAGAAGAGCTGGCTGTAAAGCTTTCGAAATACGAGGTATCCATACCACAGTATGTGTCTGCTATGGATATAACAGATATGCCATGGTAAGAATATCTGTTGTTTGTAACTCGCTCTCTTTCTCTTCTTTTCACCTACTTTGTAATTAATAATATTATTATTAGTGTTGTTGTTGTTGTTGTTCATTAATTATTAATTTATATATTTATATATATATATATATATGATTAACACTATTATGACTAACGACTACTTGTCACACAGTGGCGTTCGGTGTACATAAACACAAACATATACAGGAAGAGAGATAAAGGAAGAAAGAGAAGGGGAAAAAAAGAAAAGAAGTAAAAAAGACAGGAGGGAAAAGTAACACATTATAAGGTCTGCCACAATCAGGAATCGAAACCACGACATCACTGTCCTGAGCTCTCCAGAGAGCTGTGAGCAAATTAAGTGCATGAATTATTGATGCATAATAACGTATGGACAAGCGTATTAAAATAATAGAAGATGTTAGGGAAGATCTACTAATATGAATAATTACACATGCTTTTTGGTGCCAACTAGATGCATGAACCATCCAGTCCTCGAGACACTGTATTCTCACTCACTAGTAAGGGACAGTCAGGAGTATCCCCGACTGTCGGGATCTTCCGGACACTGTATTCTCGCTCACTAGTGAGGGACAGTCCGGAGGATCCTGACAGTCCGGGATCCTCCGGACACTATATTTTCACTCACTAGTAAGGGACAGTCAGGAGGATCCCAGACTGTCGGGATCTCCGGACACTGTATTCTCACTCACTAGTAAGGGACAGTCAGGAGGATCCCGGACTGTCAGGATCCTCCGGACACTGTATTCTCACTCACTAGTAAGGGACAGTCAGGAGTATCCCGGACTGTCGGCATCCTCCAGACACTATATTTTCACTCACTAGTAAGGGACAGTCAGGAGGATCCCAGACTGTCGGGATCCTCCGGACACTGTATTCTCACTCACTAGTAAGGGACTGTCAGGAGGATCACGGACTGTCGGGATCCTCCGGACACTGTATTTTCACTCACTAGTAAGGGACTGTCAGGAGGATCCCGGACTGTCGGGATCCTCCGGACACTATATTTTCACTCACTAGTAAGGGACAGTCAGGAGGATCACGGACTGTCGGGATCCTCCGGACACTGTATTTTCACTCACTAGTAAGGGACAGTCAGGAGGATCCCGGACTGTCGGGATCCTCCGGACACTATATTTTCACTCACTAGTAAGGGACTGTCAGGAGGATCCCGGACTGTCGGGATCCTCCGGACACTGTATTTTCACTCACTAGTAAGGGACAGTCAGGAGGATCACGGACTGTCGGGATCCTCCGGACACTGTATTTTCACTCACTAGTAAGGGACAGTCAGGAGGATCACGGACTGTCGGGATCCTCCGGACACTGTATTTTCACTCACTAGTAAGGGACAGTCAGGAGGATCCCGGACTGTCGGGATCCTCCGGACACTATATTTTCACTCACTAGTAAGGGACTGTCAGGAGGATCCCGGACTGTCGGGATCCTCCGGACACTGTATTTTCACTCACTAGTAAGGGACAGTCAGGAGGATCACGGACTGTCGGGATCCTCCGGACACTGTATTTTCACTCACTAGTAAGGGACAGTCAGGAGGATCCCGGACTGTCGGGATCCTCCGGACACTATATTTTCACTCACTAGTAAGGGACTGTCAGGAGGATCCCGGACTGTCGGGATCCTCCGGACACTATATTTTCACTCACTAGTAAGGGACAGTCAGGAGGATCACGGACTGTCGGGATCCTCCGGACACTGTATTCTCACTCACTAGTAAGGGACAGTCAGGAGGATCCCGGACTGTAGGGATCCTCTGGACACTATATTTTCACTCACTAGTAAGGGTAAGTCAGGAGGATCCCGGACTGTCGGGATCCTCCGGACACTTATTTAGTAAGAAACAGTCAGGAGGATCCCGGACTGTCGGGATCCTCCGGACACTGTATTCTCACTCACTAGTAAGGGACAGTCAGGAGGATCCCGGACTGTCGGGATTCTCCGGACACTGTATTCTCACTCACTAGTAAGGGACAGTCAGGAGGATCCCGGACTGTCGGGATCTTTAGGAAAGATCCTGACCAGTATGGGCAACCTCGGACATCCCTCAGTAAGGTGATAGATAATGTAATAGTCTTGTGGTAAATGGTGAAATTCTACTCAGTTTGAGGCTTATTCTTGCTTCTCTCTCTTTCTCTCTCTCTCTTTAACTAATCCTAATTTTTTATTTATTATGATGAGACTTAATTTTTTTGGATGTTTGCAATTATCTAGCATTCCCAACCATTTATATTTATATGTGCAGATACTGAGTTGCGAAAGAAAATTGAAGATGGAGACAGACAGGCTTTGCTGACTCTAGTGACACAGTTCAAGTGGGATGTGGATGCACCACTGAATGAAGAACAAGAGACATTTCTTCACCTGGCATGTAAGGCAGGGCATTTGGATGTCATTCGCACTTTGATTGAGGTTTGTGGCTGCAACGTAAATGTAATGGATAGACAAGGAAATACTCCATGTCTAATTGCGTGTGCAAATGGCCACCTGAAAGTAATGAATTACTTCAGGTACTGTCAGTATCATTCGAAATTTGACTGCAGCAACCATGCTGGAGATACTCTGCTTCATGCTGCTTGTCAGTCTGGGTCTGTTCCATTAGTGAGATGGGTTATACTGACATGTATGAGTCAAGTACACATAAAGCTCAACATGTACTATGATGAAGTATTTTCTTACTTACAAGAAAACCTAGGTAAGAAGGAAACGTTTTTCTTTCCAATTAATAAATTGGGATATAGCCCGGTACACACTGCTTGCTCAAAAAATCACTGTAAAGTAATTAAATTTTTTTTCTTTGAGTTTAGCAATTATTTTGAATCTGATTTGCGAGATTTTATACCATCACTGAAGGGCTTAGCTTATAAGTTGGGCCATACAGGTACTTTAAAAATGCTTTGCTCTAATTTCAAATGCACATTGGATTATCAGGTTCACTTTGCCAGGAGAGACAGTCATAATGGTACTTTCTCAATTTTCAAAACTTTGTCACCTTTCATTACTGAAAGTCATTGTCGTATAAATAAAGGCAAAGGTGAAAGCAAGCCTAAACGATCAATTGGTATTCCTAATCAGCTTATGATGAAAGATAAATCGGAATTATTTTCTACTTCGGAACCTCTTTTTTTTTATGCAGTCAGATGTGGTGATAAGAAATACAGAGATTGGTGTGATGATAGCCTCTTAACTTCCTGTAATGACAATGGTGACACTTTGCTTCATGCTGCTTGCGTTTCTGGAGATTATGACATTGTGAAAGACATATATGCATTATTAATGGGCTTATGGAACGAAGAAGACTTGATAACAGAAAAAAACAAGATGGGAAATACTTGCTTGCACTTAGCTTGTGAATGGGGTTTTATTGATATTGCAAACTTTCTGTTAGAAAAGCGTTTTTCCCTTAAGGAAGTGAATAAACTGAATTTAACACCGTTGCATATAGCTGTGGTCTACAATAGACCTGACATAGTTTATCATTTGTGGAGTTTGGATGTGGATAGGTGTGTGCAGACAAGGTTTAGTGAAACCATACTACACATTGTGTCTGCTGATAGTGATTTAAATGAGTTTGCCCAGGAACTATTATCTCATGCTGAAGTTAAGTCCTTGTTAAATGCTAAAGATAAGTTCGGTGAGACACCAATTTTTAATGCCTATCGGTTACCTGAAGTATACAGAAAAGAAATGGTAATGATTCTGAAAGATAGTGACCTGTGTTTCACCAATGATAAGAAGGAAACTTTAGCATATATTGCTGGCAGATTGAAAGATTTTGCACTTTTAGACATTGTTCTTAGCCAGGAAAAATATCCCATTCAAAACCAAAATGCTTTAAAGCAAACCCTTCTTCAAGTTGTGTTGTCCTTGCATGACCTTAGTGTAGCAAAACATATTAACAACAACACTAATAAATATGTTTACAAGATTAAAGATGATATCAACTTGGTCGATAACTTCAGCGATCAAACCCCACTACAGTCAGCCTACTGTCAGAATGACATTGAAGTGTTTAAATTTCTTTTGTCTATTAATGGCTGTGATCTAGATATACAAAATCTAAAAGATGGAAATGCATTGCTTCATTTTATATGTTCTGACTATCGGAAAGAATTTGCAGAGCAGTGTTTAGAAAAGTGTTCCTTAGAAACAGTCAATAAAGAAGGAAATACTCCTTTACATATAGCAGCCAGCAAAAGTGACATTGAATTGCTTGGGTGTCTGCTAAAAGGAGTCAAAAAAGATTTGACAAGTCAAACAAATGATAAGGGGGATAACTTGCTTCATATTGTAGCAGCTTTAAAAGAAGGTGAGGTTGTTCTTGATTCACTATTAGCTAGAAACTTAGTGAACGTTTTATCAAAAAACTTGATAACGGGTGATACTGCTGTGCACATTGCTTTTAATGAACAACTGATGCCTAATCTATTGTGCTTGCTTAAGCACTGTCCTAAATATAGTGAAGTAGACTACGAATCATTGTGTAACATACACAAATTTACACCATTTTATATGCGTCTGATTGATAAGTTCGACTTCTTTTCAAATTTGGTTGACAACTTTCAACCTGTATTGTATTATCCTGGTGCTGTGAATGTACAGTTGGGAGTAGGATCTAACACTCCAGTGAATATGCCTGTTTTCTTCCATTTCATATATTTGATGAATCAGAATAATAGTAATACTGAATGCTGTAAGTATTTACAATTTATTCAAAGAGTACTTTCTAATCCCTCTTGTCATGAAGATTTACTTCAACTACATGATTCCCATAATAACACACTTCTTCATTATATAGCATTGATTAAAGCATCTGACTATTACTGTTATGGTGATAAGAATACTATTTTTCATGACATCTATAACTTAAGTTTAAAAATTCAGGATAAAAATATTAATCACTTAAATTCTAGCAATTATGCTCCTATCCATTTTGCTTGTTCCACTGGAAATGATTGCATGATTTGGGCATTACTTAACGTTAAGCATCCTGAAGGTTCCATATTAATTAACAAAAAAAGTGAGCGTGGGTCACCAATGGAACTGTATAGGTCCCATTCTAACAGTGATGCTGATTCTTTCCTTGTTTCCCATGGAGCACATCCTAAAAAACAATACATTAAAGATACCCAAAATATGCATCCTTCTTTAAAAGTATTCGTTATCGGAAACTCTGGTGTGGGTAAAACTACTTTAATTGATGCAGTAAAACGATTGTTTCTGAATGATCAAACTTTCACTACCTCAGACCAAACTAGTACTATTGGGGTTTTAAGCAGTGAAATGTTATTTCAAGATCTAGTTTATGACTTCAAAGATTTTGGTGGTCACACAGAATTTGAATTGGTTAGATCAATATCCTTTCAAAGCAATTTATTATCTGCTACGAAATCTCATATTCCAGTACCACTTTATGTATTGCTGGTCATAAAAAGCACAGATTCATTAGAAAGCCAGAAAAGGCAAATTGACAGGTGGATGGAATTTTTGTTGAGACACATTAATGAAAATGGATCATTAGTTCATGTAATATTAGTTTGTACTCATGCAGACAAACTAGGAAACAGTTCTGACGAAAATGAAAAGATTTTTCAGCATTGTAAGGCAGCAGTTGTCTCTTCTCCACTAATTTATAGTGGTCTGAAAGTAATTTTAAATGGAAAAATTCGTGATGCCAGTCCACTGGGCAAATTACGACAATACTTTGAAAGTACATCTATTGTTTTCAAAACGAAAATGACTTTGACTTTGTCTGACTCAGCTAAGCTGATGTTTCATTATTTAAATAAACAAAATTCCAATTTTATCATAAAATTTAGTGCATTGAAAGAGGATATAAGGAAATATCAAAAATTTAAACTGTCAGATCGAGGAGTCATTCAATTTGTTCGTAATGATCGTGACCGAAATATTGGCACAATTCCTCAAGATGATGACTCCTTGTCTGATTGTATCACTTGGCTACATAATTTTGGATCGATTTCTCTTCTGTTGAATAACCATGACAGGGCAGATTGTTGGGTCATTAATAAAGAAATGGAAGTGGCTTTACACAGCAAGGTTATGTCATTTCTAGCTCCTGGTGAAATGCAAGATAACAACAATTGTCTTCAATTGAAAAATAATGTTGGTCTAGTTCCTGAGGCTGAGCTACTACAATATTTTATTAAGCAGAATTTAAACATAGATCCAAAAGTTATAATTCCCTATCTACTCAGTAATGAAATTTGTACTAGAGTGCAGGGAGGCCAACTGGATATTATTGATGATGAAAAATGTTTGGAAAACGATAAGGCGTTGTTCATTCCATCATTAATCAAAAATACTAAAGATATGAAGGCTAGCATAAATCCAAGAGGCCCCTTTTTAGTGATATGGTCCATGGAATCCAAAATTAATTTTGACATAGTGTTTACAAATAGTTTGTTGCTAAATTTAGCCTTCAAATTTTCATCTAAAGATGAAAGTCATTATAAAAGGAGGTTGTTCATTTGGAAGACTGGCCTTTTTTGGAGTACGGAAGATCAAATTGAGGTTTTGGTAGAATTTTCTGAAGGTAATAAGTTATCCCTTACCATTCATTCCACTTCGGGCCAAGGTAACAACATGCTTTATAACTATACAAAGTATAGGTGTGAGGTAATCAGGGAAATAAGGAAAATTAGGAGAAAATGTTTGCTTCAAGATGATGCAAGTTGTGATGATAAAGAGTATTTTCACTATCCTGCAGAAAATTTGATGACTAATGATACTCAGTTTTTGGTACAAGATATTTTAAATTGTTTTAAAAAGGAATTCAGCTCCAGAACAGTTTATAATAAGGATGAAGGCAGATATATACATCTTGAAAAAATTCTTCTTTTTGACCCGTTTATTTGTTTACAGTCTTCACACCTAAAAAATTTGAAAAATTTAAGGATTGATGAATTTTCAGAAGATTGTCGAAATTTTTTCAAGTTTTTGCGTAATCAAGGAATAGAACTTTCTTTATCTTCTCTACAAGAATATAGCATATTTGATGTGGAAGATATAACTAGTTTAACTGTATGAATCCTTTCTTTCTTTCTTTGTTTTTTGAGACAAACATGTATACTTTTTAATCTTACAACATTGCATATACCATTATTTCACACTTTTAATATGTGTAGTTTATTATATTAGAATTTTTACAACTTAGTTCAAAATGTTTGTCATATCTAATAGATTTGCAAAATTGGGAATGAAAACTTAGATTGCGGAATAAACATTATTAATGCTTTTTTTTTTTTTTGGTAAAATGTTGTGATTCACGCCAAAACATGATTCGTGTTTTTCATTGTTATTACTGCATTGTTAGGATTTGACAAGTCTATGCAGTAATATCACGTAATCAAAACAAGTATTTCTTGTAAACAATATGTACCTTTGTCTGGGCGTATATTCCTGTTATTTATCATTTTCAATTTTCAGTTTGTAAAGGGTGCCGTCACATAGCCTGGGCGCGCCTTTAGTAGCGCACTCCAGCTGAATAGTCGCACATTATCCCACAAAGTCACACCACGCTTTGCAACAAATTAGTGCCCATGAAATGCAGCTGCACCTCACTTACCATTGCATGCGTATAGTTGGTGCGGGGCAGAGTCAAAAAATCCTCATGCACAAAAAGTAATGGATCCAGAATTTTCTCTCGCGTACTGCTCAGGAATGGATGAATGGCTGTGGTTCAAACTTTGCCACGGCTAATAAGTATTTGACCCTATAACGATGAGACATTTTTAATATATGGAATTTTACTAAAATATTTGACAATTGTTCACACGGTAAGGTGAGTAAATAGAAAACTAAAATAGAATTTTTTTAAAAACTCATCGTTATGGCATACATGCAAGGATGAGAAAATGATATACAAAAAATCGGCTTTAAGCTTGTGGTGAAGTCAAAAATGGTGACGGGGCTATTTCTTGAAATGCGACAGACTTCCAGTCTTTATTCTTGGTAGGTGTTTTCTCCTAGTTGTATTTCCTGGTCTTCTGAAACAAGATAACTCGAGCGGAAAAGCAGAAGAAGTTTAACATGCCCTAGCAATCATTTTCTATTCCGCGAGTTTTTCGCGCTCAAATAGTGTGATGGCACCCTTAAAAATATTCTTAAAATCCCTATATCAGGGCTGTAGCAAAGGGTGCGGCCGGTGCGGCTTTGGCCGCACCACTTTTTTTTCAACTCTAATTTATTATTCAGCGCATGCGCAGAAACACGGAATACAATGACATGTAAGGTAAGGGTCGGCTACACCGGTGCCGCACGCAAGACCGGTACCGTGTAGATAGCATGGCTTCGAAGCTGATGAGTGCTCTAACCGCGGAGGTTCCTGAGAAACCAACCAGCCAAAGGGTTATAATTTTCCTAAAAGAGTATTTGGAATAAAAGGAGACACTTCCAGAGCATTTCAATCGCACTGGTTTAAAATTTGGACATTCTTACACTACGATGAGGCGAAGGATGTTGTCTTCTGTCATACTTGCATGGTTGCAGCAAAAAGAAAAATGTTATCTACCAATAATTTAGATCCAGCTTTTGTAAGTTGTAGAATTAACAATAACTGTTACGGCTTGTTTAACCTATGCTTTTTTTCTTTCTTTTTTTTCTGAATTATTTGATGCTTCTTCACATTCATAAAACAAGAACAGATGAAACAAAGTGTATTGTCAATGAATTTATAGACTAATCCGAACACCGTAGCAGTATTTTTTCAAAGTTTTAAGTTCATAGCATTATTGTTTTAAGAACTTTAATCATTTATGTAACAATCTATTGTAATACAAATTTTGAAAATTGTAATGTTCATAATATAAAAAATTAGAGGTCCTTTTTACTGGTTTTATTGCTGTATCCACTTGTGAATTCAGTGATTAAGCCACTTCCACCTGCAATAAGTTCAAACTTGTAACTAAAGTATAGACAAACCACACCCACAAACTATTAACCACACCCATTTCCGGAGCCGCACCACCCCAAAATTGCTTGCTACGGGCCTGTATATAATTTTTAAAGTCTCTGAATCAGATAATATTGGACGAAATAAATCGACACATTATGTTTTGATACAGTCTGTTCAAGTCGATTTGACATTACCACACGCGCAGCTAATGTGGAATGTTAGTCCCAAACAACCCTGAAGAAATTTTGTTATATGGATCTTATGACAATGATGCAGTGTGCACATACATATATCAATATATCACTGTGGGGGGAGGGGGGGACTTACTTCACCCAAGTCCAATTCTGGCCGTAGAGTGTTAAGCCAAAGGACCACCCAGCTTGTTATCTAACCAGAATTAAAACTTGAGCGCTGCACCAGTCTGGAGCCAGGGAGACATGTAGTTAGGCCTGATCAGGGAAGTATGCACGGTCTTAACCACAAAGTTAACTTATCTGGGTACTTAAGTCTTGAAATATTACAGAACAATATATACAATTGATTGATATGACACAACTCAGAGTGGTTTAACCATGAATATTGTGATGAGCATAATAGTTAGGTATGGTAAAGTAGCTAGCAAGTTCATTGTTCACGATTAGTTTTCCTCTTGTTCAGAGACATCTTCAAGTCCCATCTAGTCCCATGAAGGAAGGTGCAGTTATGCATTGATGCCCATGTCATTTATGTAATAGTTATGCCATGGCCAACGAGGGGTTATGGAATATAACCGTCCCGATCCCGAGGGCGAAGCCCGAGGGATAAGGGCGGTGATATTCCATAACCCCGATGTTGCCATGGCATAACTGTTTTATACCATAGTTGCTGCTACTACTACTCTCTCATATCCACCTATATGGGACCAGCCCTACCACATATAACCCTCCTGCCGCTCTCATACCACAGGAATTTACCACAGCTAGCTGCTTTACTGCTTACTGCTGAGCAGCCCAGGTAGAGTTAGATCTGGAGATAACAGCTGGCAGCTACAATGCTAAAGTAAACTTGCTAAAGTAAACTTGCTAAAGTAAACTTTCTGGCGTGCTTCAATTGAATTTTAATTGAATTTTAATTTTGGGCCAGGAAACACGGAAGAATTCGCTTGACACCGCACCGGGAAAATATCATAGCCCCAGGAAAAATCACCGGGAAAATATCACTTTTAATCCATGGGTGTTACCGCAGCAACCATGGTATAAGTATATATATGAGATAGTAATACGTGGAAATCTTGATGGTTTGATGTGCTATAGTGTAATTTCGACATAATGTTTGCATAGCCTACACTTTTGAATATTGAAAAAGGATTCTACTGTTGTCCTATTTTGGATCGTTGAAAGTCATTGTTGATGGATATCTATTCTTCTTGAAGACTTATTTTAAATATTTCATCTCCTTACCAAGTGAGTCATCTTGGCAAATCATTCTGGCACAATGTTTAGTGTGTGTGTACGATGTCATGACAGATAGGACTGGTAGTACTTGAGATAGTTATCTGATGTGTGCTAACTTAATGGCAATATTTACGGTTGTAGATGTCCCCTTATATCTACTAATAGAATAGTGAAAGGAATAGAAATATACAATCAGCCCGGCAAGTAGCCTTCACGATATGCAAATCAATTCGTCTAATATTCAAACAGAATTGAATAGAGGTAGTGTAGAAAGTGACATAGTGCTCACATTTACTTATTCTATAGTGATTGATTCTAAAGTTAAATGCTGCTTAAATGCAAGATAAATTTAATAAGATACTAATTTAAACACATTCTCAACAATATTGAATAAATTTCTTAACTATTTTTTTGAAGAAAACTTTAATTTTTGAGGAAAATTTCCCAAATATCTTAATAAAATGATTTTAACTTATTTGTGGACTATGCTTCAGATGGCATACTTTATAGAATGGGTTCGTGTTACCATACTTTTATTACGTTGCTTGGTAAAGGGGTTAGTAAAATCAGGATTGCTGAAAAGCTTCACTTAAATTGGGTCCAGAAATAAGCATTAAATAATACCGTCCTTCTGAAATCAATCGCTGATATACAAAATAGTGAAAACGTTATTGTTATGTTGATCCAAAGCATGGGTCCTAATTTTCAAATAGGACCCAAGAATGGGTCCTTATTTTTTAAGAGGACCCAAGAATGGGTCCTTATTCTTTTATTAGGAACTCAATTATAGTTTCATATTCTTGAATATGGACCAAAGGATGGGTCCTTATCTTGAATAGGTCCCAAGAATCCACCCCTTTATTTTAATAGGACTCAATAATGGGTCCTAAATTTTATTTTATTGGGACCCTATCCCAAGAGTGTGTCCTTTTTTGGAATAAGTCCCAAGGAGGGACCCTTATTCTTAAAAAGCTTATTCTTAAATATGGACCCAAGAATGGATCCTTTGTTTATATAGTTGGGACCCTATTATGCGTACACATTCTTCAATAAGGACCCAGGAAGGGGTCCTTATTCTTGAGTAGGACCCAAGATTGGGCCCTTATTCAAACAAGAATGGGTTATTCTTAAATAGGACCCAACAGTGAACAAGACTCAAGAATGAGTCTTTATTAAGGGTGTAGTACCACTTGAAACCGCAGTGCTAAACCGCAGATGGAGGAGTTATGCTATGTATTTATTTCTCGTTGTCTGTTCAATGTACGCTTACTTTGTTGTTGCAGTTGAAACAAACACCAACAGACAGCTCTTATAAACCAAGTTTCAAGAAAAAAGATCAACCAGGAATGGAGAAACAATGGTACAAACCTTAAGGCTATTCAGCGATATTCAGGGGCGACCGTTGCAATTACAAAGTCGATTTTTTTCCAGCGGTAGCCTAGGGGCTTCCCCACAACACTACAACGCCGCATTTTTGATATTAGTATTTGTTTTCCATTTTTAAAAATATATTTATATTATTTTTTTTGTATCTGTTTAAAAGAAAAAACTTGTTGTAATATTTTTTTAGATGTGGCGTGTACCCCGTGTACAAAATATGAGTTCATTCTGGCCATTCAGTACGTCTGAATATCGATTTTTAGGTACGAAGCTAACTATTGATTCGTAATCATTTGATTCTTCAACTCCGCCCCCCAACTCTGAGCACGCAATTTATTGTGGGCAAAATTCCAGGTGGTGGCGGCTCTAATTAGAACCGGTAAGCAAACATAAAAGAAGAGTTACTGTGCGAGTGAACCCTGCGGGGAAGAGTGGAAGACTTCTGGAATGTACTGGAGGGTCCTAGACGATGAAGAAGCGGCGGCGTATTAATGGCGCCTGGAGTCACTCGTTTAGAATAGATATATCACGGCTTGCAGCTGCGACTTGAAGGAAGAATCTGCTTTGGTGTCTTTGGAGAGCTTGATAGAAGGTTGGTGTAGCTGGTAGAAGTTAGAAGCAGTTTCAGTGTGTTAACTTCAACTTCTCAGGAATTTTTGGTGCTATTTGTTAAAAGAAAATGTGAATTATTACTTTTATTGACTAATGTTATTTTCTTTCTACAATAATAATATATTTATCAATTAGGCTGTTTATTATCAATTATCATTTTATTGATTTATTTAAAATAAGACCAGAATCAAATTTTAGATCATAGTACTTTGTCTAATCTACCTCAACAGGAGGAAAGGTGCTGGCATGCTCTTCATAGAAATAGATGAGCTCTGATTATGAGAAGGCACAACTCCTTGGTTCTAGGGTACAACTGGCAGGTTCACAACAAAAGTGCAGAGCAGAAGACATGGCTTCCTTGTTCTCCAGAGGAGAGAATAGTAGACCTTCGGCTCTCCTAAGAAGTCATGCCTCCTGAAGGGAAGAATACTACATCCTGGTTATTTAGAAGAGAGGACATGGCTCTCCAGTAGAGAGGTCAATGAGAAGGCACAGCTCCTTGGATCCCCTTGATAGTATTGCATACTTCAGAACCTTTGATTTTGTTCATTTCATATTGTATTTGATTATGGCCCTGCTACTATGGAGTTATGATTTTATATTATTGTTTAGTACTAAATTAGTACTAGTAATATTTTTTAGAACGTGAACAAATATTAATTATCTACACTGCTGCTTCTGCCATACAGTACTGGTAGTCCTTTGAGGTGAAAGCTCTTTGTGGTAAATTGTCTGGTACAGTTAATTGGTACGTGTTCAAATTGTGCGCCAGTCGCGTACAATAGTCAGTTCGCGGAGAGTAAATTGGATCGAGTTACGGGCGGGATTTGTGGTATTTTACTGAATCAATTACCGCAGGTTCAGGTGGTACTGCACCCTTTAAACTCAATGACGAGTCTATACAATTGCATATAGCCGAACAATGGATGAGTTGGACCCCATCATGTAACTCAGATAATGATGAGCTAAAGTGATTGCCACACAACCATTGTGCACAGGTGGGTCTTTCATAGTAGTATCTGCAACTTATTTATACTATTAGAGCATACAATAATATTTAAGAATACGTAGAAATGGTTAAGTAAAAGGGACATATGATAATAGTCGATACACCAATTTAGTCAATAACTTGCTCATTTGAGTCACACTCAACAACAGATAGCTTCAGAAGTGTATAAGATTTTTCTTCCTTAGACTTCATGACGGCAACCACACTCCGGTCCATCTTTACACCAATACTTGCAACCAAGTCTATATACATGAAGTAGCAAACATACAGATAATAATAATATGAATATGAACATCCTTCATAGAAAATATTTTCAAAACATAATTTTTAGTAATGAGGAAAATGCTAGCCATGAAAATCACTTCATAAACAAAATGATTAAAAAAAATAACATTTGTTTTTAACCTTTCTTAGCTTTTTCAATACCTTTATCCAGTATATTGGTCATAAATCTTCTCCTTATTGAAGGAGATGGCTTGTCATAACCAACTACTCCACTAGACACAACAGAGGCACCAGTTGTACGAGTTGTGGTGGACTTAGAAGCCTCATTAAGGGTAGAATCATCATGATTTCCAGTTTGTGCTATCTCCTCCCATTTAGAAAAGCTATCATCTATTCCAATGAAGTTGGTAGAGAAGCCCTTAGTGCAGTCATAGTTTTGAATCACTAAGATGATTCTACAGCTAGCACAATGAAACTGCAATTATAAATATAGCTATAATTAATTTATAAAGTAGTAGCCCTGTATTTACAACTTACAAGAATGGATTCCTGTGATCGAGTACACATCTCAGGAGCTGGAACACTGACTTCAAGAAATATTCTCATAGCTTGTTTAGCATTGCGTTTCTTAATACATTCACCACCATCAGACTTCAATACAATGCCACTCCCGTGCTTTCTAAGTACCACTTCTTAGGCTTTGTCATGTCTTCTACTCAAAAACTGCTCCCTGTGCAGGTCAAACAGCAGGTACACTTATACACTCTAGACACTGACAAAGTGAAAACTGATGGTAGTTTCTTCCAGTCACAGGTAGGGCAAACCACAGGATGCATACATTCATAATTTTCACATGCACACATTTGTGAGGATATGATATACTTATCATCAGATTCTTCTTCCGAGAGCTCAGAAGACTTCTTATTTCCTTCTGATACAGAAAATGAAAACGCTGTTTGTGGACTGCACAATGAAACGGTATCAAGTCAGCAAATTAGTGTTCCTGTGCCAGAAAACAAATGGGATTTACATTCATTGATCTCTACAGCGATCACTTCTGGATCTACCATAATTGATATATCCCCTTTGAGTGAAGACCTTGCTAACATTTTAAGAAAAAAGAGTGCAATTTCATCGAAGGTATTCCACTTAAATCCATCTAATAACGTATTTAACTTTCTTTTCTTTTTTTACAAAATCGATTACGTGTAGAGGCCAAAAGAATCAACATTCTCAGGCATCCCATACTAATCCTTCCAATGTTTCAACCACATCTTCTCCAACCCAGCCATCCTCAAATGAGCTTTCCAATTCTATCTCAGATGGTGCTCCTCAGGTTGAAGTAGGTGATTATGTTGCAGTTTATCTCAAGAAGTATGACCCCGAACAGCCTCAGATTGGAAAGATAACATCTATTTCAAGCATGGACGAGACAGTGGACATAGACTGGTATATGGGGTGCTATAGTGGTAGCTGGAAGGTGTGCATGATTGGAAGAGGAACAACAAGAAAGGTTTGGAATGTATCTGTTCCATTTACAGCAATAGAGGTTATGCAGGAAGTGACGTAGAAGTGACGTTTACTTAGCAACTGTTGCTACATCGCCATTATTAGTGGCAAAACATAGAGTGGCACGCAGCGTATTTTATGCTAATTGTGTCTTCACCTGGCTTTTCTGCTTATTATTTCTCGTTGGACGAAGCTTAAATGTGGTACAGGGAAATTTATCTAAGCTGGAAGCCTGAAGACCCTTACCTCAGCTAAAAGAAAGGATTTATTGAGGATCCTTGGGATAAATATGGCCTGAAGTATCCAGATATATTTTGGTACCTAATTGAATAGACTAGTAAGTATACTGGTGAAACGTTGAAAGCTTATAAAAGTCTTGATTCCTACATGTATTTTATTAATGGTTAGGTAGCTAACGTTAAGGATGTAGCAGTATCAGGTTCTGATTCCCACTTAGTAATGTGTTCAGTGCGTCACTCACAAAGGCTTACAGTACCTCCAGCAACTCCTTTGTTCAATGAACTATTTGGATGAACCTTTCATAACAATTGCATTTATTAAACCAATTGAACTAATCGAGACGGAGCTTCTACCTGACCTTGTTGGTAAATGGTTCACCAAGAAGCAACGGTTATTTCAGCACATCTGTCTTCTAGCTTTTCTTCTGATAATATTGTGACCATTGAAGTTCCCGTTAGATTATGGTGCTACTGCAGGAAAGCAGAGTCTGGAAAGATGATCTGCTGTGATAATAGTAACTGCCCAACAGAATGGTTTCATACGACTGAAGTTCCTGAAGATGAAATGGATTCCCAAAGGAAAGTGGCTATGTCCATCACGTCATCGCATGGGGAAAAAAGTTGAAGTCTAAGTAAACTCTGTTATTGTACACTTCATTAGCTATGTTTTTTGGAATAATTTTTCCCCCAACCAAATTATTATAAATTCACATTTCATTATTTAACATTGTAACAACAAAAAATTGGGAATGGTTTTAATTAAGGTGAAAACAACTGATGGACATAAATTACCTAGTGCACAACTTATAATGACTAGATATTTTATTTTTTGGACTAGTATACATTCTTTTTCACTGGTCATAATAAAGTTGATTGGCGTTGTTGATTCAAGTATAATGTACTATTGACAAAGTAGACCTATGACTCGTTCAACATGAATTAAACTCTTGACAGTTGACGAGAAAAATCTACTTCACTTTTTGTCAGCTGTGGTTTTCCACCAGTAAATGGTGGAAGCTTGACACAGTAGAGACCAGCACTTTCATGAATATTAAACCTTTATCTGCTAAAACAAGTTCACCTGGAAATCTTCATATCTTCTTTATCTACTCCATTATTTTTATCTTCTTTATCTGCTTCATTATCCCTGTGTGTGGTTCACAGTAACTTCACCATTTCCATTATCACAGAGCTGTACCTGGCTTTTGGCAGCTTCTAATCTTGCTGTGTCTTCTCTTCTTCTTTTATTCACTTCAGCACTCCTTTTAAACCCATGCAATCGATAGCTTTCCGTTTTAGAGGGCTTGTAATGTGTGCAAACACTTACGATACGACAGGAGACAAGGGATAGTTGCATTAACATCCTGATACAAAATGATCGCTACATAGCCAAGTGTACTCATTAGGTATCGTTTCCAGCCTACAACCGCTATCCATCGTAATCATCCCTGTTCATCCTCAGAAAACCAAAAAATGTAACATCAGAGCCTTTTTTAAAAGTTTGTACAACCAACAGCACAAAAGCTCTTCACTATTGCCACTCAAAATGGCCGCGTGTAGGGCATGTACATTTTTTACGTCACTTCCTGCATAACCTCTATACTTCGTTCCAGTTAGTTCATGAAGTCAATGAAACTTCATAAGGATACTGTGTTGGCATTGGAGAATAAATACTCTGGTCTTTGTTAGTCACTAATATACTATCAAACTCTATTTTTGGACGAATTACTATGTGGAATAAATATGCTATAAATATTCTTCCTCTATTAGATCCAATAAACACTTGTTCTAATTAAGTGCCTGTAGTTCTTATTAGGAACCCTGGGCCAACCGAGGACCAATAGCTCTATGATCCTTGTTCTTACTGGAAATCCATGCTCAACATGCAGTTAAGACCTTTGTTCTAACTTGGGACCTATCATTGGGGCTGTTGTTGTAATTAAAGACTATTAGTTGAAACCCTTGTTGTAATCAAATTTCCGTAGTTGGCAAGGACCCATAGTAGTTGGGTCCCTTGTTGTAACCAAAGAGTCCCAAGTTGTGATCAAGGACCCATAGTTGGGTCCCTTGTTGTCATCATGGACCCATAGTTGGGTCCCAAGTTGTAATTAAGGACCCACAGTTGGGTCCCTTGTTGTAATCAAGGACCCATAGTTGGGTCCCTTGTCGTAATCAAGGACCCATAGTTTGGTCCCTTGTTGAATGAAGGACCCATAGTTGGGTCCCTTGTCGTAATCAAGGACCCATAGTTGGGTCCCTTGTTGTAATCAAGGACCCATAGTTGGGTCCCTTGTAATCAAGGACCCATAGTTGGGTCCCTTGTCGTAATCAAGGACCCATAGTTGGGTCCCTTGTCGTAATCAAGGACCCATAGTTGGGTCCCTTGTCGTAATCAAGGACCCATAGTTGGGTCCCTTGTCGTAATCAAGGACCCATGGTTGGGTCCCTTGTCATAATCAAGGACCCATAGTTGGGTCCCTTGTCGTAATCAAGGACCCATAGTTGGGTCCCTTGTCGTAATCAAGGACCCATAGTTGGGTCCCTTGTCGTAATCAAGGACCCATAGTTGGGTCCCTTGTTGTAATCAAAGACCCATAGTTGGGTCCCTTGTTGTAATCAAGGACCCATAGTTGGGTTCCTTGTTGTAATCAAGGACTCATAGTTGGGACTAGCAGGGACCCTTTTGTGAATATGGACAAAAGACTTGGAGTATTGGAAGAATAGGGGCCACAATTTTCACAGATATTACCAAGTCATATTTAATGTGGACGCCAAATATCTGCTCAGAAAAGAAGTCACTCAACTTTATTGTGACCTTATTTTTCACAGTCCCTTTGAGTACTCTAAACTTTTATGACATAAATAAAATAAAGCACACAATTTATTTCAACAAAAATCTTTAACCCCCTAAAAATGATGTTTTAAGTATGGGCTGAATAAAAAACATGGCACAAAATGTTGTTCTTTAGGGATTTTAAATAGCAGTCACCGGTAACCAAACTGACCGGCAACAATAAAAACTATTGTGATACAGTCGAACCTCCGAACAACAGCCATGCATGGGGACGAACCCTTTGGCCTTTGTAGAGAGTTTGACCTTATTTCGGAGTTTTTTGGGTTAGATGAAGATCCTGTGGACCCAGAATGAAAAGTGACGTGATTAAATACATTAAATGAATCAGACGGATTCTTAAGACATTTAACAAAAAATAATAGGTCTAGTAATTGTAGGTAGTAGCTACATTAGTGGTAAAATATTGAGATGAATAAGTCTTAATTTGTAAGAAATATTATAATTATTTAAAATGTATTTAGTTGCACGCGGTTGAACTCTTTCCAATAAGATAATGTCTTGTATTTTGTTGGGAAACCATAGCTGGGAACAGTAGGTCAGCTGAGATCTTACAAGTGATAGATAGAGGGACTTCTTAATGTTAATGGGTGATGTGCAAGGAATTGTTCGCCTAATTAAATACAGAGACCGATAAGCTTTGCTGCATATTTCTTTGATGTGGACTATCAGAGATTAAAATACCTAAATCTTTCTGTTGAGTCACTGTTTTAATTGTATCATTACCGATGGTGTAATTGTTGTTAGTAGATGATGATAGGGAGACGTTCATGTATGCACATTTAGAAGTATTAAAAGAAAGTTTTCAAGATTGACACCATGACAATAAATCGTCAAGATCCTTTTGAAGAGCTAAATTCTCACTTGCAGAGTTTAGAGAGGCAATAAGTTTGGCATCATCAGCAAATAAAAACACAGACGAAAAAGAGCAGAGAGACGGTATGTCGTTAACATAAATAAGAAAAAGCAGAGGTCCAAGTACACTACCTTGAGGTACACCTGATTTGACAGGAAGTAAGTCAGATTTACACCCTTCAACCTCAACAAAATGCTTTCTATTTTGTTAGTAATCTTTGAAAAATAGCCAAAGAGGACCAGTAATGCCAGTTAGCCAAAGTTTATACAGAAGTTCATTGTGGGGGACTGAATCAAAGGCTTTGGCAAAATCAAGAAACACAATTTCTGTGTGTCGCTTTGACTCCACAGAATTGAAAACTAAAGTATATGATAGAAGTTGTTGAAGAGTGGATCTATTTCTGATAAAACCAAATTGTGTCTTTGAAATTTTTGGATATATAAAATCTATTATCTTAGAGTAGACTATTAATTAAAGTACTTTATGAAGAATGTTTAGGAGAGAAATAGGCGTGTAGTTGCTAACTTCAGATACACTTTCTTTCTTGTGGAGAGGAAATAATTTGTGTACCTTCCAGTCAGCTGGAATGGAATGAGATTCCATAATGACAGTAAAGAGAAGAGAAACTGTACATGTGCAAGTGAAGATGCGCAGAATTTGTAAATATATGGGAACGTAAGTTTAGCTTAGTGATATACGATATTGATGAATGTCTTCAAGGCACTTCACGTCAGGTTAGGTTAGACAGTGATCAAAAGCAAGTGATATCAGTATTATGCCTGATATCTCTAAGCTTTCTGTTAGAGATTGCACGAGAATGGGTAAATATAGCCCCTCTCATGTAAGGCCTCGACCTCTACTTGTGAAGTTGTTGAGAACAACTGAAATGTCTGTAATCCTATCCAACCGAAGTAAATTGACCAAATCAAAGGTGTATATAAAACCGTATATGACCCCTTCAAAGAGAAACTCTGAGAGTATTCTCTTAAAGGAGAGAAAGTCTTTGATTTCCTCTGGGGCAAACCCAAAGGACATTAAAGGTAAAAGCAACAAGCTTCTTTTAAATGGATCTGTCTATGGATCAGTCCAGGGCTCCTCTTTTTCACTCAATGTCCTGAATTCAATTCAAGTTTCCTCTGATTCGCATGTTGACGTGGATCCAGTAGATAGCACACGCTGTGGTCCAAGGAGAGAGAGTGAACAAAGGCGCCGGTTATGGCCTGGAAGTGCCCTGTATCTACCGCGTGTTCGGCCCACCTGTTTATGTCTGCCGAATGAGAGAACTAGTTAATAGAGGGACATCTGTAATGAATGTAAAATTAGTATTAGCATTCATTTAGTATTATGTCGCGGCATCAATAAGTTGGGTGTGGCTAACTGGCCGTCCCAAGAAGTAAATTTTGTATAAGACATTACATTTTGGGGCACACAACTTGGCCGTTGTCCGGAGTAGAGAGTCAACCGTTACTTGGAGTCAAAAAATCCATTACATACATGTAGAAAATACTCCGTTCCCAACGGTCTGACCGTTGTTGAGAGTCTGACCGCTTCTCGGAGTCCCGTTGTAGGGAGGTTCGACTGTAGTTTGATAAGTGAAAGTGATCATGGATTCAAAAAAAGACGACAACAACAGTGAATCGTTCCAACTAATCGTGACTACAAGTTGAAGTGAAAAAATTATGCTAGAGGTTGAGGGGTGCATTCCAGTAAGTATTGGCAGTCCAGGAAATGGGCATGGCTAAAACACTCAATATGGAAGCCCATCAAGTCAGAGTTGTGGACCAGAGCAGTTCAAGACCAACACAACAGTGTGATGAAGGCAGAAATAGAAACAGAGAGAGTGGAACATGCAGGCCAATGAGTACCATTGGAAAATGCTATAAATACCAAATGAAAAATGTGACATAAGGTAAACTCTAGCTTTACAATAAAAAATAAACAGTATAGTAGGACCAAAATAATGACTAGAGATTTGAAATAGTACACATGCTATCTACACCTTGAAAATAAAATAAGTGAGCTATTGCTTCGGTAAACATATTCACAATAATAGTTAGCAAAATACTAAACCAGTCAAATATAATGCACTCTAAATATATTCTTGCCTAGACTCGTGCTAAAAACAATCTACTAACACTTATCATAACTACTTACCTATAGGAATAATGCTAGAGGCATAAAACTATACTAGCACTCACCCTTTTTCTTACTCCATGCTGCATGCTCCACTGGTAAAATGTCATCTCCGTGAATGAATAATTTTTATGCGCTCGCGAATTAATGAATAAATCAGCCCGTCAATGTTCGTCTGCTAAGGGTTAAACATCACATTCTTCTCTATTACCTTGATTTTGTTCAACACATCACGCACTTCCACATAGCTGTTGTCATTATTTGAAATAATTCTTACCTCCTGTATCTTGGCTCTCGAGGATTGTTGCTCATGCTGGTCAATAAGTTCCTCAGCTCCTTTCAGACACAGACCTGCATTGGCTGCTCTTTTGTGTGGTGAAATGACAGCACAGATTAAGTGTGCCCTGCCACCGGAAACCGAAGCATGTAACAACAAATTGACTGTTTTTGTTATGTATTTATAAGCTACAGCTATTTCGCTGATTTTTTTCCAGCCGTAGCTCTCGGGTTTCTCCGCAACATTACAAAGCCATATAGAGTAGGCACAACATCATTGGATGACTGTGGCTCTGACAGGTAAGATAAATCTATTGACTTATGGCTGCTAAAAAAGAGCCCAGTTGTAAACAAAAAAAAACAACGAAATACACTAATGAGGCACGAGTTGGCCATTGTGACTTTAGAAATGGTCCCTAATGCAGAAGTGACGGCGTATTCCCAATGTTTCTTATAGTTGGTTGTTACAAGTGAGAGTGGGGGGGTGGGGGGGGGGGGGGGGGGGGGGGAGTTCAGCACAAGATTGAGACCTGTAGGATGATAAGGTGATAAGGATGAAGGACTACCAGTAGCAACTCTGACAGTAAGAACTTAAGTGATGCTGACAAAGCCGTTCATTCTCTTAATTCTACTAATAGCGTGTATAGCATACTCAGACCCTCATTAGCTTCTTTTGACGGAAAGAGAAAGATTTCTTACCTTTCGGCAGGGAACGAGTAATGTTTGAGGACAATTATAGCAGTAACTAATATATTATTGATAAATCAACTACGAAAAGTGATCATTGATTTGGAGTAAGCAACTATTATAGTGAAGTATCTTTACAATTAGTGAGTAGAAGTAGCAATTAGAAAATTGTCCTGGAGTGTGAAGGGTGGTAACTAACTAAATGATTAAGATCCTGAAACTAAACAAAAACTGTAAATTGGATGCAACAACTTTTACCGCAAATTCTACAATGACCACACCCACACTTGAAGTGGGGACCACTTCAAACCAAGAGATGCAGTTGCTACGATACAAGGCAACTTGCTGACATTCACTCTGTAGTATAATTTTAATGTTCATTAGTTTATATTTTCATCTACTCACTAAAGACAGGTCTGGTCCACCCTTTATACATTTCCATTGATGCTAATTAGGGTGTTTTTTTTTGTTGTTGTTGTAATAATCTATGAATTAAGTTCACAGTAAATATCTAGTTTCCATGCTAATTAAATCTAAATCTGACATCGTATTTCTCTGCCAATAATGTTCACATGTGATAACCAATCTTTTGTTGCAAATTTTGTCACAGTATTATTTTAAATATTAATTCAAGCAAATAAGTGTAACCACGGTGACATAAGAACATATTTGTATAGTATACTGACATCATGACTGTGAAATGGTATGAACGGAAGTGTGAACTGATTTGGATGTCGATTCTGATATTGAAGTATTTCTCTTCTGCAAAGGAAAGATTTCCCTTCCATCAGGGTCCTTGTACAGGCTTCTCATCTAATCATGCAAAGAAAACAATATAAGAGGGAAATTTGCAGAGTAATTAAAGCAACAATTATCATAGTTTGATATGTTTGAAATTATCAAGCCATTATGACTAGTCCCTAGATAGTTAGTGGGAAGTACAGAGCTGGGAACTGTTCCCAATAAACATTCCCTGTCTGGTGTACTAAGAGCAAATAGAGGTTGACTGTCATGATTTTCATTTGGGGGGAACATAAGCGTTAGAGGGTGGGGCTATATATACTTCGGATGTAAGTACACATGCAGCAATTTATAAACAGATTAATCAAAAAGCAAACTAATCCTATTTAGTGCCTTTTAACAGTGACAATTATAAGCAATTCGAGTTTCTAGATTCAGACCCCTTCACCCACAATTTATATGAATGTGGACAGCAAAACTAGAGTGTACGTAGTGGTAGAAAATATTTTTGCCAACCGTTCAAGTATATTAAATTACCTAATGTTATATTGTGTATTGAGGACGTTATTGTGGGTGGGAAAAAGGAAAGAGCAGGCTAGCATAAGGGATAGACCAGAAGTCCGTCGCATCTCAGTATGTAAATAGCCCAAACAGATTAGGATGAACGCGATAACTGCAAAAGTTTAGAAGCTAACTCTTCATATATCACTTTCTTACCCACGTGTGTATATCATTTTGACTTGTTGATTTTTATTTTACTTTTCTATATGCTCACCTCAACACATGAACTATGGTCGATTATTTCTATAAAATTGTATATCAAAATATAGCTCATCATTATAAGGTCAAGCCTTGGCAAAGTATGAACCATTGCTGTTCATCCATTCCTGAGCAATACGCGAGAATCTACACAACTGTACGCGCGCAACGGTGAATCACAATCATATTTCACGGACTCTTATAATACAAAACGGGGCGTGATTTTGTGGTTGATAACGTGCGACTATTCAACTGGAGCGCACCACTAACATTGCCCAGGCTTGGCTGGCCCTTTACATTTTAATTGAATTTCAATTATTGTCCAGATATTGAGCTCTCCAAGTTTTATAGCTGTTGTTTCATTCGCTGTTTAAGTATGTGACCTAACTGTTTCAATCCACAGGTTTCTTTGCTTTTTTAAGGGTGCTCTCACATAAACCAGAAAAGATGTTATGGGAATAGCAGAATCTGTAGCAATGGACAAAGGTATTCTTAGAGGACACAGAATCAGTCAAGGTTGATGGCGGCAATTTTTTAAGAGGCTGAAAGATCTCTCCCTAAGGCGTGGTGATAACTGTGCTCAGGTGCGAATGAATGCTATCAATCCTGATACATTGAAGCAATACTTTAATCTTCTGGAGAGCAATTTGAAAGAACATGACCTGCTGCACCATTCATCACAAATATACAATGTCGGCGAGTCTGGCATTCCACTAGGTTCAAAAGCACCCAACATTGTCAGCAAAAGAGGTGTCAAGAAAGTACGTTGTTATCATTCAGCTGGCAAGAAAGGATAGATAACGGTTGTCGCTTGTGGCAATGCTATAGGACAAGTTATTCCTCCTATGGTTATTTTTGATGCCAAGAACCTAAATCATCGTTGGACGGGTGATGGTCATCCAGATATAGAAGACCCAGTATGTAACACTGAGTTTGATAGCCAACAAGAGGAATTATTTTGGTAACAATTCAATAAAGGTTACAATCTGAACACTGATCCGGAATATAATCATTGGCTGGAAATTAATCATCCTGAGTTGGAACAACATAGTGATCATTCATCGAATCAAGAGACTACACAGTCAGTTATTGATCCATCACAACCAATTGCACAAATTATAAAATGGAGCAAAGAATTTGGGTTCTGACATACAATGTTCTCACTCAAAGTACTTAGTAAACTTGGCTTCTAAATCATTGTCATTGGTTGCTGATGTTGAAGACGAAGCAAAGGAATAGGATTCTTGTGTAGGCTCTTCTTCTCATCCTAATAATTCACAGGATACAACTTCAAATTCCTCCCGTAGGTCTTCACCTATATTATAATTCGGGTTCATCATCCAATAGTTCCAATAATTGATTGTCTAAGTTCCTTAATAATATAGCATTTTATCTACTCCTACATTGCCACCTTCTTCATCTCGCCAGCTTCGTGCTAAACTTCTTACTAGCACATCTTTTTTGGCATCACTTGAAGATAAGAAAAAGCAGCAAGCAAAAGACGAAAGGAGCAAAACAAAAGAGAGAGAGAAGAGAAGCGGAAGAAGAAGCAACAGGAGTTAGAAATCAGAGCTAAAGAAAGAGAGGAAAAGAAGAAGCAGAGAGAAAAAAACAACAGAAAAAAGAAGAGAAAACACGAAAAGCAGAGGAAAAGGAACAGTGAATCAAAGAAAAAGGCAAGGGGAAATCTCAGTCTAAGTCAGTAAGTCAACACCAAGTGTCTAAACTGTGTCCATCACAAGAAATAGAGTAAAGAGTAATCAAATCCTTCAACTGAGCTCAAGAATGCCATGAAAAAGAGTCTATCCAAATGCTATGAGATCAATCCTGATGTGTGCTGCATGTAATTTTAGTTACTTATGAAGAAAATTTACTTGATGGCACTGGACTTGATTGGATATCGTGTGCTTGTGGTCGAGGACTGTGCAGAATATGGAGAAATTGATAATAATGGAAAATAATTGTTTTGTCCCTACTGCATTGTGTAATAAACTTAAATTCGCCTATATATCATGACTTACATCTTTTTTCTTTTTTTTACCTATCACTGTTTTTGTGCCTGTCAGGTTTGCTGATGACCAAAAATACAATATCTGAAGCCGACATTATACTGTTATTTTGTGTGCTATACTTCAATTAGACTATTAGGTAAAGCATCGTAATTTTTAATAAACGACAGACGTTCATCCCAGTGAGATACTGTAAAAAATTGGAAAGTGATCGATAATTCTACTACACCAGTAGTACAATTAGACGATAATTGGTAGCGGTGATCAATATTCGGTCTTCGACCAAGTCACTATAAACTGTTCAACTAACTTTTTCAGGTTAGCTAAGCTTTTAAACTTCAGATGAATTTGACTCAAAGTATTGACTACAAGTTGTACTAAGCACATCACTTGAGAGTATTCTAGACGGGATTTACAAATCTCGAACAAAATCTGGTCGATAGTTGGTAGATTACGCTAACAGCCATATAATTAAGAAAGGACAGTTAAAATTGCTCACAACACGTATTACTCAGAAGAGTAGGAAGTCTAATCAATTTGGTGTGGCCACTATACCACACCCATTTAACCACAACCCAGTCATTCTTTGATACTAAACTTCATCAAATGCACAAAATAGTTTAGTCAATGCTGTGAATTTCTAGCAGATGCAATAGCCACTGCAATTACTCCAAACAATTCAGTACAAGCTGATTTACAATGCAAATGATTTTATAAACAATCAGTAGTATTATGTCAAATAAATAATTTGTTAAATTATTATGTAAAGTGTCCATATTGTATAACTAACGTAGCTAGTACTTGGACATATAAAGCGAATAACACAATGACAAAAACAAGAACTACGAAAAAGACTGAATCCACTATAATCAGTACTTACAAATGCTTGCTCTGCTTTTGTGGCAGTAGCACTTAATTTACTATTTCAGCATACCCCTTGTAGTGCAAAAGTGGCCACTTTGCAACCAACAATTCTAGGATCTCTGAACTACATTGTTGTTGTTTATTTCTCCTTAAGATCAATTAGGAAAACTGAAAGAAGGATTAGCCTGGTGTTAAGAGTAAAAAAGCTCAATATTGGCCATTTACTCCCCCCAGAAGCCATTTCGACAGCATGATTTCAACAATGACCATGAGATCTGGTAAAGAGTGCACAAGCTAAGAGAGACACCTTGTTTTAGTGAGGCCTTGGCTGCACTGGTCACAGCTGTATCAACACCCCTGTTTTAGCTCACAAAACAATAACTTACTTTATGTGTAGCAACAGCTTGCTACATTTACATCTCGACAACATAATGCATGTCATAAGTTAGTTTCCATCGAGAGAAGCAAAAAAAAAAACACCGGTAAATAAATAGAAACTAGGCACATATCAAACTATTCAAAGAAATATGCACTACCACAACTAACTTTGGGGACAAATGTGAAGAAGAGAAATACCGTAGTCGCAAGCATGATAGCTCCAGAGAATAAGATCTCAGAAATGGTTGTGTAGGAGCTCACACTATATGTGATGGCGAAAAGAGGAATAAACATGACACTAATGGTATACACTATGATACTCATCTCCTTGAAGTCATTCAGAACTTGACTTTACGATTAGCAATTGCGAGCACCAGAGCAGTTACTTGAAGGAAGATCAAATAAAGAAATTCAATCCCTGTCCAAGCAAGTGGTAGATAACTATTAGCACCATAGCACTCGTATATGCAGAAATTTACAGTAATGTTTTCACTCTGGAAAAAAATATAAAAAGAGCAATATAACAAACAGTCACTTAAAAAATAACAAAAACGTTTAACATGGTCACACACTACCAGTGAATGTGTTGCTGTTTATACTTAATTTTATTTTATTTTTTCTGTCTTACTTCTAATTATTTTTCACTGTGTTTCTATATACAAATTTAGCTTAAAAAATAATACAAAGACACAAAGCTTTAATCCATTAAAACTATAATACCCTCACATTCAAGTGACTTGGCCGTTCATAATCAGGAACAAGAGTAATATCCGGTCGAAGCATTGGTACTGCTACTGATAGAGTGACCAGAATAGAAATAATACCTATGAGAATGGTGATGCCTAGTATCAAGTAGCAGTCCCTGAGTGGCTGGAAAATTTAAAACAACCAATATAACCCCAAATTTTTAACACAAACAACAATCCTATATTTCTGTATCTTTACCAACTGTGTAATTGTGACTAGTACATGCTAAAAATATCACAATACCACTCACCTTTTTTGCTGAGTTAAAAGGATTGTGAAATATATAATTAATACGCAGCATTTTCATCACAATAGGAGCAAAGCAAAGGACATATCCCTCAAGGCAGAACACAGCTTGAGCCTAGAATTAATACATTAATATGATCAATAGAGTAAATTGAGCACAATTTTGCTATTTCATACATTAGAAATATTATTATGACTGTATTACAGTTATAAATTGAATAATAAATATCTACGAGTCTTTTTAATAGCCCTTAGTATGATCATTGCCTCCTTTGCTACCAAATTACATATTATTTAGGAGTACACAACTATATATTCAATAGCAAGGCCTAAATACACAGGCTTAAGGTAAAAGAGTGTAGCCAATCTTATTTATTGCAGGACATAAAAAAACAAAGTAAATACAAAAATCAGAATGACATCAACAAAAATGGGTAATGTTTGTGTAACAAAAACAAGATCATAAACTTGCAAATAAGAATGTCTGTCTAACAAAAATGCTGGAGGTAGCCTTGCATGTTGCTCCACCAAATTCACACACAAATTTCTAATCTCAATTGAATATGCTCATTTAATCATATTTCACTGCTTGTCGCGTCAGCTAAACAAAATTATTATAAATAATGAAGCACTAAAGGTGCGAACCTTCCTAAAGAACAAAGCAATCTGTTAGCTAATGAAGAACCAAAGGTGCAAACCCTCAGCGCTATCAAACACTACCTAGCTATTACAATATAATCTCCTTCCAAAAGAACAACCAATCAGTTAGCTATTTTAATGAGGCATCAAAATAGCTCAACCAATGAAAATGTTACATGGAAACACTGTCTTCATAAGAAAAGAAGCTAAACTAGCCAGAAATACTCACCGATATACATTTCAATGCGAAACTTCACTTCTTTCAACTCCGTTAACTTCCCTGACCATAAATCAAACTATACCACTGGCTGAAAGAAGTATTTGCTCACGTGATTATGACGTGACGATAGGGGGCGTTGCCCATAAAAGCTGGTACCTACTGCATAGCTGAAAGCTTCGCGTTTTTTCAACGATTGGCCCAAAATTTAAAAATTACCACAATAAAATGTCTTAAATCTTCGTCCTGAGTCAGTTCATACCTAAATCAACTGTTAATTGTCAGTATTCTCCAAAATCAGAGCGTGAGACAGACAAACAGATAGGCAAACAGACAGGACGACTACTATAACCCTCTCGCGCATGCACGCTGAGCATTAATATAGCTTGAGCAATGAAAATGGTACATGGAAATGCTCTCTTAAGAAGTAAACTAGTCAGAAACACTCACCGGTATACATTTTGAACGCGAAAGTTTACTTCTTCTGTTAGCTATTTTAATGAGGCTCAAGCAATGAAAATGGTACATGGAAACTCTATCTTCATAAGAGAAGAAGCTAAACTAGCCAGAAATACTCACCTGTATACATTTTCAACGTGAAACTTCACTTCTTTCAACTCCCCCTGAGCATAAAGCAAACTACACCGCTGGTTTCAAGAAATTATTTGCTCACATGATTATGACGTGACGCTGGGGGGCATTACCCATAAAAGCTGGTACCTATGCGGAGCTAAAAGCTTCACATTTTCTCAACAATTAGTCACAATAAAAGGTCCTAAATCTTTGTTCTGAGTAAGTTCATACCTAAGTCAACGGTAATTCTCAGTAGTCTCCAAAATCAGAGTGTGACAGACAAACAGACAAGACTACTACTATAACCCTCTCGCATATGCACGCTGAGGGTTAATAAGCCGTGCTAGTATCTCGATATCTTTATGTCAATAGGAAATTTCAAAGACAGTAGTATCTGCAGCAATGAAAGCATTAGCACTCAACGAAACATTTTACTTCACCACAATAAGACTTCGTATGTTGTCATTATTGTAATTTTCTTTATTAGGTCACCCTTTACCTTTTATCCTATACTTACTAACCAGCTCTACATGTTCATCCTTTACCAATTGAATCAGACACCGGCTTACCCAACTTATGGTCACTCAACACCATCAAACTATTCTCATTGGCTCCGCCAATATATCACTGAACTCATATAAGCTCAATTTCATAATTCTAATTCTAATTTGATAAGGCAAAAAAGTGACCTTTAACCACATTTACTTAAAGCAGGTGGAACAGATGAGGGAAGGTACACAAAGGAGGAGAAGGGACTCCATGACTTGAGAAGAAAGAGCTGGAAAAAAAGAAAAGAAAAAAAAAGTGGGGGATAAGAAAAGCTGTGATAGTTCTGGACAAAAGAGAGCAGGAGAGGAAACTGATGTAACCTTAACCAATGGTAGAGAATGATAACACGTTGAAATACGTCTAGCACCACTGTGTGGCGAGGTACTTGCTAGTCATTATAATTATTTTTCAGCCAAGAATAACTGAATCATTGAATAGTACAAAATAACTGGTAGAGCACATTTTTGTATCGATAAAGCTTAATATTGTGACAGTCTTCCATCTTTACATAACATACAGTAATTTTCCATTGTAACCAAACTTTACTTACAAGTATATATGTTTTATTGTAAATTTAGAAAATATATTAGACATTAGAAAGTCAGTTATCATCGAGCCTTCCTGGAATTGAGAATGTTTGGATAACAGCATGTCCCCAAAATCACATAAATCCATTCCATTGTAACCAAACTTTACTTACAAGTAAATTTAGAAAATATATTAGACATTAGAAAGTCAGTTATCATCGAGCCTTCCTGGAATTGAGAATGTTTGGATAACAGCATGTCCCCAAAATCACATAAATTAATAAATTATTATCTGACAAGTATATTATTTAATATTATTTACCTACCCTCATAGACTAAAAAGATTGTTAAACACTCACATATGTATTAATAATAAATAAATAAATAATTTAATGATCCAGTCATTTTCACCTGAAATAATAATAATAATAATAACAATAGAAAATTTTCTTAGTTCTAGCAGCCAATATATGTTTAATAAAGTTGTTTTTTTGTTTAATTAAACACAATATGAGCTGTTAAAAGTGAGAAAAATTGCTATCAAATAAATATCTAATACTTGTATAAAGACAATAGTATCACTAAATAAATTAACACCATTTAATAATTAACCAAAGTGTTCATTTACAAATTAAATAGGCTGCCATTAGTATTGGCCATATCCCCTTAACATATGGTCCCTTACATTACAGATCACTTCAGTAAATATCCAGCCAGTATTGGGATAGAGCCTCAGAAACACCGAAATATAGAGAAGACTGGCCCCAAGAAGAATAAAGTAGTTCAAATTAGGGCTGGTCAATCTAACAATTCTATAACACACAATGGAACAATCCAACAAAATAATATTAATAATAATAATAAAAAATAAAAAAAATAATAAACAATATTACATCTATTATCATGTATAACAACTTCATAAACATACCTTTTCTTTCGAAAGATGACATTGAATAGGAAGCAGACAGCCACAAACACAAGTCCAGCAGTGGCCAGAATATAATACACTGTAATGAGTTGAATTGGATGGTGATGAATCTTCTTCAATGGAGTGCCATCATATGGCGTCAAACCTGATGGAAATGAATAGTTAAGACTCGTACTAGAAAGTAAAGATATGGATATATGTGCACCTCTAAATATGGTGGATGAGTTTTCTGCATTGATGTATTGAAATATCGACTGGCCAATTGAAAGTGAAATATTAAGAGACGCCACCTGATGGTATTGGTATTGTAATAGTTCTCCTGGAGATAGGTCAAATATGAAAGAAAAAACACATTAATGATGACCGTCAGTAAAAAACTAGAAGTATAAACATTTGGGGAATACTCATAGTACATTAGTTTGTCAAATCAAAAGACAACACTGATCCTTATCTTTACCTTTGTAGTTTCTATACTGTGATATTCCAAGCAAATGGAGTCGTTTGCACCCCGAACTTTCAAAGCTAATAGGTCCCTGTGTCAAGAAAATACACTTAGCTAGGTCACAAATAAATAAACTAAATATAATGGAAAGTTTTAGCTCACTGTCATCCCAGAGATGGAAATGTCATGAACTGCAGCACAACCAGAAGATATCTGAGAAGTAATGGAATGGGTTTAAAAAAAGAATCAATGAATGAATGAGTAAATGAATGAATGAATGAATGAGTAAATGAATGAATGAATGGAAATTTCTATTGCAGTAACTGTACTTACTGTTCGATTATGCACTGAAGCGTTGTATATGTGTGCTAGTGTCCAAACTGCATCAAAGGCAAAGTATTTCATTGGCTGCGCGTTCAAGAAAATGTTTGGTTGGTGGTCTAAATGCTATATAAATAAATCAACGTTCAAATAATTTTGAAAGTAAGCGGTGATAAGTAATTCAAACTTAAAACTCATAAATTTGAAGCAAATGGCCTTCAAATAAATAACTTGCGAACTCATTAGCCCAGTTAGTCTTAAACTGGGGATTTGTACTGACTTCATATAGCTTTTCCATTTATTGGTTATTCAGATATGTATTTACATAATTATTTATATTGTCTGTTTTCCTGTTAAATCTTACTTCAGTCAGAGCAGTGGTGTTCTCAGTAATAAGTAAAGGTGTAATGAACAAAACTCCATCCAGTAAGTCTGCTACACGCTGTGAGCAAGACAATCCTTCTACATCCATATTTAGTACATCTTCTCTATCTCCATATGTCAACCACACATATTGAGGAAAAAGTTTAGACTGAAGTGATGCCTAATCAATATATAATAATACTTTTACAATGATAGTCTGATGCTAAATTTCAACATTTCCATTTGTAGATGTACTTATTTACAGTTATTTGACAATGTTTATAAAACATTACATGTTAAGTAATATAGCTTGCAAGCTAGGCTAATTGGCAGCTTTTAGTAAAAAGCATTGCTGGTATGTATATTCATACTGGGAAATACTTAAATTAACCTTCATTGCATGCATGTGTGTAGAAATTACTAAACTCATTCTTTCTGTTTGTGTGTTGCCAGTGAAGTTAGATGGATGGAGAACTTTATTTATTGATAAAGACGAATCACTTAATATAGCACACAGTACTGTGTTTTCACAAATGCAATATACAAATATTTCCCTATAGCATATTATACACAAAAATGGCGAAACCCCAACCAAATATTGTAAACAGAAACATTGATCTATCATTACCACACTATATGCTCACCTGGCATAATACTCTAATGCTTTCTGAGATATTCATGTTCAATAAAAATATCCTGACATCTTTAGGCTATAACAATATATATGTACGTATTTATATATGATATATGTTAATTATATAACATACAGTATTGAAGATGGTAATAACAAGTAAAAGGCATAAGTTAATTATATAACATACAGTATTGAAGATGGAACTAACAAGTAAAAGGCATAAGTTAATTATAACATACAATATGGAAGATGGGAATCAAGAAAAAGGCACTTTTGCTTGCTAGAAAAAGGGGATTTAATAAATTAATATTCAGACATTTTAATTCATTGTTCAACACAGCTTGTTAAAGCCTTTCAAAGAACTCTAAATAAACACACTGAAATTTTAATAATAATAATAATAATAATTACAATAATAATAACTAGCAAGTACCCCGCCATATAGTGGCGCTTGACGTATTGCAAAGTAAGAATGCATATCTTGCTCAGTTATCATTCTCTACCATTGGTTAAGGCTATATAAATTTCCCTCTCCTGCTCTCTTTTTTCTGAACTATCTGAGCTTTTCTTATACCCCACCTCTCCTATCTTCAGCTCTTCTTCTTGAGTCATGGAGTCCCCTTTTCCTTAGTCTATCTCTCCTGCTTCTGAATTTCTGTCCTACTTTAAGAAACTTTAGTCTTCTATTTTGTACTTTCACCTTCCTTTTGGAAACAAACCCCCGCCTTTACTCCTCGATTCCACCCACTTTTTAGTTACACTTGCCTTTTTGCCTTCTCTTCCCTTCCATTTTAAACCTATGCCGCCTTACCTCGCCGATTTCACTCACTTTTTAGTTACAATTACAACCTTTCACCTTCTCTTAGTACTTTTGCCTTCCTATTTCCGTCTATTGCACCAGCTTTTTAGCATTAACCAGAAATGTGTACTGAATGTGAGGACACTTTACCTAACATGAGATGACAATGCCTTACCAATTCATCCAAAGCATAAGAATTATTCATGAATACACACACTGTCGGTCGTTGTCGTTACTGACACACAAGCTTATTATTATATAGATTGGCTTTGGAAAGAAACCAATGTACCAGTATTTCAATACAGATGTTTCAAACTGCATGCAGCTGGTTAATTCCAAGTAATTAGTAGCTGATTGGCTATTCTAGCTGCATTCCAGGCATAGTAGTTCCACTATTAGCACTAGACTACATTCTAATGGCACTGTAAGTTTAAAATTAACATCTAGCATAGCCAGTTTGGCTTTTCAAGCATGCTGAATTGGTCAAGTCTCAACAATGCCTGGTGCTAAATATCTACCAAGTTCTTCTAATCTCCTGATGGCCATGGTAATCCATGATTGCAGCGGGAAAAAAATATAGAAAATATACTATATTTACTTAATATAGTATACTATATCTATATTGCTGATATAGCCCAGCTTTAAATAATAATGATAAAAATAATAATAATAATAATAATAAAATAAAATAATGGGAAGTTTTGTAAATTGACTTCTATATAAGCTTGAACTGAAGTGATGCCTAATATAAAATAATACGTTTACAATGATAGTCTGATGCTAAATTTCAACATTTTCATTTGTATAGATGTACTCATTTATAGTTATTTGACAATGTATATAAAAAAGATTACAAGTTCAAGTAAAATAGCTAGCAAGTAAAGCTTGGCCATCAGGAGAATAGAAGAACTTGGTAGAAATTTAGCACCAGGCATTGTTGAGACTTGACCAATTCAGCATGCTTGAAAAGCCAAACAGGCTGTGCTTGATGTTACTTTTAAACTTACAGTTCTATTTGTAAATGGTCTAGTGCTAATAGTGGAACTACAATGCCTGGAATGCAGCTAGAATAGCCAATCAGCTAATAATTACTTGGATTAACCAGCTGCATGCAGTTCGAGAAACAGCTGTATTGATAAACTGGTATACCAGTTTATTTCCAAAGCCAACTAGAGCACTGAAGTGCAAACCCTCAGCGCCAGTTTGCTAGTATGATAAAGAAAATAATAACAAAGGAAAAGTGTAGAAACAAAAAAAAAAGAAGAGAAGTGGCATGAAGAGAGGCAGGAAAGAGAAAAAGACAATGAAGAGGGACAAAAGAAAGAGGAATGAATGAAAAAAGGTAGGAAAAGGAAGAAGAAAGAAAGAAAATGGTGTCCCCTGAATACCAGTATTTATAGGGGTAGCTATATATAGCCCAGCTTTACTAGCAAGCTAGGCTAGTTGGCAGCTTTTAGTAAAAAGCATTGCTGGTATATTCACTTTACTAGAAAATACTTAAATAAACCCTCATTGCATGCACAGCGTAGAAATTACTAAACTCAAAAAGGGGAGCAAATATATCATTAGTATTCAGACATTTTAATCTATTGTTCAACACAACTTATTAAAGCCTTTCAAAGAGCTCTCAAACTTTTGAAAACACATTGAAATTTGTTTGCAAATTTTATACTGGTTTAATCTTTTGTTCAAAGAAGATTTATAAAGGAAAGTACATAAGTCCATTGTAAAGCCTTCTAATAGACACCAGGATCATGTTCGTGAACATGTCAACAACTAAAGCTTGTGTAATGAAAGCACCAGAGGTGCAAACCCTCAGCGACACAGAGATTCTTCAGGTGTTTCACTGGCTCTTTTACGGGCATGACATTCAGCATTAGCTTGCTTACGACTCTGGGATACCTCAGGGGTCTCATGGGCTTTTTTGTGGGCATGGCATTCAGAATCGGCTAGTTTACGCTTCTGGGACTGTTCAACACTTTCTAAATCCCTTTTCCGTGCTTGACACATTACCATAGTCTTCTTACGACTATCCAAGGACTTCATGGCATTCTGAGGTTTGAGAATTAACTTGGGTTTGACAGAAAAGCTATAGCCACAGGGACATTTGGACTTTCTGACATGAATTTCACACGCACATCGAGGACAAGCTTTCTTAAAAGCAGGCATTTTATAACTTACAGTTGGAAAAGAGATTCTTTTCGCTCCTTCAGAACAGAGTAGAGAGATAGCGGCAGATCATACAACAGACTCCGAACCACGCGCAAAAAAAGGTCGGCAGCTCACGTGACGTGGCTTGAGTATAAGGGGGCGTAACCCGCGCAAGGTAAAGCTTGTAACGGCCTAAATTTGACTCGTGTTTTCTAGATATTTAAATTCAAAACAAAAAATTTGGCACATTAAAGGCACTTAAATAATAGAATACCCTAACTTGATATAATTTTTTTAGCCTGAAAGTCGTCCATCATCGAGATCCGCTGCTGACAGAGTGACTGACTGACTGACTGACTGAATGAATGAATGAATGAATGACAGACACAGTGAGTACTGTAACCCTCACGCGCATGCGCGCTGAGGGTTAATTACACAAAATATTCATGGTTTCATTGAACATTTTAAGTACTTTTCAGAGTCTTGTTGGTCAGTGGCTACCCCAAAGCACCTTAGCATGGTGCTTTGGGGTAGCATGGTGCTCTACCCAGTGTTGGGTCAAGCCCAGTTGAGCTTAAGCCTTTTTGAGCTTAAGTCCAAGTTTGTCAAGGGCTTGGAGAGGCTTGAAGCCCATTTCATAAAAATGGTCTTGAGCTTGGACTTAAGCTCTATCACAAAATATTGGGCTTGAGCTTAAGCTCAATTGATTGATAGTTGTTTGCTGAATGGAAGCAAAGAATCAATATTAGTAGACAAGAACACTTTCCCATTTTACCTATTAGGCTATTAGCCATAGCCAATATTAGTTTATTAATAAAGTAATTCCTTTCTGTTTATTGAATTATGTAATTTTCAATGTTCTTTCACAATAAAATGATTAAGTCATTTCCTTTTAGTTTATTGAATTATGTAATTTTCAATGTTCTTTCACAATAAAATGATTAATAAAGTCATTTCCTTTTTGTTTATTGAATTATGTAATTTTCAATGTTCTTTCACAATATATGAATAATAAAGAATTTCAACTTCTGAATACAGCTTGAGCTTGGACTTAAGCCTTTAAATAAAGACTTGAGCTTGGACTTAAGTCCGATTCGAAATTGATGGGCTTGGGCTTGAGCTTAAGCTCTAAAAATCTATAAAGGCTTGAGCTTGGACTTAAGCTCTTAATTCAGGGCTTGACCCAACACTGGCTCTACCTCACTACTCTGCTAGCCCCTACATCTAGTTTTGAAGAAAACAACAACAACAACAACAACAACAACAAAAATAAACAACAGAAGCAGCTACCTAGATTAAGCCATAGTCTATCCCCAGTCTACCCCCTAGTAATGCTCCAGCTGGGAATGATATGGCACACCTGGCCTAATGCACACCTAAAGCCATAACTGTAAACATAAGATGTATTATTCTATTGTTTAATAGGATGTGGTTTGAGATGTGGTCAAAATGCCACTCTACTTACTTTTTCTGGAGGAAACACTGTGTGTACATGGGCCTTGAATTAAAGAACTAAATGGATGTTCACTGCAAAAGCAACAACAAAGGAATTTTAGATTTTCGTAAACTTGGCTATATAACACGGTACTAACAAAGTTTTTAAAGTTGCTAGCAGTTGCTGCGAGTTCAAATTCTGGCTTAAGGAAGCCAGCACAGTCTTGTCCCATGGACGAACTTTCGACTGGAAGCAGATAAACAAGGCAAGCTCATTTTGAATAAAACTTACTCAGGTAATATTTATGAAATATCATGATAATTCAAGTAAGAATCGTATCACCTGTGATCATCCTATATTGCCCAGCTCAATATTGGACTATGTACCTGCAGCTAATTATGAACGTAAGCTACAACAGTCGAAGATTGGGTATTTATGGGAGTTCTCTAACGACAAAATCTATCGTTGATAGGCAGAGAGTGAACTATAGCTATCTCAGTAATGAGAGAGGTATTGACAGAACTAAATATTAATTTAATTTATTGATTCAACTACAACATAGAATGAAGCACCAAAGGTGTGAACCCTCAGTGCTACTATACACTAGCTAGCTAACAAAATCATTTTTCAGACCAAGACTGAAAGAATAATTTACTTTGCTTCAATGATTGCAACGTGACAATAAGGGCGTTGTTCACAAACACTAGTACCTATACGGAGCTGAAACCTTCGCTTTTCCTCAAAAATCCGCAGGAAATTCGAAAAGTTGCCCAATGAAAGATCTTAAATTATAGCTGTTCATACCTAAATTAGCAGATAATCGTCAGTTATCTCCTATATCAGAGCAACAGACAAACAACCAGACAGGACGACCACTATAACCATATCGTGCATGTGTGCTGAGGGTCAATGACAAAAGGTATACCTATCACACATGAAGAGTGAGATAGCAAACGTTGAAGGCAAAAAAAGTGGTGAGAAGTGAAAGTGGGGTGGGTAATAGTGTCAACCACACTTCCTGCTTGGTTTGGGCTGCTAATTTATAGGCTAAACCAGTCCAGTACAACTTCTTCATACCATACAAATCATCACAACAGCTCTGTCTTCTAAAGCTGCAGTCAAATGCCTTGTTTTCTTCAACGACCACTGATGTGCATTGCTAAATGCCCACTAAAGAAAGGCATACATAACTATTCCACCTTCTAGTTCACCAGAATCACTCACAATCAAATACACAAAAGTAGCTGCTAACCTGAGTCTAGTACCTCATCCATTAACTGCCCGGTTGCCATTTTAAAGTAAGCCAAACTACGACCTCTAATGTTCACTAAAAGTTTCCACATTAGCCTAGAGATATCCTGTCACAGAGTCCAAACCTCACTTAAAGTAGCTATAATATCTGAGCTGGGAAACACTAATGACAATAAACTAGTGATGTGCTTCAGCACAAGTGGCGAGCGAGCTGGTCTGACTGAAATTTATATTTGAGTGCTAACCACTAACAATATTTATTGGTTAGTCAATTTTTTAAGATACATTTGTGCTATTCTTTAGCAATACTCAACATTTTTACACTTACACATACACTTGTTCACTGACACAAGCACAAGACTTACATTGTATTGTCTTCTCAACTTGACAATTGGACTATGGATTTTCAAAGGTTATGCAATTAAATTTCATCACATAAATGTGACCCGCTCCATGAAAACCGACCATTTGCAATAAATTATTGAAACGCGTAAAGGCAGAAAAAAACAGAAAATTTTTTTTTCTGGTTTTAAAAAAAAAATTAACAGGGGTAAGTACAAGGGTTTCTCAACTTCTGTGCTAAATTTCAGCGTTAGTAGATAGCGTTTTCATACACTAAACTTACTTTGTTTTTTTAAGCGGTCCGTGCACGAACTTATAAAAAAACGTCATCACAGAGTCACCATAACAACTCCCGCGAAATAGCTCAAGCCTAATAGTGTCGACCAATATGGCAGAGAGAATAGCTAACGCTATAAACCTTCTGGGTGCTGACAGCAATCTGCTCGATACTGACGGTGAAGCGCTCCTTGAACGGATAGCCGACTACTGGTGCGACGAGAATGAAGGTAAGCTCCACCCTCTAATTAAAATGCATAGTATCCTGTTACACTTCAAAGGCTTCCTTAATTAGATATCAGCATGATAAGCCTACAATAAGTGGTTGAACATGTTTGGTTTATTTTAAGAATTTCAAAATTAGCAAAGCATTTATGACAACAATGAGGAGCCAAGAACACAACAATACATCCACTCAGATGATGATGCAATCAGCGATTCCCCATACAAATGGAGACACATCTATGGAAGAGAACAATAATAGTGAACTTTCAGCAGACGAAATCGTACAATCTAGATTTTCAGAATTTTTACCTATGCATGTCGATGAAAGTGAAGAAGATGCCAAAGAAGAAATGCTGATTCAGAAGTTTGTTGAAAATGGCTGTGGTTGTAATCTTGGCTAATCTAAGAATCAATGTAGCTATAATATCAAATAATATGTTCACTGTTGCTTCTAGTTGTGTTGATTACTTTTAAGAAGTTTAAGCTACAGACAGACTTTTAGCTAGTACACTAACATTATAGCTAACTTTCTTCTTGATACAAGTACTAATACCAGTATATGAAAAACATTTAGATATGTATAAACTAACAAGCATTTAATATTCTATAACCACCAGTTCACACAACAAACTACACCAACTATTCATGGGAGGCCACAACAACTTTAAACTATTAGCTAGCTATTATTATTATAATTCTATAGTTCTTTCTCAACTATTCACTACTCTACTATCCACTACAAATGATTTTAGATACTTTCAATTTAACATTTTCTTGAACACAGTTGGGTTCCTTAAATTTCTGGTTTATTGACCTAACTTTAGTTGTTGTTTGCAGAAAAGAGAATAATTACTGCACAAGAATTGGAGTCCAAACACAATATTGAAAGCTGTAGTGTTTTTGTTTTTTTTTAATTAAATAATGTAAAATTTATTTAGCTAGATAATAAAATGTATTATTAAATGTTGAGTACGAAATCAACTAATGTTTTTTGTTATAACTCATAAAGTTTAGACTTATTCAATTATAGTTTGTAATGTTTTACATTATGAGTTCCTTCAGTTTTCAAGATGAAATACTAATGAAACTACATATACCAGCTGCAGACAGAAGCTTTTCTCCAAAACTTTCCAGCTTTTCCTGCATTATGCATTTAGGATGAACCAAAATGACAGCAGTTGGCACTAAATAATTTCATGCCCATTACTCCTTCTAATTCAAAGCAAAATAATATTTTACCTTGAAACCCACCCAAACTAAAGTTTCTAGATAGAGACCTGTAGTCTAAAGTGTTATTCCTTCTACAAATTACCATACTGCTCACTTCAGTCCTTATCCTGGAGGCGAAGCTCGCCATAGCTCAGCTCATGCCACAAGAGCAGGCAAATTATTCAGAATTAAGAGATTGGTGTAATCCCAGATCTCCTTAATCAGAGGACTATAATCTTAGTCAACTCTCTTATCTAGCATACAAGTGTACAAAACATTTATAAGGTAGATTACAATGATAATAGCATTGGTTTTTGCCTGCACATGACTATAATTAATGTTCAGTAAAGGGTCCATGCTATTCCCTTGAGTGTGAATTTCACACTAAGTGTGCCTTCACACTAGGCAGAAAGTGTGAAGGACACACTGTGCATAAATGGTGGGCATTCACACCACCAGTTTGGTGGGTTTTCACGCTATAAATTTTTACAGTGTGTCTCCATAGTTAGTCACAACGAAATAATGATAACGTACTGTAAAAATGACGACCATGGCTTTTCAAAGCGCTACAGCTTATCCAGTTAGTGAACAAGAAGGCCAAACGGCTAGAAATCTATAGAGAACGTGGTTTGAGTAAACAAACGGCCATTCTTTTCCCGGCAAATGTGGGCGTAACCGTGACGCGGAGAAATTTACAGACTTCAGGCGTCTCGCTTTAAAGTGATTTTTCTCGTAAAAATGAACGGTTAAGTGGTGAAAACGCGTGTAGTGTTTTTGTTTGTATCTTTGCGGAGAAGCATCGGAGAAAAACGCTTCAGGGCTCATCGTATTCTTGATAAATTTTGGGCTTACTGAAGCTAAAATGAATTTTCATTTGTTTTTGTGCAAATGGTCGATTTTTTGGGAGCCGGTCACAAATGATATGGGTAGGGATCGCTAAACAAAAGGATTCTGTTTCTAGCCGCCTTTCAAAAGTTGACTCCATTGAAAATGCTCTATTGTGCCAGAGCTCTAGTAAATAACAATTTCTCTAAATGCCTTGACTATTGGACAATGAATTTCAATGAAGTACAATTCTGTTAGTAAGGTGTATAGCTATGACAGCGCATTAACAATATAATTTACCAACACCACTAATAGAATAGAAAATGAACTCCGCTAAATTTGCAAGATCTAACTGTGAACATCTCTCCTCTTCTTTCTCTTAGCTCTTTCCCAATTTTTGTTTTTCTGGCATTATTTCGAAGTCGTTTCTATTCTCGTAAATTTCTTGTGCCCGCGCTACTGTTTATGTTTATATGTAGCCTCAGGAGGTGGACATGCATTGACCTCTTTGAACTTTGCCATATATATATACCAAAATTTCAACTGAGACTCGTTAGTGAGAGTCTCACTTTGCTTGCCCAACAACAATTTCCCTAGCCGTTACATCCTAAAAGAATGTTTAAGCGGAAAGATGAAGAGTCCGAAATACAGGAAAATGCAATTGAAAAACTCTATCATACATACGTGTATATTGAATTTCACTAACTTACAAATAATTGATCTCTTGACCCAATGATTGTTATTGTGGTATTTTTGACAACCTCAGAAAATTCAATGGATACCTAAAATGAAACAATTCAAATAATTTTATACAATTCTTTGTCATAAATAAGCACTGAATGTATAAATAAAAAAGGAAATTTTATGTAGAAGTAATATACTACATATCTCCCTACTAGTACTGACGTAGACAAATATTTAATCTTTTAGTTGAGAATCTCCATCTTCTGCTAGTATCTTTATTTTGTAACTAAACAATAAAGATGTAGTGACCTTATCAGATGAGACCAAATGTTAAGTTTTCATCTAAATTTATAATCATAATAATCATCATCATCATCATAATAATAATAATCAGAACAATAACAACATTAATAAATAATAATGATAATAATCAGAACAATGAAAAATAATAACAAAAATAATAATAATAAAAACAATAATTCCTATTGTGCTTCAAAGCTTAAATATGTACTTGCTTTCCTAATCATGCTTGCTATTTATTGGGACACTCACAGCAATTGCAACATCTACAGTTGATAACTGCATTGTGCCAGCTATACCTATTAATTAATATTCCTGAAAGGAGGCTCCTGCAGCATATCTAAACCACTAAAATGTGTAATGCTGTCACAACATTGGGTACCATTTCCTGTAAAGACAGCAAATATGTCCCTTTTATCTACATATCCTGCAAATACAATCAAAATAGTGAATCTGCCCTAAATATCATTTCACAGAATCGGTGTCAATGACAGGAAAAGGAAATGTATGTTACTCAACAATACCATTACATAAAAAGTACATGTGTTTTGGCACAACATGACCCTAAGTCAACAGGGAAAATATCTATCATGTAATTCTCTCTTACAAGTACGCGAATACACGTAATAATATAAAATTTCAATGTTAATGTTAGAGTAGACACTGGGGCTATACATGATCCACTGCCTTGTATCATTGGATGCTTACATGTTGGTAAAATGGCTGTCCCCTAGTGATGACAGAGATTCTGTGCCAGTTAAAGTGCTGCATTATTGTCAGTAGTCCTCTGGCATACACAGCTGGTGTGGGAGTTAGACTGAAGGAATGGCGATGAGAGGAACAGTTCAACTGGTTCGGCCAAAACAAGATCTACAAAAGTTTATGTCAGCATTACAGCTATGGTACCATCACTACTTCGTAAGTGTGAACACTCAACTATCTAATTCCATAAGGAATGCTTAGCAAAGCTACACAATAGGAAAAACATTTTTTGCAATCCTTATAATTTAGCAGAAAAGTTGAGTGAGTTTACCAATCATCACCACATACAATGCCAAACATAACCTTACCTGCTACAATAAAATGAATACACATGTTTCCAAAGGTAATATACAAGATTGAATGTGACAAATTATGCTAAATAGCTAGTCCAGATATTCATAGGTAACTTTTTAAAGAGTCAAAAATTAATTACTGGCACACTTGTACATCTGAACTACATACTCTTATTGTGTCACATGAATCTTGCCCAGGTTCCACACAGCATTGGCTGGATAAGACAGACTCCTCGTTCAATCTTCCATCATGCTATATTTGCCACAAATGACTTGCAATAAGAAGCAAGCACAAACTTAATGATATGCATGCATTAGATATGCAGTGTTATTACAGCTGGATTTACTTGGCTTTGGCTCCTATAGCTAGCTATAATGCAACTCAACTATATATAAAATGACTGGCCACACCATTGCTAATAAAGCAATTACGTCTCTTAATATTTAAAATTAACAACCACAAATTAGAAACATGACAGAAAAAAAAACGATTTAATCGACACAAGCAACAACTGATATCAGCAAAAACTTCTCCTGACAATTGTCATTGTTTTGGTTCGTTACTAAAATATTGTTGCAATGCTATTAGATCACTTTAGCTAGCTATATCCTTTGGGAAAGTTTAGCAGTAAACAAATAGAGTTCCAAATACTTAAAATTGCTAATTCATAACTGTTAATGGTATTTGGCTGCACCAGCAACACATCTGTGAGCAAACAAACTGTACATAAAATCCAAATCATTTGTACCGTTCTTGCACATGTGAAACTGATTCATACTGTGTAATACAATACTTGAGCGACTGAAATGAGAATTATATAATATAAGCTAATAAAAAGTCACATTGAAGTCTTATTTTTTTTTAATACAGGATGGCAGGGTAATAGAACTCTGGTCACTAAAATAGGCAATGCACATAGTGATGTTAACTATGATACGCCTAGTTTCTGCATAGTCTCTGCTTGGTCAAGCTCCAATTAATAGATTCATCTTACATTTTGATATTCTGCACTTACAGTGGAGACCCTTACCTAATCCTTAGTGTGGTTTTATATTGGTATAACTTATCCTATGTGCTTGTAAAAGTATACAGTGAAAGAGTTACTGGATGGAAAGAAAAATACTATAGTGCCAACTCATTAAACACATCAGTACTAAATAATAGTCATATCTAAATAAAACCCCACATAAGTTATTACATTGCCTTATAAATAATCCTATCTCCCAAAATAAATATTGTTGATTTGATACGTATATATATATATATATAAGAATTGATAGCAAAAATTATATTATCAATAATAAGATTAGGTAGTGATAATAGTATCAAGTGAAATGTATGAAATGTGTTTCTACGTTGACTTTCAATTCTAATGCAATAACACATGTACACAACCAGCAACACTGATAGTTTTATGCAGTTGTTGCTTATTTGGTTATTGATAGTAGTTGTTTTAATAAATTTGAGATCTAGCCCTATGTAATGATCAGACAATCACACTGTCCCGTGTTCAACAATGTGTTGCTATCTCAGCAATAAATCTCACCCATCAACAGCATGCACAAGTTGTTGTAAGTCTCAAATAGCCAGCAAGTTTTCAATTGTCTATTCCATTCCATGAGTCATATTTGAAGCTACAATAATATTTTAATCTTGGGGGGGGGGGGAAGGGGGAATACGTTTATACCAATATTCATTGCTAAAACCACACTCCCATATTCATTAGAGGTACTTAGCCAAGGAACCACCCTGCCAATACAGTCTTCCTGCTTGATAAACAAACCCACCCATGGGGCATGCTTTGACACACAGCAGAGCTAGTAGGTTACAAAGATTGTTTGTAGAATACCTCCACTGCTGAAGAAACTGCATGGCCCAATGCAAGGCTGTAGGATTCAGGTAGGAAGTCCAAGTGGGCATTGATGTAATTAACTGACTTGTTTATAGCGTCTACTGCTTCCAAGAAATGTGGAGATTCTCCTGCAGACGAGATGTCTAGAGTCAGGTTTAAGAAACGCCCCTTCGCCCCCGCGATGATTATCAAGGCAGCAAACAAGGTCCAAACGGAGTTCATTAAAATGACTAGAGGAATTCAGATTAAGTAAAGGCACAGCAAAGTTACTGCAGAGGTAGAGAGAACACGAGTGAAATGCACACAGCGTTTTTTGGGGCGAGTTAAATTGCAGAGGCGCGGTAAAGTAACGATCTTTACCAGCAATGTAATCTTTTGTAAAATCCCCGCCTAACAACATTTATTTTATAGCGAAGGTGGAGAGCGGCACTAAGGTATTCTGGCGTAGCCAGACCCACGTAGCGCGCTCTGGGGACATGGCCTTACCAAATTTGTTCTGGAGGAATGTGGAAGTGGTGAGTGCCTCACCTCCTTTATACCTGAATTTCTACCGCAAATTAGCTAAACCTAGAGTTGGAAAGGGTGGCTGACTCGCACAGGAAATTCTATTTGTGGTTGAGGAGGGCTATTCCCAATTTGCTATCGGTAATTGACCGCCGCAATATATGTGCGGCAGAACAGATTTGGTATGGCCATGTCCCCCTCAGACCCTAGTTGGGCGTAGCCCGACCTGGTTGAGGTCGGGCTACGCCCAAACTACCCGGCGTAGCGGTTCGGTAAAGGGTCTGGCTACGCCGGACTGCTCACTACACTAAGGGCAGGGCAGACCCAATATCAAATATTATACGCATAATTTTGGACATTAATTAGGTAGTAGATTTATAGCAAGAAATGCTTACTTTTCAAGCACTATAACTAGTCTATTTTTTTTTTTTATTCAACTTACCTAAACTGAGCTGTGTGGGTGACCAGTTAGTTTGCAATAAAATCATGTTCACAATTATTGCTCCCCACCCCCTCCCCCTTCCCCCAAGAGGTAGGAGCCTCCTCTGATATTTGTCATATGAGAAAATATAAGGAGCAAAAGCTAATAATATTCAAAGATTACAATTTACGAGTTATAGCTATTTATGCTCAAAATTATTTTAAATGCTGTTATAGTTTATCAGAGCATTGATTGTTATAGCGATCATACACATGATCAAATAAACCATTGATGTGCCTTGTGGTAGACTTGCTGCTCCAGCTACGTATGTTTTAACAGTGCAGCTACATGGATGAGTTACCCCACAGCTCTTCCACACCTCGTAGTGAGCCAGTACAGAGTTGAAAGATGTCTCCGTGTACACCAACTGGACAAACGAGTTGTTAAACATGTTGTTGATGCAGCAGCCAAGGTTAGTCTTAATACCAAGCAGCGCCTCCTGGCAACCTTCATTGCAGCCTACACCGTTGCAGAATTGCCGCGCAGAGCGGAATAACTTGATAATAGAAGTGAGATTCTTCAGAAACTTCTCGATGCACCATACACCTTCTTCAGTGACACTGCAAGTGTCGTAGAGGTCCTTGCTTACTTGGTGGCAATCATGGCCGTCGTAGTCCCTCGCCAATGCTGCCATAGTGGAATTACTGCACTGGGCCTGGTACCGTTTCTGAAAGAACTCGTGAAAGCTGCATTGCTTGGTGACTTCGGGTTTGGGAAACCTAGTGAGGCGGGTTGACTGTGAGCAACCTTGCAATGGAGGGACGGTTAAACTACAGTTGACCCACAAGGAGTAATTGAACAGTTCACGGTGAGGTGTAGGACCTCTTGTGCCATTCAGCATTTCGTTGATGCAGCATCCCAATTCTTTTTTCAGCTTGTGGAGTTGTTCATAGCAACTTCGATCACATGAGGTTTTGTTGAGGCAGAGCGACTTGGCTTTCTCAATCGTATCAAGTTCGTCAACGAATGACCCACAAAAGTTGCCTCGATCATCTACTCTGCATCTTCTTTCATGAAAATCGAAGTCTCTCTCACACTCGTAATACACTGATGCCATCTGCCTGGTGTAATTAGATGAGCACCAGGCATGAAGAGCCACTTTTGAGCATCTTTGATGACTACAGCACACAGGAGCCACAAGGAGAAAGATCAGTTGTGAAATTGCTAACAGTTTCATATACATGACAGGTTTGGTAAAGTTAAAATCTTTGCAATAGCTGTAGCTTTCAATAGTGTTTCAATAAATAGTCTTTTGTTAATATTTAAAGTGCAACATGTATGGGTGAGAAAATTCAAGACAAGCACTTTGATGCATATGTTTTCTGTGAGACTACAGCATAGCAGCTATGCATTGGTTTGGTATAGGATGATCGATTGGGGAAACCTTGATACTTGTTGACATTGATCTTGACATGGGTAAACAGACAATAACTACCTTGGACATATCTCTCCTTAGTTTGCTCCATGACATTTGTAACAATAATGAAACATTATTTATTTTTCATTTTAGGCTAGATATTTTTGCAATAGTATTTTTAGGTTCATAACCAGTGAGATATCTCATGCTTATCACAAAACTATACAGCAGTCAGAGTGATATAGCAAGATATTTCACTCTCAGGCTTTATTCTCACTTGCCTTTGGCTCGTGAAATAATATAGCCTGCTCGTGATATATCTCACCATATCACACCAGACTAAGGAGTAAGTAATTATTTTTAATCAAATCCATGCTTGCGCTTGTTGCTTTGTTTTCTCATTGGACTCTATAAAACATTGGGATTAAAACTATGTTCTTTATATAACTGAATTTAAGCAAGTGTATATTAATAATTTACTTACTTCAGCTAAATCAATGGAGGCCTCAGCATCATAGTTGTGCATGCTTTTCATGGTGACCTGAACCAGGAATTGTAACTTGAGAAA
>WLWD01000643.1_pt1 | contig 68464 bp, 43 predicted proteins | sample 6712731 | NCBI WGS metagenome assembly WLWD01 (sample SAMN12718690, study PRJNA576275) | sponge metagenome | isolation source: marine sponge | host: Mycale hentscheli | place: New Zealand: South Island, Marlborough, Capsize Point | collected 2014-11-01 | reverse complement strand
CCTTTCATATAACCCATGATACAGGGCATCTAACGGTGTCCTCACATGGAAGCCATAAACTAAATCAAAGGGACTAAATCCCGAATCTGCGTGTGGCATCTGCCGCAACACAAACAGAACAAAACTGATTTGACCAACCCAGTCAACCCTATCACTCACACACTTTCCCAATATAGCTTTAAAGGTGCCATGCATCCGTTCAACGGCGCCATTACTCTCTGGATGATATGGAGACGTTCTCACCTTCTGGATTCCCAGCATTTCACACAACTGCCTAACTACCTCCCACAGAACTGGCTCCCTTGATCACTCAGTATTCTCTCAGGTATTGAGGTCCTCGAGAAGATGGACCACAACCCTTCAACCATAGCCTTAGCCGTTATACTTCTCAGAGACACTGCTTCAGGCCACTTAGTGGCTAGACACACGTACGTCAGTAGGTATCTACACCCACCCTTACCTTAGGCAAAGGACCTACAAGGTCGATCGCAACCAACTCGAAGGGCTCAGTCAACACTGGCCTCTCCACGGCTGGAGCACGTCTGGGCTTATGTTTACTTCTTCTCTGGCATACCACACAGCTAGTACAATGATCTACTATGTCTCTCGCCATTCCCGGCCAAAAAAAATATCTCGCAATCATGGCATTCACCTTCTCCACCCCCAAGTGCCCATTTCTCTCGTGCCCTAACTCCAACACTCTGGCTCGGTAACTTCTAGGCAACACCAATACATCTCTGAATTGCTCCCAGGTGACATACATACACCTCACTAACATATTCTTCTTCCACTTAAATCCCCTCTCATTTCTTTTACCCAGTTCTCGCCAATCTTTCAAACTCTCATCTTTCAACAACTCATTCCTGAACTCCACCCCGTCTGACCCCTCCTTCACAGGGCCAATCTCACTGGCTAACTCACATAACCTAGCCTCCTCGCCACTCAATTGTAACAACTCCTCAAGGGGGTTGGGACTCACTCACACTTTCACTAGTGCTTGACACTACACTTGCTTTCGCCTGGGGCTCGACTGGTTTCGGCATAGCCTCCACCTCATCTACCCCATGTCCCTCCCCCACCTTACTCACATCTTCAGGCATAATACAGGGTTCGGGCTGGCTACTCGCTCCCTGCACCGTTTCCAGTACATTACCACTCCCACTCTCAGGAGTGACCACACTCCACAAGTCGTTCACACTTACATTCTCCTCACTCTTATCTAACTCCTCCTCCTTCCTGACCATACTCCTAGTCAGAACATTCATGTTCACATTCTTACCGGGGACACATAGTCCTGAATAGCACACTTATAGGCTTCAGACTCCTCCCCATTTGTCAACGAGAAAGAGAAAGGAACAATACACGACACTCCCGGCATCTCACTCTCGTCTATGATTGCCGTAACCGCTTTCCTATAACCTCCAATTATAAACTCGCTCATGAAGCTCTTACAGCTCTTCTCACTCCCACCATAACCTTTTACTAACACATCACTACATAGCACAACTTGCTCTGGCACTAATGCCTTGGGTACAGACCCCAACTCTGCCCCAGAATTGATCAAAACCTCAGTCTTAGTTCCATTGACTAACCCCATAGCCACATTTCCCGATTTTCCTGACTTGCTCTTGTTTATCAGAACCGACATCTTCCTCGGTACTCCCTCTTTCTTTACAGAAACCACACCCTTCTTGACTGTACACTCTGGACTCCTATGGCCTACCTTCCCACAATTATAGCAGGTAACAACCCTGGGCACATAACCACTCCCACCGGGTCTCGCACTACTCTTCTTACATTCACTAGCCCTATGGCCCTTCTCGCCACAGTTAGAGCATGTGACGTAGCTACCGACTCCTCCACTACTCACTCTCTCTCCACTACTATTACTCCTTTCACCACTCACACTCCCAAATCGCGCCCATAACCACTCTTAAATCCTCTATTGCTTTCAACAATACTACTACCTAACGGTTTGAAATAATTTCCTTTCTGCCTCCCTGCCATCCAGTCTTCTAGAGCTTCCCTGTAATCTCCCCAATTCTTAATAACCCTTTTCTCTAGGAACATCTTCACACTCTGGGGGAGTACTCTTCTGGTCAACGCCATGGCAATGGCCGGAACTCCCTCCTCTAAGTTCTTGCACCCCTGACAAGTACCCTTTACAGTTCTTTGCATCCACTCGACAATACCACTCGCACTCATTCCCTTAAACGTCTCGTGGCATCGAATAGCTGATTGCCATAAGTGATGGCAGTTTCACCCGCCGCCTTCAACAACACTCCCTTCACCTCCGCATACACTGACCTATCATCCCTTAACTGCGCCACCCTCACGCACAGTCGTTCAGGTAGCCTAGGATATAGCCTCTCCGCCCAAAACTTGTCCTCAATCTCACCCTCTCTCATTATTCTTTCAAATTTCTCTAAGTAAGCTCCCAGCTCACTCCCATCCTTATACACACCTAACCCTTCAACTTCTCCTGCAATAATTCCTTCTTCTCCCTAGCCTTATCTTCCTCCTCTCTTCTAGTCTTCCTCCTATCTTCCTCATCCCTTCTCCATTGAAGTTCATCTCTCCTCCTTCTATCATCTTCATCCCTACACCTAGCATACTCCTCATCCCTTCGTTTCTGCCTATTTCTTCCTCTCGTCTCAACCTCTCCTCCAAAGCTCTTAAATCCACATCCCTTTCCTTCTGTCTCTTAGCTTCATCCTCTTCCCTTTTCTTCTCTCTCGCAGCTTCCTCCTCCCTTTTCCTGTCCTCACTATCCTGCCTCCTCTTCTCGTCTCGCTCTCGCCACTTCTCATCTCTGTCTATCATCATCTTCATGAGACTAGCCAAATCAACTTCCTCAGACCTTCTAGCCATCTTCTTCCGCCCAGCTACCACCTTACTCTGATCTACCGCCACCTCTTCCTCTACTTCTCCCACCTCACCTTCCTCTTCCGAGAGCACCTGTTCCGTGTACGACACGTCAGCAGGGCGCGTAGGGTAGGGGGACCTCCCAGAGGCAGTCGACCTATGTGAGGGATGGTAGGGCTGATCGCCAGTCCCAACAGCTGGCAACCTTCTTGTGGCCGCCTTCTTCCTCTCTTCCACTTGTCCGGGCTCTGACATGAGTCGGTGACCCAGACGTCCGTCAAAGTCCTACAGACAACAGCACACAAAGAATATAAAAATAAATGACACAACTGGAAGGCTATTACAATAGATAAATTACAAAAATAACACAAGACCTCAATTTCACACTTCAGAAAAAAAATCACACCACACTCAGTTCAAACTGTTCCGACAAGATATGGGGGTCCTTGTCTCGAGTTAATCTGTCGACCGAATGATCCTCTGCCGTGGCAAGGTCAAGTTGCTGGCCTTCTCTGCTGTAGCAAGAAGCGCCGGTTGTCCGCAGATGGTTGGGGTTTGGAATATCTTCCTCAGGTAGGTGGGGATATCTCCCTTGGCTCAGGGCGTCTCCTGATATGATTCGGAATGTCTTCCTTGCTGGTTCTGATCTTAGGCAAATGTCTTCACCGTGAGTTCTGGAACTGGGGGGAATGTCTTCGCCCGCAGATCACACTGCTGCCACCAAAATGTGGGGGGCTCGCCCTGGGCTCCTTAAGTTTGATATAGAACAGACTGAAGTACAAGAATGATTGTGGGCGGTTTTATATGAAATGTATGACTCCACCCACGGGAAATGAACACGTACATGAAACGTTCTCATGAATACACAACACGTGGCACTCAAAGACAATATGACCATAAAAGGAAACAAATACGACTGCTCACAAACAACTCTACAGAACATGCGCACAACACATCCATCCACAAGATTGAATACATAAAATAATATCAATGTCCACACATATGTCTCTTTCTTTATCTTTCTCTATCTTCTCCTTTCTCTGCTTCTCTGTCTTCTCCTTCCTGAATGTGGGCTTCCTTGCTTTGGGAGCCCACACCTTGTCTGTATTGAACTAATGTATTGTGGACACTTTTCTGTATTGAACTAATGTATTGTGGACCCTTTTCCATATTGAACTAACATATTGTGGACACTTTTTCGTACTGAACTAATGTATTGTGGACCCTTTCTATATTGAATCGATATATTGTGGACCCTTTTCCATATTGAACTAATATATTGCGGACACTTCCGTACTGAACTAATGTATTGTGGACCCTTTTCCATATTGAATGGATATATTGTGGACTGCAATTCATATTGAATTAATATATTATTGTGGACCCTTTTCCGTATTGAACTTATATATTGTGGACCTTTTTCCATATTGAACTAATATCCGTACTGAACTGATGTATTGTGGACCTTTTTCCATATTGAACTAATGTATTGTGGACCTTTTTCCATATTGAACTAATGTATTGTGGACACTTCTGTATTGAACTAATGTATTGTGGACCCTTTTCCATATTGAACTAATATATTGTGGACCCTTTTCCATATTGAACTTATATATTATGGACCTTTTTCCATATTGAACTAATGTATTGTGGACACTTCTGTATTGAACTAATGTATTGTGGACACTTTTCTGTATTGAACTAATGTATTGTGGACACTTTTCTGTGTTGAACTAATGTATTGTGGACACTTTTCTGTATTGAACTAATGCATTGTGGACCCTTCTTAATATTGAACTAATGTATTGTGGACCCTTCCATATTGAACTAATAAAATTTAAAACTTTCCGTATTGACTAATATTTTTCGTATTGAAGTAATACCTTTTCTGTATTGAACTAATATATTGTGGACCTCTATCCATATTGAAGTAATATATTGTGGACGCAATTCATATTGAACTTATATATTGTGGACCTTTTCCATATTGAACTTATATATTGTGGACCTTTTTCCGTACTGAACTAATGTATTGTGGACCCTTAACCGATTAACGCCGGTAATTAAATTCGCGATTATGTGCGCGTACTCCGAAATTGTTTACAAGAAATCGTGACCGTCACCTCGAGGCTTGAACCGCCTGAGCTTTTTCTTGTCTAGAGGCAATACGCTTCGAAGTAACCGACGGCGATGTATAAACTGATTGAAGCTAAAGCCTTCCTCTACCCGCGGGCTAAGTTTTGTTTAGTTTCTAGGCGTTTGAAGTGTATGTAGTGCGCACTCATTGGAAACTACAAGCTTCAAGGTAAGTATACCATTGTTAGCATCAGTATTGTAAAAGTTTAGGCTAAGACCTCATGTTTCATAGCTATATATTGTTGTTTTAAATGTTCACCAGCCGCTTGCTTTGAAATAATTCAGCAACTATGGATTTTGGCTGTTTATTTTTTTTTTTGTGTGAGCCATATACTAGAATAATATAATATTATAACATAACAAGCAATTATATAGACTACTGTGTTTGCAATTCTAGGATTTTTTTCTGATAATACTATGAAGTAGTCTGATTGAACTCCCATGGTGACAAAGCCACACTCCATAATCACCTCTGTACTGTACCATGATGTGTCTGTTGTTACTGTTCTTGACATAGATTGCACTTCCTTCTCTTCATACCTGAGAAACTTTCTCCTAAGAAATCCATTTTATGGGCACCTTCAAGTAGGGGAGAACTGGGAGGAAGAAAGTCTGTATCCTCATGCAATAATAACTTGACCTTTTTGTGGTTAGTGTTGTTCAAAATCTATATAACCCTCTGTGTATGAACAAACGAAGCTAAAATAGCTTGCCTTTTTCAACCTTTACTTCCTCCAGGTCATCAAATTCTTCATTGCTGCCCTCCATGAAGACTTCTTGGCCACGGACCTCTACACCTGAGAAGTCTTCTCCCTTATTCTATCTCTATTTCTTTGAGATCATAAAATTCTTCATCACTGCCCTCTATGAAGACTTCTTGGCTGTCTTTAAATTTTATACAAGTTTATATCATATTAATAATTGATAAATATTTTTGTCTATTAGTTATAGCTATTCATATTTTTTTTTTGTAACTTTGATTTTCTTTATACACAAACAGTGCTACAATTTCAATCTACAAATAATAAAAAAATTTCTATGGTAAGGGTCATTAAAACCTTGCCTCCCTTATACTTACCTCACAGGAGAATCGCTACGGCGTTGTGGGAGCTCTTGAAACACTTGCGATTGCTGCTGGTAGCTAATTGAAGCGGGTACTATGGCGGTTACGCAAAAATGCGTAACCCGCGCTGTGAAGCACCCTTGTGCTTGACGCAGAAACGCGTAATTCGGCGATAATCGGTTAATGGATATATTGTGGACCCTTTTCCATATTGTACTAATGTATTGTGGACCCTTTTCTGTATTAAAAGTGTTGAAGTACTTATAAGCACTAAGTGCTTGAATCCATGCCTTGTGTGTGTGTGTGTGTTGTGTTTATTGGAATTAAACATACATATCACGTGACATTGCATAGGCATATAGGTTCATGTGAATGGGTGGAGTTTGAATTAGGGCTACATGTATGGGTGGAGTATGGGACACTGTAGTCTGTCCAGATGAATGATGCATAGAAAGTGTTATACTACAAATAGAGGTTGTACAGAGAATGGGACTTGCACATTGGATAGGTTTTGGTTAAAAACAAAACAAAAAGAAAGGAAAAGAAAATTGGGGCAGAAGTGCTTTTCTATATTGCAAGAATCTGCAATAGAAATATCCTCAGTTTTCTAGTGCATCCAATTTAGACTTTTGCTTAATCCTCATGAGTTAATTTGAGTTGATTATGAGATACCTTAATTGCATCCATGAGTGCATTGATCATTTACTGCATTTATGGTCACACCAACTCAACTTCAACAGACTATAGTGTGGATGTGTGGGAGTGAGAGTAAAGTATATGGGTGAAGTGAGAGACAGGTGTGTAGGTAAAGTGTGAGACATGTGTAGGTGGAGTAAAAAACATGTGCGTTGGATTGTGGGGCATGTGTGGGTGGAGTATGAGCTGTGTGTGTAAGGTGGAGTGTGAGATACTAGTGTGGGTGGAGTATAAGGAGTGGGGGTGTGGTAGATTGATTGTCAGTGGGTTGAATGTATTCTAGCCTGTGGGGCCTTCCCGCCTTTTAAGTATCTCAAGCTTTTATTTATCGCCTGCTTCATAAGTACTAGTAAAGGGTCCTCAAAGGTGTTAGTGCAGCTACATTATGGGTGTACAATTGAACAACTGGTAAGGAGTCATTATAAGATAAAGTGTATTGATTGTTGAGGAGATTGTGTATTGCTGATTGGTAAGGCATCATCCACAATGGCAATACTTAAATAGTGCAGCAGTGTATTGATTGTTGATAAGGAGTAAATATTGTGTATTGCTGATTGGTAAGGAGTCATTAACAATGCCAATACTTAATGTGACCGGCTTTGGGAAAATTAGCCTAAACGCGGCAAAATTCACCTTATGGGTCAATTAAAAAAAAAAATTTTTTTTAAATGATGGAAATAGATAAACAACTGTTAGCTCTAGCTTATGATGTAAGCTCTGGCGAGTTCTAGAACTCCTGCTACGAGGCTAGGAACACTTGCAAATTAACTTGTGTACGGGATGTTACCAAGAAATATTTTGATGGGCTGTTCATTTGCCAGGGAATCATTTGGGAGCAGGATGCTCGTCTCTCGTTGAAGCTATTTTACCCCCTTGAAATATTCTTAAAATTTCATAAGCAAAAAGCAAAGTTAAAAGGTGAACAATTTAGGGAGGGAGGTTTTGAGTACAATAAAGCTTATGGGTGAAGTATTAAACTTGTGTTCAAGTAGAGAGTATGGCAGATGTCTTGTAGTCTTGTGAATATGTACACGACGGTAGGTTGAGGTTCCTTTGTGTTTCATAATGTCGCAGAGGCTTTCATTGGCTGCTAGGCTTGTGATCCACATCAGTTGGTACTTGAACCATGTTCGTTGCTAGACTTGTGATCTGTGCCAATATGGGATAGGGTTTTTAAAGAATATAAGATAGAATTAACCACCTTTATTCCTGACATGTGATCTGGTACAGTTAAGTAGGTCACTCACCAGTACTATCTCATCCACAAATGGTGAGCTTGAGTATGGGACCATCAGAATCTATGAATATTTAGATATAGTAGCATATGATGTTAAAGTATAATTAGAGTGTGACGTACTTGAGCATGCATCTCATGTAGCACTCAATACAAATGTCTCACACAATACACTCATGTACACCTCTCACACTTCACCTATATGTAGTGGGAAGGGAAAGACATGTAGCACATTTTCTACATAAATTAATGTCTTTAACTGTTTGATTATCACTTAATGTTCTAGCAATATTTACTTACAGTATATTTTGAAGTATGAAAATTGAATTCAGTAATAATTATTGCCACTTTATTGTTATGCTGCAGGGTATGCTTTTTGATGTTTCTAGCAGTAATGGAGGTTGGCTACAATGATCAAGAATGATGAGTACAAGACTTTTTGACATATTTGTTTTGATATCAAACAATCATCCAAATTTTTGTGTACCTGTTTTCTTTTGATGTAATATATTTTTTATTACTAACCAGAATTTGTGTGCGCGGCGTATAGTATGCTGATTGTACAGTGTAGTAAAACCTAGTAAAACACAAGTACACCAGTGCTGCTATGTATGTTTTACTATTGAGTGAGCTAGAGTTTACTAGTGGTGGACAGGTATGGTAAAACATGAGTGACACTTGAAGTGTACTGGATGTTTTACCTCATGGTGTACTGGAATACTTATAGTTTACCTCATGTTTTACTGGACAGTGTAGAGGTAGTAAAACATGTGTAAAACATTCGTGCACAAGTGTTCCGGTTTTAGAGTTTACTGCATGTTCTACTAGGATTTACTGTCCAGTACAACACAGGTAAAACTGAAGTGAATCATTAGTTTACAAATGTTTTACTGATGAGTAAAACGTGGTTGGCAAAGCAGTGTTCAGTGTGGTGGGTGCTAACTACATGAACCTCATCATTGTACTATTGCATCGCTCATGATGACACTAACATTGCACAGGACCACAACCTCCACCTATTTTTTAACCTATGGCACATATCTAAATACAAATTGCATAACAATCAGTTCAGACACAAGAAAAATGGTATTTAGAGAGACTGCAGTTGCTGTGCAATTAAATTGATACTTGCTTGGGATCATGCTATGGCTCCACCTTACGTAGGAAGAGCCCATGGTCACCATGTAATAAGTATTGTTAGTGTGATAAAGGAAGAACATGTTCTACTATGTAAGGACACGTTTAATCCCCAAGGTCTTGGATTTCGCGCCTCATGCATATTAAATATGCATGATATTATTATTATGCATGCATATTAAATATGCATGCATTACTGATTATCTGGAAATCCATTGCACACCCTGCAGCATGACACTAATTGCTCAGCGACCAAGGCCTCCACCTGTGATCTGCACCATCTGCACACCTCCGCAGGACCAGTTGCATAGCGACCAAGGCCTCCACCTGTGATCTGGGCCAAACTGACTTTTGAGAAATAAGTTGCTAATGTATCTAAAAACTACGGGTAGAGTGCAGTAGACACACTGGTCTATGAATCTGAATGAGATGGTTTGATCTGTATGCATACATGCATGTAGCATAGCCAGTGTGTAAGCATTGTTTAGAATAACTAAGGAACAACACTGCTGTGATTGCATGTCATTGATCAAAATATCACAATAACACCACCACCTGTCCCCAGTAATGAGGTATATTCTGTTGCTATCGCCCTCTGTATCCCAGATAAACGTCCATTTGCAGCAGAATAATAAGCAGACAGGAATATTAGGTGTTCAACACTACCAGCTGATCATATGACTTCCTTTATTTTTTTCAATTCATTTAATACAGACATGCAATAATCACAATCCAACAAAAGATAATCAACAGCAAAATAATCACAAAAAAAAAAAAAAAAAAAAGACGTAATATTCGATAGACATGTCGTACAAACGTCACTTGTACTTAGAGATAGTCTTCATTTACTTCTTGAAATCACTTCATTGTAATCGTTACAGCCTGACAAAAAGAGAAAACATTAATAAAATGCAACAAAAACATATATCCCAGTTACATACCTGTAGCTCTTATGAACAAGACAGTGGTGCTTCACATGGCTGTGTTCAAACATCTAGCATAGTACATCCTCCAACACGTGCTCATAGTTCCTCAACTCCACCAATAATTAGTGTCCATCTAAGAACATGCACACACATCCAAATACAAATTTGTAAATCTCTTGCTGCCGCTAAGCGGTCATGCACACCTGGCAGACCCAGGATGCCTGTGCACTAAGCAGGCACTGTGAGCCATGCAAGCAAAGCTCCTGGAGCCAGGCTAGGAACTAGCAGGAGAATAGGCCTTTCCTCACAGCAAGTGGCGTGGCCACCCAAAGACCCACCTGGACCATTGCTGTTTCATGAGAAAGGCCTTGAATTTGCACCCCAGCAAATGCCAGGTACCCAATCACAGCTGGGTGGACTGGCTGGAGGCATATGGAAAACCAAATGGAAAATTGCCAGAGTGGGGCTTGAACTTGGCCCTGAGCCAAGGACACGACACACACACAACCACACACACACACCTTGAACCGTGCCACCCTCAAAGGGTGATGCTCCTCTGCTAAGCAGATTGACAGTTGCATAGTGGTTAATCATTTTCTTGGTCTTGTTGTAGCACATCTGTGTCTAGCTATATCTTGGCCCCTTCTAAATGACCGACTACATCTATTGCAGGTAAAGGGTAAGAGAGTAGGGACACACACACACACACACACACACACACACACACACAAGTAAGTGGGTTCAATGCAGGATATAACTAGCACTAGTTTCCCATTCACATTTTCCAAGCCACCGACCCAGCCTTCACCAAAAGTGACAGAACTAAAAAAATATTGCATTTTGAATTTATTACAAATGCGCAATAGATGGACAAAAGCTATTCACAGTGGAGCTGTTGTTGGGTGATATCAGTTTATGCTCATGTGCTTCAAATAGCTATGCTAATGTTACGTCTGATATAGCTGTTCTCCAATAAAACTTGTGTAGCCAGAGGGTTGTGAGAGTAGTACTAACCCATGGAGATGAAATGGACATCAGGACCATTATCAACGACCATGAAAATTTTTTTTTTCAGTGATGGTTGCATGAGAAACTAGTAACTTTGTGCGGCCGTATCAAGGCTTTAGCTCACCTAGACAAACTCTTTACCCGCTGCTATACTGGGAAGGGGTCTGGTGGTATTAGTATTCAAAAGGAATGTAATTAGTCCTTTACCAGGATGCTCCATAATTAAAATCTAACTGAACATAAAAGTATCACACTTGGGTTTTTGGCTAAAAGCACATTACTGCCGTATTTAGATATGGCTTTTAGAATTCAGGAAAATGCCAATCATCTATGGAGACTCAGTGTAAGCATTCAAAACCTTTTCCTTACCCTGTTGGTAGTATTATCTCTACCACTTACAAGCCCAAAAATTAGTTATAGATGCAATTCTTTCAACCCTTCCCACTATCTTAATCTTTAGCCACTTTCTCTACTAAGTTCACAGCCACTCCTCAGTGGTTACTACCAAGTTCTACAAGACTGCAAGTAAGCAGTGGACGTTATTGGGAGGAAGAGAGAGGAGGAGATTTGAATCAGAACTATGTTATAATTATATCACACATTTCCCAGCATAGGGGTAGGTAAAGGCAGGGTTTCATAGAGACTATAGCAATGCTGGGATTCCCCCCCCCCCATCCCATTTCGTTCATACTTTTTCCCTGACAAAACATTTTAAGAAAAAAATTAAAAAGATATATGAAAAACCACAGCCTTACTGTACTGTTAGTTCATTTAAAATAAATACTTCTTTTATAAAGTTGAGGTGCATAATTCATAATAGTTTGTCCTGTTTTCATCTGTCTGACTTCAATATTATCATTTGGCTAAATTAACTCTACAAAATCCCCCACCTGTATAAATCACCTGAGACAAAACCTACCTAAAAATTGTAAATGATGCTTCCAGGTGAGGGGTTTTCCTCTGACGTCTCATGTAAGTTTGCAACGTGTCTTTTACTCCTCGTAGTGCAGCCACGCCCTTTTCTCCCCAGCTTGTAGTAAAGACCCTTTACCAATCATTGTCCGTCATGCGTGGTATAAATTCTCCAGTTTTCGCGTATTTTGTGCGTGGTGGTGGTGTGAGTTGTACGAGGCAGATGGTGAAGGTCAGGCTCGACGGAGCCCCCCTGAAGAGAGATGTGATTGAGATGAAGTAAATTTTTAGTGGTAGTGATTTAGTGTGGGTGAACTAGTGTGATCGTAATTTGTGGTGTGCGCTATTTGTATAATGTTTGAGTTTGACTTAGGGTAGCTACAACTTTTTAATGACCATTGATTGAAAATTGTATTAGTATCTTGCAGCAGTAAAGAGAAGCCTCAGCATCATAGATGCAGCCCCCAGAATATATGCTGAATAAATCTGCTGGGATGTTGGTTCAAAATTTTGGCAGTCATTATGTAGTAGTAGACAGTAGCCAGCTACTTCTAAATTGTGAATGCATATTTTATCTGGAACTTGCACGTAGTGATCAGGCAACTGACTATAAAAACCTTAACCTCAGTCAAGGGTTAATTATTGTGTATTTTATAGATTCACTGCTGACAAACAGGGATAGAGCTGCAGACACAGATTGTATTGCTTGGCATAACATGGGGCAATGTGAGTACTGAGACATTGATAAGGAGTTACTATTGTGTTTAAAGTACTCGATCACATTTTAGCACACATTCATATTTACTCAAGTCAGGAGTGTTTGATGACCTTTTATGCATGCAAGCACATGTTTGGGCTATATTTAGAATCAGGAGTCTAACACATCTTGAGGTTACTTTCATTAACTTTTTTTCTCATCTCTATTTTCAGGCTGTTGGGAGTTCCACCATGCTATCTGCAGCATTGATGGAGCTAAGAGGACACTGGAGCTTATGTATATAGAATTCTGAATAGGTCTGACTTTACTCCTCTACAGTGCACCTCCACTGGACAGCTGACACTGTGGAATAGCCCCCAAATGATTCTAGTAACGGCAGATACATGCTGCACTTCTATATTAACTAACGGTGAGATTCCGTTTTTCTAGTTAGTAGAGTACCTCCACATACTTAGTGCTTGGATTTTGTAGCTGATATTTGAATTATAAGAGAATGCACAAAGGTTGCGTGATGATCACTTATAACGTTAGAGTGGAGAGGCTAATATACATTAGTGACCATTGGTTGGAAAACTGTGCATCATGTGGCACAAAAAATTGAGAGTTCGTTAGTATAACATGTCTATTGACAAGACACCCTATACCAATATATTGAAATGTCACCTCTTTTAGGATTGGTGACCTTTACCAAATACCATGATGGCTAGACTCCTTGTGATATATATAGGATTAGCCTAGTAACTAAGATACATCTTTAAGTGCCTATCACAGGACTGTCAACTCTCTCACTCCAACAATAACTGTTTAAATACTTTATGCTTGTCAGATACCTAACGTGTGATTGCTGACTAAATGTGAGTCCTGGTGAATGGGCCTGTTAATTGGAATTAGGGACCCAGGGTTTCATACAGGATTTTCAGTTGGGGGGGGGGGGGGAGAATTTTCAGTGAAATTTTCCCAGAAGTTTATAATCTGGCCAAAATTTTACTAGCACTTCCAGTTGGAACAGCAAGCGTCGAAAGATCGTTTAGTCACATGAAGATGATAAAGACCAGGCTAAGGAATCGCTTGTCAGATGAAAACTTGACTCACCTTATGAGAATTGCCATTGAAGACCCTGACTTAAGTGAAGTTAATCTTAATGAAATTCTGGACATTTTTAAAGAAAAAATATGCGCATTAGACTGTAATTGGTATATTATTCTTAAAAGTTCGTGTAAAGAAATGAGTTTGGGGGGGGGGGGGAGATCCCAGGGCTCCCCCCCTCCCTGTATGAAACACTGGGACCCTTTACCAAGTTCTAGACTGGGTTACTGTATTTGACATAGTTTACGGTTGACCAAATGCCTGTGACACAACCTCAATATTTTCCAAGGTTTTAGGAATTCTTTACTAAATATTCAAGGCATACTTTACCATGAAATTGGTTGATGTAGGATTGGGAACCCTTTACCAAGTACTTGTGTTACCTTATTGTGACAACACACCCTTTACCATTTATTTGGTTGACCAGGTTCAAGTACCTGTTTGATCAGGAACCCTTTACCATATATCTGATTTACGTTGTTGTGACAAGACATTCCTTACCGAGCAGATGTGTTCTAGAATATTCATAGGGAGTGCTTACCTAAACATTACTATTTTAAAATGCCATATATTATTGATAAACGTTATTATCTGTATTAAATTAGAATGATGTGGGTGTGGGCTCGATTACGTCTGGATTACTCGCTCCCTTCTCTCGCTCCCTTCTCTCGCTCGCACCTGGAGACAGCAAAGTAGTTGCTGCCACCAGAGTGTATGCCTCCTGCTGACTACCCGGCGAACCGTACCCGCCCGAAGGAATAGGTTTTAGGTAGGATTAAATTACTTTAAACACAGGATAACGACACATAGCGAATTGAGATGAGTGACATAGAACTAACTCGAACCACGAGACACACAACTTAAATACTAACACAAACTCCGCCTACTGTTCACACAAAATGCTGCAATGTTCTGGTCTTGTGATCGTACAATCCTTGCTAACACACATACACACGCTACCGCTACCTACTGCACATGACCATAAAACTCAACAAAAATACTTCTGACTACAAAACTTAACATTGATAAAGATCTCATGTGGGCAGGCCCACAGTGGGGTAGTGGCAAAATTCTAGTAACTTTTACGGCTATCCAGTTTAGCGTAAATTCTATAATTGTGGAGCTAGATTAACAGCAGTAATTTGTTGTACGCTATAGTTTGATTGATTGAATGAAATAAGCGGCTTGATAGACCGTGTAGGCAACAATTGGAAGCCTATACAATCATATACAGTTCTGTTTCTGATCCCACTAAAGATCCCTATAAAATGACTTCAGTGAACCTTTACTTAATAAAGTTTTCTGATTCCACTTGGTAAAGTCTGTGTTATATACACTTTATAGACTAAAGGTTTGTATTATAGGCAATTAGGTAAACAATTTCTGATCCTGTGGGACCTTGGAAAGATCTGTATCGTAGACATTTCATGTAGGTAAAGGGTCACAGGGACATCTTTAAGGTCTGTAGCATGGGCACTTTGTATTGGTAAAGGGTCACAGGCACTCTATAAAGGTCTGTATTATAGAGACTTCATGTTGGAAGGGTCACAGGCACTTCATCAAGGTCTGTATCATGGGCACTTTGTATTGGTACAGGGTCACAGGCACTTTATAAAGGTCTGTATTATGGACACTTAATGTTGGTAAAGGGTCACAGGCAGCCTATACAATCATATAGCACTTGTATACAGTTCTGTATACTTGTGTACAGTTCTGTATCATATAGCACTTGTATACAGTTCTGTTTCTGATCCCACTGAAGGTCCCTATAAAATGACTTCAGTGAACCTTTACTTAATAAAGTTTTCTGATTCCATTTGATAAAGTCTGTGTTATATACACTTTGTAGACTTGGACTATTTTTAAAAAGGTTTGTATTATAGGCACTTAGGTAAACAATTTCTGATCCTGTAGGACCTTGGAAAGATCTGTATCATAGACATTTCATGTAGGTAAAGGGTCACAGGGCCGTCTTTAAGGTCTGTAGCATGGGCACTTTGTATTGGTAAAGGGTCACAGGCACTTTATAAAGGTCTGTGTTATAGACACTTCATGTTGGTAAAGGGTCACAGGCACTTCATAAAGGTCTGTATTATGGGCACTTCTTGGTAAAGGATCCTTGCTTAAGCTATATTTGAAGATTATTTGATCGTCATAGTGTGAGTGTATGGTGGGGAGGAGAGAAATATTTTAGTTTGTTCTTAACTATTACATGAAGTGTGCAGTAAGACTGGTAGGGAACTGAACAGTCAGTTTGTTCTTAACTATTACATGAAGTGTGCAGTAAGACTGGTAGGGAACTGAATAGTCAGTTTGTTCTTAACTATTACATGAAGTTTGCAGTAAAACTGGTAGGGAACTGAACAGTCAGTTTGTACACAAGTGGGTATCAATACAAAAGACACTTAGTAGAATGTTTCCAATCATATAGTGTTGATATGATACTAATAGGTTAAATGAAAGTGTGGATGAACTTCATAAAGACTTCAAGAGAAAGTGTGGGAATGGACATGACTTGAGTGTCAAATTATGTCCATGGAATAATAAACGAAGTTGGGTCCTTATTGTCTTCTAAACATTACTATTGTTGTTGTCGTCATTTTTAAACAAGTGCAATATATGTTTTATTTAAATTTACTTTTGAAAATAGTATGACATGCTGAGATTTGGGAAAGGGTATGGAATATCCGAAGTCAATTATCATTATGTTTTGTTGTTTTTTGTTTATTGTTGCTGTTTGTAGATCACAGCTGACATGAGTGATGAACAGTTCTAATCATCCTGGCTGTATGAAGAATTCCTGAGCATCTTCATTCATTCATGAACAGTTAATTCTTCACCTATCACACAGATACAATGTCACATCACGGACTAATATTTATTGCATTTTCTGATTACTGGAATATATTTTACACACTAAAATATATGGCTATAAAGTGAGTATTGTAGAACACCATTTGGAGTGTTGTAGTAGCTAGTTTAAGGGAGTATCACAACACCCCATTGGTAGAGTATCAATAACACCATATTTGGTGCATTATGAGCCCTAATAGGGGTGTAGTAGAACTTGGACATGGGCGTACCACAACACCCCATTTGGTATAATGAAGGGTGTACAGGGGTGTAACTGAACACTTCCTCTAGGTGAAATGGAAACACCCCATGCGGAGTAGTACAGCCAGTGTTACCTGGACACCCCAAAACGGGATTCCCATACACCCCATTTTTAACAGTGTGAGCATGTGCAATGTCCTCTGCTCTATGTATTATCCTAATCACAGCTACTAGGTTGTGTTGTGCATGCACCTAACACTAAACCCAGTGGTGGGTGCAATGCCATCTAGTTCAGTGGCTTTGAAGAATTCAGTTATAATACAATTCTCAATGAACTAGATACTCATGCGTGAAAAAAAGGAAATTGGGGGAGTGGTGATTAATGGGTGTACTTTGTCCTTGAAGCACGAGCCCATGATATATTGTTATAATAGGCTTATTGCTTATGTATACATACATAGCTAGATTTAAAGAAAACCTCAGTCAAGTCAATTCTATATACTTTTTTAAGTTTCTAAGCTCCAGGGGCAGAATAGGCTGAAGTTATAAACCAGAGAGAAAATTTACACTAATGAAACCTTAGGTCCCAAGTTTATTACATTGCAGGATAAAGAGAACCAAAACAATAAAAACAAACAGGAGCAGTTGTATTGAATACCATTCATATGTACTGGTACACCGAATGCGTTGTTGAAGCATTTTTTTAGTTCTGTTTTTGCTATTAATTTTTTGGTTATAAATACTACAAACATTACAATTAATGAACCAATGGGACATATAATTATTACAAAGTAATAATTTAAACTCCTGCTACCCATTATAAGTAGACTATAATTAGAACATTTGTGTTTTCTAAACTGATAACCAGGATAAACATAATATAAAATCATCAAAGAAAAAAGACAAAATGAAATAACATTTGAAGAAAAGTTTTGAAAGTCCAGAATCAGTCATAATGACTCATTAAGAGTAATCATTGTAAATAGATTGAGTTGGAAGCTATGGCAGTTGAGGCTGCCAAGAACACAACAAAACTAATCGCTATGACCACAGCGATTGCCATGAAAACGCCAACTGAGACAACGTGGGACACTATGGCCACAATGCTCCAAGTCTTGGCTTTCGTGGAATTGTCAATGGCACCATTAACGTCTCCTGCAGCCCAGGCTGAGTTCACCTACAATACAATCAAAGATGAAAAAAAGGCCAAAAGTGACCAATTCAGCTTAACAGTCATATCAAAACCTTTGTCAAATTTACCATACAAAAATACAAGCATTGCCAGCTGTTTTTTAACAACTACATCCCACAGAAAGTGTATGAGCTATCTTCGCATATTTTCTTACCATATATTTTTTTCTTTGCATGAGGTAGCTCAATACTGACATACTTGTAATATTCAGTCCCAGTGCTTCATGATGATACCAAACTCAGCCATTGACCTTTCTTCTATACCACCTCTTTTTGCATTTTTCTTCACCTCACTTAATGGATAGCTCATTAAAAATTCAACAGACTTGGTGCTTGCTCAGCAAACACTGCAAATAAACAGCTTACATCATCGAAAGTAAGGGATAACCCCTTTCAATACGGGTAGCACTAAAAAGAGCCATTTCAGCTGTTTTTTGATACCCGTAGCGGTACAGTTGAGTTAGTTTTCACGGGTGTTTATTAACTGTGTTTGCTTCTATATAGTATGGCTAGGGCTTATATGATTAACAAGTAAGTTTTTTTGTAGGTATTAATAGTTTGATTAGCAATGAAATAATTCCTATGTTAAAAATTGTTACATAATTCAAGTAGTTATTGACTTAAATATTTTTTGTCTATTTAGCTATTATTTATGGAGCATTTCACACCCAGGAAAAACTGGAATTCCTTGTTTCGATTTGTCAGGAGACAAAAGTGCCTATGTATCTGCAGAATACTTTACAGCTACTGAATTACTTTATGAAGAGTGATTATAAAGCTGTTTCAGCAGTATGATTTACCTATCCAAATAACAGATCCTATTTGACATGCAATTAGATCAAGACTGTGGAGAATGGGTAAATCTTAGTCTAAACTTGGAGGTATTCAGCGCAAAAAGTTATTGGCTAGATGGAAGGATGGTCCCAATTCTATTTGAAAGTTCGAAGTTCTTGAAACTGAAGTGAACCTACAAGTATTGAAAAGAAAGCGAAATGCAGAAACTCAATTAAATACTGAACTTACAAAAAGAATAAGGCTGGAAAAAGAAGTAAAAAAGCTTGAAAAAAAAAGAGCAATCAAAAGCCATCGCACAGCTGAGAACTGGGCACTCTAGCAATATGAGGGGATTGTCTTTAAAGTCATGGCCTCAGTGTAGTATACAGCAGCAATACAATCACCAACAAAGGCTTGCAGCAAAAGTACAAGGTGCTCTAAGTTTTTGGGAGGATGAAGGATTCGAACCACGTTTTGTAGAACTTAAAAATAAGGATACATACAAGTGTGATATACTGGATGCTAAAAATGGTACCTATTCGGGCAAGTCTCCTACACTGTGAGTCCCCAGTCTGTTGTTTTTTTTTTCATTAAGGATAGATATTGCATATCTAACGAGGCATTCCATGAGCTCAGTGTAGTGTCTAAGTAAAGAAACTGGCATATGAAATAAATTCCAAATTTGAAATTTGTGAAACCCCAAGTGAAATTGTTGGAGTATAGCAAAGTTTACATAGCAGGCTTATTTTTTGCATATTTCAACTAGCTAAGCAATACAAGGCATCCGATAAACTACTTCCAGAAACTATTCGAATTAAACTTACTGGAGATGGTACTCAAATTGCTAGAGGTTTTACAGTTGTAAATTTTGCTTTCACTCTTTTGGATGATCGAGACTGTTGTTCAGCAAAAGGAAACCATACAATAGCAATTTAAAAGTATCAGAAAATTATAATGATTTAGCAACTGCACTAAAAGATGTCATTGAAGAAACTAGCAATATAAATTCAGTGAGTGTTGATTGAAATATTTATCACTTACAGTATTTTCTCGGAGGTGACTGGAAATTTGTAGCTCTTGTAAGTGGTTTGGAATCAGCTACTTCAAATCATTCATGCATTTGGTGCAATTGTCCCAAGGATAAAAGATGGGATATGAGGATGACTTGGTCATTGCTGGATCAAGAAAAGGGTGCAAGAACAATTGCTGCGATTAATGAAAAAGCAAAGCTTGCTAAATCAAACAAGAATCGCTTTAATTGTTGTAATTCACCATTATTTTCTTTTATACCACTACACCAGGTAGTTATTGATTCATTTCATTTGTTTTTGAGGATAGCAGATGTTCTGATAAATTTACTTATACGGGATCTGCGTACATTGGATGCGATAAATCAAAACAAAAGAAATCTTGATGCCTATGTTGATGTGCTAAACAATTGTAAAATTCGATTCAGGTGGTTTACCGACAAAGAAATAAAAAAGTTGACATGGAGAGATTTGACTGGCCCTGAGAAAATGAGATTATTTAATGGCATTAATATTCCTGCAGCATTTCCCGACTTACAAAATAAAGAGGCACTGTAAAAGTTATGGAAAGATTTCTTCAAGCTTATGGCATCACTTGGACATTCTAGTTGTCACAATGCAGTCGATTTTGAACAATCTGCTAAAGCCTGGGTTAAGCTTTTACCTCTGTATACCAGAGTAAAGATGTAACACCTTACATGCATGCATTTGCAATGCATGTACATCAGTTCCTTAGCTTGCACGGAAATATAGTCACATTTTCACAACAAGGGGCTTGAAAAGCTAAATGATATCACAACCATCCACTATCAGCACTCAACCAATCATCGAGAATCTGAAGCTCTTAAACAACTTTTGGAAAAAAGAAACCGCATAGAAGAATTGGAATATGCATACCAGAGAAGCAAACAAGTACAGAAGTGCAGTTTTTGTAAGTCAGCTGGTCACAACAAACGTACTTGCCCCACTATACATCAACAATGCAAAATTTTGTATTTTCACCTTTGAGAGTCTGCTGGTCACAATAAATGTACTTGCCCCACTATGCATTCTCATTTTTAAAAATTAATTTTAACAAAGCAAAATTTTGGTATTATGTAATAGTATAATAATGTTTTAAACAAAAATGTGTTTGTCTTTTCCAAATGTTGATCCTATGCCATATTTACATACAAAAGAAAATGATAAAGTGTGTCCAGTGTGTGTAACAGTTTTTGAAGGTGGCTGACTATCACTGCTAGGTGGGAAATATTCAACCAGGCTTCTGGATTTACGTAAAAAGAAGCTCACTGTATCTAACTGTACATAACCATAGTCCCCATTGACGTTGAGTCCTCTGTAATGCCAGAAGCTGCCAAGGAAAGGGTCTAGGTCCTGGTAATGTTTTATTCCGTAGTGCTGAATGTTGCAGACCATCTTTGAAGGAATTCCAACAGTCTTAAGTCCACCATTAAATTGAATTAAGCCAAGGGGCATGCTTATCTTAATACTTGGTGATACTTTTTGACCACAGTTGAGAGCACACTTGATTTTCACACGTAAAGCATTGTAAATACTACATGGCTGGTCGGGAGAAATAATAGAACTACCTTGCTGGTAGGGGGAAGTATCTGCATTTTCTTCATTTAAGCTTTCCAGTTCTTCTTCATAACGCCATTCATCCCATTCACTAGAGTCTCCAACGTAATGTATTTTGACCATGGCTCTGTCTCCCTCAGACTTGTCCTCTTGTACGGTAACAGGGTACAGCTTAGTTTTTTGCTGGATGCGGTCAGATTTTGGAAGCTTTATAAAGCTTTTTTCCTTGTAATTAACTTCTTCTCATTGCCTTTTTGCCCGTCACAGCGCTATTGGTAGATCCCTGGGTAGAGCGTCCTTGACGTGCATACTTATTTTTTTGTACCACACCCACATTATGACGTTAGCCCGTTTTTTTTTTTTATAATTCATTTATGTTGAATTATTTGACATTCCCGTAGGGTGGGTTTTGATATGTGATATAGGAAGATGTGTAATAAGGAATCACAAGCTGCATGTGTGTATGCGTGCGTGTATGTATGCATGCGTGTAGTATGTGTGTGTGTTTGTGTGTGATTACTCAGCAATTCGTGGTATTACATTTGCTGAGTGTTACAAGGAGTGTCATCATTCTTTATCTGCAAGTTACCCTTTCAAGCTCCACCCATGCTAGGCAATGAGAGCATGTGGGTGGGGAAGGTGGGAGGGGCCACATATGTGATCACTGTACTGAGTTATTGGCAGGTCGAGTAGACTGAGAGAGATCTGCTCTGACAGGATATTTACTACTTCTGGAGTTTCACATTACAATTAGAATACTTTCTGAAGGGGCTGGTTACTTCTTGAACCGCCATTGTGTGTGTATGTGTGTGATAGTGAGTGAAAGATAGTAAGTGAATAAAGGGATCTTTTTACATCTATCTGGACCATGGATTTGAATTTTTTAAGTGCATCATGCACACACATACACATGCTCACACATGTACACACACATGCACACACATACACATGCACACACATACACATGCGCACACGCGCACGTGCACACACACACGAGCTGCCTGTATGCCTGTGAGTATTAATAAGACGTCTATTGTGGTTTTCCAGAAGCCCTCTGTCAGTAGCTGAGGAAGATGGGGTTTATTAATATCTCATGTTTCTGCTAACCCAATTAGTGTACTGGTGTTGAGTCGAGTGTGAAGAGACACTGTCGGGTGTTCTGGTCACTAGTGGAGGATGTGGTGGATGTTGGTTGCAGGGAAATGTTGTTAGAGAGAGACGGAGGAGTACGAGTGCTCTGGATGGGCGGAGACTTAAGTTGGAAATTTAAATAAGAAAAAAAATTTCAACTTATACGAAAACTTCCTATTTTACAATGTGAAGTTTGTGTTAATTTGGACTGAGGTAGGGGCGGGGCAGGGGAGGGGCATGATCTGAGCTGTGTGTGTTTGTTGTGGATGGATGAGCAGGTTGAGGGGGAAAGAGAGAGAGTGGGTTTTAGTTTGTGTAGCTGAAATATAGATAGTGGTACAGATAGTAAAGACTTACATGTGTACTGTTTGTACAATTTCAGCATGTATTTTGGGTAGGAGGGGATGGGGGGGGGGTGGTTACAGATTGAGGGAATTACCTAACAAGGTAAGGCAGAGCAATAACTTCCAACTTGAAAGTGTACAATACTCCACACAACTGCTTGCAGTCTCCCTTCCCACTCTATTTCCTGGAAGTTATTGTTGCAATTGGCTAGTTGTGAGAGTTCTGTTAGAGTATGGAGGTCATGTTGACCCAACACCAGCAGCTAATGGACAGACACTCATGTGGTGCATGGTGTAGGGCAGTGAGTGTGTGTGTGTGTTGTTGTTGTTGTTGTTGTTGTTGTTGTTGTTGTGTGGACAGGGCGCATGCTTTCTTTAGTTTGTGTGCTAGTTCCAGTCAGCCTGTCTGTGTGTGTGTGTGTGAGTTCATAGCAGATGTCTGGTGTGTTCGCTCTAAGATATGAAGACTGGTTTGGTAATTTCTTCTTTTTTTTTTTTTTTTTTTGTGTGTGTGTGTGTGTTTGTATTTCATTTATAGTGAAAATTCAAGTTTGCACTTGTATTGAAAGATTGAGGGAAAGTTCACGTATGGATCTAGACATCAGGAACTCGCTGTATGTATTTTGTCTAGAGCTGACACAGGTGTTCCTGATTATAAGTGTTTGTGTGTGTGTGTGTGTGTGTGTTAGTATAAACAATTCTAAAGTATATAATTTATCATTTCTCATCTTTCTCAATAGCTGTGGCATTACAAGCGTGTGGGTGTGGTCACCGAATGGAGTGAAATAGAGTGTGTGCTGTTTGTGTTAGGTAAAGGAAAAGTGAAGCACTGAACCATTAGAGAGCACGTGCTCCGAGGGCTTTTTTTTTGTGGTTTAAAAGTGTTCATGTAAGAATCACCTCGTTAGATTGTACACCAAAATTATTGGGTAGCTCCATCCCCCAGAGCCCCCCCTCCCCCCTCCTTCCTATGCACATTGTGTAATACTGACAACAGATAGCTATATAGTTTGAAGTAGCTACTACGTGTCTATTTGTTCTGTCTATAAAGCTGGCTTGGAGCCAGCTTACCATTAGAGTGTGTTGAACCTTGTACTTTGATTGTCGAATCGGGCATGCGCCCTTCAGTCTGTTATTGGTTTATGAAATTAAATAGTGTGTGAACTGGCCCGGGTGGTGTAGCGATCGAATTCTGCATAGTAAGGAGCAGGCGCGGGCCTGCTACATTTGAGGACACCTACTGAGATCCCATACATGGTCCTTCGAGCCGGATCCTTCAGGCTAACGGCGAGATCCAGTAGTGTATTAGTTGACTCGACGATCGTTACCCAACATGCTTTGCTGACCCAGCGATTTGGCTAATTAGTTTCAGTATGTCTTCCGGTGATGAGAGCGACAGAGCAGCGGCGGATGCAACAATCAGAAAGAGAAGGGTCAGAGGGGGGCATAGAGCATCTGTCACTAGAATACTAAAGGACATTCCTGAGGCTCTTGCAAGGGCAGATGTGGCTAGACTGAAGCAACTGAAACAATCTCTTGTCAGTAAGTTGGGCATACTAACCAAACTAGATGAAGAGTTAATAGATGCGGTGGAAGTGGATCAAATTGATGAGGAGATTGAGCAGGCAGACATAATAAGGGAGGAAGTCAGTCTTGCACTGATTAGTCTTGAAGAAGCATTGGAAATTATAGTACGTTCCCCTGAACCCAGACCACAAAGAGTAACGAGCCCTGGATCACCAGAGTTAAGTGTGGAAGAAGGTCGACGCCCATCCATACGCGACAGTCTGGCAGCCACAAGCTCTCATACAACATCCCTGCCCCACAGTAGTGATTCAACCACATCAACTGTGGTATCTGTTGTAGTAGCGACCCCAAGTTCTGTAAGCGACATAATGGCAACGAATGCACCAGTCTTACCTGGGAGAGTGATTGGTACACATCATGCAATACCATCACCTGGGACGCTTGGATCGCTCACTTCATCTAGCAGTACAACTGTCACTAGTGTCCCATCTCCTGTTCCCTATCCTGAAATATCTGCACCATCAACTACTGTCCCTTTTACCCTGCCTAGTACTTTTGATCCTTATTACACTCATGATACCCGTGCACCATCCACTGGAATGCCTTGGGTATCGAGCAGCCTTTATCCTACCTTACCTGAGACTACAACACGATCAATAGATGCTCATGGGTTGGCCCCACCCACCTATATGACTTCGCTACCTACAAGTGACTTGAGTCCTGCTGTTGGGATGCTACTCCCTAGTACCCTAGCCATGCCACATAGGTTGTCTGCAAGCACTCACCCAGTTTCTACAGCTACAATCCATGTGAAGCTTCCAAAGCTGACTCTCAAGAAATTCAGCGGAGATCTCACAAAATGGGCAACCTTTTGGGACTCGTTTCACTCGTCTATCCATCTGAATCCAACTTTGTCTAATGTCGATAAATTCAACTATCTCACTTCCCTTCTGGAATCCTCTGCAGCAGAGGCAATTGCTGGACTTAGTATTACATCTGCTAATTATGAGGAAGCAATCAGCACTCTTAAAGGAAGATTTGGGAATACCCAGCTAATCATCAATCAACACATGGAGGCTCTTCTGGGAGTGGCATCTGTCACATCACATAACCACACAAGGAGTCTACGCAAACTTTATAACACAGTTGAGGCTCATATTCGGGGGCTTCGTTCACTAGGAGTGTCTACAGAGTCATATGGTGGACTTCTCGCCTCAGTCCTTGTTAACAAACTGCCGCCTGAGATTAAGCTTATAGTTAGCCGAGTGGTGACTGGAGAGAAATGGGAACTAGACCGTGTGATGAGAATATTTGAAGAGAAGCTTAATGCCAGAGAACGGATTGCTATATCAAACCCTTCAGGGAGTCCAGAAGTTTCTAACTCACAACGTAAGAAACAACCACGGCTTCCCACCGCCACTGCATTATATAGTAGCACCTCGGCAAGTACAAGTGTCACTTGTGCATACTGTGACAAGAATCATTTTTCAGCTTTATGCACTACCATTACCGATGTTACTGCCAGGAAGGAAATATTGAGCAAGACCGGTCGGTGCTTCGTTTGCCTCAGAAAGAATCATCTTAGCCGTGAATGTCGATCTAGATTCAGCTGTAAGAAATGTAGAGAAAGGCACCACTCCTCTATTTGTACGCGGCAGGATTCTGGTCAAGTAACTAGCACTTCAGCCACAACCGGTTCATCAGATACATCTACTAGCAGATCATCACGAACACATTCGGAATCTGGAGGTCACACTGAGATGCAGGGGTCCACAAGTAACATGTATGTTGGATCATGCAATTCAGTTTTACTTCAGACGGCAAGGTTGCAATTATTAATCCCAAACACGAAGCATCCACTACCACTACTCGAGGCATTTTTGATACTGGTAGTCAACGTACCTATATTACCTGTCGCCTTCATGATGAGCTTGATCTTTGTACCTTGAAGACGGAATCACTCAGTATCAAAACATTTGGCTCAACAGAGAGCCAGAGTGTTTCATGTGATGTAGTCCAGCTGGAACTTGTGACAAGAAACAAGGAGATGATACTAATAATGGCATTGGTTGTCCCCTGTATATCAAATTCCCTCACTACACAACCTATCAGTTATGCTCAGGAACACTTTGACCACTTATTGGACCAGACTTAGCTGATGAGTCCACTCATTACCTACCGCATCACGGAGTAATACGTCAAGACAAGTCCACCTCTAAGCTGAGGATCGTATACGATGCTAGTGCAAGGTCATTAGGTCCATCTCTCAATGATTGTTTATACACGGGACCTAAGTTTGGACAATCAATACTTGATATCCTCCTACGATTTCGTTGTCACCAAGTTGCTCTGATAGGTGACATTGAAAAGGCCTTCCTTATGATTTCGATCGATGAACAAGACCGTGATTCACTGCGTTTTCTGTGGGTGAAAGATCCATTAGCTGACCAACCAGAATTGTTCACTCTCCGATTTACCCGGATTGTCTTCGGAGTGTCTGCCAGCCCCTTCCTTCTTAATGCAACGATTAAACACCACTTGGAATCATATCGAGAGGAGGACCCAGAGTTCGTAGACCGTTTTCTTTCCTCTATCTACGTTGATGACTTAGTCTCTGGTTCAGCCGATGACGAATCCACTTATGAGTTGTATGCTAAGTCCAAGTTACGACTGGCAGAAGCTGGGTTCAGGTTGAGAAAGTTTGCCACTAATTCCGGCAGACTTCATCTTCGTATTCAGAATAATGAAGCGTCTGACTGCAGGAGAGCGGGGGAGGAGTCACTGAACAATACACAAGAGACACAATCTGGAGACCAAATATTGCTAACTCAAGAAGAGGACCAGACATATGCCAAGACTTCACTGGGAACCAATGAGAAAGATAAACCAAGCATCCAAAGGGTGTTAGGTGTGGAGTGGAATACTAATAGTGATGAATTTCTATTTGACATTAGCGAGTTGGCCAGCATCATGGAAGGCTTGGAACCTAGTAAAAGGAGCATTGTCAGCATTTCAGCAAGGTTTTATGACCCATTAGGAGTACTTTCTCCAGTTTTTTGCCAGCAACTATGCGAAGCAAGAATAGAATGGGACAACCCTCTCACTGGAGCACTACTTAAGAAGTGGAATCATCTTTTGAAGATGCTGAAGGATGGAAGGATCATAGCGATTCCACGTTGCCTATTCCATGATTCCCCATTTCACTCACATTCAGTCAGACTGGTTGGGTTTTGCGATGCCTCATCACGAGCTTATGCAGCAGTTGTGTATTTGAGGTTATATAACGACCAAGGAGTTCACATTAAGTTTATAGCAGCTTCCAAGACGAGAGTCGCACCAGCGGGAGGAGCAACAATTCCTAGGATGGAATTGCTATCAGCACTTCTTCTGTCCAAATTAATTGATAGTGTCTCCGCTGCACTGAAGTCTTTGATTTCATTAAGTAATCCTGTCTGCTTTACTGACTCGAAGGCAGCTCTTTATTGGATTCAGGGAACACATCATGAATGGAAGCAGTTTGTTGAGAACAGAGTCAATGCAATTTGGGAACTAGTCAAGCCACAACACTGGAGGCATTGTCCAGGATCTGACAACCCAGCAGATATACCCTCAAGAGGAGTGTCTGCTTTATTGCTTGCAGACAATCCACTTTGGTTGAATGGTCCTGGATGGCTTTGTTCTGAGGGCACATTCCATGAGGCAAAGGATGACATCGAAGATTCAATTCCCGGAGTTTGCCATGCAGAAATGAAGAAGAAGACTGCATTCTCACTTGTTGCTACAATTGAAGATGCTGGAGAATCTGAACTCTTTGAACCCCAACGATGCAGTTCTTCTCATCGACTTTTTAAAATCACTGAGCTAGTGATAAGGTTTACCAAGTTTCTTCGCAGCAAGATAAAGGGTTGTGAATCCTCTGGACATAAGTCACCACTGACTGATCTTGAGCGAGCAAGATGTTACTGGATAAGGCAAGCCCAGTCCCTTCTGCAAAAAAGTCACAATTTTTCTGGATTAAAGCGCCAGCTTGACCTCTACTGTGATGATCTGGTCATATGGAGATGTGGGGGAAGAATGGCAAACTCGAGTCTCAGCTTATCAGCCCAGAACCCAATTTTGCTGGATAAAGGGCACCACCTAGCCAAGTTAGTAGTGATGGATGCTCACAAACGCGTATTGCACGATGGTGTAAGAGAGACACTTGCTGAGCTCAGATCCACATACTGGATAGTTCAGGGGAGGCAGTTTATTCGCAAATTACTTCATAGATGTGTTGTGTGTCAAAGGTTTGAGGGAATGCCTTGCAGAAGTAAGCCTTCGCCCCCATTGCCAGCTTTTTGTGTCCGACAATCTCGTCCATTCCAGACCACAGGTGTGGACTTTGCCGGTCCATTTTATATTCGGACATCGAGTGGGCCAAGAAACTCAAAGACATGGCTATGCCTGTACACTTGTTGTTCTACCCGAGCAGTCCACCTTGACTTGGTCACAGACATGACAGCTACTTCCTTCCTGAGAAGCTTTCGGCGATTCTCTGCTCGAAGAGGTGTGCCAAGCTGCATGGTGTCAGACAATGCAAAGACCTTTAAGTGTGCCGCAGTCGCTATCAAGAATATGATTGAAAGTTCAGAATTTGCCAACTACTTTTCATGGTTGCACATTGAGTGGAGATTCAATCTTGAGAAGGCACCCTGGTGGGGTGGAGTGTTCGAACGCATGGTAAAATCAGCAAAGCGATGCTTAAGGAAGGCCATTGGTCGGAATAGTCTCTCTCATGATGAACTCCTTACTGTAGTAGTTGAAGTGGAATCAGTTCTCAATTCACGGCCACTAACCTATGTTAGCTCTGAAGATATGGAAGAGCCACTTACACCATCCCACTTGTTAGTTGGATATCGCATCTTGTCTTTGCCAGACCCCACCGTTCACATTGATGACCCTGATGTTTATTCTTCCGACCCACCAGAAGCACTTTCACGTAGAATGTGTCATCTCACAAAGACCCTTCAAAAGTTCTGGAAACGATGGAAGCGAGAATACTTGCTGGAACTTCGAGAACACCATCGTACTCGGTTAGCAAGAGGTGAAACACGTGATCTCATGGTTGGAGAAATTGTGACTGTATATGTGACCGTCTACGGGAAAACCGGGCACAACGCGGCGTGCGTAATATCGAGAAAAGATCGATCGATTTCTTAAAAATGTATTGTTTCAAGCCCATGGAAGGGAACGGTTAGGTCTATTATAGCGGGAACGACTTAAGCTACAACGATAAAACTTGGAGAGCTCAATATCTGGACGTCGACAACTCCGTAAGTGCAAAAAAATTTTTTTCGAAGGGTGCCGCGTTGTGCCTGGTTTTCCTATAGACGGTCACATATGATGAAGGACGTCCAAGAGGTCTGTGGAGACTTGGAAGGATACAGGAGCTCATCCATGGAGTTGATGATGTAGTTCGCGGAGTTAAGGTCAAGGTTGTTTCCCGCAAGGGAAGTATGAAGATCTTACGCAGACCTATTCAGCATGTCTACCCACTGGAAGTGTATCAGTCATCACATGAAAATATTGAGAACGTAACTGAAGTCGATGCCACCCTCGAAGCTAATGATGACCTTGCACCATCAGCGGTCCGCAACTCGAGACCTCAGCGTCTAGCAGCCAAGAACGCAAGGGAAATAGTGCGGTGTATTACAGAAGACTAATATCGAAACACTTCCTAACTAGTGTATCATATGTTATCACCATTACATTTATGTTTGTATCATTCCCGTACATTGACCACTTACAGTAGTCAACGGGGGAGGATGTGTTGAACCTTGTACTTTGATTGTCGAATCGGGCATGCGCCCTTCAGTCTGTTATTGGTTTATGAAATTAAATAGTGTGTGAACTGGCCCGGGTGGTGTAGCGATCGAATTCTGCATAGTAAGGAGCAGGCGCGGGCCTGCTACATTTGAGGACACCTACAGAGATCCCATACATAGAGAAATATAATATAAATTAAATGGCACTAGTCCAAATAACTTTCTCTTTATAGTCATTAAAAAAGAGTGCACTTAACCCAAAAATAACCTACGAAAATACATTTTCCCACTGTAAATGTGCTATGAGTGTCTACTTGATTAAGATATTGCTTTGACATTCCACTTACTTGAGAGCTGTAAATGAGTGCAACAATTCCACATATCCAGTTACAAAATATGCAGGAGAGCAGAGAAAGGAGGAAGTAATTGTCAGGCTTGCTGCTCACAACAATAGGGGCCATGGCAGCTGGTTGCTGGACCACCTGTCACAGGCACGCACACCATACATGTAAGTCATGTCCATTATAGTATTATATACATACATTTAAAGAAAACATATCAGCTCGTAACATTGAATACCATACATATGTACACACCAACAAAACACAGAAGTCTACCTGATTATAAAGTCATACATATATAGCTTCAACAAGAAATTTTTAGATCCTTTGTGTGGGCCTTTGCTACTCCTCCTCCATCCCCCCCCTCCCCTCCCCTTCATGAAGATATTAGCCCTCAAATTTGATCAGTTTCAGCGACATGAAAAACCCTCTTAAAGGGGTTGATTTGAACTTCTTGAAACTTCTTTCAAAATATACCCAGTTTCACTCAATGTACTATGAAAACATACACTCCTAGATTACTTTAGTTAGATAATAAATTACAGAGCTTTATATTGTCACAGTAAACCGCTTAAAAAATCAAATATCTCACCACAACAGTATTTCGATGCTTCTTTAGTTCCAGAGACAAAATAGGGAATGCAATCATTTCACGCATGTTCTACCAGGTATTATACTTTACCAACTCTTCTTCCACAGAAAGCATATTTTTCTGGTCACACATTGAAATGTAGCCACTTACTATAGTGTTAGAACTGGTTTGTTGCTGGCTCATCGGCTGCATTGGCACACACTGCTCCTGAGGGTGCAGTGTGGCTGGAGCAGGAGTGTAGCGAGTGTCTTCCATTATCTGAAGATTCTGCAAACATAGTACATTACTAGTACATCTTGTATTATATTACAGAGAATCACACAAAAATTCAGTCATTCTTGGCTGAAATAATTATAATAATAGCAAATTTTCTTGTTCTAACAGCCAGTATTGTTAAGTTTTAATAATATTATTTGTTAGAACGAGAAAATTTGCTATTATTATAATCACACAAAAGAGTTGAGATATCTAAGTCAATATTTAAGTGATTCGTTCAGTTCACAAGTTTCCAAAAGTGCATAGTCTGTCTAAATCAGAGCAACCTGCTGATCTCAATACCTATCTTTACCAGAATAAATATGAAGTTCATAATGTGAGTGACTAGCAAATAGACACAGTGATCAAAAGATGAAAAATGTTATGCTAATGAGTGTACGACTATGTTACAAGTCCTTATAATTCACCACACATAAATTATGACAAATACTACATACAAGCAAAATACTGTAACTGCACTGAGTGCTAAAGTATTTTATGTATTGTTTTTTATCAAATGAAATGGAGTTTAATGGATACTCATTAAACAGAGTTAATGGAGGGAGAGGACCCAGGTGTAGGGGAGCATTAGATAGAAGACAGGTGCACGGATACTACAGCCACAAACACATTGCTTGGGGGCATTCTCACGTAAACCAAACTCCACGAGGAGCAGATAGACGACAAGCATTCGTGTAAAAGCAAATAATAAAATAAAATAAAATAAGGGCATGGGTACAGAAACAGGGCAGATGGGGGCGGTATATAGCCAGTGTGTATAATGCCGTATGTCAATACTCGGATATTTCGCATGCATCACACCAAGAGACACTATGCATGCAGGGTCGCAGAGCTGAGTTGGAGGAGAGGAAGAATGGCTTTGGGGGTAAGGAAGGGAAAAATATCCATTTTTTTCCTCCCTTCCCTATGGACGATCAGGAGGTGAAGACACCACCTTCAACCCCCAAAAGTTGGAGTCAGCAGGCAACTCCCACAAACAGAAAAATGATATTAGGGTGGTTGGTGCATACTAGATAATGAGGACATTAGCTGGTAAGCAGTGGGGTGGTTATGAACGATAATTGTTTACAGTATAATTAGATGCAATTAGCACCTGGGTCCCTACAGCCCTCCAAACATCATAGAAGGACATTAATTCAGTATGTGTGTGCTTTAATACTCAAAAATTAACATGAACAACTTCAAAGAAAGGTTCTATGGAAATGTTTAAGCAATCACATTAATTCCATTAACACTTGCTTTAGTCTCAATTACTCAAAGCTATTGGAGAAGTGTTTCTTCCCACCAACTCATTTGATACATGAGCTCACAGAATCACTAATTACTTTATACTGCAGAATTGAATTAGAAGTTTTTTTTTTACTATAGCAACCAGTGAATGAGTGCTGGTCAGAATAAGGTAAATGGGAGAGAGAGAAAGAGGGAGAGAGAAAGAGAGAAAGAGGGAGAGAGAAAGGAGAAAGGGAGTGAAAGTAACCTCAAGAAACCACAAGAAAGCTTTTCAAAGGGAATGTGTGAACTACTCATAATTGATCACTAACTTGGTACTAAGTTTACCAATTAGAGTAGCAAGCTCAAGATTAATTAGAGATAGGCATTTCCAGTATTATTCCTCTGTGGCCTTGACCTCGTTAAACATGGCCTAAACCTGTCCAGCCAGACCAGCGTGGCTCAAGACTTCAATTACTCATCAATGGTGCCCCAGACTGATAGTCTCGTGTAGCCGGACCCTTTACCAATTGCTATGCAGGAAGGTGTTAGTCTGGCAGAGCCAGACCCACATAGCACGCAAAGCGCACGGAAGGGTTTGGGGACATGGCCATACCAAATTTGTTCTGGAGGAGTGTGGAAATGGTGAGTGCCCCACTTCCTTTATGGCTGAATTTCTACCGCAAATTAGGCATGATTGCTAAACCTATGAAAGGGTGACTGAACACGTACAGGAATTTATATTTGTGGTTGACCGCCGCAATATATGTGTGGCAGAACTATTTGGTCGCAGACCCATTCCCAGCGTAGCGGTTTGGTAAAGGGTCTGGCTACACCAGACTAGGAAAGGGTCTGGTCAACTGGCATGAGCAAGTTGTGCAGCTTTCCCTAGCTAATTAGCAGGGTAGAACAATAGAGAAGACAATAGAGAGGTGGTAATGCGTGGGTGAAGTGGTCTAATCCAGTATCTTCCCTTATGCGAACATATTAATTCCATTCACAAAGTAAGTACAACATAATAAGTCACTAAAGTATTAATTTGACCACATCAGCAGGAACTTACCACAATCTCCTAGTTTGCTGACGGTGCAAACACAACTTACTCTGTGTCAGTTGGCCAAATTCTTTCCCTCACTACAATTAAAGACAGGGCTACCAGACTGACTAGCCTTATAGACTTACTTGATGTATTATTAACTGCCCTACCAATGGTCGTTAAATCCAATCTAGCCACACATTAAATTGATATGTGTATCTATGAACCAATATTTCACTACACCTCACTTTAACTTTCTACTTCTTCTACCTCCTTTTGCTATATATCCATATACTATTATATTCCATCACTGATTCATTCTTTAATATTAATTCAACAGAATTTTTCCCCAGTACAAATAACGACTAAGGCTCACCATTCTACCGTGTAGCAACTCACCTATTAAATGACCAAATAGGAATGGCACGACTTGAAACTTTGAAATAGACTGATATCCAAGTGAACTTGAACGCGGCTATAGCTCCCTACAATCCGCCAAATGCTTGCGGTATCCGTTACGTAGTGATTACCCAATCGCGGGGCTTACCGAATAACTTTTATTAGACCACTATATCCGTTTTGTGTCTAATTATCCGACCGCACGGGCCTAAACCGCGCCTAGCAAAGGAATGCGCATGTGTAGCTGACTAAGCTGTATAAAGGTCTGTGTGTGTTTTGTTTTTTGTCGCGTATGTATTCTGTCTCTACGCTCCTTGTGCTGGCTTATTACGGATAAATTCTGCTTAGAACTTGTTACAAGTAGGAGGATGTCTTCACAGTTGCCAGGTAAACATTAACAGTCGTAATAAATAGAACTAAAGTTTTACCAGATTGCTATTCTGTTGTACCAGCTAAGTTATCATCAATGCCTAGCGTGTGTCAGTAAATGTACAGTGTAGCTGTTATATGTGTATACATACTTATTAATAAGTTCATGTACCACACTGTTTCACCTGCAATCATTAGTAACCTATTAAGAAGTAGAAAATTAACTGATAAGTTTATTAAGCCTTTTAAATTTATAGTGAAATTAATAAATTCAAGAAAACTGACTCATAAGAATAATTTATTAATACTAAATAGTATAACTTGTTGTAAATGAGGCAATATACTACGCTGGCAGTGTTTATTGATAATTGTTGACATAGTTTCGTTAGTTTAGTCTAAAGTGCACATAGCTAAAAGGATATCAATATGTCTAAACTAACATACACTTCTGCTTAATATCACTTTTATCAAATTAGAAGACCTTGAAGTAGGAAACGGGGATTTTTGAGTCTAGCAATTCTCATCAAAGGTTAGAAGGAAATGAAACAGACTTGTCATGAATGTCTTATTGCAACTTGTGTGGCCACCTGCTGGCTTCCTGGAGACACACTGGCTTCCTGGAGACCCACTGGCTTCCTGGAGACCCACTGGCTTCATGGAGACCCACTGTCTTCCTGGAGACCCACATGCTAATACAACTAGCAACGTTGTACACTTTCCACATGTAGTTTTCTTGTATTTCCTAGTGCTATCAGCATCGCTAGATCTAAGGGAGGGAATGGGAATAGGTGGGATTTTCGTACAAACCCCCAACTTCCATCGCAAGACTTTGCAGCTTCTCAAACTAATATTTGCAAGCTACATGCAGAATTCTGTTGACCAATAACATATTCCACATCAGTCGGGTACATATTGTGAACAAAAAAGCTTAAAATACCCCTTTACCTCATATCTCTGGTAACTAGGAAATATATAATATAGAGAGAGAGGGTGGTTGAGTTGCCCGAACTTCTAGCATATGGTTTAGAAGTGGCTCAACTAGTCTAAATTTGTTGCACAGAATTCAGTGTAAATATCATGTATATATAATATATATATATATATATATATATAATAGCTACACTTTCACTGATGAAGGCAGGTGAATGGTGACAATACATCACCCACTCACACATTATTGAAGTCTGTTAATCCCATAGGTTACAGTGCTACAGATCCAAGGCAATATGCTACAGCAGGAGCTGCTCCTCCATATGTGTCCAACCCACACATGACATATGCTCCCACTCCACCTCACATGCAGGGAGTCAACAGCTACAGCAATCAGTACCAGCCGATGCCACCAGTACGGCCTGCAGTGCAAACTCAATGCAATAATATCACCGTAAGAAAGATATGTAAATGATAGCATACCTACCGAGAAATCATAGATTTGATCTATATTGTGTTGTTTTTTTGTTTTTTTGTTGTTTTTTGTTTTTTTGTTGTTTTTTTTTTGTTTTGTTTTTGTCTTTTCAGGTATATAAGCTTTAGCAACATAATTGACAAGGAATATGTAATTACATTATTTCAAGCTGTCTTACAGCATCTTCTATTATTATTTTTTTAAATTTCTTTCCCATGTTTGAGCGTCCCTTCATTTTTAATTTCTCCAATGTGTAGCTATCCGGTTTGTGGCTTACATGGTAGCACTAACAAACCTAGCTATATCAGTCCTTTGCTTTAGCCAACGCAAATGGGCTTACTACAAGGGATACAATTTTGCAGGCAATGCAAGCTGAACATCACTGGGCAGACCACATATACTAGCTTTATTCTTCATAGAACGTACTGAGCTGAATGAATTTAAAGTTATTTCTTATTTTTAACAACATGATAGAGTGAAAATGGCAGAGGATCTCTTAAAGGCTGCCATGACAACTGAAATTTTGATTGGATTGAGACTGCTAAGATGTTAGCCAGCTCTTATATTAATAAGTATAAATGGGTTTGAGTATTTGAGTGTACTGTATATATATTATATATATATACCAATAGTAAGACACACAATTTTTTTTTCTTCCATAATCCATATTTTATGTATGACAATACATTATAATTAATGAACCAGCTTTTTTACATATTGTTGCTGTTTGATCCAACCTTTGGCCTCTGGCCTTGTTGTAGGTGGTGACCCAGCAGCCAGCCTTTCTGCCAGTGGTAGCAATCAGAAGGAACCTCATGCCTGATGATTACATGGTCCTCTCCATTCTTACCTGTCTCTTCTGCAACTGGATCTTCGGGCTCATAGCCCTGATATATAGCTTTCAAGTAATTTATCTAGTATACGTGTATCTATATATACTTATTGCACTATTCAGTACACAATATGAGGACATATTTCACTAGAAGAAATAAGTATTATCATGAGCTGCAGGCGAGGTAAAATACAAGCTGATGAAAGTGAATTGTCTTGTTAATATTGTACGATGTGATATAAATTGTTTTTTATACACTAATTTTTTTGATACCAAATGTTGGGGAAACCTTTCAAATTCTTTGTCAAGCTTCTTGCTAGAGAAGATAAGCTATCAGGTTCATACTCTTTCCCATTACTCTTCTGTATAGAAAAAAAAAAGCCTTGCCGTTCAGAGTTAATTTCACCACAGTTCAACAAATTCAGTTGTCCAGAACTACACACATGCATGTTGGAACCTTTAAAATGTATCATTCAATATGGGGAAATATTGAATGCTAGCATGGAAAATTTCAAGTATAATAACATATATCAGTAGCCTACAGAAGTACTATTCTATTTGATTTAACTTCCTATAACTGTTTTATTTGTATTTGTAGGTGAGTCCAGCCTGGACTGCCGGGAATCATGATGAAGCTCGGAATTACTCGAATAAGGCTCGCATCTGGAGCATTGTGTCCATCCTGTCACATGTGGTCACTGGTGCTGTTCTGGGATTTGCTCTATTCATATATGTAGTGGTCTGAATACAATTGCACTTTCACCTGCACCTGGACCATTGGACAGTATTAACTAAGTTCATATGCCATTTAGACTATTCATTGCTGCATGTTATGCCATGTTTATTATAAGACTTATGTGAAGTCCTTTCACTCAAAAAAAAAAGCTTAAATTTAACTTCACCTCAAAGCTACTGTTCTATATCATCACTACAACAACAAGTATACTATCTCGACCACACTTTCAAACCGTGAACTATATGACGGTTAATGAATACAATTAACCTGAGTTAATGGACGGAGGGCCAGGCTACCTGGGCATGCGGCAAAAGCAACCTGGGCATGCGGCAAAACTGGGCATGCAGCAAAAGCTACATGCGCAAGGTTAGCGCACAAAGCAGAGGGTGAGAGAAGCCATCTAAGAGAGATATCCACTGAAATCGCTGTTGTAGCAACATAGTTTTTCACCCACCCACCCACACCACTCCATCTGGTGAAGCAACCAGATGTGATCGGTCCATACATCATACAAACATACAAAAATAGAAATATAATATATTATTATATATAATATTATATATAGCTGAAAACCTATCAAAAAGGGTAAGGACATTATACACTACCCTCGAAGTTAAAACCCCCCAAAAGAATGAGGGGGACAGGCACAAAGCAACAGTAATTATTAACAGCAATTAACACCGGATTCATAACAAGGTGGGCAAGGCCAGGTTTTATTGCGACCACATTGTTAGGTACGAATCGTTAATAGCCAAACATTCGGTCCAATTGTAGGAAAGTAAAATTGAAATCCCAAAGTTTTTATTCAGTGATCGACTTCTGTTTAGCTTTTGGGCAATGGAAGTTCCTCTTGAAGCGCAAGTCAATGAAATGTAAGTTAGACCAGTACGCATTGCTAGAATGGTCGGTGATTTTTCCTTGTACAGTTCTCATTGTCGAGTTCTCTTTGTCGAGTTAGATAGTGTATCATATCTATGAGTGATCCAGTCAGGTTAACTACGCTCATATACATATGCTATGACAGTGTGGCAACCAATCCTTGGAGACTGCTCTTGTAGTCTTACTGACTTCTTGCTCTCCTTGCCTTACCTGTTTCTTAGTGACTTATCTGGCAACATAAATGTACTAAGTATCTTTCTTGAGTTTCATACAGAAGGGACAGCCCTCAGACCCCCCACCCCTTCCAGGCATGTGCATCAAAGTAATATGGGTTTAAAAAATGGGTGTGGTCAAGTCCATGCTGTGTTTCTCACCCCCAGCGAAGCATCTTGTATGAAACACTGCAATCAATACCCAAACCAAAGCTAGAGCCTCTTCTAGAGGTGAAAGGTGTGTACATGATATAATAATATTGCCTTGCGAACTTTTTAGAAGAACAGCGAAGCTATTAGTATAGTGGACAATGCATTTTCAAGTAAATACTGTTGCGTAGGGCTTATAACCATGCCAAAGAGCACATTGACTTACCACTGCCACTAACTCGAATAGAAATGGAAGTTTTAACTGCACCCGCAAAAGAATTCAAAATGGTAAACAATTCAATTTCTAGGGTGATACGGTTACTGATCGATAAACCAGAGGATTCTGTTTAGTGAAGTTTGGGACGGGGTTGACCACAGAATTAACACAAAACGCGTGGGTCAAAGTACAAAAATGCCTTACGTACATCCAAACATATATATAAACAAACATCCCCAATTTTCAATTGTGTTACCCCTGAGAATGTCTCGCTCTCTCCGCTCACTCGCCAATTAGTTGAGCTGGGTTGGTAAAGAGTTGTCGGTAAAGCGCAGTTTGGTAAAGTGTCGCCCGTATTGGTGATGATGGTGTGTCTTCATGAATGCATGGGTCAAGAGAAGTAGTAGTGACAAGCAAGTGATGATACTTACCAGTTCATTGATGACAACAACCGTGTGTATATTCATGATAAAACTGAGCCCGGTTGGTAAAGTGTCATCAGCAATAAAGATAAATACAACAGTGGCGTGTGTAGTCATGAATAAGTGGTTAATCTAATGGAATCAGTATATAGTGAGCTCTCTCTGTTTATGGAGTGATTTCTAAAACCTATTTGCATCAAATGCCTATAAATGCTATGAGATATGCTTGGAGCAGAGACTGCATAGACTAACCGCGAAGGTAAGTCTCGTGTAGGTGTATGTCCAGTTGTGTCAAAGCATTGTGTGTTACAACCACTACTTAGCTAAAGAATATCACAAAGAAAACGTTTAAATCACGTGTATTGTTTTGTTGTTGTTTTTTCCTTCAATTCAAGCAGTTGCAGAGAGTTGTTACTATGGCACTGAAATCCCTTTATCGTGTATGCGTAATTAAAAAACTCGACCTTATTTTCAGTAGCTTCAGTGTTAGAAGTCAAAATCATTCATATAAAAATAGTATAGTCTTTAGGCTCGCTCGCCATTTGTGCTCAAGCACATCACTAGTTTATATATATGTTTGGACGTACATATGTCATTTTGCACTTTGACCCCATCCCAAACTTCACTAAACAGAATCCTCTGGTTTAGCGATCATTACCCGTATCACCTTAGAAATTGAATTGTTTACCGCTTTGAATTGTTTTGCCGGTGCAGTAAAACTCAAAAACGTATGGGAGCTCCATTTCTATTCAAGTTAGTGGCGGTGGTAAGTTAATTTGTCACAGTTATAAGCCCTATACAGCAGTATTTACTTGAAAATTCATTGTCCACTAGACTTACCACGAAGGTAAGTCTTGCGTAGGTATGTTCAGTTGTGTAAAAGTATTGTGCGTTACAACTACATACTATTAAGAATATCACAAAGACAATTTTAAATAACGTGACTTGATTTTGTTGCTTCTTTTTCAATTCATACAGTTGTGGGGAGCGGTTACTATGGCATTGAATCCCCTTTACCGCATATGCGTAATTTAACAACTCAACTTTATTTAGTAGTTTGAATGTTAGTTGTTAAAATCAATCATTTAACAATAGTGTAGTTTAAGGCTCGCTTGCCATTTGTGCTATAGCACACCACTAGTTTATATATGTGTACCACTAGTGAATTGTTTATAACTACGCACGCTGCAGTCGTCGTTGCTGACAGACAGGCGCGTTATAATATAATATTGATCCGTATATGTGTGTGTGTGTGTGAACCTTTTTAATGTGGTACTTATGTTAAGCTTTCATCAGAAGAGTGAGAGTGCTTTGTTAACTGTGTGTGTGTGTGTGTGTGTGTGTGTGTGTGTGTGTGTGTGTGTGTAGTATGTCTCAGCCTGGAGTGACAGGTGTACTATGTGCTGATGACCAAGGCTTGGCTCTAATGGGTAAGGGATATCAAAATTATATAATGTGTTGTGGGTAAAGTGTAGCCTGAAGTTACTGATAGGTAAGGGATGACAGTGTAGAGGTGGGCCAGTCTGTAAGAATGACACTGTAGAGTGGGATGTCACTTCATAATGTTCTCTTAATTATCGTCTTCTGGCACTTCATTATACTAGCACAGGCTATGTGTGCACTGTTAGAGGCGTGGCATGCTTTACAAGGCATGTACATATAATACGTTTAGAAAAAGTGTGGAATGGTTAGGGAGTGAAGGCATTAGTGAGTACTGTGGTGAAATGAGGTCTTTTTCAATATCCATAGCTCTGTAATGGTGTCTACCAACTATCCCCACTGCCCTGTCCATTCCCTTAGCTAAAACTCTAAACATAACTCAAAGTTCTTGATAGGGTTAATTATGTTTAATTCAGCGAGCGAGCGAAGCGAGCGAAGCTGACTATCAGTCGTGTTCAATTGAGATTTCAGATATATATAAGTATGTATACGTACGTCAAAATATTTCGCCCGCGCTTCTAATTACGTAAGTTAGGTAAAGCGTTCACAGTTCCAGTATTTTTCAATTAACTAGCGCGGAGGATCCTGCTGCACTGCCTTACGCGACGTTTCAACCAAAACGTTTATAGCTACTCTCTTCTTGAAACAATTGTGAAGTCTTTGTCAAGCTGCGCTTCTTTGCCACTGCTTTCGATGTTTATTCAGGTAATTCTGTTATTGTTACTACACATGGGTTCCACTTCCTTAGTCTGGGATCAGAGACTTTAGATTCTCTGATGCTAACTGAGAATGGAAAGGGTTATACTGTGCACTACAGTTAGATGTAATTTCTGTCCTATTTTTCTGTAAAAAGAGTCTGCTCGCTCGCCATGCATTTGCGCTATTCGAGCGCACCACTAGTTAGTTGTAGGGAATAGAATTGGTGACTATTTTTTCAATAGTTGGATATTGTAAAACTGGAAGTGTTTGATCAACTATCCAGTGTGTAGGAACCAGTTAGTAACACTTTGCGTGCATACGCAAGAGGGTTAAAGTAGTCACGAGAGTTGTCCAGTAACGCCGTCGATTGTCCCATGGGACAATACAAAAGTCCAGTGGGATGTCCCATAGAAATTTTGAAATTTATTAAATTTATAACTTTCACTGCAGGTAACCCTCCTTGTGGTTGAATAGTCATGCTAGTCTTTTGTGTTTGTAGTCACATGACTGGTACACCCAAAATGGGGGCTTCACTCCCCATAACCCTCTTTGCTATTCAGGGGGCTACGTCCCCTGCACCCCCCAGATGTTGTCACAAATGCATGTTCTCGGCTATTTTGGGTTCATTTGACAATATGACTATAGTCTATAGTACACACCCATATAAGTGGGTGGGACCTCTCAGGAATACCCATGGGCAGTTGACGGCAAAGCTGGACAATTAACTTGAACTGATTTAGGTATGAACTTGCTCAGAATGACGATTTAAGACCTTGCTTACATTTTCAAATTTTGGGCTGATTTTTTAGAAAAGTAAGCTGTTAGCTTAGCATGGGTTCAAGCTTTTGTATGTCACGCCCCTATTGTCACGCCCCTATTGTCACGTCGCGTTCACATGAGCAAATAATTTCTTTTTCTGACCGCAGTAGTTTTTTTTTCTTTATGCTGAAAAGTTAATGAGTGCTGGAATTCAAGAGTATTATGTTGAAACTATATACCGATGAGGGCCTCCTGCATGTGAGGGCCTCCTGCATGTTTAGCTACTTCTTTTAGACAACAATTAGCTAAATCTACCACTTTCATTGCTTGATCTAGTGTATAGTATCACTGAGGGTTCACACCTGTGTTTCATTCACTATAGCAACTCTGGAATGCAATATCAATTCCAACACCTACACTGTAATCACAACACAGACTGACTTTAGCTACTACACACACGCACACATACACACAGACAGACACGCACGCACATACATACACTTGAACACACAGGTTTTGTTTGTTGTTTTTAGTTTGTTTTGTTTTTCCTGCATTTTTCTATTCTCTTTGGGCTGGGCACATCAGTAGACCAATACATTCTGAACACCACGGGAAATACATTATAACTGAACACCATAGGAAACATTACACTGAAGAGGTTTGGTCAAACAATTATTCATGTCTGCACGTGCTACTATTAGACTTGGGTGTTCGGCTAACTGAAGTGTTTAGGTAACTGAAGTTCTACTGTATGTTTGTATGTGTATGTGTGTGTTTTTGTATGTATGTTTGTGTGTTGCTAATAGCCCAGGGTTCCCTGAAGGAGGACATGTCTGGTTTAGTTAGTGGACTAGCAGAGAAGGCAAAGAAACTCAAACACAACACAGAAGCTAATGATCTACCAGTCATCGTGGTGGAGTCTGACCATGGGTGAGTGTGTGTGTGTGTGTGTATATGTGTGTGTGTGTGTGTGTGTGTATATATGTGTGTGTGTGTATATATGTGTGTGTGTGTATATGTATATGTATGTGTGTGTGTGTGTACTAGTCTGATGTGCACATGAAAATGCATTGCTAGTTAGTTTGTTCAGAAGAAAGACTGCTAGTTAGACAATGTATGTATGGTGGTGGTTGTAAGTTTGAAGAGTTAATTGTCTTCCGTGTTGAATATCTCTGTCCACTATCAACCCAGGCGGTTGCTATGCTACAGACCTGAGGCCCCACCCTGGTCAGGCAGGAGCAGGTCATCTCTACAGATGAATGATCACCAGAGACTAGAATTAAACTGATTCAGTCGTTCTCGGCTAAATTAAGTATAAAGCAGTTTTTCTTTTTAGAGCCCGTGCACAGACAAACACTGCAGTAGAATCTATCTAAAAGTATAAGTACGTAGCCGTTGTGACCATTATATACTTTAGCTAACAAATACAGAACCACTTTCTTACCTCAATTCCCTGAGTACTGATATTTTCTGTAGTGACTGACTATCTCAATTACCAATAGCCTTTGAAAGGCCAATTTTTTTATTACATCTGGTAAAGGGTTTCAATACCATAGTAACCATTCACCATTACAATTTGCGACTTGAAAAAACTCACAGTGTTGAGTATAACAGTAAGTTTTTAAGACAACTTCCTTGAATGATGCGGGATCGCTAAACCGAAAGATTCAGTTTAGTGAAAATATGTTAGCAGATTAGTACCCTGTGAGCACCCACACGGCGATGGTTGTAGTAATAGTTGGTTGTAAGCTGGTACACTACTTCCCACTGCAGACAGGCCAGCCACTTATTCATAATTCACATCAAATTAACCACAAGAGCTACAGTCTCTACTCAGACAGGAAGTTTTATTCTTACAATAATTGGCAAGCGAGCAAGACACTATCAGGATTAACACAATTGAAAATCGGGGATATTTGTTTGTTAGTATATGCGTGAACACACGTTTGTCATTTTGTACTTTGACCCTCGCATTTTTGTGTTTGCTTTGTGGTCTACCCCTTCCCGTACTTTTCTTTTACGTAGAATTTGCACACAGCACTATTTAAACCTCCTAGGGCCAGCTTACTGTACCAGACAATGGAGCCTTTGTTCAGAAACCAAACAGAAAAAGACATCGCATTCAACAGTCTTGAATGACCTCTGGACTTTCACTATCATTATCCTCACCGGAACAATAAGCCTCACTGCCGTCTATTTTGTTAAATGTTACAGCGGAGGAACAATTTGAATTGCTGGTCACGTAATTGGCAGTATTTACCCACTTAGTGGGAAGTTATAGTTACCTGAGATATAGACAAAGTGAGTGCTTACCTGATAGACTACATACGATACGGGTTAATGTTGACATCAAGACACCATCGTAAGCTCTTGAGCCTCAACATGTCTGAATTCATGTGAGATCTCGTGTGCTACTAAGTCCCACATCAGATAGGTGGATATAAGTATGTGGTGGAGTGGTTGTGTCCTTTGCTCTGGGCCTGAGATCCCCGAGTTCAAGCCCAACTCAGGCAATTTTTCCATCTGATTTTCCCCTGCCTCCCACCAGCCACCCAGCTGTGATTGGGGACCAGGCATTTGCTGGGGTGCAAATTCAAGGCCTTTTCTCATGAAACAGCAAAGGTCCAGGTGGGACTTGGGTGCCCACACCACTTGCTGTGAGGAAAGGTCTGTTCTCCTGTGAGTTCCTAGCCCGGCTCCAGGAGCTTTGCTTGCATGGCTCACAGTGTATGCTTAGTGCACAGGCATCCTGGCTCTGCCAGGTGCACATAACCACTAGCGATTGCAAGAGAATTTGTATGTATGTATGTGTGTGCGTGTTGGCATGTAATAATAGGTATATCCACTTTCTCAGAATCACTAACACGCACGCATGCACACACACATCAAACTTTTTTCTTTCATTTCCAACCCATTTAGGGTAACAGAGTTCACTGAGTTGACTGGGTTGTTGTTGTTGTTGTTGTTTGTAGGAATGTTATGATTCGCTCTCGCGGTCAGTCCACACTTGCCGTGCACAAGATCTGATGTCATCACCATGACTACAACACCGGATTATTATATTTCAATATCTACATATGGAGTGTCAATGACCATCAATGCATTTCTATAATTTATTATGTATGTATGGACACATTTGTTGTTGTTGTTGTAAAGTAACTATAACTGATTCCAGGTAATTCAATGGGTATTGTATATTGGTATGTGTTTTAGTAATATTAATTATCCAGTAGCAATGAGACAGCCCCACCCACAAATACTGCATTGAAATATTAGTTGTTTACACTAATGTGATGTTGTCACCTAGTCATGTGATCCACAGCATGTCAATTGATCCACGGCATTTCAAGAGATCTGCTAGTCTTGTGAGTCATCACAATGAGAAGACAACGTGTGAACATGCCATAGTCACTCAGACTTCTTGTCAACTGAATGCTTACAGTTTACAGAATGAGCTGACAATCAGTAATGCATACACTGCTAGTATCTCTGCTATTGTTACTTCAGAGAAACTTATCACTATTAAATTACGACAGTGTATCAAGCCAAAGGTTCAGTAGATATGGGTTTCCTTGACTACTAGTGGCTTAGGGCTCTGGAACCTGTGAACACCCATGCATTGTCACAAGTCCTGGTGATCTCGCACGCCGGGCAAACCAGAGTGTCTGAAGGTGATACTTCATACGATCACTAGAACACTCCCACATGATCCTAAGACCACGCCCCTTTCTAGGAGCTTATACATACACATCATAAGGAGTCACAGAGCAGCGACGCAAACACACTCTGGACTCTGGAGTCCTCCAGTTCATGTTAGCAACATGTGCGGTCCCTAACAGCATTCATTCTTGATAATATACATAGGAGGAAATTTACATGTAAAATAAACATGATATCTGAATTTACAACTGTGACACAAAATGTCTTAGAGTAAAAAAGTTAAGTTAATAATCTTCATCCTCGGAGAAGGCAAGCACAGGTCTGTTGGAGAGGCTGGTGGAGTGGATCTGTATGTGTGTGTGTTAACACATACAGCGCCTAATTGATGCATGTGGTGAAACAAGTTCACACTCACTTATAGTGTTAGTTGTGGCTATTTGTACTGATATAATTATAAATTTAAAACACATTGAGTAATCAGCCTCAACATTGACGTGACTTTGTGTGTAAACACGGGAAACAAAAACTGTCTATAATTAAATGTTATATTTAATTAATATTGACTAATCCATTGAGAGAAGATAGACATTCTGTACATTAACTAAAGATGTATACAACACACAAAGATAAACATAACAGGCTAAAGTAGAAATCAAATTTTATGTACGCTTAACGTGTTTTAAGATAAGTAGCCATAAAGTTGAGCATGCTCAAAAAGGCAGCTGTATGTGCGGGTGTGAGTTGCGAAATGAAGACATCCGTTAGCTACTAGTATGGTGAGTGACAATTCACAATTTCGCAAAAAAAAAAATCTCATTCTTGACTAGTTGTACATCAATATGTTTCTACCTGCGCCTGTCACAAATGTATTGTTACTATGGTATGTATGGTTACTATGGTATGTATGGTTACTATGGTATGCATGTATATATGTAGTATGTATAGTGTATGTGTGTGCACACGTATACATGTAGCTGACTGACACCATCAACTATAGCAGCATCAGCTACTTGCATTATAATTGCAGGGGCAACCTACAATACCTATGTACTGCACATGCTCACCACACCTCACCTGGAAGCTGTGGTTGTTATCTTCCAAACTATCCTCATCGTCAGAATCCTCACTGCCTTCTATGTTAGTCAGAGGCAGCAAATGTTGACGAACTCGATACATTCTAAATGACATACACACAATGTGTGTGATTAATATCATACTGAACTCAATCCTCTGCATTACAGTACTCTTATCCAGGCATGTTGGGACTTCAAACTGCCGTATTTCAGCAGTAGCCATTATTCTGGGAAGGACTTTACTCCAAGTAGTGGTTTTAATTTTAGTTTTATTTAAGTTTAAGCTCCACCCTCTTTCGTTTGCACACCTCCTCTTAACACGATGCATTATGTAACCACACTTAATCAGTCCTCTCTTATCTGGACACCTCCACACCTGACACAGTTAGCCACTCAATAGCAAATCTTATTGTATGACTTCACTAATTTGATGATCATTACCGATCCACAGAAGTGCAAGCGGTTAATTAGAGTGTATGAGGAGGATTGAAAATGAAAGAGGGTGGAGCTTAAAGTTGAATAATACTAAAACCATTTGGAGGGTTAGTTCAATGTTTACTTGGAGTAAACTATGGTCTTTCCCAGAGTAATGGCTACTGCTGAGATCTGGCCACCTTAAGTTCCAACATGTCCTGATAGGAGTGGATTAGTGTATGTTGCATGTAGGTACATTCAATATGGCAGTATGGGTAGTGAAGCATACAAGATGCACAGACTATAATGAATATACTTAATCAACAGAACACTACACGTAGTTATTTACCGTCGATATTTCCGGCAGCAGAGTATAATGGACACACACACAACGCACGACAAGACCACGCCCACTGGAGGAACAATGTACAGCAATAATCTGATCTCTAGCGAGAGGCCGGATGATTTGGGGTACGTCGATGTGGTCACAGGGAGGTGGGAGGAGCTTGAGTGGAAACTACAGTTACTTGTGGCAGACTCAGAATAATTAAGTGAGGGAGACGCTGCGATGAAGTGGGTGTGGCTTGAGTGGGGTGAATGGTATACTGTATCCATGGTTACAGTTGATGAGTTAGCTGCAGGTGGTGCAGTGATGGGAGAGTGGGTGTGGCTAGTAGGGGGTGGGGCATGTGTAGTGTTACTGATGGCTACAGTATTGCTAGAGAACAAACTGACAGAGAAACTATGCTTGTCAGGTATGGACGAAACATGTGACCAATAACTTGAAGGTGTCGGAGAAACGGGCATATCAGAAGATGAAGTACCACCAGTGGGTGCGGTCTCCAACAACACTGATGATTCCTCTACTTCTATGACAGTTGTTGACAGTCTGTGAGGTATGGCAGATGTTGGCTGTACGAGGGGTTCATAGGGTGTGGTCAATATCATGGACATGGGGGAGTGTCTATGGTTGCCATGGTAATCAGGACTGCTGGATCCCACTGCAACACATAACAACACATTAAACAATACATGTAAGTATGTAAGTATATATTGTTTGCTATTGAACTAAGTTTTACTAAAACAGTCTTACATACTTTTAAATGGAATTTTCTCGAATTACTCGCATCTTCAAATAGGCCGCTCACAAAACTAACACACTTTGAACAGAATGCACACTTCATCTAGCCCTTCCCCTTTTCAATGTTGACCACACCCTAAACATAAGCTAATGATAGAATGCTAGCCTCAATAACAGACGTGAATGAAATGAGACAAACCCCTTCACTGGAAGTCATGCAAATACAACCAACTCTATGGTATTGCTATATTCACATACACAGGCAGTGGGTGAACAGTGCTCACAATCTTCACTGCTGAAAAGCACTAAGTAGGACTTTAAGAGACAATTTGCTATTTAGTATTTATTTGTAAATTGCCGTATGTCTGCACTCATCTCAAAGATATAGCCCCACCCTCAAACTCTAATTATTCCTCCCCCCCCAGCCAAAATTTCTGTATCAAACCATGCCATGCCAAAATTATTAATTCACGCCCTTCACCCTTGATTGATTGATGCCCTCAAATAATTCGCTACCTCCAACCTCTTCCTGAAAGCCACACTTGGACAATTTGAGGAAATTCAGTCATTATATCATCTTACCGTATTACACACGCACACATGTATGCATCCATATGTATACATTCATACACACATACATACATAGGAGTAGGGATGGGCGGTATTTATGAATGAAAATATTGTGACATATTGAATACAAGTATATATTATATTTATATTTATTCATTAATTTATATAGAAAGCTTGCCCTGTAGGACATATATAAGCCCTCAGTTAGTACGCATGCATTGGGTATTTATCATCAATCCTGTAAACAAAAGTTGATCAACTGGTCATTTCTTCAAAGATGAACTACCACTGTTCAAGCTTGAGAACTTCTGAGTAGAGTTCATGTGAAGTAATTGTTTGGGTTTCTATGCTTAGTAGACACTAAAACAGAAAATAGCTGTCCCCTTCATTTCTAAACCTATAGCTCTACACAGATGCTGCTGCCCAATCCACCTCATAATTCTTATAGAGTGCTTTCCAATTCTGGACTAACTCAATGTTATTGTAGGTATTGTAGGTGCGCTATATCTCCACCTCAGTCGATAAATCAATGCTACTAGCACTTGTAACAAAAAAAATAAATATTGCAAAGTTGACTATATGTTGATACATTCCCTAACCTTATATAGGTGGTAACCCGAGAGAGTGATTATACCTTAATTGATTCAGATTTAAATTCAACATTGAAGAATTCTCCTTTCTACACTTCAACTTCCGTAAACGCAAAGTAATGCACTTGTATGGGTACCCATGCAAACGCCGAGGTATTTGCACCCATTAAAATAAAAAACTAGTGCCTATCTCCAGCAATATTGTTCATTAAATTCAATCCCCACTCACTGTGTGACAGTAGCTATCCTCTCAGAACAAATGTTAAGTATGCCTGGCTCTAATACATAGGAATAGTGCAATCCTTCAAATAACAGTGTGCTACAGAACTATAAATACCTTAGTATTACAGCCTGTCTGTCTATTCATTCAGTAACAGCTACAGCCAGCTATCAAACTGTGGCGATTACACTAGTGACCACTCCCACTTGAGCGCTTACCTCTCATATTCAGCCACGCGAGCAGATACACTAAAATTAATCTTCGCCTTTCATTCAACCACAGCTTAACCTCCATGTCCCTAGCTACTCAAGAAGTAAACTTTCCGATAAACACAAGTAAACAACATTTCAAGCTACACATTTCTCTTAATAAAGCCCACTTAAAATCAAGCATCACTTTACCAGGTATTTCTGGGCCAGAGACCCTTCTGCGCCAGACCCTTCTGTACCCTTTACCAACTACGCAGAGGCGAAGGTCTCTACGCAAGACGTTATAATGCGGAACCACTGGCACGACATAAAGAGCTTCTGATTCTCAACAACAGCCACCGAGATAGAACTGAAAAACTTATCTTAACCTTAGTACATTAATGTATTTGCAATATCAGTTATTGCTTCTTATGTTTGTTGTAAAGAATTCATAATAACAATAACAGAGTGATGGAAACAGGTACACAAAGTTAACAATGAAGTAATAATAAGACCATAATCAAAATGTTTATTACAGAAGCTGCACCGACACTATGGTGAACTGGTAATGGTGGCTGTGGATGTGATACTAGAGAATGCACTGCATCGAGTCACTCTGAGTCCACATGTCTCTGGTTGACGTCCTGCATTTGCTCCGGCAACAGATGTCACCACATAACACAGACACTCTACTTCATTGTAAGTACTGTCTATAGAGAGAACCCAGGACAGGCCATTGGTATCTGAACTAGCTGGAGTCTCCCTCACACAGGATATGTCCATGATGAACTCCTAATATATATATATATATTTATTCCACCCTAGATATCTTCACAATGATATTTTTAGGTACTGACCCCAGATATCTCATGGCTGTACTGGCAAGCTCATTACCAGAGTAGTTATAGCAACCCTTACCAGAGTAGTTAACCTGGCTAAGTAAGTTTTCTGGGTTTTTACAGCTACCTTTACTCTAGTAGAGCCTACCCAGCCAGGTTAGAGCAGCTGGAGTTGTGGGGAGCCCCTAGTGAGGTTTGGCTAACTTTACACCATGAGTTGCCAAAAAAATACTTCAGTGAAGATATCTAGGTGGAATAAACCACTTATTACACTCATCAGAGTGATATGACTAAGATATTTCACTCTCAGGCTTTATTTTCACTCTGGCCTGTGGCTCTTGAAAATAAATTAGCCTGATCATGAAATATTTCGCCATATCACACTCTGACTCATGTAATAAATAAGTATTATATATATCTTCACAATGATATCTTTAGGTACATGACCTGTGAAATAACTCATGATATTTCAAGTTGTTATGTGCAAGCTCATTACCCTTGTAGTTATAGCAACAGGCCAAACTTGTCAATTTTCTTGGTTTTTACAGCTTACCTTCCTCTGGTGAAACCCCCCCCTCCCCCCCCCCCCCCCCCCCCCCATGGTTAAGTGTACCTATTCACTAAAGGTTGGCAAATTATACTGGCATAATTTCTGGCATAATGAATGATTTTATAGATACTAACATATGCTAGCATAATTAGTGTAATTATGAGTATAATGAGATAGCTAGTTTTTGGGGGGAAAAATTATAATTTACTTTTATTACTGCACCAGTTGTAGTTTCCCAGAGATTGGTTTGGGACTTTTTAATGAATCTTTGAGTTTACTAAAAACCCTCTATGTTTGTAATTCTACTGGAAGAATCCAATATCACTTTCTATATAAAAAATATATATATATATTTTCAGATCCAGCACTGTTACCCATCAGGATGCAGATCAACAACCCACACATAACAGTGGCCATATCAGGATTCAGATTAGTCATGTGTATACATACAGGATTCCTATAGTTTGTGAATGTCGTTGAGGTGGCCTTCAAATAATGAGCATTGCTAGCATATAATAGTATATAACAAAAAAATGTGCATAATTCACCTGTCCAGGCCTGCAAGTGACCTGGAGAAGCTACAGCCAGCCCCACCTTCTACTGCACTATTGTGGCTTAACCACATCACCTATTCATTCATTTCATCCCCTCTCTAACTGAACTGAGCATGCTCTGTAATCTTCCCTACCTCATGTTACCTTGTCTCTCTTACCAGTTTTGTTCTAATTCATTCCCACCAACTTCATCTTTGGTTTAGTAAGTTGTATCGCCCCCTTTTTCATTTCAGTTGTGTCATAGTATTGCTTGGCCTTTGCCTAATTATCTTATTAACCTAAGTGTGCTGTGGAGTCAAGGGGCATCGAGATAGTCTATTGGGTTATTGTTCTAGAAGCCTGGGAACTGCCTGTTGGATTTACACCCCAACAGTCACCACCGCTAGACAAGGCATTCCCAGCATTTGGTCGCGCCTGGTCGCGTACATCACCAACTCCTACTATTCGCTCCTTTACATTATTCTAGACATCAATATTTTTTATCACTCCCCAGGCCAGTGTAACTAGTGGTTTATTCCACTGTAGATGGCTTCACTGAAGTAGTTTTGACTTGCCATTGGCAGTAAACTGCCTGAGGGCTCCCCACTGCCTGAGGGCTCCCCACACCCCCAGCTGATAACTAGCAGCTGCTCTAACCTGGGGTAAGCTTCACTGGGAAGGGCAGGGGAAGGGAGGGGGGGGGGGGGGGGGGGGGGGGGGGGGGGGGGGGGGGGGGGGAGGAGGAGGTAGCCTGGCAGGTTGCTACAACTACTAAGGGTAATGAGCTTGCTCAACACAGCTTTGTGTGATAACTTGAGTTATCTCACAGGGTCACTACCTAAAATAACATTGTGAAGATATCTATAGCCTGCTATGAATTATATTATAGATGTATGTAAAAATACATTACTATCACACCAAATGAACCCTTGAGGTAATCATTATTAGCTTACAATACCTTTAAGTCCCTATCTTATCTTGGCACTGACTCCCCATGTCATCATCATTTGTAATATCTTTAGATCAGAAGTGAATCTGCTTGGCTAGGTCAGAATGTATGTACTACTGGCAAGCAGGTAGAGTGAGTGACTATTAGAAATGTACAAGTATCACAGGAGACTATGAGGCCACTTTAAGATGACCCTACAGTTGATCCACACTGCCATTATATGAAAAGGACTTCAATGTGCTGCAAGTTTTTTTTATTATCCTTAGTTGTACTTATGCCAGCTGGTACAATAATGCTCTTTATTGAGAGATTTCACGAACCGTCATTTAGGAATATTCCTTGTAAGTTAGAATTGAGAAAACATCCGCAACATTATAGTAACTTACCCCAGGTCTCTGGTAAGTGGCTCCAAATCCAGTGGTACACTGAGCCTCACTGGTCCCTATAGTACATCTTCTCTCAATAGAAGTGGAACAATCCATGAAGAGACTGACATTCATGGAGAGAGTCATAGAGACGTCTGAGGTAGGGGATATGATAACAACCGATTCCTAGCACACAAACACAAACACACACACACTATAGATCCTTTCCCCTATACTAAACTCAGACAATCTGCTCCCAATCCATATCATTATATTCATCTCTTAAGAAGTGATAATTGTTGTCAGCGTATTATTAACGGGTTTTTTTAAAAACATATATATATTTTACCAAGTTAGCTTTCAGTTACTGCTCTGTCCACAAGAGAAACAAAGATAACGTTTACATTCTTTTCTAATATTCACTACATCAACCACTAAGCAGTATACTGACAATAGGCTTCCCATAAGAAGGCAAACCTAACTAGGGCAGATTAGAGAATTTACCATCACACACATACACACACACACACACCATTAGCCATTAATTCACGTAGAACGAGACAGGCGATGACTAATAAATGGCCACTTACATTGAGACGTGATTCCAAATCATTGAATCTATTTTGTAGAGTCTACAAACACAAGAAAATAATGACTAGTCAAACTATAGCTATAGCGAGTGATACTGTGGTACACAGAGCACACACACACACACACACAGGAATATGTGTGCACAGATACACAAATTCTTACCTTTACCAGCGATAGTGCACCTGCATTTGATGCCATGTCTACACACACACAAACACACACACTATGGACACAATTTACAGTGAACCAGTAGTTTAACCAATGCTAATATTACACAGAGTAAATAGTAAATGAGCAACCACATCTCTCCAGTATGCTCCCCGCACTCACCTTGTGTCGGGCATGACTTGGCGCACACGTCTACGAACCCAGTGAATATGATAGCTAGAGCCACCGCAGCTCCAGCCAATGCCAGCACCACCAGTCCCGTCACACACCCTCCCCATAGCAACAGTGCACATCTGCGACACTTGTCACGATCTACTTTGAATCTCATTTTAAGATTTGATCCTCCATTCGAAGTCTCTGTATTGTTCATCGTCACTGACTGGTACTGCAACTCATTGGCTGCATCTATTGTAGTGTACAGGTCATTGTCAGCCTGCGTGTTTCCTGTCACTCCCACTCTCTGCTTTTGATTACTCCTGGATGTTTTATTTGACACAAAATCAGTGACACTTGCTTTGTGTTCATCAGGTATCAAGTCAGAGGGCAGGATGTGGGTGTGGTTTGACAGCTGAGGCACCTCAGATAAGGAGTTGCTGAAAGAGAATAGTATCAAAATAATGAGTTTGTCAACCCACTCATTAGCTTGTCATAATTTTTTTTTGTTTTTTGTTGTTGTTGTTGTTGTTGTTTTTGTTTTTTTAAAATTATTATTATTATTCAATGATTCAGTCATTCTCGGCTGAAATAATTATTATAGCAAATTTTTCTCTTTCTAACAGCCAATATTATTAATTATAACTTAACCTGACGTTTCGACTTCTTGCCGAAGTCCTCTATTATTTATTATTATTATTATTATTGTTAATATTATTTCTGTGAGAGAGAATACATCTAATTATTATTATTACTATTATTATTATTATCATTATTATTGTTATTATTGTTATCATTATTATTATTATTATCACTATTATTACTTTTTTTTTCTAATTACCCATTTGGCTCTTCCTTTACCCATTTAGCTTTCCCACTATCTCCAATGATTAGTAGCAGTATATTAAGTTACAACTGGCTAAAACTTGTTTTCTTTAATCGAATCTTTACTTCGGTGGCTTCTACAACTCATCGAATTAATACATTCCAAAGACTTCAGCAATTTAAAACACCACACCCTTTCACAAATGACCTCCATCTTATCCTGTCTTAGCGGCCAATGGTAATTGAAACTGTAATTTAATATATAACTACATGGCTAAGCAGCTGGTTGTCACAGAAATGACGTAGTAACAATTACTGTCTACAACACAAAGACTCTTAACAAACATTTGTGCTACATTCTGTAATTCTTTCACTAACATTCAGGCTATCACACACATGCACACACATATACACACAAATAATGCTTCACCGTTTCAGTATAACTAAGTTTCTTCTTTATCATTATGAGCTTACCTCAACCAACCTGCCAATTTGGATAGTTCCTACTCCTCTCTCTGACCTGTCGTATGTAGCTATTTCTACCAGCACAACAATACTGACTGAAACAAACACTAAATTTTAGCAAGCTGTACTGTTATTGTTTTGAAACAAATTCCCAAACACACTGCTGTCATGTTTACAGTTTATATACGCACTGCTTCTTACTATCAAAGAATACTGACAACTGATTGTCAGCCCACATCTACTTAAAATGATCTGATTACTAGTGCACATGCTAGAGATGAACAAATTTATTCTATTGAATATCAATGACAGAATCACTGGACCTACTTGGCATTGCCAGATATGGCTATCTCTAAGAGAAGGGTGAGGCCAGGGCCACTACTCCGATCCATGTCTCAAAACAGAGGACACAGCTCCTTTTGTGTTTAGGCTCTAGTGTGTTGTGTTGTTGTTGTTATTGTTTGTTTTGTTTTGTTTTGTTTTTTTGTGTGTGGGAGGGGGGGGGGGCAGACTTTTTTTTAAAGGAATAGAAGTAGCTACTTTTTTAAGCTGAAATTAAACAATACCTAATCAAGTTCTAAATGAGATTTGCAGCTAAATAGAATTAGACAATGTAAATATTGAATAAAATCATCAACCATGATGTATTACATACATCTCTCGATTGCGATTCAGCGAGGGAACTCCGTATTAGTATACGGAGGCATCACAACCTGACTTCATTTTATTTCTTTATTATTTTATTTTATTTTATTTTATTATTATTTTATTTGCAATAATGTTGGATTCTTGTCAACATTTTATAAACTGATATGTTATTTTGCTAGTTCATGCAATGTTATATTATTATTATTATTATTATATTATTATTATAATTATTATTATTATATTATTATTATTATTATTATTATTATTATTATTATTATTATTAATAGAATAGAATCTTCCTAAAGAGAAGAGCAGCTCCCCTACTGTTTCACAGAGAAAGTATCGTGAGTATCAGCAATGCTGGCAGCATCAGTAGCTTTAATGTGCAAAAATTGTTTTTCTGGCTTGACAATGACAGCATACAGAAACCCACACAAGTTTCAATGTCTTCCTGTGTGGCAACAAGCATTAGGTTCAGTTCAGTACATTATTACAGGGCTCAACCTCTACACGGGTGTATCTAACAAAAGATGACCTTTACCAGGTGAGTGTTTGGCTCAATCTTATGGATATAATTTGGAAAGATACAAAGGACCTCTGATTCTTAACAGTTTAACAAGTACAATAGGAAATTACTTCTGAAAGTTGCCAAGCTAATGTTGACAGTGGATATGAATTTACAATAACTATTCATTTGTTTGCGGTACAATTTTGTTTACACAACATTATGTGATGGTTTATGGATCGGCTTTGGGTATGGATCCTTGCATTAGTGCAGTAGTGCCAATAGAAAAATGCATTCAGCAGAGGAAAGGCCTAGCGTCATAGCAGACTTCCTGTCGTCCGACATAAGAACTGGGAGAGTGTTAGCACCACTTGATCCACTGGGCAAAAACTTAAATTTCCTGTATAGTCACGTAATTAGGAAATTTCATTTTTCACCACCTTTTTCTTATAGGATAGAGCTAAATGTCCGGCATTATAGGACATTAAGCACTATCCAAATGTAGAGAAACGTGAAATTTCCTGAATACGTGACTACAGGAAATTAAGCTTGTCCTGAAGTGGCACCAATCCGACAGGTGGCACATTATTGTCGATTTCTCATTCCCGCGAGGAGCAAGTGTGAATGATGGTATCGACCGTGCACAGGGTGAAAAGAGTACATATACAACCATAACAAAAATCCATAAACTGTCTTGGTAATTAGAGTTAACAAAAATTTTACAATGCTGTAGAGGTTAACAAACTAGTTATCAAAACAATATACACTCATTTACAATTTTGTTTTGATTGTCAATGGACACTTTTCAGTCAGTGCTGCTTTGTGCAGTCTGCACTATATTTCAGTAGACGGTGTACAGGAGAGTAATGGGACTTGCCTTGTTGCCAAGTTCGATGTCCAGGTGCCTTTAGGATAGTTCCAGTACACCCTGATGATCGCTGGTTGCTCAGTATGAGATGGCAGGGCAACATCTTGTATGTTGACAAGGTTCCACCATTCGGCCATTACTCTGCCCCAATGCAGTGGCAGATGACCTTTTGTGGATTTTCAGGGTCCAGGATGATGTCAGCTGTATCCATTATCTGGATGACTTCTTGCTTTGTGGCGCTCCAGACTCGCAGCAGTGCAATTATCCTTTGGGAAAAGCCTTAGCCCGTTGTACCCACCTGGGTATCCCTGTGGCCCCTGATAAGACAGCCGGCCCAACTGCAGTATTGGTATTCCTAGACATTCAGCTGAATACTAAGACTTTGACAATGAGTCTGCCCTCAACCCATGAGAGATTACGGGCGATGATCCAGATATGGATGAGCAAGAAGTCATGTTCTAATGTGATCAAACCTGGTAGGGAATTCCTCAGGCGCATGATCGACCTGTCCAAGATGGTGAAGGAGCTGCATCACAAAGTACATCTAAATGCTGGGTTTTGTTCTGACCTCAGGTAGTGGGGATGTTTTCTCCCTATCTGGAATGGGTCACTGCCGTTCAGTTTTTTTTTTTGTTCTTTTTTGAGAGAAAGAGAGCCTCAAGTAATCCTGACATCTGATGCCTCAGGAAGTTGGGGGGTGGAGCATACACCTCCAATGGGGAGTGGTTCCAGCTGGCACTGCCAGAGGATTAGGACAGTGTGCACATAATGCTAAAGGAGCTTCTGCCCATTGTGCAGGGGTGGCTGTGTGGGGCTCCAGATGAAAGGACCTTACTGTACTTTGCCACTGCGACAATGCTGCAGTAATGGTCATGATCAATTCTGGTAGAAGCAGTATGATGCCTGCCTTCTTCTTGGCCAGATGGGAAGTATCACTGCCGTCTATTTTAATTCAGTTTTTACTCGCAGTGATTTTATTCTTCCACCTATGCATTGTCTTCCAACACCTTATTATCACAACTTAGCACCATACAGTTTTTTGAAGGGTGTAAATCTGACTTACTTCCTGTCAAATCAGGTGTACCTCAAGGTAGTGTACTTGGACCTCTGATTTTTTTTATTTATGTTAACGACATACCGTCTCTCTGCTCTTTTTCGTCTGTGTTTTTATTTGCTGATGATGCCAAACTTATTGCCTCTCTTAAATGCACATACATGAACGTCTCCCTATCATCATCTGCTAACAACAATTACACCATCGGTAATGATACAATTAAAACAGTAACTCAACAGAAAGATTTAGGAATTTTACTCTCTGATAGTTTATCTTGGTCTGTCCACATCAAACAAATATGCAGCAAAGCTTATCAGTCTCTGTATTTAATTAGGCGAGCAATTCCTTGCACATCACCCATTAACATTAAGAAGTCCCTCTATCTATCACTTGTAAGATCTCAGCTGACCTACTGTTCCCAGCTATGGTTTCCCAACAAAATACAAGACATTATCTTATTGGAAAGTGTTCAACGGCGTGCAACTAAATACATTTTAAATAATAATCATAATATATTTCTTACAAATTAAGACTTATTCATCTCATTTTACCACTAACGTACTACTTACAATTACTAGACCTATTATTTTTTGTTAGATGTCTTAAGAATCCGTCTGATTCATTTAATGTATTTAATCACGTCACTTTTCATTCTGGGTCTACAAGATCTTCAACTAATCGTAAATTAGAAATTAAGTTCTAACGCACCTCCACTACACGACATTAATATTTTAATTGCATATCTCTACTATGGAACACATTCTCACCTATTGATCTTTCATTGTCCTTCATCACTTCTATTAAACGTTCTCTCAAGCAAAAATTTTGGGATCTATTTATTGCACACTTTGATTCAGACAATTCCTGCACATTTTGTTGTTTATGTCCTTGCTCTAGATGTCACAGTCACTTTATTAATGTATCACTCCCTCTCACACTTAGCTGTTTTATTATCATTTATAATATACTTTTTCCTTTCTTTTAGCTAACTAGGCTGCTCTCTTGTACATAGAGTTTGTCCTTCATCCACCCATCATATCACATTTCATCTCTTTTAATTATCTTTGTTGTATAGTGGTTGTAAAGTTATGTAGGCAGATCTGCAGGGTGGGAGGGGGGGGGGGTGGGGGGGGGGGGTGGGAGGGGGGGGGGGTGGGGTGGGGTGGTAGATAATGGTGCAGCTGATATCTTATCACTTAATGACTTGCCTTCTTTCCAGAGCCTGGTACCAGAAACAGCCAGAGAGCCAAACATCCTCAGTGTCTATATATCTAGCACCCCAGATTGGACACAGGTAGACTGGATCAAACTGTGCAGTCTCTTTTTGTGAGCGGTTGGCCGCCTCCATGCACCTGATTGAGTCCGCTTCATTCCCCAAAGTACATAGTGCAGTCTGTGCAGTGAAGACAGGAATGAGTTTCCCAGGCCACACTCAATGTGGAGATGGCGGATACTAGCCATGTAGGTTTTAATTGTGTGGTGCTTGAGATCGTCCTGTGCGAGCTGAGCTACAAACCTGCACAACCCATCTTCCTTGGCCAGAAACAAAGGTACCTGTATTTACCACAAGAATTATGTCTGGTGGAAACATCTGCCGATCACACCACCATTTGCTAAGGCCATTTGGGACCAGGAACGACCCCAACAAGGTCATGATGTGGGCAGCTTGTTGACTTACCTTCTTTGGGTTTATAAAGGGCCTGGTGAGTTGTCCCGAGCGATCAGAGCTATGACTCAGCCACCCACATCTCATTGAGTGATGTTTCAGCAGATGATCCAGCCAATCATGAGGTACTGGGGAATTCACTATCAATAACGGACCCATTTTGTAGGGGCTCCTCTTCATTGGGTAAAGCGGCCTTGGACATATGCCCCATGGCCACGATGTTGGTTTATCAGCTGGTCATAGGCCACCGAGCTGGCCCCTTATTTCAGTTCCGGGATGGATGATTCCTAACTCATCAGAGACTTGTGGCGGTGGTGCGGGATGTTCTTCAAGCTGCAGGTGTAAATGCCAACCTGTATGTTAGTCATCATAGTTTCAGGTTCAGGGTAGCCACTACTGCTACATCTAGAGGAGTAAAAGACTCGGTGGTGATCATGACTCTAGGGAGATGGAGTAGCCTGGGCCTGCCAGGGTTATGCAAGAATTCCACGTGAACAACTGGCTAGATTTCACTATCCTGTGCTGACATGGACGTTATATTAGCCTGATGTTATAATGATCCGTCTTTTGTGAGGTTATTGTTGGGGTTAGTGGAGTGCTGTCTTGAGTCATGGATATACCTTTTGTGGCGGGATTAATGTCGCTTCAACCCACCCCTTTAATTATCCCCAGTCAGCTACCCTAGTAAAACCCACTCAGAAACTGGAAAAGGGGTTACTAGTGGACATTAGAAACTAACAGGTTGGTAAGTAGAGTGCAGGGAACCGCAGGATTAAATAAGAGGGAATGCATTGAACCTACATCTATCTGTAGCTTACACTAGAAACAAAGAAAAGTAGAATTTTTTTGTCTTCCAACAATAAAATGCAGTTATAGCTAATTATTTGACAGCCAATTGAGTGTATATGAATTCACAATAACCAATTCTGGTTCATTAATTAGTTTGAGGTATAGAATTCATACATGAACAAGAATTGCTGGAGGATAGAGTGATGATAATAGGTACACAAAGTTATGATGAAGTAAAGAAAATCTAATAAATGGCTCAAATAAGAAAATAACCAGACTACTAATTACAGGGGCAGCAGAATATTATGGTGAACTGGTAATGGTGGCTGTGGATGTGATACTAGAGAATGCACTGCATCGAGTCACTCTGAGTCCACATGTCTCTGGTTGACGTCCTGCACTAGTTCCAGTAACAGGAGCTACCACATAACACAGACACTCTACTTCATTCATAGTACTGTCTATAGAGAGAACCCAGGACAACGCATTGGAATCTGAACTAGCTGGAGTCTCCCTCACACAGGATATGTCCATGATGAACTCCTGTGTAAGTAATCAGATCCAAGTAATATTATAAACACTAATACATTTTTCCATCATTCTGGGCTGAAATAATTATAATAGCAAATTTTTCTCGTTCTAACTATTTATACCCATTGCGCTCTTTCAAAATATACCGGGTTTCAGTGAGGAAATGATGCCTACCAAAGAAGACCCTACCACCTTGCTGATATTAACTTCAAATATGTAATAGTAATTTAACTAGTGTGAATCATATTATCATACATTGATTCTATCACCATCATCATTTACCCCAGGTCTCTGGTAAGTGGCTCCAAATCCAGTGGTACACTGAGCCGCACCGATCTGTATAGTACATGTTCTCTCTATAGAAGTGGAACAGTCCATGAAGAAACTGATATTAGACAGAGTTATAGACACATCCTCCATCATGGGAGGAGGGGGCGTGGCACTCATGGCAGGGGAAGTGGGTGTGATCATGTCATCTGTCATAGTAGGAGCAACTTGAGTTGAACCAGAGGTAGGAGAGGTCACTGGGTTAATAACTGACTCCTGACACACACACACACATACACACATTAAATTCATCCCATGAGTCAGTCGTTCTTGGCTGAAATTATTATAAAAACAGCAGCTTTTTTTAAAGGTCATTAATGTTTAATTAATACTTAACCTGATGAAGCGGATGTCAGCAAAATTTAGAACATCGGCTTGAGTTTTAAATTAAACATATATTGGCTACACATACAGAGGGAAAAAACCCCTACTATTATTTGATTTACCTCTTCCACAACCAGAGCTAATTAATATCTATGTTAGCATAAGTCTAAAAATTTTAAGTGGTAAAATGTTATCGGCACATTAAAATATTTAGAGCATACACAATTGTTACTCACATAATTCTACTTTTCAATTTTCATATTAGCTTCTACTGTTCCACTGGCAAGGAATGAATTAAGCTTTTTTCTTTGTCCACATGCGTAGTTGTATGATAGCTAAGTATCTTAAATTTGTATACATATGTATTAATGGACATAAAACATAGTCTGTAAAAGGTGACACAGAAGCTTCACTTGTGTTTATGGCTATGCTAACAACAAAATGGAATTTTAAAATTCTGTTTAAACCAGATAATGTGTGAAGTTACATCAAGTTTTTTCATCTTTCGTAGACTAAATAAATCTATCTATATAATACGCTTGTGTGTCAGTAATGTAGATGACCATTCATGAGCTGATCAGTGTTGGTAAAGTATCATCATTACCTGAATGGGAAAGTGTTTGACAAGGGGGAAAAATGGAGAAAAACTGCTTAGACTAGCTTGAAGTGCCTTTAACTAACCTCTAGTACTTCATAAATGATTACGTTTGCAGAGACCCTATTCCCAATTGACTACATGTATGTGCACCCATTGTAGAGGAGCTACCATGGTTAATTGCACGAAGATGGAATTTAAGGCGACTTTTGGGTCAGAGGCTATGTGGTTATGTGGTCTGAATTAGGAAAATCCCAAACAGAAGCTATTGTGCATTTAAAGTCAAGTACGAATTTGTGACGAAAGCAAAAAAAAATGTATGACAGTCAATGGGAATAGTGAGGTTCTCTTTCTTCTGCTGCATAAATTGGTTTGCTTTTTTGTGGTAAGATCCGACAAGGTAACAATACAATATACCAGAAGTCATGTGATAGTAGTAAGTCTAACTTTAAGACCACACTTTTCTTATTTAAACTGGACGCTCCATATGAGTTACTGTATACCCTCTACTAGTGACAGGGGACAGTGACAGGAGACAATAGAATGGCCACTTACATTAAGACGTGATTCCAACTCATTGATTTTCTCTTGTAGACTCTGCATACACAAGAAAAAATTATTATTCAACTTGTACAGTAGAGAGAATAAGACACATGGAACACAGCACGCACTAATGTACAAACACACATACATACTCCTGCACAGAAACACATAGATTTTCACACAAACACACATACATACACCTGCATACAAACACACATACATACAATCACTCACCTGTACCAAAGATTGTGTACTTGAATCTGATGTCGTAGCTACACACACACACACATACACAGAATAACCAGTTAGTCATGTACACACACTACTCTATCTACAGTGAACAAGCTGTAGAAACCATGCAATACACTACAGCCTATACTTCCCTCACCTTGTGTTGAGCATGACTTGGCGCACACGTCTACGAACCCAGTGAATATGATAGCTAGAGCCACCACAGTTCCAGCCAATGCCAGCACCACCAGTCCCGTCACACACCCTCCCCATAGCAACAGTGCACATGTGCGACACTCATCACGATCTACTTTGAATTTCATTCTAAGATTTGGTTCCTCAGTCGAAGTCTCTGTATTGTTCATCGTCACAGACTGTTGCTGTAACTCATTGGCTGCATCTATTGCAGTGTACAGGTCATTGTCAGCCTGCATGTTTCCTGCCACTCCCACTCTCTGCTTTTAATTACTCCTGGATATTTTATTGGCATAAACTCAATGACACTTGCTTTGTATTCGTCAGGTATCAAGTCAGAGGGCAGGATGTGGATGTGGTTTGTCAGCTGAGGCACCTCAGATAAGGAGTTGCTGAAAGAGAGAAGTATCAAATAATGGGTTTGTCAACCCACTCATTAACTTGTCATAATTTTAAATTATTATTGTTGTTATTATTATTATTAGATCCTGTTGCTATATTGTTACTAGGTGTACTAACTTGGTAAGTGTGCACTAATTTTTGCCTTTAGGTATATGAATTGTGCATACTAACCACCCTTGGGGTATTGCTATTTTTGAGTTTTAGTTTAATAGAATAGGCCAGATAAAGCCAGGAGCCTTGTTATGTGAGGCCCTGATATGATATGTGAGGGTCTACTACCCTCTTATATCCAACCTATATGGGACCAGCCCTACCAAGTTCTGATGATAACTCTCCTGCTGACACTCATACCACAGGAATTTACCATAGCTAGCTGCTTACCTGTTTACCCATGGTAGAGTTAGATCTGGAGATAACTGCTGGCAGCTAAAATGCTAAAGTAAACTTGCCTGTGTGCTTCAATTGAATTTTAATTGAATTTTAATTTTGGGCCGGAAACACACGCCAGAAACACACCGCCATTTCTGCGAAAATGCTTATAAACAAATTTGCTAGTAGAAACTGGGTATGGGTGGCCAGGTAAACGGGATCTACAATAGTTAGAGCATGCCGCTTAGGTACTGGTGAATGTAGTGCACAAAGCTCTCAGGCCTACGGCCCTTGGGCTTCAGTGCACTAAATACACCAGTACCTAAGCGCTTATGCTCTAACTATTACTTATTATTATTATTGTTATTATTGTTTATTATTATTATTATTATTTGTGTGAAAGAGAGAGAATACATCTAATTATTATCATTACTATTATTATTGTTGTTATTATTATTATTATTATCACTATTATTTTATTAATTTATTACTTTATTTTTCTAATTACCCATTTGGCTTTTTCTTTTACCCATTATGTCCTAGCGACCAATAATGATTCAAACTGTAATTTAATGTATAACTACGTGGCTATGCAGCTGGTTGTCACAGAAAAGACGTAGTAGTAACAATTACTGTCTACAACACAAAGACTCTTAACAAACATTACTGCTACATTCTGTAATTCTTTCACTTACTTGCAGGCTATCACACATACACACAAAATAATGCTTCACCATTTCAGTATAACTAAGTTTCTTCTTTATAATTATGAGCTTACCTCAACCAACCTGCCAATTTGGATAGTTCCTACTCCTCTCTAGTTCCTACTCCTCTCTCTGACCTGTCGTATGTAGCTATTTCTACCAGCACAACACTACTGACTGAAACCAACACTAAATTGTAGCAAGCTGTACTGTTATTGTTCTGAAACAAATTCCCAAACACGCTGTTGTTATACACACTGCATGACTAACACCAAACAAAATATTTATTAATACAAAAATTAATTGGTTTGTGTGGGACACCGCCCACTGAATGAACTGACAATTTGTTATTGGTTCACTTGACACTCTAACTTGTTTCAGAGCATTCCATTTATTGAGCGTGTTTAGAACATTCTATAATTCACACACATGTGTTTATTGAGCATGTGCAGTGTAGCACACTTTATTTATGTTTCACCCGTGGGTGGACTGGCTATATATTGCATGGCTTGGTCCACTCCTTTTTTAGTCAGTCTCACCATATGTTCACCTGCATCATTGTATAACTAAAATATTGCATCTATAACTTCCTGGACGCCCCTGGGTGGTTAGGAGGAGCTATTAGTTAAATGATCAAGAGGCAGGAGATTGGTTATAGACCGACTGTGGTGGCTGTCCCACACTTAAAGTAAAGTCAGCTTAAGACCCTCCACAGTTTGATTTGATAGATCATAGGTTTTACTAAATGAATGGCAGTTAAATAAATATATACATATGCACACACAGAGAGAGCATATAAACCATTATTGCAAGTTATTATTCAGACATTATTATAATATTGAAAGCAGAGAACACACTATGTGTTACCTAACACCTCAATTGTGTTAAAATATCCTTTATCGTAGGGACCTGTTAATGTATTAACTGTCGTACACTTTAATCACTGCACGTTCAACTATTTGTCACATTATGGACACATTTATAATCAAGGCAGTTAACTACATGAAGATTTTACCCTTCCTTGTGCTGGACGTACTTGCAAAAGGATGACCAATGAAGTTTTGTCTTTGAAGTAAGGTGGAAGAATATAACCACTGCACACCTCTATATACTCCTGGACTTCCTCTAATCTTCTCAAAGTGCTAGCTGCTGACAGAAGCAACACAAATAACAAGTTCCACAGGTCGGCTGATTTGTTGCCTTCTGCTCACCATGAGATATCTTGAGTTATCTCATGGGTTAAAATCGTAAAAATAATTGCATATTATGTATTTCATCATTAGCTCATTTTTTCTCACGAACCAGTTTCATTTTTTATTCATGGTTAAGTGTACCTATTTACTAAAGTTTGGCAAATTATACTGGCATAATTTCTGGCATAATGAATGGTTTTATAGATACTAACATAATTATGCTAGCATAATTAGTGTAATTATGAGTATAATGAGATAGCTAGTTTTTGGGGGGAAAATTATTATTTATTTTTATTACTGCAACAGTTGTAGTCTCCCAGAGATTAGTTTGGGACTTTTTAATGAATCTTTGAGTTTACTAAAAACCCTCTATGTTTGTAATTCTACTGGAATAATCCAATATCACTTTCTATTAAAAAAAAATTAATATTTTCAGATCCAGCACTGCTACCCATCAGGATGCAGATCAACAACCCACACATAACAGTGGCCATGTCAGGATTCAGATTAGTCATGTGTATACATACAGGATTCCTATAATTGTGAATGTGGTTGAGGTGGCCTTCAAATGATGAGCATTGCTAGCATATAATAGTATATAACAAAAAAATGTGCATAATTCACCAACTCCTACTATTCGCTCCTTTACATTATTCTAGACATAAATACCTTTGTAAATTGGTTTTGTTCTTATTTAATGTTTTCCTTCCTGATTTTAGCAGTTCAGTCACATTATAATGTTAATTACTGTGTAAATGAATAATAGTCTAATAGGAAATACTAATAGCCAGTATTTTTCCATAAGTAACGGTGGGGATCGGGTCCGGGTTGCTTATGCCTGGTCGGTCCTCACGGGCGAATGGGTCTGGGAGTTTATCCCAGATCTTCAGGTCGCTGCCACCAGGTCCTATCTCTGGAAGCTGTCTTAAGGCCACCCCCTAGACTACTTGCAGTCAAGCAAGGTGAACTAATACACGCAAACTCGACACACAAAATAGAAGACTATGAGGCCACTTTAAGATGACCCTACAGTTGATCCACACTGACATTATATGAAAAGGACTTCAATGTGCTGCAAGTTTTTTATTCAGCGAGCGAGCGAAGCGAGCGAAGCTGACTCTCAGTCGTGTTCAATTGAGATTTCAGATATATATATATAGGTATGTATGCGTACGTCAAAAATGTTCGCCCGCGCTTCTAATTACGTAAGTTAGGTAAAGCGTTCACAGTTCCAGTATTTTTCAATTAACCAGCACGGACAATCCTGCTGATTGCACTGCCTTACTCAACTTTGTTTCAAACAAAACGTTTATAGCTACTCTCTTCTTGAAACAATTGTGAAGTCTTTGTCAAGCTGCGCTTCTTTGCCACTACTTTCGAAGTTTATTCAGGTAATTCTGTTATTGTTAACTCTTCATGCCTAATCATTGCTATTATTTAGCACAAATAATCTTTACCTGCACTCATAATTCAGCGAGCGAGCGAAGCGAGCGAAGCTGACTATCAGTCGTGTTCAATTGAGATTTCAGATATATATAAGTATGTATACGTACGTCAAAATATTTCGCCCGCGCTTCTAATTACGTAAGTTAGGTAAAGTGTTCACAGTTCCAGTATTTTTCAATTAACTAGCGCGGAGGATTGCCTTACGCAACGTTTAAACCAAAAAGTTTATAGCTACTCTCTTCTTGAAACAATTGTGAAGTCTTTGTCAAGCTGCGCTTCTTTGCCACTGCTTTCGATGTTTATTCAGGTAATTCTGTTATTGTTACTACACATGGGTTCCACTTCCTTAGTCTGGGATCAGAGACTTTAGATTCTCAGATGCTAACTGAGAATGGAAAGGGTTATACTGTGCACTACAGTTAGATGTAATTTCTGTCCCTTTTTTCTGTAAAAAGAGTCTGCTCGCTCGCCATGCATTTGCGCTATTCGAGCGCACCACTAGTTATCCTTAGTTGTACTTATGCCAGCTGGTACAATAATGCTCTTTATTGAGAGATTTCACGAACCGTCATTTAGGAATATTCCTTGTAAGTTAGAATTGAGAAAACATCCGCAACATTGTAGTAACTTACCCCAGGTCGCTGGTAAGGGACTC